>VFQN01006205.1_pt1 | contig 13892 bp, 9 predicted proteins | sample 3512371 | NCBI WGS metagenome assembly VFQN01 (sample SAMN10412370, study PRJNA504923) | tailings metagenome | isolation source: Replicate 2 from Balatoc abandoned mine | place: Philippines: Itogon, Benguet | collected 2017-08-28
GTTCGCCGAGTCGCCCCTGTGGATGCTCTCGGGCACCAACGGGAGCGGCAAGTCGAGCGTGTTCGACGCGGGCACGTTCGCCCTGTTCGGCGCCCACCGTGGCGGCACGCAGGGGGCCACGGAGCTGATCAACAAAGAGTCGAACACGCTCAGCGTGGAGTTCGACTTCACCGTCGAGAAGCACCTGTACCGGATCAAGCGCACCGTCCGCCGCCGCACCAGCGGCGTCGCCGGCACGCAGCAGGTCTACCGCGCCGTTTCCTCAACCGCTGTGACCAAAGGAAGCCCGGGGACGGCCGTCCCGGGGACCGCGGTCGAGTGGGAACCGGTCGCGGATACCCAGCTCAAAGCCAAGTTCGATGCCTGGGTGCGCGACACCATCGGCCTCGACTACGAGACGTTCACGTCGTCGGTGTTGTTGCTACAGGGGAAGTCCGAGAAACTCTTGGATTCGACGCCGGCGGGGCGGGCCAGCGTGCTGGCGCGGATCGTCGATCTGGAACGCTACCAGAAGCTCCACGCCCGCGCCAACGAGCAACGTCTGGAACTGAAGGCCCGCCTCGAATCGCTCGGCACGCAACTCCAGGGCATCCGGGAGGTGACGGACGACGAACTCGGCACGGCGCGCGACAAGATCGCGCTCGCCGAGGAGGCCCGCACCGGCGCGCAGGAGCGCATCGACACACTCGTCGCGCTCGAACTCCAGGCGCGCAACTGGGCCGACAAGACGAAGACGCTCGCCGCCGCCCGCGCCAAGCTGGAGCAGTCCGAATCGCTGCTCGGCACGGCCGTTGCGGTCGAGAAGAGTTACCACCGCCTCCGCGAGCTGCGCGACGTGCTCCCGGCGGTCGGCGTGATCGTCACCGAGCGCGGCCGCGTCGGCGAGTCGGAGCGGAAGAGCCAGCGGCTGACCGAGCAGCGCGAGGAGCGCGCCGACGAGCGCCGCAAGATCGAGCACGCCCTCGACCAGACCCGCAAGAAGCTCGTGTCGCTCAAAAGGACGCTCGCCGAGGACGAGGCGAAGCAGACGACGCTGAACGCCCGCCTCCGCGACCTCGCCGGCGTGCTGGAGAAGGTCCGCCAGGCCGAGGACGCCGACGCCGAAGCCGCGCGCCTCACCGACGAGTTGAAGCGCTACCCCGCCGACCCGGACGCGGCGGTTCGCACGGCGCAGGAGGCGGTCGATGGGCTCGCCGCGGTGAATCAGGTCGTGCCGCTCCTTACGCGGCTGTTGGCGGAGCGCACCGAACTCATCCAGGCGACGCACCGCGAGTCGTCCGCGCGGCAGGACGAGACGCGCCTCAAGGCCGATGGCCTCAAGGCCCGCACCGAGTTCGACGCGCTCGCGGCCGATTTGGCGAAGGCCCGCACCGAGCGCGAGCGACTCGATCAGGCCGCCGCCGAGGCACGGGCGCTCGCGCAGCAGGCGCGGGCGCTGGCCAACGAGTTCCAGACGCTCACCGGCGCGAAGACGTGCCGGGCGTGCGGCCAGGAACTCACGCCCGCGCACTTCGACGCCGAGCGGAAGAAGCGCGACCTCGACGCGAAGGTCGCGGAGCGCAAGGCCGCCGACACCGCCTCTGCCGCCGCCGAGGCGCGGAAGAAGGAGGACGCGCTGGCGGCGCGCGAGACCGACTCCCGCACCCGCGTCGAAGACCTGCGCGACAAGTACAAGACGGCGGCGGGCGACGCGAAGCAGGCGGCGGCGGAGGCGGTGCGGCTGCGCGAGTCGTGCAACAACACGTACTACCCGCTGCCGCCGGAGTACAAGCAGAAGGTCGGCCCGTCGCAGCCCACCGACTGGACCGTGGTGACGTACCCCGACCGGCACGCGGTCACGGCGCTGGAGCAGGAAGGGAAGGGGATCGACGCCGCGAAGCGCCAGCTCCGCGCGGCGCAGGCCGCGGCGAACGCGGCGCGCACGGTCCGCGCCAAGCTCGACTCGGCGCGCGACCGCCTCGCGTCGCTCCGCGCCGCGCTGCCGGCCGGCGACCCGTCGGCGCTGCGGCAAGAGTACACGGCGCGGCAGACCGAGGAGAAATCGGTCACGAACCAACTCAAGGCGACGAAGGCCGAGGTCATCACCACCAAGACCGACGCCGACCGCTTCGCCCGCCAACTCGCCGCCGCCGACAACGACCTGACGGCGCTGACCGGACAACTTCAGACGGAGGAGGTCGTCCGCCGGACCAGTTCCGAGGCGATCGAGCGGGCACTGAAGCAACTGCCGCCGGCGTGGCAGAAGCCGGCAGCGGATGCCGGCATGGCCGAGCGGACCAGGTGGAAGGACGAGTTCGACGCGCTCACCGCCGCCGACACCGAGAACCAGTTCACGCGCCTCCAGGCGGCGCGCGGCGGACTCGACTCGCTCCGCGCCGAGATCACCACGCTGGGGCAGGAGGCGAACGCCTTCCCGGAGGAGGCCCGGCGCAACCCCGACGACGTGAAGCGCGAGGTCACTACCGCCCGCACCGCCGCCGACGGCGCTGCCCGCGACCTGCTCACCACGCAGCGCGACCTCGCCGGGCTCGAAGACTTGCGCCGCCGGCGGGGCGAACTCGCCGACGAGCACCGCGCCGCCGACGCCGCACACACCCGCACTAAGACGCTCGCCGAACTGCTCGGCCGCGACCGCCTCCAGCGGCACCTCGTCCGCAAGGCCGAGCGGCAGATCGTCGATTATGCCAACGCCGTCCTCGACCGGCTCAGCGGCGGACAGCTGTTCCTCAAGTTGGTCGGCACCGAGGACGGCACCGGGGCGGACAAGGCGCTCGACCTGGAGTGCTCGAACCGCGTCACCGGTGGGGCGCCGATCAACGTGGCATTCCTGAGCGGGAGCCAGCGGTTCCGCGTCGCGGTGGCGCTGGCACTCGGGATCGGCCAGTACGCGGGGAAGCAGCACCGGCCGATCGAGAGCGTCATCATCGACGAGGGCTTCGGCTGCCTCGACCGCGCCGGGCGACAGGTGATGATCCAGGAACTGCAGAACCTCCGCGGGCACCTGCACTGTATTCTGCTCGTCAGCCACCAGGAGGAGTTCGCGGACGCCTTCCCCGACGGATACCGGTTCGAGTTGCAGGACGGGGCGACGCGGGTGACACGGCTGGCTCGATAGCGGAGGTGTGGCCGCCTTTGTGCGATTCTGTGCGTGGGTTGCGGGCGTGATTCGCTGGCCGGGACGCGATATTTCCGTGCATCGAGTGCGGAGCGTCTACGCATTTTTCTCGAAATCTGCACATTTTTTTGACACCACTTCGTGCCCTTGGTTTTTCTTTAAGATCAATAATGATAACGACTTGTGCGTTTTAATCGGTTTTGTACTGCGGAGGGCATTTCACTTGCCTAGTTGCAATTGACTCGTTGGATCGGGTAAATTCGCTCTTGATTCGTTGGCAACCTGTTCCCTGGTGGACTCGCATCGTCCAGGGATACTCGCCCAGTGGTTGCTCCCGGTCGACTCAGTCACGTTTTTCGTCTGCGACATCTCACCCCGGAGTGCCCCTATGGGTACGCATCGTCGCGCATCGGCATTTACGCTGATCGAGCTACTGGTCGTGATTGCCATCATCGCCATCCTGATCGGGCTGCTCCTCCCCGCCGTGCAGAAGGTCCGCGAGGCCGCCGCCCGCAGCACCTGCTCCAACAACCTCAAGCAGATCGCACTCGCGTCAATGAACTACGAGTCGGCAAACGGCGTCCTCCCGCCCGGCGGACTGATTAGCCCGAACGGGAGCTACGGGACTTATTCCGCCTACAAGGGGCCGGCCGTCGGCACCCTGGCCTTTCTTCTGCCGTACATGGAGCAGGGGCCGGTCATGGCCCAGTTCGCGAACACGTACTTCCTGCCGACGTCGACGGTGGCGGCGTGGGCGTACAGCACGGCGCCCTACAGCGGCGACGGCAACCAGACCGGGCCGCTCCCGGGTACGCAGGTGCTGATCAAGTCATACGCCTGCCCGTCGGACGACCCGAACGCGACGGTCCCGACGTCCCTCGGCGGGTTGATCACCTACTACTTGGCCGGCGATGACGGCTCGTTGACGAACAACTACAACGGGGTCGGGATCGACTACATCTACGACCTCCCGGTCAGCGACGCGTCGATGGCGGCCCGCCAGCCGGGCGCTACGAACTACATCGGTTGTGCCGGCGGCCTGGGCGGGAACATGAACCGGGCGGACACGACGTACTACTTCTTCCCCGGCATGTACTACGTGAACTCCAAGGTCCGGCTTACGGACGTCCCGGACGGTACGTCGAACACGCTGGCATTCGGCGAGTCGCTCGGCGGCAACGGCCAGACGCGAAACTTCCACATCTCGTGGATGGGAGCCAGCGGGATGCCGACGGCCTGGGGGCTCCCGACCGGGCCGAACACCTCGCAGTGGTATCAGTTCTCGAGCAAGCACACCGGCGGCATTGTTCAGTTCTCGTTCGGCGACGGCTCCGTCCGTGGCCTCACCCCGTCGATCAGCACCAAGACCTACCGGGTGCTGTCCGGTCGCAACGACGGCACGACGCCGGGTGACTACTGAGCCCGCCTCGCCTACTGCTACCACACCGCCGGGGTGGGGGTTGTGTGCCCCCGCCCCGTTTTCGTTCTCCGTAACACCCCAGGTGAGTGTCATGTCGATCCGACGAATTTTGGCCGTCCTCGCGTTCACCCTTCCGCTGCTTGCTTTCGTCTCGGGTTGTGGCGGGTCGTCGTCTGCCCCGGCGGGTTCTCCCGGTCCGGCCGGGGAGCTGAAGGTCGGGAAGGACAAGTCGAAATCGGTTCCAGCCCCGCCCCCGCTCGAACCGGCCCGCTAGCCTGGATTCTGGTCGAATCCAGGTGGTTAGTGGGCGTGTGGACTTCGACCTTCGACGCCGCAAATGGGTGGCGTCTGTGGGGCGGTATGGAGATTGCGTACCGTTCGGGCGACCGTTTCGCCCGGAGGTACGCGATGAGCAAAAAGCACCACGGCGGCCCGGCCCCCGTCCCACCCGGCAACCGGCCACACGTCGGCCCGGGGATCGAAGCCTCGCCCGACGACGTGAACCCGGTGGACACCGGCGACCCGTTCAACGACCAAGATCCACAGCGCCGCCTCGGCGGCTATGGCACCGCAGGGGAGCACCCGCTCCAGCAACCGAGCGCGCTGAACGACGGCGGCAGTGCCAGCCGTAAGGGTTGACCGCGGCTCACGCCCCCCGCTCGCCGGGGGGCTTCTTCTTGCGCTTCGCGTCCGCCGCCGGCGCCTCCGACGGCGGGAACCACGCCTCCAGCATCGAGAAGTCGTCGTCGAGCGTCTCGGCCCCGGCCAGCGCCCGCGAGTGGGCGAGCTGGCGGTCGAGCATGTCGTCCTGCCCCATGAGCCCGCCGAGGAAGGTGATGAAGTCCTCGAACGGCCACATCTGCCGCTTCTCGACGATGTCGATCTCGAACACCCCGTCGCTGAACACCACCAGCCGGGCGCCCGGCGGTACCGGCACCGTCTTGTTCTCGTAGGGCATCCCCGGCATCATGCCCGCCGCCGGGCCGTCGGCGACCAGTTGCTCGACCTGCCCGGCGCTCCACAGCAGGGCGGGCGGGTGACCGGCGTTGCAGAACGTGAGCGCCTGGTCGGCCGGGCGGTAGACGCCGTACCAGATGGTGAAGTACTTGCCGTCCTGCCGGTCCATCGGGAACGAGTCGTTGAGCTTCGACACGACCGCCGCGGGGTCGCGCAGGTCCGTGTCCGGCAGCGACTTCGCCATGAGCAGGTTGCCGACCGACACCGCCAGGAGGGCCGACCCGACGCCGTGCCCGCTGACGTCCAGGAGGAAGACGGCGAGGTGGTCGGGGTCGAGCCAGTGGTGGCCGAACATGTCGCCGGCGAGCTGCGTGGACGGTACGAACCGCCAGTCGGTGCGGACCGGTCCGTTAGTGAGCTTCGGTGGCAGGAGCGAGCGGACGTACCGCGCCGCCTGCAGCAACTCGGCGGCGAGCTCCTTTTGACTTTCGGCGAGCTGCCGGTACGCCTCGTTCCGCTCCAGCAGCGCCGTGTAACCGCGCGAGTGGTACTTCACCCGGGCGATCACTTCGAGCTTGTCGGGGAGCTTCACCATGTAGTCGTTCGCCCCGAGTGCGAACGCCCGCGCCTTGATGACCGGCTCCTCCTTGCTGGACAGGACGATAAGCGGCACGTCGCGGGTGGCGGGGTTGGCGCGGAAGAACTTGACGAGGAGCAGCCCGTCCACGTCGGGCATGACGAGGTCTTGCAGCACGACCGTGGGGCGGAACGCGGCGGCCACGTCGAGTGCGGCGGCCGGGTCGGGGCAGAACTCGAACGCCACGTCGGGCTCGTCGGCGAGCATCGCGCGGACCGTCTGGCCGACGATGGGCTGGTCGTCCACGAGGAGGACGCGCACGGGGGCCGGGTCGGAGGCGGGTGCGGTCATAGGCCGTCCGGGGAGACGAGTCGCCCCTATTTCACCCCGGTAAGATGGCGAAGGGAAGGGGAGGAGTCCGATCGTGACGGCGGGACCGGCGGCGCAATCGATTCGACCGCGCCAACCCGACGTGCTGCCGCGCCCGGAGTGGGAAGCCGCCTGCGCCGCATACCTGGCACGCGTCAGGCCGCTCGCCGACGACCGCACCCGGCGCGCGGCCCGTGGCGAGAAGCACCCGGTCCACGACTTCCTGTTCGAGTACTACTCATTCCGCCCCGCCCACCTGTTGCGCTGGACGCCCGGCGCCGACGTGCTTCTCGATGGAGCGACCCGCGTCGACATCGCGTGGAACGAGTTCGTGCCGGCCGACGGCGGGCTCGTCCTACCTGTGACCGTGTTTCCCCCGCAGCGATTCGAGTACCTGCGCTGGGCCGTGGACTACCTCGCGGCCGTGGCGGGGCGCGAGCCGTCGTTCGCGTGCCTGGGGCTGCACGAGTGGGCGATGGTGTACCGCGACCCGAACGTCCGCCACCCGTACGTGCCGCTGCGCCTGTCGCGGGCCGAGACCGACGCGGTCGTCGAGAGCCAGCCACTCCGCTGTACGCACTACGACGCCTTCCGCTTCTTCACCGCGGAAGCTGTGCCGCGGAACCGCCTCGCACTGACGCGCGCCACCACCAGCGAGCACGACCAGCCGGGGTGCATCCACGTGACGATGGATCTGTACCGGTTCGCGTACAAGGTGGCGCCGTTCTGCCCGTCGGATGTGGTGGCCGACGCCTTCGAGCTCGCCGCCGCGGCGCGGGCGATCGACATGCGGGCGAGCCCCTATGACCTGACCGGTTACGGCTACGCGCCGATCCGCGTCGAGACGAAGGGCGGCCGCGAGGAGTACGTCGAGCACCAGCGCGACCTGTCGGCACGGGCGGCGCCGGTGCGGGAGCGGGTGCGGGCGGTGTACGCCCGGCTGCTGGCGGCGGTCACTCCGGGTTGACGCCGCCCCCGCACCTTGCGTAGAAGCCCCGGATGCACCCGGGAATCGCACCACCCGTCGCCGACCGCTTCGCCCCGGCCGTGCGCAGCGTCGAGGTCGTGATCACCGGGCCGCGACCGTTACCGGCAACGCCTCTCGCCACGCTCCTCATCCTCGGCTGGGTCGCTCTCAACCTAGTGTACATCGGCTGGTTTTGCCCGCTCGATCTGTCGCCTGACGAGGCGCACTACTGGCACTGGTCGCGGCACCTCGACTGGAGTTACTACAGCAAGGGGCCGCTGGTCGCGTGGCTGATCCGTGGCAGTTGCGAGTTGTTCGGCACGTCGGCGTTCGCGGTGCGCGTACCGGCGGTGCTGTCGAGTGCGGCGCTGCTGGCGGCGGTGTTCGTGTTGGCGCGCGACGCACTCCGCGACGGGCGCGCGGCGCTGGCGGTGGTGGCGGTGGCGACGACACTCCCGCCTGTGACAGCGTCGTCGGTGCTGATGACCATCGACCCGCCGTTCCTCGCCTGCTGGGCGTGGGCGCTCGTCGGCGTGACGCGTGGCGTCGAACGCGGCTCGCCGCGCTGGTGGCTCGTCGCCGGCCTCTGTTCCGGGCTCGGTGTGCTGGCCAAGTATCCGATGCTTCTGCTGCCCGCGGCTGTGCTCGGCTTTCTGCTGGTGCGCCGCCGCGATGAGTTCCAGCGCCCCGGCGTCTGGCTTTTCTTTGCACTCACGGCGCTCGGCCTACTCCCGATTGTGCTGTGGAACGCGGCGCACGACTGGGTCTCGTTCCACCACGCGCTCGGGCAGAGCGGCGTAGGCGACGGGGTGAAGCCGCGGCCGATCGAGTGGCGGAACCCGCTCGGGTTCGTCGCCGCACAGGCCGGCGTGCTGCTCGGGACCGGCTTTGCCGCGTTCGCCGCCGCCGGGTACACCTTCCGCCGCGCCGCCGACACCCGGCTGGGACTGCTGTGGTGGGCGGCGGTGCCGGTGTGGGGCGTGTTCCTCGCGGCGAGCCTGCGCAACCCCGGTCAGCCGAACTGGCCGGCGGCGGCGTATGTCGGCGGACTGGTGCTGGCGGCGGCGTGGGTCCGCGGCCGCGGGCTGAGACGGGTCGTGGTCGGCACTGCGGCGGTGGGTTTGCTCGCCAGCATCAGCCTGCGCTTCCCGGCGCTGTGGCTTCCCGTGCTTGCCCAGATTGCCGGCGCGCCGACGGAGGAGAACCCGACACCCGTCCGCCGCCTCGACGCGACCGCCCGACTCCGCGGCTGGCGGACGCTCGCGGCCGAGGTGGATCGCATCCATGAGCGCGTGGAGCGAGAAACGGGCCGCGCCCCGGTGCTCGCGGCGATGCGCTGGACCACGCCGGGCGAACTGTCCTTCTACTGCCGCGGGCGGCCCGAGGCGTTCTCGTTCGGCCCGGCGCTGGAAGACCGCTTCAGCCAGTACGACCTGTGGCGCCCGAACCCGACGGCCGACGCGCAAGCCTTCCGCGGTCGCACGTTCATTTACGTCGGGGAGGCCATCCCTGCCGCCGACCGGGTCTTCGACCGCGTGGAAACGCCGTTCCGGCTGGTACACGCGGAGCAGGGGATTCCGGTGTCGGTATGGACGGTCTGGGTGATGCACGGATTCCGAGGATTTCCCGAAGGATACCGGCTCACCCGCCCGACTTACTGATTCAGCCCGCCCGGTGGAACCGGGCGGTTCACATACAGGGTTTTCACCCGTGGGGAACTACGCGGTCGTGTGTGCGAGTTGCGGGCTGCGTTGGCAGCGACCCGGTTCGCTGTCCGCGCACGAGGGGCAGTCCGTCGAGAGCCGGCCGTGCCCGAAGTGCGGCGCCTACACGCTCGGCTGTGCCGAGGTGCGTCCGGTCGTGCGGAAGTTCCGCACCCGGCCGACGCTCGGCCGCGCCGCCGCTTGAGTTACCCACTTCTCCCGGCCGGCTTCCGCCGGCCGGCGAGCATTTCGCTCCGCACCAGTGCCAGCTTGTCCGCCCAGCGAAACTCCGTGCCGACACGCTCGCGACCGGCTTCGCCGAGTCGTGCTCGTAACCGCTCATCACCGACGAGCCGGCCGAGTTGGTCCGCCAGTCCGGCGATATAGCCGCAGCGAGCCTGCAACCCGTCGATCCCGTCGCGTACCAACTCCGCCGGGCCGCCGGCACGGTAGACGAGGTTCGGCTTGGTGTTCGCCCACGTCTCCAACAGCACCAGCCCGAACGAATCCGACCGCGACGGCAGCGCGAAAGCGTCGATGCCGGCGAAGAAGCCGCGCTTCTGGGCGTCGGTGATCGGGCCGAGTTTCGTGACCCAGTTGCGATGCGGGAAGCACTCCCAGAATGTGCGAAAGTTGGGCATCTCGGGGCCGGCGAGGACGACGCGGAACGCCTTCCCCTCGTCCCACAGGCGCGCCGCGGCGGCGAGCAGGTCGACCGTCCCCTTCTCGACACTGGCGTTCGCCAGGTGACCGACCACGACCTCGTCCGGTCCGACGCCCCACGCTGCTCGCGCCGCCGCCCGGTCGCCGCCCGTGCATTCCGCGGGATCGACGCCGAGTCCCTGAACGATGACGCGCTCGGACGGGACGCCGAGTGCGACCGCGGTGTCGCGTTCGAGGCGGGTCTGCACGAACACGCGGTCGGCTTGGCGCAGCAGCCAGCGGAGGTGCGGCTTCGTGTACTGGCGGCGCGTGGGGTCGTTCGGGTCGTCCGGGTCGCCGGTGTGGAGGAACGGGGTGAGGAAGAACGGCACACCGCGGCGCCGCGCGAGGCGCAGCCCGCACGCGACGGGGAACGAGTAGGGGAACGCCGTAGCGTGGACCGCGTCGAGCAGGCCGTCGAACCGCCCGGCCGCGCGCCACATCGCGGGGCAGACGGGGTTGCACGGCGATGTCAGGCACTGCCAGCGGCGCACGGGCAGGAGCGATGCGGCCTTCAGGATGTAGCGGCGGGCGGGGAACGTCAGAGGGGGGAAGCGGTGGACGGCTCCAAAACCTAACCCCCCCGGCCCCCCTTCCCTGGGAGGGAAGGGGGGGGACGCACCGACCGACGGGCCGGGCGCCGTCATAGCGTCAGCGGAGTCACAGGATGTTGAGCCTCGACCCCGCCCCTCCCCCTCCGGGGGAGGGGCGGGGTCGAGGCCCGCACGCACAACTGCTGCGCCAGCAGTGTCTCGGTCGCATTCCGCCGGCCGGCGCGAACCTTCCCACATCTCGGTGAGTCCGACGGCGGTGCTCGTGAACACCGTCACCGCGTCGCCGCACGCCGCCAGGTAGTCGGTGAGGCGGGCGAAGTACGCCTCGCTCCCGCCGACGGCGGGCGGGTAGCGCTGGACGAAGTGGGCGACGTGCAGCCCCGACGTAGGATGACCCACGGTCCCGCCGTTCACTCATGAACCCCCGCCGGGGGGAGCGACATGATCCGCACCTCGAAGCTGGCCGCGTCGATTCAACCGTCCGCCACGATAGCCGCGGGCGCGAAGGCCCGTCAACTCAAGGCGGCGGGCGTGAAAGTGTACGACTTCAGCCTCGGCGAGCCGGACTTCGACACGCCCAAGCACATCTGCGACGCCGCCGAGGCGGCCGCCCGCGGCGGGCAGACGCACTACACGCCCACCGCCGGCACGGCCGAGGTGAAGGCCGCCATCGTGCGCTGGTACAAGCGGCTCTACGGGTACGAGTTCGGCCCGGAAAACGTCATCGTTTCGAACGGCGCCAAGCACTCGCTCCATAACGCCCTCGCCGCCGTCGTCGGCCCCGGCGAGGAGGTGGTCATCCCGTCGCCGTACTGGGTCAGTTATTCGGACCTGGTGGCGATGACCGGCGCGACGGCCGTGCTCGTCCACAGCACGCCCGAGAGCGGGTTCAAGATGAGCCCGACCCAGCTCAAGGCCGCGCTGACGCCGCGGACGCGGATGCTGATGCTCAACTCCCCGTGCAACCCGACCGGCACCGTCTACAGCCGCGCCGAGATCGAGGCGCTCGTCGCCGTTCTCCCCGAAGACGTCGCCATCCTCAGCGACGAGATCTACGAGCAGCTCACCTACGGTGACGCGGCCCCGACGTGCGTCGCCACGCTGAAGCCGGGGCTGAAGGACCGCGTCATCACCGTCAGCGGTGCGAGTAAGAGTTACGCCATGACCGGCTGGCGGATGGGCTGGTGCATCGCCCCGGCGGCCGTGGTCAAGGCGATGGACACGATCCAGAGCCAGGAGACGAGTTGCCCGTCGAGCGTCAGCCAGGCGGCGCTGATTGCGGCGCTCGACGGCCCCCAGGAGTGCGTCGCCGAGATGCGGAAGGAGTTCGCCGGCCGCCGCGAGCTCACGCTGAAGCTGCTCGGCGCGATTCCGGGCCTCAAACTCCCGAACCCGGAGGGCGCCTTCTACGCCTTCTTCGACGTGTCGAGCTACTTCGGGAAGACGTTCGGCGGCAAGCCGGTGACCGACTCGCTGTCGTTCTGCACGGCGCTGCTGGAGCAGGCGCACGTGAACCTCGTGCCCGGCTCGGCGTTCGGCGCCGAGGGCTTCGCCCGCATGTCGTTCGCCACCGGCCGCAAGACGATCGAGGAGGGGCTGGCGAAGCTCCGCGACTGGCTGGCGACCAGCGTCTAGAAGACAGAGGGCAGAAGACCGAGGACCGAAAGACGAGTACACCGGACAGGGGTTTCCCCTGCTGCACCGCGTTGGTCTGCTGTACTCTGTCTTCTGTTCATTGTCTTCTGTCCTCTGGTTCCGTCATGCCCGTCCTGTACCTGACCGAGGCTGAGGTCGGTCAACTCCTGACGATGGATTTGGCGCTGGACGCGGTCGCCGCCGCGTTCCGCAAGCTCGGGTGCGACGAGGCGGAGAACGTCCCGCGCCGCCGCTGCCAGACTGACCGGCTCGTGCTCCACGTCCTCCCCGCCGCGGCGAAGACGCTCGGTGCGGTCGGGTTCAAGGCGTACACCACGCCCCGCGACGGCCCCGCCCGCTTCCACGTCACGCTGTTCGACCCACAGACAGGGGCGATGTCGGCGCTGCTCGAAGCCGACCTGCTCGGCCAGTTCCGCACCGGCGCCGCGTCCGGCGTGGCGACGAAGAAGCTCGCCCGCCCCGACGCCGCCACCGCCGGCTGCATCGGCACCGGCAAGCAGGCCCGCACGCAGGTGCTCGCCGTCTGCAAGGTTCGTGCGTTGAAGCAGGTGAAGGTGTACGGCCGCGACCCGGCCCGCCGCGCCGCGTTCGCGGCGGAGCTCGCCGCCGAAACCGGCGTCGAGGTGTTGCCGGTCGAGTCGGCCGAGGAGGCGACGCGCGGCCTCGACGTCGTCATCACCGCGACGACGGCCCGCGAGCCGGTGCTCAAGGGCGAGTGGCTGGCCGACGGCTGCCACGTCAACCTCGTCGGCTCGAACTTCCTCGCCCGCGCCGAGGCGGACGTGGAAGTGTTCCGCCGCGCCGCGCTGGTGACCGCCGACAGCAAGGAGCAGGCCCGCCTCGAAGCCGGTGACCTGGTGGAGCCGGTCAAGCAGAACGTCCTGAGCTGGGCCGACGTGACCGACTTCGGTCCGCTCTTGGTGGGCAAGTACCCGGGGCGCCAGTCGCCCGCGGACGTCACGGTATTCAAGTCGCTCGGCCTCGGCATCGAGGACGTCGCCGTCGCCGCCCGCGTCGTCGACCTCGCCCGCCAGAAGGGCGTCGGCCGCGACATCCTCTGACCGCCCCTCCCATCCGGAACGCGCATGAAGGCCGAAATCCTGTCGATCGGGAGCGAAATCACCAGCGGCCAGAACCTCGACACCAACAGCCAGTGGCTCAGCCGCCGGCTCGCCGAGATCGGCGTCCCCGTCGGGTTCCACACCACCGTTGCCGACGACCTCGCCGACAACGTCGCCGTGTTCCGCGCCGCCACCCAGCGCGCCGACCTGGTCATCGCCACCGGCGGGCTCGGGCCGACGCAGGACGACCTGACGCGCGAGGTCATTGCCGCCGTGGCCGGGGTGCCGCTCGTCGAGGACGCCGGCTCGCTCTCGCACATCCGCGACCTGTTCGCCCGCCGCGGCCGCGAGATGCCTGAGCGGAACCGCGTGCAGGCGCTCCTCCCGGACGGCGCGGAGGCGCTGTTCAACGCCGCCGGCACCGCACCCGGCATCTGGATGAAGGTCGGGCGTGCGACCGTCGCCGCGATGCCCGGTGTGCCGAGCGAGATGTACCGGATGTACGAGGAACAGGTGAGGCCGCGGCTGCTCGTGGCCGGGGTCGGCGGCGGGGTGTTCATCCAGCGGAAGATCAACACGTTCGGGCTCGGCGAGTCGGCGGTCGAGGAGAGGGTCGCCGACCTGACGCGCCGCGGGCACGTCCCCGAGGTCGGGATCACGGTCAGCGACGCGGTGATCTCGCTACGTATCCTGGCGAACGCGGCGTCGCTCGCCGACGCACAGGCGCAGATCGCACCGGTCGAACGCACCATCCGAGAACGGCTCGGCGAACTGGTGTTTGGTGCGGAGGACGAAGAACTTCAGGACGTGG
>VFQN01006206.1_pt1 | contig 13891 bp, 7 predicted proteins | sample 3512371 | NCBI WGS metagenome assembly VFQN01 (sample SAMN10412370, study PRJNA504923) | tailings metagenome | isolation source: Replicate 2 from Balatoc abandoned mine | place: Philippines: Itogon, Benguet | collected 2017-08-28
CGATTATTTCGTTATAAATAGCAAATAGGGAAGAAAGATACCTGAATCACACATTGGAAGTGAGAGATCAAGGTAGGTTGTTAAAAAATTGCAAATGAAGAAATCAAATGAAAGTCGAGTAAAATCGTGAAAAATCGCACATTTCGTTCCTTTTCGCACATTTCGTGTGCGCTCTGGTAATCCAAAAAATTCATTACGAAAATGTCGAAATCAACTCCATGGAGCGACTCAAAGGAATCCTATGACGATGAAAATACTGAGCTATTACAAGCAGATGGTAAAAGTGATGAGCAATATTCAAAACCCTCACATAAAGCCGCCGCATTCAGCGAAAGAGAAGTTTTGGAGAAGCTCCAATGCTTCTTTTACGAAAATGAAACGTTAGCAAACCATTTTGAAAGGTTCATTGATGATCATTCGCATATAGTAGATTTAAATAACGAAGAATATAAACTGGAGTACACTCAAGTATTTAATGAGTACAAATCCTTGTTTGAGGAGAAAATAGAAGATTTCATTCATAAACATTTGAATGTGTCGATTCAGGATGCTTACATGGCACTGAAGAAGAAAGTAGATTCTGAAGCGGATAGTGCAGAAGCTTTCTTTGCTCAGGTATTGATTGCTGTTACTGATTTTGACGTTTTCATGAGTATGATGAAAGATTCTGCGAGAAAACAATCGTCTCGTAAATAAGAATCAAAACAAAAAATTCATTGTTTCATCTTACAGAGCCTATTATAGATTAATAACAAATACATTTTCACGTTCACTTATGTAAAGCAACTTTTAACGGAATTGATCGTATTCTTCACGACTTTCAAAAATTTTAGTCGGTAAAAACCCTTTCAACCGAGCTGCATGTTCCTCCAGCAGTCTTCGTCGAGCTTCTTGAATAACTTGCTTTCGATATTCTTCACGTTCTATCGCGTCGTTGTGTGTTTTGAGTTCTTGAGCTCGTTCTTGTAAATACAAAGCCTTTCTTTCTTCTTTCTGTCTTTCAATGAGTGACATATGATGCAACTTTGATTGTCGACGATTTTCTTCTTCTTGACGCTCTCGTGCCTCATCTTCAGCAAATTTATGCCTCATCAAGGCCACCAACCTTGCCTCGTTTTCCGCCTCTTTAAGTCGTTGCTGCTGCTTAAATTTCATCATGTCGGAATTTGCCTGCATCATCTCTTCCTTCATTTTATGTTGTTTCATCTTTCTTTCATACGCATCTTGCGCGCGCTTGGCTTCTAACTCCTCCTCCCACAACATATCCCTGAGATTATTGAACTCCTCTTCTTCCTTGCGTTTTCTTTCAGTTTCTTCGACGATTTGTCGAAGAATGCGATCATCTTCGTCTCTCTTAGCCTGCTTTTTCGCTTCAATACCCTCAGATCTAGCATCCATCGCTCTATTATAGGCGGCAATCCGATCCTCCTCCGCCTTCGCCTCGGCACGAGCTCGTTCCAATTCGCGCTGTCGTTGCTCTTCGAAGTTCTTTACCATCTTTGCCGTCTGTACTTGCTTTTGCTTTCTTAAAAGATACTCTTCTTCATCTTCACGCTGAATTTTATAAACTATTTCATTGACCATCTGTCTTTCTTTTTCCAACTGTTGCTTTGCTTCTTCGAGTCGCTTTTTTCTTTCGTCGATTTGCTTCAAGAGCACAGATCTTTGGTCTTCATACATTTGCCGCTTTTTATAATCTTTATTTGATTCTGATTGTATGTGGCGAATTCTTTCACGCTCCATTTCATCCTCAATAGCCTGGATCCTTTCCTGTTCTCTCATGGCGAGTTGAACTTTTTCTTCGTACTGCTGGGCTCGTTCCTTGTTTAAATACGCAATTTTAAGCATTTTCTCAAGCTCTTTGAGTTCAGGGGCTTCTTCACAAATTTTCTGAATTTCTCTTTTTCGTCGCTCCTCTGCTGCTGCATCCTTCTCTAATTCCGTAGACAGCGCTTGATTCTGCACGGCTGTTAATTCCTTAATTTTCTTATCATAAGCTTGTCGCTTAAAATTTTCTTCTGCGATCATCTCATTCTTACTCTGAAGCTGCTGCGCCAAGCGACGCTGGGTTTCAATTTTGGTTTGAGCACTTGCAGCAGAAAGCAAATTTGCCGTTTCTGCTCCAAATCCCGCCAATTCACGACGCTGCTCCTCCAACTCTCGCTGTTGGCGGATATTCTTGTCGATCATCTCCGAAGTAATCCGAATAGGGCGCTTAGACGACATCTTTGAGACAGTCAATCAATCAATTTGTTTAATTTGTTATTGGAAAAACCGTTTCGATTCTGCTAGAAATTTACGCCAAATTCATGCGCTTTACGCCAGTTTATTCGAAATTATTTATTTCTTTGAAATGACTAAAACAGTCTCTTTCAAGGTTGGTATGACATGTAGTGGATGCCAAGGTGCTGTCACCAGGGTCCTTGGGCGAGTTTCTGGTATTTTTTTGCTTTGGTTCTGATTTCTTTTGATGTTCCCTTCAGGTGTGACTAACGTGAACGCCAATTTATCAACAAAGAGAGTCGATGTTGAGTGTGAAGATTCGGTTGAAGATGCTGTATTGCTTGACGCGTTAAAGAAATGGGCAGGAAATAGCGGTAAAAGTGTTGAAGTGTGGGTTTGATACTACATGTGTGCAGACAGAACATCTTATTTTCACAAGCATCATGAATTATCATGTTGTATTGTAATCGCAGAACTCTATGTCTTTCTTTTCCGTCTTCGAAGCGTAACTCAAATCGAAAGAAAAAATAAAGGGGCAAAATCATTACGTTAAGTTTGACGCTCCTTTTCTACAAGGGCCGCTAATTTGCGCGCTTCATTCAATAGTAGTTCAAGCTGATAAATCAAATATCGTTTATTTTCTATTCGATTAGGGAAAACATTGAAGGTCAAAGTGAGAATCCGATTTCCGATATTAATCCTTGTCTTCACCATCCTCCGCAAAACCTGCAATTCTACGCCATTTAAACCTAATTGATCGATGGAGACCTAAAATCAAATTATTAGGGAAAATAATCGTAAACGATCTCTGACACACCTCCATTTTCACTTTGGCATCAGCGGGATTTATTTTAAGATGTGGATAAAAGACAGAACTACCCGGATGGAAAGAGGACTTCATCGTGAACTTTAAGTTTTCCTCTTTTACCGTACGAATTGGAAGTTCTGGAACAGTAGTATTTGTTGCATGGGTGAAGTTGTCTGCATTAGGCCAAATAGATCGATATTGCTGGAAAATTGGTGGATTCTTCGATGAACCAAGAGAACCTCCAACTTCACTTGATAACTCACGACGAAGGAGCTTCCCCTCCTTAAAGCTTTGAATCATTCGTACACTTTTCAGATAGCTTCGCATTTCTTCTTTCGACAGGTCACTGAATGTGTGGAATCGGCATACCGGCGGGAAACAGTTGGAGTCGCGGCGTTTGCAAACCGGGAAGTTTTTGTAACAGTCGAAGAAGAATCTTAATACAATTATCTGATTTTGGAAATGTCAGATAACATAGATATTGAAAATTCAGTCTATGGCTCCAAAACTCCGCTGAGGATTGGCGACTACATCGTACTTCGGCTCTCCAAGCCGGAAGATGGGTGGTTATCATCTCCTGGACTCTTGGACGACAACTGTTTCGCTACGACCAATCCTGATCATTTCGAAAACTGCATATGGGAAATACATGTGCAAAATCAATATAGCGCCGCGAAGGAATTTAAGGAAGCTTTGGTTGAAAGTATAAAGAATGCGGTTTTACAAGATGAAAACAGTGTGATCAAGAAAACCACAAAATCTATTCGAATTGAGAAAGATAACCTCAATCAACTAAAGCATGCCGCTTTAAATGAGCAAAGATTAAATGAAAAGCTGATGGGGTTGCGTAAAGGAAGACCTATTGCGTTCGGTGATCCTATCCAACTTCGACATGTGAAATCACAGAAGTTTCTAACTATTAGCGTGGATATTTTAGCTAGAGAAGAAAGAGAAAACCTGAAAGTTTACTTAGAGATAGGAGGCGATTCACTGAGTTGTCTTGGATTTATGCCACGTTATCGTTTTGATAAAGAAGGACATATTTTAACAAACCACTCGGAGGTTATGATTCGTGTTCATGAACGAGGAGGAGAATATCTACATGCTGCAAAACCAAATGATATTAGTAACTTAAATGCGAAAGTATCTGAGGTCAATTGTTCGTTGGAAGCTTCGTTTTGGACTATAGTACTTTACCAACGTGTTGAAGATTTAAAAGGAAGCACTATTACTGCTGGCCAGCTGATTACTTTGCAAGATCCTGATAGGCTTTGCTGTTTAACTGTTGAAAGAAAAGGATCTAAGGGAGAAAAACCTAAAATTACACTTTCTCCGCAATTCCAGCTTCGAGATCTTCGGCCAGGATCGACAACTGTTGGGACGCATTTGTTGTGGTTTCTGGAAAAGTCTGATGTGACAACTGGCGGTCCAATCTCTTTAGAAACAGATGAAGTGGCTTTAAGAGACCTAAATAGTGGATTATTTATGCGACTCGATGAATTTGGGCTCACTGCTGTGAAACATCGCAAAGATGCTTCGCTTTTTGAATTTCGAACAGTGCAGTCTAGCAAGTCTCTCGACTCAAATTTTCTGCAAGATGAAAGCACAGTGCATTTAGTTTCAAAGGATCTATGGGTATCCTATACAAACGATGGAGGCACTTGTGAAGGAAGCACAAGTAAAAGTAGAGCTATAGGGTTGTCAATTAGTTCGGTATTATTTAAGCGGTTGGGAGTCCATTTACATGTTGGGGTTCAAGCCTGTTTCATCCTCAAAACTCTGGTCAAAGTTGCACATGACTTCGAACATAGAAAAACAGACATACATGAAGTTACGAAATGCCTCCGCGTAAGCTATGGCGTTCTTGATAGCTTGACTTCTTTCTTAGCTTTTAATGAAGAACAATCCAACGACGACTTGACTGACATCAACATTACTACTGATAAAGATTTACTATCCTTTCGGCAGCATATGCTGCGTGAACAGGGCTTGATTGATATTATTTTGGAGCTGCTTATCCTTACAGAAAGAACTGTTTTCGACAACATCCAAAATCCAGTTGTCGCTCGAGATACTCAAAGGTCACTTAACAGGCTTATAAAGAAGGATTCTATCGCAGATAAAGATGCAGATTTGGATAAACAACTTGAAAAGAGTTCTCACCTTTCACGAGTTCATCGAAGACGAGGAAGTTTTCAATTACTTCCAGGTGCAATTTTCACTAAGGGAGGTGTAAACGCTCTGAATATTACAACCTCTGGTGGATCAGAGAAGAGTGTAAAAATTGAGAAGAGAGGAAGTTTCACTTTACCAACCGGGGAAACTGCTCAGTCTCTTGCTCGAAGGATCTCTAATTCTCTGCCAATTCGCAATCCTGATTTGGTTATGAGTGATGCTAGTGATGAAGAGAATGAAGATGATGATCTTTACGGTGTCGAAGCAGTAAAGGAACATAAGTCTGCAGGGCACCACCTCTCTCATCATTGCTTAAAAGTCTTGCTTAACGTTATTGTTAACAACCCAAAGAATCAGTTGTATGTAGCTGACCGTTTTCCTGTCCTTCTCTCACAGGTACAGGAACATAGAGTTGCTGTGCTGTGTGTTGAAGAATTATTGAAGGAAAATTTGAGTATTTTACAAACTAAAGTCCGTCAGCGAGAAATTGACATCTTTGTTGAACTTCTTGCTCAGTACGAAATGAGTGTTACCTTTCTTAGATTATTGCAAAGCACATGTTCTTGCCCTATGGGTGTTGACGCGACGCAGCGAATGGTTACCCATGCTTTATTCGGCTTCCCAAATCTCACAGACGAAACTAACGTACTTCGCTTAAAAGTGATGCCGAACACAAGTGGGGAAGAGATTAGACGATCTATATCTATTCGATTCAACGCGAGGCCTCGAGGCCCCGATCGTTTGAAGGAAGAACTATCAACAAAGCAACGATTAGTCATTAAAATTCATCCTGATAGGAAAAAATTAACCCCTGTTGAATGGCATGGATTATCGTTGTATTGCCCCGTCGACCCAGAAGATGTAATTATCGGCTATAGCGAGTTAAAAGGGGGGATTCCTGATATTTGGCTCTCGTGGGCAATGAAAGGGAAAGAAGATGAATTCTCCATGCAAACTCTTTTCGGATACAAGGATCGCGTGCCCTTGGCTTTAGTTTGTTCTGCCCTTAGAAAAAACTCGGTGAGTAAATTAAAGAACAGAAGTGCTGGGAACTCAATTTCCAAGGCTTTAAGAAGAAAAGCTCAAGTTTATCAAAAAAAGCAATCTAATGGCGGAAAAAATGTCATAGTTTCAACAGGAAATAATCGCTCGCAAGTTGCCGAGTATTTTAATACTCAACTATTCTTGGTTGCTGATCTTTGTCTTGATAGGAACTACGTTGCCATGATAATTCTCGAAAGCTTATATCCTTATGATCTTATGATCGCAACTTTAAAAACCGCAGGAGTTTCGAGCAGCATCAAAGCGGCAGTTTGTCGCATCATTCGCTGTTTATATGTTGACCGCGAGCCTCAAGTAGAAGTTCGATTTCCACGATTGATTCGAACCTCTTTAGCCCAAAACCAGCAATTGGAAATATCTGATGACGATCCTTCGAATAATAAAGATCAATATAAATTTGCGCTACTACAGCTATTTCTATCTGAATACATCTCCAATAGGTTAGATTTAAGGTTTTGTGATGAACTATCTGTCGAAATGTTGAAGCTTTTGCAAGCACTGGTGAGTTTTAGCTTCTATCGAACTGTTCCTCAGATTTTAGATGTGCTGAAACCATTAGTTCGAATTCTGGATGAAAAGCGAATTGATCCTAAGCAAGAGGAAGACAGTTTTGATAATGAAGCATTGAATTTAACAGGTTGGGAAATTATCACGTACTTTACAAGTCCTTCGGAGAGGCAAGTATTACCTGAATACTCTCAAAATGAATCATCTTCAAATGAATCTCAAAAATCTTACAAGCAATTGCAGTGGTTAGAAAAATGGGCGTATTTATGGCAGGCATATTCAGAGAGTCTGTTGTGGTTAGGTTTCGTCATGTTAGTTGTTTTCGCTTCTGTTGCTATAGCCATCGTGCAGTTGTTTAGTGACGCTGAATTCATCGAATTCTTCTTTGCAACCACCTTTTTCTTCTTTCTTGAAATCGTCGTCCGATGTGTCGTCCATTGCATATTATCCGCCTCGTTTATTTCCTTCTTTTATACATTCTTCAACTCTCTCGATGTTCTTCTTGTATGTTTAGATGTGGAATTAGTAACGATCTCACTTATCTCGGATGTGCAGCCGGATACTGTGACTCGGTCGTTACGTGTACTTCGATTGCTTCGTTTATTGCGTTTAATTCGGGCTATTCGTTTAGTAAGGAAAATGACAACGACGAATTTACAGAAAACAACTTGGAGAATGCCTAAAAGATATTTAACCGTCAAGAAATATGAGGTAACTTAAACACTGTTTTTACCCGTCATTTTCATCTCCACTTCAACAGGCGAAAACGATGAACAGTATGTTGCATATTCTCTCTATGTTTTATGACCGAATTCAAGATCAAACTTTAGGTTTGGGTCCCTGTTTTATGTTCATGCTTCTTTACTTACAATTTTCTGTTTATTAGACGTAGCAATTAAGGCATTTTCGTTTTGGTACCAAGAAGTGAAAGCTGATCGCTATTGTGACCCCTCCCTCACCTTTCAGAAGATGATGACCTTAGAGGAGAGAATTTCGACGGAACTATCGCTGAAGTTCGATCAGGTTTTATTAGATACTTTAATGTACTCAGACGTCGATTTGACTAAAGAAGCTATTCGATTGTTAATGGTCCATAAAAGTCAGCGGGATATTTTCTTTGAGATAGCAGAGAAAATACAAATTGTTTATTCTCCCCGTGTAGCAGGAATATGTCGAAATTTGTCAACTATGATAGCTGAGTTGCAGCGGCTGGGAGAGATGTTTGAAATTTGGTCGGATCTTGAAACTCCTTCTGACCTGGAGAAGGCTAATCGCGTGAAAGATGTCTTGGTGAATATCAAGAATTACGTTGGGAGAAAGAACGAAGATAAAACCCTTTGTATGCGCGGAGTTGTGCTCGTTGACGAAGAAGTGCAGAACATCTTGCGTAATTTAGATGTGATGAACGTTTTTATTACCTTGCAGGAAGCACTATTTGACGGAGGAAGAGAGGAATTGAAACCAATGATTAGAGATATTTTGAAGCTCTGCAATGACTTGATTTGTCTTTTCGTTAAGAATTCTGAAGCCAACCAAGCTGTTGCCTTTCAATATTTGGAATGGTTCATTGAGCGTGTTAATAGCGGCATTAATTCGTCCAAGGTATTACGAGCGATTTTGGAAGGGAATAAAGATTTGATTAAAAAGTGTCCTCGCTCGTATCTCACTGATTTTGCTCGCAAAATCATCTCTGATGGTAGAAAACCGGAATATCTTGATTTATTTGTTGGCATGACTGAAAATTCAGCACTCTTTGGTTCGCGAGTGCTCTCTATCGAGTCAGAGATTTGCGGATATCTTACAGCCCGAGAATGGAAAAAGTATATCTTGATATGGTGCAGTTCTAAAGATTCTGAAGAATACTTTGAAAGACGTCTGGAGATGGAACGATGTAACTCTGGCGCAAATGGAGTTACTTCACATGAGGATCTATCTCCCCTTTTGCAGTATCATATTCGTATCTTAATTTTGCTAGCTAATTGCAATTTAGGTCCGCGATTACATGCCATTTATCCTATAGGTGATGTACTGGCAGCGATTCTTGATCGGAATACTATTTTCCCGGTGAAAAAAGAGCTGTGTCGACTTTTAATTTGCATGCTTAATATGTCAATTGATCGCGCTGAGCGATCAGAAAATTTCTGGGATTTGTTGGATGTGATTATCCACACGCTGGATTCTTTACCAAATGAGATTTCTACACTTAGTAAGGGTTCGAATGCGCTCCTTCGTATTGAAAAAGGTGAATGGATAGAACTATGTGCTGGAATTGTTAGCGCTTTCTTTGAAAGATTCGAAGTTGACGCATACACCGCGGAATTAAAGATAGATCATCGATCAGGAAAAGGTGCTCTTATCGATCCTCGTGTTACGATGCAGAAGCTGTACAAATCGATCCGCAACGTGGTCGATCATCATGCTGGAAAGTTAGGACATGTTTTGACAGAAGAATTGAATTTCGCATCAGCAATGATCAATCGCCAATTAGATCAAGATTCCCAGCATGGTGATGATGGGGACGTGGATACTGTTGGCACAAAGTTACAGTTACTAAGAATGCAGCACCAGCGAAATAGTGTTGTGTTCGCAGATGTTCAACAAACCCTCTACCGAAAGCAATTTTCTTCTTTTCTAGGTATGCTTAAGCAGCAGTCAAAAGACTCAAAAGAAGATATTATCTTTTTCTTTAAATCGATTCCTCGCGTATCGCCCGATCCAATTAACTCTGATGTTCGATTTGAACCTTTGGTGAAAAAGCTCACGACTCATTTTCGCTCTATGATCAATAAGTCTTCATTAAGTCGGGCGTTGGATTCAGAAAGCCTTGAGGCCTGCTCTTGGATTATAAAATCTTTCCGATACATGGTGGAAGCTGAGTTACATTTTACCTGTGATAACATTTATGAGGTTGATGACTACAATGGCATCATAAAGGAATCTATAGAACTAAATGAACTTCGCAAAATTTTTAATGAAAATGGTGTAGTCAGTTTATGTATGGATCTAATTGCGGTTGGAATCGATCACACAATTTACATTGAAGCAATGAAATTGCTGATTGCGTTACTATTTCATGGAGGTGGTGTTTTATCGTTGCAGCAAACTATTTATCGATATCTTGTCGGTACTGATTCCGTTCTGTTTTTTGAATTATTAAAAGAATTAATTGAAAATCTTAAAGCTTGGACTATGAAGGAGAACGATGCTATGCACGATCGTTTTCCAGTTGAAAGATCGGCGATTCATAAAGTACCCGAAGATATCATTGTTTTCTATCTATTACAAGGATTCTGTGAAGGTAGCTTTATCCCCATTCGAGATCAAATAAGGGAGCAGCGCGGAAACAGTAAGCTTGTTGGTATTGTAGAGTTGTTGGCTTCATATGCGGGAATATTATCGAAAACAGAGAATATCTGCAATGCTTATCTCGCAACTGTTTGTTTAAGAACAATCCTTCGCTTAGTTCAAGGACCAGCTCGAGGAAATCAAGACCAATTCGTCCTTCATTCCGAATTGCTTATATCTCTCAATCGAATCATTCGTGATACACGGCCCAGTTTTGGCCGAACATCTAGCAATGATTTGATAGAGTATCAAGAAAAACTTAAGGAGAGTGTAGTAGACGTAATCCGAGCAGTAATTGAGGGTCATTATGAAGCTTCTCTTGTATATGATCGTGTTTCAACCACAATCGATATCAACGTTTTGCATCTACTTATTTTCCCCCAAAACGAGAGTAGCCTCTCTACTCAGCTTGGCAACAAAGACACTACAGTCTTTACGAACTACACGAACGCACCCACCAATAATAAATTAGACACACAAGAACTAGTTGGAAGTTACCCTCCTTTGCTATCGTCTTCACTTTCCCACGCTCAAGCGAAATATCTTGTCTTAGTAAAGCACTTGGGCAAAGCGCTTGATACTTTTCAAGGAAACGAACAAATTGAGGCTTTAAAGGACGAGATTACCTCAGTTGAAGTGGTGTTCGAGCAACAAGTCCATACAGTTTATTTTCATATTCCAGACTTTATAAAGGATATTTCGATGGAGTCGAAAAATCGGGTGATTGAAGACGTGAAGAACAATGCCACAGGCTCTCGAGAGTTAAAATTAGCTGATTTCGTTAAGCATTGTAGGAAACTGTACAGGTGAGACTTTTCGAATTTTACCCTTGAGATTGATAATTTCTTCCGTAGGGAGAGTGTTCACCAACAGTTTTTGAAAAATTATGGGCTTGCCCAACTTTGGACAGTGAAGTACTTTCTCACTCGTTTCATGTTCGTGAATGCAATTATTCTGAATGTTTTAATTCAGCTTTATTATGGCTCTGAATCAAATGGTCACGATTATTATGCTGCGTATCAATTTGAACATCCCCACGATGATGATGATCAGGTCTCCGCCAATCACACTTCAGCTAACATTAACCATCGCTACCTGAGTTCCTCAAGTAGCTCGACCACTACGAAGCCAGATCATCTTTTTATGGCACCTGAGGCGAAAGATGCTGTCATTGGGCTTTGTACTTTGCAGCTTGTCTGCGTATTCTGTACTGTTGTTATCTTTGCAATCGTGAGAATTCCAGTTCGATATGCCACAGATTTGGAGAATAATTCCAGCGCGATTGTTGCAAGTATTCGAGCATCTCTCGACCCCTTGATCTTGTGGTACCTGGGATACGTCCTTATGGCTTTCCTAGCTCTTGAAGTGAATCCATTATTCGTGACAGTATTTTTATTAGATTTTGTGATTCTTGACAATACATCGCAGGATTTATTGCAAGCAGTATTACATCCTATCCGTCAGTTGACAGCAACGTTGGGGATGATTCTCATCGCTCTAAACGTCTTTGCATTCTCCGTTTTCGCTCTATACCGCCATGATGTAACAACCCTCGCTATTCATAACATGTGGGAAGCTTTGAAGCTTTGTATTTCTTATGGTTTCAGAGGAGAATATGGAGTAGATCATGAAATGAATCCAACTTTGGGTGATCGCATGCTGCAAGACGTTCTTTTCTACTTTTTGGTAACTCTTGAATCCTTCTCTTTGCCTTTTCGTAACAATTTTTTCGTTAGGTATTATCAATTTTGAGGCACATTTTTTTCGCTATTATTGTTGATACCTTCGGCAAACTAAGAGAGCTAAAATTCGAAAGGTGAGAAACAGATTCTTTGTTCCTGCGCACACTTAATTCTGTGTGATTTATTAGGGAGTCGGAGGCAAAAAACTCGTGTTTTATCTGTGGAGTGGAAAGACATGACTATGATAGGATGCTTCCGCCAGGTGTTGACTTCTCTTTCAATGATCATAGGAACTTGTCACACAATCCATTGCATTACCTATACTTTATTATGAGCATTTGGCATCAACCTAAAGCGAAAGATTCGTCTCTTGAAATTCATGTGCGCCGATGTCTTTCCAGGGACGATGTGCATTGGTTTCCCACAGGTGTTTTACATGAGCTCCCTTCGATTGATGAAAGCAAGAGGGTAGGGGATCCAGCTGATTTTGAGGAAGGTCATTTTGGAGAGAAAAAGAGTTTGGGCTCTCATGCTTCTGCCCAACACCATTCTGAAGGAGGTGCTGGTGGAGGATCTCACGGGATTTCTGGTGCTCAGTGTGGTGTTCATGTCTCGAATAGCCCTCATCATGATCCCCAAGGAAATTCCGCGAAGGTAACCCGTCAAAATTCAATCTTTGGTCGGAAGTCATTACTATTAGTGACAAATCAAGAATCTTCGTCCAGTCTTCATGGCATGAGCGAATTAATGGAGAAAATGACAATTATGCAAAAGCAGATCGTAAAATTATCAAAGGATATATATCAAAACGCTGGTCGAGATAGAATTAACTCGAACACTGGACCCAGCTTCCAATCTATTACTAGCTCTGATTTAGTACAGCCTCCACTAGTCAGTTTGACAAACAGTCCTCAAATTGGAGTAAGTTTGCAACAACAACGACGAACTGCTCTCGTCAACCAAAGAACGCCTTTTCAATCTTCCCTTCATCGCTCCAATAGCGATGAAGTATCAAGTGAGAGCATGTCTAGCTCAACCGAGGATTCTGAGGATCGAGAGGAAATAAAACTGGACCAGAACTCTGGTGAAAAAGCTTCATTGAATCCTTCTGATTTGAAGGAGGGCTCTCCTATTAATGGTGAGAGGAGTCTAAATCCGGATGGTAAAAATCCCTCGCCTGAATCACTAACCAAAAAGTTTATGAAGCGACAAAATACGATACGCTCATCGATGAGTAAAAGTACAATTAAGAAATCGGGAAAAGAGCTCCGAACAAAAGTTGATATATTGGATGAAACGTTGCAATTAATAATGAAGAAATTAGAAGTTATGGAAAATCTAACTAAGGATGTTGCGATTAAAGCATCGCCGCATTCGACCTCACCCATCGAACCAGAGGTTAACAGTGGAAATAACTCGAATCCACAAACCAATGAAATCAAGGGAGATGATTTATCTGAACTATCTGAACATTCTGAAAGAATCATCGAAAACCAGAACAACATGAAGCGTCCCCAGTCTGCGCAAGTGTTGAGAAATTTAGACATATCTCATCGAGACCAAGACACGGGTGATTCTAATGATGAGTTTCGAACTATAAAGGTTAAAGCGATCCCAAGACCACAGTCTGCTCATCCATATTCCCATGCTATTTCCGCGCATCAGTTGAATAGCAACTCCAAATCGAGCCCGACCTTCGTAAACAGTAGTTTCATTTCCCCCTTTCCGAGCACTATCAGTCGAGGACAACATTCCAAGAATAAGACAAAACCATCTAAGAATAAAGATTCCGATGGTAAAACGAATAGCAAAGGCTTTTCTGGCCCTCCAAAGTCACTCGTAAGCAATTGGATCGATCCACAGGGTGAGGATTTAGTTCCTCTCAGTCATAATAGAAATGTTTAAAATGGTTATTTGTACATATTTGAATTTTCTTTTGAGAAATAAAAATCATTAATCGATGTTGTTTAGAAACAGATAGCATTATGTGTGTATTATCTAGTGTAAGTCCCTTACAATATTCTCAATTGAGGTAGAGAGAGATGATGGTTGAGAAGAAATGGCTTACGCCATTTCTTCTCAACAGTTG
>VFQN01006207.1_pt1 | contig 13891 bp, 16 predicted proteins | sample 3512371 | NCBI WGS metagenome assembly VFQN01 (sample SAMN10412370, study PRJNA504923) | tailings metagenome | isolation source: Replicate 2 from Balatoc abandoned mine | place: Philippines: Itogon, Benguet | collected 2017-08-28
TAATCCTTTCTTTTATGAAGACACAGATTATCCGATTTATGGAAAACTCTAAATAAATATTTGTATTTTGTAAAGGGAAGAGAGGAGCTTTGCAAGTTTCTAAAAGTCGATTTTTCTATTGTAAACCGTTTTTCATTTCTCTAATTTTGATTTTGATTTTCCATATACATCTCATGAAAAGGCCACACAACGAAAGATTTCCTTCCAAGGATCCTTTTATTAATGCAGATCGATCAAATTCAGTCCCTGATATCGCACCGGCCCCTCCGAAGCGCAACTACAAGAATCGACTTCACGCAGCAGTCCACGCATCAAATGAGATAAATGAGAGTGTTTCTGTTTCTTCTGCTATGAATTCTCCAATAAGTAATGTAGTAGGAGCTGGTCACAATGTGCCCCGAATACTTGGATCTCTTAGCGCGAATAATGCTGAAAAGAAAGAAAGACCGAAACCTCGACTTCCTGTATATCGATACGAAGATGTTTATGTTCCACCTTCGAGCGAACTGAAAGATTTCCTTCTCAGCCAGCCACCAGATGTTGTTATAGGAGATGGTGTCGAAATTAAAGGCAACTTTCAGTTCGATGGACTTCTGCGGTTGGATGGAAGGTTTCAAGGACAGTTCATAACAGAAGATGGAGATCTCATTGTTGGACCAACTGGCATTTTAGTTTCAGATTTAACGAAAATAAATAGATTGCTAATAGATGGAGGGCATGTTTTCGGAAAGATTGAAGTTGCTTCGATTATTATTAGTGGTAAAGCGTTAGTAAAAGGTAGTATAACCTGTAAACAGTTAGAAATATTAGATTCTGAAGCAACTATTATTGGAAGTACACACGTTGATCCTGATGTCCTAAATCAGCAAGAAGAAGAGTTAAGTCATCCCGAACCGTCTAATGAACCGGTAAGACTTCCGGTGAAGTATTTTTTGTCAACTAACAATTCTTTTTCTGATAGATAAAGGTAATTTCTTATAATAAATCAAAAAGTACAAAATCTCTCCATGAAAAAATGTCTCCCGAAGAAATACAAGAGTTGGCAAAGGAGAAGGCCATGTTAGAAGAGCAGGAAAAGAGAACAGCAGAGGATTTGTATAATGCGAAGTTAGAAGAGAAAAGAAAACGAAAGGAAGCGAAGCAGAAGGAAGCAAAGCAAAAAGAAGAAAAAGAAGAAGCGAAAGAGAAACGACTAGAACTACCCTCCAAAGTAAAGCCGACTGAATCGCCCTCAAAGGAAAATAAGAGTGAGCCCCCAGAACCTAGGAAGGTTGAAGTTAAGCCAGTCGAGGATCCTCCGTTAGAGAAGAAAGTTAATGAAAATGAATTAAAAGAGTTTACAGAGAAGCGGTCAGCGAAAGTGATTCAAGAGGCTTGGAAATCGAATAAAGCTTCGACAAAGCCATCTATGAAAGCTGATATTGATGAAGCTTCGCGAAAAGCGGAAAAAGACCTCGAGGAAGCTCGAAGGAAGGAAGAAGAAGAGAGAATGAATAAAGTTGAAGCATTACAACAAAAACGGTCGGCTAAAGTTATTCAAAATGCATGGAAGTCAAACAAAAGTGTTAACTCATCATCACTAAAACCCAATGAAACGAGTGAAGCGGAAGATATCCTCGAAGACTCGCTGGCTGGTAATTTACCCCCTCCTCCTATCGAGAATGAGGCAGTGAGTGTAGAGAAGGATGATTCTCCAATTCTCCAGTCGCATGAAGTTCATTTAGTATCTGGTGCGTTAGGCTCAATTCCTCAGATTTTGATACAAGAAAAGAAAGATGATAGCATTGCAGAAGCAGTGGAAGTGAAAAATAATGCAGAGAATGAGCAGAAGGAACCTTCTTCTGAAGTTACAGAGAATGAAATGTCAAAATATGGTCTCAGCAATGAAGAAAATAAAACTATAGTAGAAGCAAGTACTGGTGAAAATCCTTGATCAACTCACAACAATCGTTTATTATTTATGTGTTTTTGTATGTATTCTTAATTCTAATAAAGCTTCGGTTTGCTGCCAGTGTTCGTTCTGTCTGCTTCAATACTCGTCCTTTTCTCATAGATCCGAGCGCATCTAATCAAATCTGCCCATGCTTAAGCTTCCTTGGTATCAGAGCGTAACGAGGGTCAAAATCAAAGACTTCCAAGAGCATCAATCAGACCAACATTTCGCGCCGTAACTTTAACTTTCACAGTCAATGACAGCAATCATCGAGATAATCTGCTTCGTCTTGATGAATCTTCCGATACGCTTGACTTCTCAGAAATTCCTCCCACAACGTGTGTCAATTCATTGAACTTCTGAAGATTATCAAAAATAACTGAACTTCATGCGTACCATCATCGATTGAATCAACGAAAGAGACAGAGGTAGTTGCAACGAATGATGTAAATCATTGCATCTTCAATTTCAATAGCAGTTGAAGAAACATCAGCAACATTTCAACCTCTCGAACGAACTTGAAACGATCTTCAAAGTGAAAAGTAAATTCAATCGTCAGTAGAGAAGTGAGAAAGTACGTATCACTGCATCAAACAGGAAATTCCGGTAAACGCCTCTGTAGTGACGTGAAGGAGTGTTGGCAAAGCACTCCCTGCTGACTCATGTCAAGTGCTGTAAGTGAAACTGAGGTGTTCAAGGTGGATGACAGGTGTTTGATTGAAAGTGTGGTGCACTCTCCCTTCTTTTGAGCAGAATAGTGACACCTGTAAGTTGATGCGATCCTTGCACTGATTGGTCGAAGTATGTTCGATAACCACTACTCTTCACTGAATACAACTACTACGACATCTACTCTTCTTCTTAGCTGTGATGATCAGTGGTCAATTGAAAGAATTCTGAATGATGTTCGTACATATTTTATTGTTGAATTAGAATGATAGCTAGGAGTTAGATCTTTTTTTTTGTCCTCTAGTACTACTCACTTTGATTTCTGCACTTATTTCATTATTTATTAGTCATCATCACTTACCTCTTCATATTGAATTCTTTCTTTTATTGTGTTTTTTTCTAGGAGTAAGAAGTGATTGAGTGATTTGTTTTGATTGTCTGACATTGTCTGTGTTGCTACTGTTTGTAGAATTATTTCATATTTTATTCGATAGTTGTTAGGATTACCATGAACACTGGGTTAAGAAAGGAACGTTTAGCGGATGAGAAGAAGAAGCTCCCTTGTGATGCTGTTTTCATCAATCTCCCCAAATTAACAAACACAGAGTACAGTAAGAGAAAATTTGATGACACTGCTTCAGAGATATCAGAACTCACAGATGATTCGACTTTCTCTGATGGAGCTGAAGATAGTGATGACTATGAGACTGACTCCTCTTATGACAGTATCGATGAGATCGATGAAAAAGAATTAGAAGAATTATTGCGATTTTCAAGTCGAGTACACCATACGAAAAGACTTTTTAGTCCAAGTAAGTCGCATGATTATGAAGAAACGCAGAAAAGGAGGAGATTAAATGTTGATCAACAAGATGTTGACAAAACTGGTGACGATATGTTTGCTGAAGTTACAGCAGATGCAATTTTTGATTTATTTGTTGAAAGAATGCCTTTACCATTAATTACTGAAGAAAATGATAAAACTACTCTCACTACTACCTCATGTAGTAGTTCGAGTAATGGTTGGCGGTCAAACGAAGTTTACAATCCTCACGTCTTTAAGGAGTTAATTGTGGATTCGTCATTAAATAGTTTTTGGAATACCATCGCTTCAATGGAGAAAGATCGTTGATCAGAGTGGAGCGATTGAGTGAAGTTTTGAAATAAAGTTAGTAGGAAGATTAAGATTCAAAAGAATGGTCCGAGGTGTAGATGATGTAAATTTATTGAATGCCTGTTCGTTTGAGGGCTCCCTCAAGGATACATTACCTGTTAACTCTTGGAACAGTTTAGATCACGATATGAAAACCGGATGGCGATGGAACTCTTCCTTCGATTGTTTTGTTTTACTGTAATTTTGTTGCCATACCGATTTATATTATAGACCACAAACTGAGATTAACTCTTTTGCGCACTGTTGAAGAGGAGAGGATTTCCGTGAAGTTAGATGCTTTTGTTACACCTCTACCTCGGCAGTTTTTGCGTTATTTTGACAAGATTTTCATTTCATATTGACATTAACGTAGCTATTTGATCACTTGGAGTTTTTACTTATTGATGAAATTCTTTCCATTTCATATCCTCAACATCATTCATTCCTCACAACAACTGTTCAAGCTAATTTTTCTATGCTTGATGTTGGATCTATTGAAATACTTGTAAATTTAAAACACACATAAATATATAAAATTATTGTGCATTTTCTCAATAAAGGAAACAATATTCATGTCGGTTAAATAAAATCCTGGTGCACGGCATACTTGTTGCTGTTCGTTCAAAGGCGTGATTGAGACATTTCTAACAGGTTTGTGCTAATAAAATGACAAAAGGTTGATAAAAGGCTGATAATTTGGGAAAGAGGAAACAACCAACTATTTCATTAGTTACATGTAACACTTGATTAAGAAAAGATGCGAAGAAAGGGATGGAAATATACAAATGAAAAATTTTGGATTTAAGTCGATTGAAGAAACAAACGGATTCTTTTCAAAAGTTCCACTTTTACATCCTCTGGAACGGTGGCTGTGAGAGTTAGAGTTAGGAAAGGAGAGTAGCACAAGAAAATAGTTTGAGCTCACCTCGACCATGTGGAGTGATTTCTGCAACTAATTCCTCAACGGTAACCTTTTCTAATCCTTTTCGTCGAATAATATCCTTACAATGTTCTTTTAATTCATCTCTCCAACCGCATTGAACCAATCTTTCTCTCAACATTTCTTTCAACTTATCCTTTTCACCAGATTCAACAAGTTTTGCCATAATTGTTTCACGAATCTGTTCATCTCGTTTCAAACGTTCTTCTTGAGTATCAGCCATCTTTGTCTCACTGTATTTACAACGAACGAGTAGATTAAAAAGCAAAAGATAAAAAAGGGCGTTTCGTTTTCGTTTTACTTTGAAAAACACCTTTAAGAAAAACGCTTTTGTCATGTGTCGAGCCTTAATTTGCGAAAGTTTGAATTCAAATTTTTGCCAAACATTTACGATTCCAATTTTCAATCTTCACCATGGATTTCAGTGACTTTCCTGATGATACAGATGAAATGCTTGATTTGGAAGCTGAAATGATGCGCGAGCAAGCTCGTCAATTCGAAGAAATGAACGATTACGAGTACGAGGAAGATCAACAACTACCCACCAGCACACAGGGAAACTCATCTTCCTCTGCTCCCACCATAGCTGAGGAATCCCTTGGCTCTTTTGTTTCTGAAACTACCCAGAAGACCAAAGGAGGTACAAATTCGTCACTGTCTAATAAAGCACGAACAGCACAAAGTGTATTAAACCAGCAATCTGTAGATAGGTATAATCTTTCTTACACCTAAGCCACTAAGCATCTTAATCCCCTTATATAGAAAACTGTCTAAAAAGACAAATACTAATGAATTTGCGAGATCTATTCAAGAAGAACGAAAGAATGCACTGGGAAAGGAATTCCTTGCGAAGAATCAACCAATCCTCTTATTTGAGAAATGTTCCAAACTGTATGTCATGCAAGAAACATCTCTCCCTCATACGATTTCCACCAATTCCGTTACACCAATCGATTCTATCACTGACGAGTCTTCGGTGCCTTGTATAATCTCCTCTGGTGATCGAATTGTGCTGAAACAGCGCTCACTCCAAACAATAACAGAAATTGAGACCAAAGCTGCATCTTCTTCCTCAAACTATCAAAGACGATATATGAAGCAACTATTGTCCCGGCCTATGGAGGATATCGTCAAGGAACACGAAGAAATGATGATTCAGAAGATTCTCGACGCGCCTGCTGCCTCAACGGAGTCCTTTAGAGCGCAAAATGATTCAATGAAGTTTCATGATGACAACGATGATGAAGATGAAGAAGATAATTTACCACTTGATCGAGACGAACGAGAGCATCAGCTAAGACAACAGAGAAGTGAAAACACAGCTGAAAGCAATCTATGGGTGAATAAATATGCTCCAAAGACCTTCACCCAGGTAATAACCTCCCTGTTGTCTTTCTATGCCTTTCTAATCCATGACATACAGCTCCTTAGTCTTGAGAAAACCAATCGTGACGTATTGAAGGCTGTGAAGAGATGGGATAAATTCGTTTTTAAGAAAGACCTTCCTACATCCCTTCTCAGTTCTGCGAATAAGCCTAATCCGAAGGCTAATACCCACAGCAAACCAGAGGAAAGTAGCGGGAAGCCATCAGATCAGCCGCAGTCCGAGTTAGATCCAGATAATCGTCCTTTGAAGAAGGTTATCATACTTTGTGGTCCTCCTGGCACTGGCAAGACAACACTCGCCCATGTTGTCGCGAATCATTGTGGTTATCGTCCGTTAGAACTCAATGCTTCAGATGATCGTTCGCCTGATGCCATTAGAGATCTATTAGCTCGCGCCACTCAGAATACTACCCTGGACTCAGACAAAAGGCCTAACTGCATTATTATAGATGAGATTGATGGCCTAATTGCATTATTATCGATGAGATTGATGGTTTAGATGCTTCGAATAAAGCTTCACTCGATCTACTTCTTGAAATCCTTGCTGCTCCCCTCACTTCGTCTTCCTCAAAAAAAGATGGGAAGAAAAGTGGAAGTAGTAAGAGCTTTGGACTGACTCGACCATTAATCTGTATCTGTAATGATATCTATGCTCCTGCTTTACGAGACTTGAAAAGACTTGCTGATATTTATTATTTCCATTTACCACAAGATCTTCGTCTTGTACAACGATTACAACAGATATGTTCTTCAGAACATGTCACACCTCCACCTTCTACTTCCTTATTACATGAACTTATTACAGCTACAGGTTATGATATCAGATCATCGATTAATAGTTTACAGTTTGCTGCACTTCATCTACAACGTCAGAAACAAGTTCAACAGAGCAATCAAAGTAGTGGAGCAATTTCAGCTTACGTTTCAAGATCATCAAATAACAAATTCACATCATCTACTTCCTCATCTTCTTCGATGGAAGGGATATTAGAGTCGATGATGAAGGTTGGATTGAAAGACGATCATCTTGATGCTTATCAGATATGGCAACAAATTTTTCATCGCAATACGTCATCGTCATCATCCTCTGACACGAATTCTCAGAGTACGATGATAGCATCTATGGAAAGTATGGTTGAATATGGTGATACCAATCTTTTAGTTCAAGGAATGTTCGAGAATATGCATAAAGTATATGCATATGATGTGCATAATATCAATCGCCATGCCTATTCAACGGAATGGTTTTCATGGTCAAACCTTTTTTCTGCTGCAATGATATCAGGTTCAGGGAATATGGATTCTTCTTTCACTCATTATGTTAGTGTAGTTGCTGGTGTAACTCATTATTGTCATGGTGTGACGTCAAAGAATACAAAGATTGAATGGCCAAAGAAAGACAGAGATTTTTATTATCAACAATTACAACGTCAAAATCTTCTGCAATCAATGGTTATGACACCATCTACATCCTCTTCATTGAATATCTTTCAACAGACGACAAAGCAGGTAAGAGAGCGACACTATGATGTAGAATAAAAATAAAGCATGACTCCACTGACTTCTTTTCTATAGAGAGTGGTGTTAGATATCATATCTTATTTGATTGATATCGTTCGACCAAGATTAAGATCTGTACCATTAATATCATTTAATCAAGAGGAAAGAAAACTATTTGAAGGTTCGTCTTCCATTACATCATAACTTTCAGAATCATGATAATAACAACTCTTGTTATAATAGAGGTGATAGAGATTATGGAATCATGTGACCTTCATTACCAACCAATGAGTGCAACATCACTTTCTTCTGAGAATCCTGATGCAGCCCTTTCCTTCCTTCGTGGTGGTAATTCCTTTAAACAACGTCAGCAGGGGAATAATAATAAATCCCCCTTCCAGAACGAGGACACAGTGTTAGTGATGGAGCCTAACCTAGACTTACTCGTCACCTACCATGAATATACCAACAACTCTTCGTCATCTACAACATCTTCTACATTTCAAAAGAATTCAATGTCGTCAGGGAATAAGAAGAATAAGAAAATACTAAATCAACATGCCATCGTCAGTCCTGAGCTAAGACACCTCATCTATGTCGAACAGAGGAAATATTCGATTAAACGCAAGGTCAGTGTTTTTATTCTATTTATTCGCTTAACTCTGACATCATCCTTTAGGAAGAGAAGTTAAAGGAGCTTTCCTCACTCTATCCCGCCTCTACCGCGATGGAGGAAGAGAAAGAGAAAGAGGTAATACCACAGAAGACAACCCCTTCTACACCAGCAGTCACCTCCAAGACACAAGCAATAAGTCCTGCATCACCACCCATCCAATATGAAGCGATGAAGCCGGTTGTGAGCCATGGTCTCGCTAGTTTTCTTATTAAGGTGAGTGAATAGCCTTATAACACCATTACATGAGTGTAATCTCTCTCAATTCCTCTATCACATCACAGCGACCTAAGGAGAAGGAGAGTGTCAATGATAGTAATAAGAGAGCAAAGACTCAAGACTCTTCCTCTTCCTCTACCTCTACTACTACTAATACTAATACAGTAGCAGTAGTGAAGAAGGAACAACGAGTTCATTACAAATTCAATGAAGGATTCTCTAATGCAGTGAAACGAACTGTCTATCTCAAAGATTTCCTTTAAATCATTCTTTTTTAAAAAAAAGGATTGATATCAATAAAATAGTCTAATATATGAACACTTTTTATTAAAATATTATTCTTATTAACAATATACTATGTGAATGAATAACAGTAATAATCATATAAGAATTATTGGATGCGATGAATTTGCAATACTTTTAAATGTGATGACTTAAAACTTATTTTGGTTTCTTATGAGATATTTCTATGATTATATTGGTTGGGTTGCTTTAGAGAGCCATTGTCTCGCTCGATCTGTCTTAAGGAGAGGAAGAATTTTCTCATAGACTTGATGATGATAGTCATTCAACCAGGTCACTTCCTCCTTTGTCAGCAATGTTTTGTCGATCATCTTCGTCTGAATGGGGATGTGCGTCAGTCTTTCGAATTGAAGGAAGGATTTCCCTGCGAATTCCGGGAATTCTTTCTTGTCCTTCACGATGAGCAAGTTCTCTATGCGAATACCAAAACCACCGACCTCATAGAAGCCAGGCTCATTGCTCACGATCATCCCTGCTTGTAAGCCTTGAGTATCTAGCAGAGGACTAATGCGATGTGGACCTTCGTGAACGTTCAATGCAGCACCTACACCATGCCCCGTTCCTACAGACATATCGATAATGAACCTCTCCCTGCAGTTACAGATATGACTCACTTACCATGAATAAAGTTCAAGCCAACCTGCCATAGATGCTCTCTAGCAAAGGAGTCTAATAGACAACCAGGAGTACCGGTGGGGAAGATCTGACGATCGATACCCATATGACCCTTCAATACTCTAGTATAGATCTCACTTTGACGAGGTATAGGAGTACCGAAGTGGAAAGTACGAGTGACATCTAATCATCACATTATAAGAAACATCAGTCAATAGATCGAATTAAAATACGCTCCATACCTGTCGTTCCATCAAGATATTGTCCACCAGAGTCTAATAACAGTAGATCATCCTTAGTCAGAGTCTTGCATTCCTTATCAGTCGCACTAAAACAATAAAATTAGAGGAAGGTCAATGATAGATGAGGAATAGTTATACCGGTAATGTATAATCGCAGCATTCTCATTAACTCCTGCGATGGTAGCAAAGGAAGGTTCAAGGAAGAGATCATAAGATGCACGACTCTTCGTTAACTCGATATCAATCTCAAACTCTGTGATCGTCATGCCATTGCCTAGCCATTCTTCTAACCACGCTAAGAATTCAGCAACTGCTGCTCCATCACGAAGATGTGCAGCCCTCATTCCTGCTAGTTCGAAGTCATTCTTACATGCCTTCATAAGAATGATAGGAGAAGTTTTCTCAAAGCGACTATCTTTATGCAATACACTACCAATACAGACGATGAAAATAAGAGTTAAAAGAAGAAAGATCATAGTCTTACTTATACACTGCCATATTAAGAGTACTAGCATCATACCAGATCTTTTTATTTGGAGATAAATCGCGTAGAAAAGGAAGAATGTCTTCATAAGGAAGGAGAACAATCTTATTGTCTGCGAGGTATTGCTCTACTGCAGGTGGAACCTTCTCACGATCGATGAAGAGGTATGCCATATCAGCTGTAATGACAGCATAACTGATGGAGACAGGGTTAAAGGGTACATCGCCTCCTCTGATGTTATACAACCACATAATCTCATCTAATGCAGAGATGATCAATCCATCCGCATTACTCTCTTTTAACAACAATCGAATATCTTTTAATTTATCTTGAGTGCTTCTTCCAGCATATTCAAGAGGATGGATGCGTATTGGTGCATTTGGTTTTGATGGTCGTTGCTTTCCCCATAGAACATCAATAATATTATGATCAAGGAATTTAAAGGTAATATTCTTCTTTTCTACTAATTTTTCTTCATATTTCTTAATTGATTGAACAGAATGAACAAAGGGATCGACACCAATCCTTCCTCCTGTGGGTAAGGAGGAAGAGAGGAAGTCCACAGGTGTAGGGACATTCTTAATCCCTTGCTTCATTAGAGTCCATTGCTTTGTCTCCAGTGGAAGCTCTAATTCTGCTTGGCGATGGTAGCGACCATCGGTGAAAAGGTACGACTGATTCATTGCAATGATAACGACCCCAGCTGAGCCAGTAAATCCACTGACGAACTCACGACGATTGTAATAGGCAGCAGTGTATTCGCTCATATGAGGGTCATCAGTAGGGACTAAAAGGACATCAATCGACTCTTTCTTCATTAAAGATCGGATTTCTGCGATTAGCTTGGTGTTGTTCATCGATTTCTCATTTTGTTGGCCATTAGCAGAATTCATTAATTTACTAATTTTAGAACTGATCGCCGCCTTGGAGATCGATCGGATGGATATTAAATGAGAGTACATTGGCGAGGAACGGTTTTTAAAGAGGGAACTACTCACAAACGCCGATGTTTTGTGCATTGTTAGATGATTAATTACAACCAACATGATTAAAGCGAATAAACGAAGTGGGAAACAGGAAGATGCAGACTTTGAGATGATTCTAAAGGAAAATATTGGTATAAATAGACTAATTTGTAACAGACTGAAGATCATCCATGGACTATATATCATCTAAAGCCTCCTTGTCTTGAGTCAACAACCAACTAATAAAAGAAGTGTGAGCAAGGGAGCTATGATGCCTAAATAAGAAAAAAGAAGGATTTTCTTGGGTCATGTAAATTTAAAAGATAGAATAGAATAATTTCCCACCCACAAAATTTCAAAAGATACTCAAAGCTCAATAACTTCACTCATGGATCGAATGAATATTCAATATACTGAAAGATCTCCTCTCACTTCCAGTTCTCATAAAAAGTATCCTGAACCGTTACGATTACAGTGGAGAATGTCTCATAACTTTGTGTATCTTATTGGTGGTGTGACCTTTGCTATTGGATCATATCAATATTTTCCTTCTGTCTCGAATTATGAACTTGGTGGATGGTTATTCACTATTGGTTCTGCTGGATTCATGATTGCTGATGGTTTGGAATGGTGGAAGAATAATCGAGTTGGGTGTTTCTACTATGCCGAATACGAGCATAGCTATGAACTTGTAGTTGCTCCACTCTTGGCTCCAAAAGACACGTTTCGAGGGCAGCTACAACGTGCGGAAGTAGGGTTAAACTTTTTCATGTCTTTTACTGGTTCAACTCTGTATTTGATTGGGTCTATTCTCTTTATTCCTGAATTAGATGCCATTGTTGCAGGCACATACACTTTCATTGTTGGAAGTTTAGTCATTTTCTTTGCCCAAGCGTGGAAACTGTATCGCGCTGGAATTACTAATGAACATGACTTGAGTGATAAGTCCTTCCGATTGTCCAACTATCTTGCTGATATTTGGGCCTTCTTAGTGGATTTAACCGCCGGAGTAGGAGGATTAGCCTATTGTGTTGGAAGTGTCTACTTCCTTCCTCAATATGATGTAAGTACAGAAATCACTTTTATTGCAGCGTGGTGGTTTCAGGCAGGAGGATTTCTCTTCTTTGCTTCCGGTGTGTTCATGTTTATTCGATACTTCTTATTGGGACGATTTTAAGCGTACAATAGAGCGATAGTATCAGCCTCATAATTAATTAATCTGTAGTTTTTATTAAGCTAGTGGATAGCGTTTTGATAAATTGTCTTAAATTTTTTTCATTGCTTGTCAAAAGAATAATGATAGATAGTATTTTAACTTTATTCTTTCTTTCTGATTTGTATTTCAGATATTTCTCTCCTACACAACCTCTCCTACAATACATATTCAAATGATTCTTCTTCTAATAATATAAAAATGTGATAAAAGTTTTGATCTAAATATTACTCAGTCTCTTTCAAAACTTTAATAACTTCTTCCTCAGTTGGTTTAGTACTCTTCCTCAATAATACTTTCACTGTTTTACTCTCATCTAATTTATCAACAAGATTTGTCATCATCGCAGTTAAGGCATTCATCGGATTGTTAGATGATTGTTGCTGATTGGTGCTTATGCTGGTAAGCTTTTCGATTAAAAACCAATCAGAGTCAGTATTTTCATGAAATAATAAGATTTGACGACTTTTAGTAATTTCATTCATCAATCTTTGATTTGCCAAGACCGGGGGAGAATAATAGAATGAGTTTGGGAATTGTTTACTAAGGTCAGCCATCTGTTGATAATCCTTCCCTAAAGTGTTAATAATCGCAGGTTCATTGGCTTTAACATCCTTTTTGTCTGATTTTCTCTTTCCGAAGGAATAAGTTTTTTCTATATCTTTATTTTCTTCTTTTGCTGCTTCTGGCGCTTTCTCATTCGACGTGGAAATTCCTTTACTCCTTTTTCCCATTAAATCATTCCATACAAATCTGGGATTTACTAATAATATCAGTGTTCCTAATCCAAACTCTTGGTGTAATGACATAATCGCTGGATAATCCTTTAGTTGAGGAGATACTATTACCAACACTTCGGTATTCTTCGGTACATCAGGCTTCAGTGTCAGATAAATATCTGGATTAAAAGTAGGATCTATCATACGTCGCTCATCATAACTCTTTCTTTCAGCCTTTGAAAGTTTTTTTAATATCAATTCTTTCAGAGAAATATAATATTTTTCTATCAAATTTCTTCTTTGACCATAATTTCTCTGCTAATTTAGCTTCTTGTTCTGTTGGAAAGATCACAGCCGAAGTATCCTTTAATACAGCAAACATCTCAAAGAATAGCCTGGCTATTTCTCGATTAGTGCGAGTCGTTTCACTCTCTTTGACTGTGGGTTCGCGTTCATTGAGACCTAAGTCGAATTGTGGAGGCAACTGAACTTCTAAACGGGAAAGCTTTTCTTGGATTGCTAATTGCGTGGATTGAGTTAGTCGAGAAACGACATCTTTGACTTTGATTGGAAATTTGACAGTCTCGAGTTTATCTGGTGAATTGATAGTAACCGACAATCTTGTCATGCATTTACCATCCCTTAGAAACTGCCTTCTGAGTGACACACCATAGTAAAAGCTATCAACAACATGAAGTTTAAGCAAAACTAATAGGAAAGTCAAATAAATTATTGTATGATTCGTTTGCTTGAAGTGTTTCATCATTCAATCGGTTTTGCTTTATTTTACGTCTTATGTCGGAAGCTCTGTTTTTCCAAGAAATCGGTGGAATTTCCACTAGTTTTTCTGAGAAAACAAGAGGAATTTATAATATAT
>VFQN01006208.1_pt1 | contig 13890 bp, 22 predicted proteins | sample 3512371 | NCBI WGS metagenome assembly VFQN01 (sample SAMN10412370, study PRJNA504923) | tailings metagenome | isolation source: Replicate 2 from Balatoc abandoned mine | place: Philippines: Itogon, Benguet | collected 2017-08-28
CACCAGCGTTTCCGTGCTTCCCTGACACCTCACACGGTTTCCTCGCGTTTTACGCGTATCCCCTCATGCTGGCCTGGGCCATCACTGCGCACCGGTCTCAGGTGAGAGGCATTCGGCTCCGTCCTGCTCTGCCTTACGGACCTGAGGGGGGCCACGGTCCGAGTGGCGGCGAGGCACGGCCGTGGCGGGTGGTGTTGGCAGGGCACTCGCTGGGCGGCGCGCTGGCGCAGCTGGCGGCACTGGACCTGGAACGCCAGAAGGACGACGGCAAGTTGTGAGTGCGCAAGGGATGAAGCCGTGTGCTACGTTTGGTATGTAAGGCACGGGACCAAGCGTGCAGCTGTGCAGCTGTGTGCACGCTGCGGGCCGTGGGCCGTGGTCAAGAAAATAGCCGGACGCTGCTGACACATCTGTATACGGGCTGTGCTTCAGCCATTGCTCACCGCACCTGCATGCGTGAGCCACGGCTGCAGCCTTTGCTGCACGGCACCCCGTACTGCTATGTCGTGTCCCCATGCCCGCCGCCCCCAGTCCACATGCGCTTTTCCGCCTCGCTGACCACCCTTCCTCTCCCCTCTCTCCCCCGCAGGTCCAACGTGTCCCGCGTGTCCCTGTTCACGTACGGTTCGCCCCGCGTGGGCAACCGGGCCTTCGCGCACCACCTGCGGGCCACGCTCAAGGACGGATGGCGGGCGGCGTGCGACGCAGACCCCACGCCCAAGTGAGAGGGAGGTTCCGGAAGGAGAGTCTGGGCGCTGGGGCAGTCCTGCAGGGTGCGCCTGTGTGCTTCATTTGGGCTACAGGCTACACGGACAGCAGAAGTGCGGCTTTGGTGGGGCTTCCGTCATGGGGCATCGAGGTCTGTAGGGTGGGGTGGTGCGGCTGTTGCTGGGGCTGACCACAGCTGTCATGGCGCCGGAGTAGCGTTAGGTATGAGCGAGTTGGCACTGTACCGTAGCTGGCGCAGCCTTTCCATCCAGTGTCAGATGCATTTGCTGCTGCCGTGCCGTAAAGTGCCGTACTGCGCGCGCAGGATCCCGCACGTGGTGGGCAGCGGCGGCGACCCATACTGCCACGTGGGGAGATGGGTGGCGCTGGACGCAGCTGGCGGCGCTGCCGTACACGAGACGCACAGGGCGGACGAGGTGAGGTGGCCGATGAAGCGCTGGTAGGCATGTGTGCGCTGCGCTTGGGTAGAGAGTGTCCTGACGCACATGAGCTGTTGCAGGTGAGGCAGACGCCCGCCGGGCTATGCCGCTGGTAGCGAATGGTATGTCTGTCAGATGCGTTTCCAAGTGCGTCAGGCGAGGCCTCAGTTGCCGGACGGGCGGTCACCTGAGGAGCCCATGCAGTCATTGGCACCAGAGGAGGGAGTCACCCCAAGGCGCACCTGACTGATCGGTGTGCGGTCATGTTGTGTCGGGCGCAGGCGCACCAGGCCGGCACTGCGTCGCAGCCAGAGTCGGCCCTGGACCTGTACCTCAAGGTGAGCGGGTCGGAGCCAAACACCACCCTTACTCCATGACTATTGCATGCCATGTAACCCCGCCCCGGTCATGTCGCGTGCCGCGGGTGTGCCACCTGCAACCCGCCCGCTGGTGCGCGACTACACCCATGCGCCCGGGCCTCGTGTCTTCAGTGTCTCCTGTCCGCCGCGGCGTGATGCACCAGCACCCTGTCTACACGGCTGGCATGTGCTCTGCAATCCGGGCTGTCGCCTAGACAGCTGCGTGATGCAACCTAATGCCTAACCCCTTCCGGCGCTGCCACACCCGGAGTATGGACCCAGCCCTACTCCCCGCGCTCCCCGCAGGACGCGCTGCGTGTCCCCCGTGAGGCTGTGCTGTTGGCGCTGTCCGCCACGGGCGCCGTCCGCCTGTCGCGGCAGCAGCGGCGGTACGCGCGGCAGCTGGCGGCGCAGGCCGACCGGGCGATGGCGGGGCAGTAGTTGGAGCAGCTGTGGAGGAAGGGGCGGCTGGAGCAGCGCTCGGGCCCATCTATTAGAGCAAAGGGGTTCGTGTGGGGCGGCAAGACAGCAGACATGTAGGCATGTGTCTTATGTTACAAGCAGAACGCAGGGGTGTGACCTGGCTGCCGGCCGCGCTGGCGGGGCAGCAGATCAGCTCACGTGCAGGCACATGCCGTTTGTTGAGGAGGGACAGGATGCAGAGCACGGGGGCTCAGGGTGATGGGCGCATGGGCGTGGAGAGCTCATCATCAGAGTAGATGCTGAGGGCAAGGTCTCGCTCCGGGGTAACTTGGCCTGGCAAACAGTTGTGCGCTTGAGCACGTTGTTCAATTGGTGTGGACCTGTTGCGCAATGCAGTTTGTTGGCATTACCCCCTGGCATTAGCGAAAACACCTTGTGCTGATGCAGACTGGGCCACTCGAGACAGGTGTTGAGGGACAGACAACACGATGAGCTTGTGTGTGAGACATGCGGTGATGTAATGTCGTACAGTACGCAGATGGTTGGTTCCCGCGAACCGTTCCCCCCACGCACGGGGTCCGAGCCATCGTGATGGCATCTGGCATGGGGTCAGTACCTTTTCCTTACCCCTCCCCTTCACTGGGGCTACGCTGGTGAATAGAATAAGCTTATTGGCGCTCCTCGCCGCTGGGGTTTCTTTCCGTTGTATGCTGTCAGTTGCAGAATGCGGCTGCGTTGCTACGCTCGGGTGCTTACTGTCAGCAAGCCGCTGGAGGTTACACTGTCTTGGACATTACCGGTATTGTGTCAACGGACGAAGGCAGAATTACAGGGGGCGCCGCCACCCTGCGCCATCCCGATGTTGGTCATATCTCGCTCCCCACGTACGTCTAACCCTGGCCGCGTACGCGCTTGTTTCACCCTTGCCTGATCGTAACCCAGCACCCCCTCCTCCCCGGGCTATCGCAGGGCCTGGCGTTGCCTGGTGGTGCCTTGATTGCAGGGGACCGGAAGGTGCGCCCCCCTGCCAACCGCTCCTATCTCATCCTGCTGGGTGCCCCGTCTAGCCCGTCCAACCAGTCCAGGAACGCCCGCAGCTCCCCCTGGGCCCCAGCCACGTGCTCCTTCGCCGCTGCTAACCCCGCCCTACGCACAGCCTCCCACGCCCACACCTCCTCCGCCTCGCCCGCCTGACCCTTACCAAGCTGCTGTTCCCGCTCTACCACGTGTTCCTCCTTCGCCGCCTCTCCACCTGTCTCGGCACCCTGCCCTAGCCCCCCCTCGCCTCCTGCTGCCTCACGTCCCGTGCTTCGCCGCACACGTGTGCCCAGCAGCAGCTGCGTCAGCGCCCGCTCCCACGCGTCCACGTCCTGGGCAGGGAAGCGCCGCAGCGCCCAGTCGGGTGTCCCGTCCTCCCCCAAGGGCACCTCCACGGGTGCAACGCGCATAGCGGGGCACACACGCAGGCCCGCCTCCGGCAGTCCTCCTGCGCACATAGACAGGGCCGTGTACAGTTAAACAGCGGCAAAGCAACAGGCAACAAAGGCAGTGGTTATCTTGCATGCATGTGCGCGGCGACTAAGCCAGTACCTACACGTCCTTGCGTGCACGGGTGTCGCGCCGTAGCACAGGCGCACGGCCTCACTCAGCAGCCAGCGGCTTGACACATACACTCATCGCTACACAACGCGTGATGCAGGATGACAATGCGCGGGACGATAGCACACCGCTATGTATACCCCGCGCTGCCGCCCCTGTGGTACCGCCGCCTGCCGGACCTTCGTTCCTACCTCCCACCCCCCTTCCTCCGCCCGCCCACCCTCCGCCATCCCTACCCACCCAGGTCGCTGACCAGGGCGGGCAGCCCCCGCAGCAGCGCCTCCGTGACCACCATGCCCCACGCCTCCAGCCACAGGCTGGGCGCCAGCACGCAGCAGCAGCCGCGCAGCACCTGGCCGATGTCCGGCCGGGGCTCCACCACCTCCACCACCGCAGCCGCCGCACCAGCAGTTGCACCAGCACCTCCTGCCCGTGCTGCTGCCACTTCGCAGTTGACCCTCTCAAGGGCCTCAGCAACGGCGGGGTCGCCTGCGGTGCGCAGACCGAGGCAACACACATCCATCAGCGCTTGCTTGCACGTGTTTCTCAGACTCACTGCAGCTACACCAGGGGTAACAGCTGTGTCCCGGCGCCATACTGTCCGGTCTAGAGGTGTAAAAGAGGCCCGTTGAGCAGCCACGCCTACCGTGTCAGTACTCGGTCGCCACTACGGTACACAGCACCGCCACCGCCCCACCTGCCACCACGCGGAACCGCGCCCGCCCCGCCATGCGCCGCGCCAGGCCCAGCACCACCGGCAGGCCCTTCTCCGGCGTCAGCTTGGCGACACACACCAGCGGCAGGGGCAGCACCTGCAGGCCTTGGCCCCCCTCCTGGCCTTCGGCAGCGGTGCCACCCGGGCCGAGCACCTGTCCACCTCCCTGCTGCTGCTGCTGCTGCTGCTGCTGCTGCTGCTGCTGCTGCTGCCTCCACTTCTGCACCACTTCTGCACTTCTGCACCCAGGTCAGGGAAGGGTGGGCTGCCAAAGACGCCCCACGCAGCCAACGGCACTACACGCACGGGTGCTAGCAGCCCAAGCCCCTCCACACCGTCCCCCTCCCCCTGCCCCCCTGCTCCTCCGCCTTTGGCCTCGCCTGCCCCTCTCTGCCCCGGCCAGTGCTGCTGCAAGTAGTGAGCCACAAAGCGCGACACCGCCACCACTCCACCCAGGCGCTGTGCGGACCAGGCCCGCAGGAGGCTGGCTGAGCGCGGGGCGGTGCCTGAGGGCCCCAGCGGTAGGAAGTGCACGTTCTGCACCAGGGCCAGGCAGCGGCCGGGCGGTGTAGCGCCCACCACAGCCTCAAAAAGGGTGGAGGGAGCGGCGGGCGGGGCCGGGGGCAGGGGCTGCACGGCGTGATGTGGGTCAGCTGCTGATGGGTCGGGGTGTGAGGAGGTTGGTCCTGCGAGGGGCTTTTGGCTCTCATCGGCGTCCACCACCACCCAGCAGCCCGCGGGAGGCACGGGGCTGGGAACCACGTTGAGCACCTTCGGGGCAGCTTCCTGCACGGCAGGCGCTTCTACAGCCGAACCTGCTGCTCCTGTGTTAGCTCCGCGCTGCGGCCCGGCGCTCAGGCTGCGCACCAAGGCGGCGACCACAGCCCCCAGCCCCCCGTACGGCCCCGCCTCCCCCTTGAATACAACGTGGTGTCGCAGGCGGGGCTGCGCCGCCCAGCCCACTACACATGGGCCCTCGGCCGCCAGCCACGGCAGCACGCCCGTCATGGCGGCGTGGACCAGGACCTGCGGGAAGCAGGGAGTAGCAGCAGGGCTGTAGCAGCAGGGATGTACCGGGAGTGAAACAGCTGAGGGTGACGGCATGTGGGTGCAATGCGTGGTGTGGACGTGCAGCTACACCTGTGGATAAGATGCTTTGCGTTGTCGGTGTGGTTCGGGCAATGCCTGTGTTGGTTTGCTGGCTGTACCTTGCTGCGCTCGGCGATGGACACCACGTGGACGTCGTGCCCTTCCTCCGCCAGCTTACACGCCATGCTGGAGAAGGCATGTTTGCCACCAGCAAAGTGACTGTCATGGGCGGTAACAACATGCTGTTTGAATAGGATGAAGCGTGGCTTCCGGTCGGGACCAGTCGCCGAAGGGTTAACCGAACCGGGGCCCGTCATCATCAGCTAAATCCTTGAGTATTTGCTGCACTATACGCTGTATACGGTCGGGTGACGTTCTTGACGGCTTGAGTGGTACAGCCGCGCGCCCGGATCAGTGGTCTCGGGGCGGAAGTTTTCAGAGTTCAGGTCTCAAGCGTGAGCTGTTCATCATGCTAGCCCACACATCTGCAGCTATGTTACATCCCTGGCGCGCTACTTGCAGCTCTGTTAGGACCCCACCGTGAAACTTCGGCATGGCCCGCAGCATAGAAACGCTGACTCGCCAGTATGAGGCCCTGTGCAAGGTGGAGAAGGATAGGTAGGTGCTTTTGAAGCTTGGCATTACATTATACACAGTCAGGGGTAGCACCATGCGCTTTTGAGGGCGACTGACGACTCGTCTCCTTCGCTGGTTTTGCCCAACAGCAAAGGTGCCAGTGCCGCTAGCAATGCTCACGGAGGAAACAAGATGTCCTGTTTGCTTTGGTAAGTTGGTCTAGTGCATAAAGGCTTGTGGGCCCGAGGTTCGTCCATGGACTACGATATTGGCGCCAAGCGCAGGGTACTATCGTGCTCAATGCACATTTGCGGACGCACCTCGCAGGTATCCTGCGCAACACACGGGTATCAACGGTTTGTCTGCACCGCTTCTGCGCTACCTGCATCGACACCTGCCTAGCCGGGAGGTAGGGCGAACACGTTGGAACCAGGCAGGAAGCGTGTTAGACCTTGGCACCTGGCCCTTCGTGCTACAGCACGTTACGCCAGGCATGCAGGCAACGGTAATCTCGATCGGACTTGCTTTTACAGTGCAGCTTGCTGGTCTTGTAGTTCCTGCTGCTGCCTCCACACGCCTTCTTACTGTCGCTGCCCACGCTCACCGTCTTGGGCTCCTTCCTCTCGGTTCGCTGATGTACACGAGTCTTCCCTGACCGCGTATCCCCCTCAGGCCTCCGCAGCACAAGGACTGCCCCGTCTGCAGGGCCAACCTGCACAGCCGGCGGTCCCTAAGACCGGTGAGCAAAACGGGTAGCCACCGGTGTAACCCTAAACCCCCCCGCCTCCTTTTCCTAGCCATCCACCTCTGATCCTGGGTTTTAACTGGTCAGGGGAGAGAGGAATGCTACCACCCTGAGTGCCCCGGCCGCATGCCGTACCTGCCAGCCGGCAGGTCCCTGGCCACCGAGGCTTTGAGACAAGGTCGCCTCCCTGAGCAACATTGTGCGCCATTGCCATCCCACGGCCCCACGCCAGGACTGCAACTTCGACCTCCTGCTCAAAGCGCTGTACGGCGATGTCGCACTGTACGGACAGCAGGTGCGGCCCCGAACAACCAGTGCCCACCTAAATGCTACCGTACGCACAAGCTACTTGGGGCGTCATGTGCAAACTTGACCTGCCATTGAAGTACGCAACAAACATCCAGGTTTGCTGCCGCTTTGCAAGCGTGCCCCACGATACATCCTCGCACCCGACTAGTTGACACGCAGCGTCCCGCGTGGGCGCACCCTTTTTACACCGCTCCTTGTGGACGCGCAGGAAGACGCGCTGGTGGCGGCCCACAACGCCGCCCACGCGCACGACAACCCGGAGGAGGACGAGCGCCGGCGGCAGGTGCGTGCGGCACAGCGGGCGGCGCGGGAGGCCAGCCGCAGGGGCGGCCTGGCGGCGGCGGCGGCGGCGGTGGGGGCAGCCAACGGGGGTGCCAACGGGGGCAGCCAGCGGTCAGCAACTGCGTCGGGGCTGACGGCGGCGGCGGCGGCGGCAGCGGACCTGGCGCCGACGCGGTCAGGTAGGTCCTGGGTAGCTGTGCGATGGCGGGAAGTGGTTGAAAGGCGGCCGACAGGCGGTGCGTGGCGTTGAGAGGAATTCGGAGAGGCAGGGTACGTTGAGTCCCGACTGCGAAAGGGATGGGAGAGGATGGGAGAGGTCTGTGGCACACGCCACAAGTGGGTTGGGTAGTAAAATGTGTGACTGGCAGAGGACATTATTTGCACGAGGTCATATCAGTACTAGTGCGTAGGCTGCACGTCACCCACTTACTGCTGAATGATCGATGGTGGGCGTTAGGCGGAGGCCTGCGCTAGGGCGCACCGAATACGTGGGCCGGATTGCCGCGCACCCCCACCACCAACCCCACCCGTGCAGGCAGCGCTGCGCCAGGCCCTGCTGTGGGCAACGGCGGGGCCTGCCGGGTGACGCGGCAGCAGGGCGCCTGCGTTAGCAACGGTAACAGCAACGGAAAGGACGGGATCGGGGGAAAGGGCGGGAGCACCTGCCAGGCGGGCGGTAAACGCGGCAGGGAGGGCACGGGCCGGGGGAGGGCTACGCCCACCGCGGCAGACGGCGACAGCGACATGGAGGATGTTGAGGTGGAGGAGGGAGAGGAGGAGGGCGTAGAGGAGGCAGTGGGTGGGGGCCGGGGCGTTCGGGGCCACGGTGGCGGCGGCGGCTGTGGGCGAGGCCGGGGCGCAAAGCGCCATCACTCCGTGCCTCCGCTGGCGGAGCACCAGGAGAAGTAGCAGCAGCAGCAGCAGCAGCAGCAGTCGTCGCCACACGGGCGGTGTGGGTTAACGCACCAGGCGCCCCTTCCCGCACACGTGCCAGGCAGCCTTCCTCGCCACGCCTCGAGCCACCCCACCTCCCCCCAGCCGGTCGCCTCGCCCTTGGGGCGCGGCGGCAGCACCTGCCGCACCAACAGCGACGCGTCAGCCAGGGCAATGGACGCGAAGGCGGCGGCAGCAGCAGCAGCAGCAGCAGTGGCACACGCCAGCGGTGGTGGCGCTGGGGGCGTGCGGGCACCGTACGGGCCCCTTGCCGCCGTGCCGTGCGGCCGGTCGGCTTCGGAGCTGCTGGGCGGGCGGCACCTAAGACACCCGGGGCTAGTGCTGGTGCAGCTGCTGCCGGCGCAGGATGCGCCCGGCGGCGGGGCTGGTGGAGCGGGGGCGGACGCGCCGTGCAACCCAGGCGGGCGGCCTGTGCGGTGCGTGGCACCGCGGCTGGACAAGCCGTTCGTGCTGTGCCCCGCCAAGTGGACGGTGGCGCACGTGGCTCAGGTGGGCGAGCTGTGCTTTGGGCCTGTGATTGCGCAGAGCAAAGCAGTCGTAGCTGTTTTAGCAGTTTGACCGTAAAACGCTACGGAAGGCTGTATCCCTAAACGAGCCGCACGCCAGCCATTTCTCAAACAGAATTCGCCCTGCCTACCGCCGCCATTGGCTCACCGCTCGGCTATTCGCCTTATACCACGCTGCACCCATCGCCACCACGGCCCCGAACAGCTGCTGAGCCAGAAGCTCCCACCGCGCGGCTACGGCCCCGCCGCCTGCCCCACGCCCCCCGAGTCCATCCGCCTGGAGCCGCCGCCCGGGCTGCTACGTGGCTCGCACCGCTGCGCAGGGGGCGGCCTGCGTGGCTGCACGCAGCTGGGCAGCCTGGCCGCGGAGCTGGGGCAGGGGCAGGGCTCGGCAGGGGCCGGGGGTAGCGGCGATTACGGGCACCTGGTGGGTCTGTCGCGTGGGGAACAGAGCTTGGTAATGGCTGTGGGTGTGGGAGTGGCAGCGTGGTGGCATAGGGTGGGGCTACGCCTGAAACGCGAGGTAACCGCGTAAGGCGTCCGGGAGTTACCCCCCGCCCTCCCCTATGGGTTGGGGGTCAGGGGTATGGGGGGCTCGGCCCCTGTAGCAGTGTCTCTGTGCATAGCAGGGAACAGATGTTGGACCCAGCATTGGCCCTGGTGCCGGTCCTGGGTTGTGCTGCGGAACATGCATGTGCACCTGACCTTCGTGCGTGTTTCTTTCGCCTTCCCGATGCAGGTGTTGCTGTACCACGTCGCTCCTGCAGCAGCCGGTTGACTATTTTCGGCGGCCAACATGCAACGCAGAGCTAATTTCTACGTTGTCGCGTGGGAGAACAGCGCAGGATGTAGCCACGGACGCTCAGTGACGCTGCGTCGTGGAACGTCGCTCCTGCTACCGGTAGCTGAATACCGGTACAGCTGTTTCGGACGAATGCAGGCACAATCAGGGGCGGTTAGGACTTAACAGTTAGCTGCAGCCAGGAGCAGTAAACATAGCGCCCAAGAGCCCATGTAGCCATAGACGCTGAACGACGCTGCGTCGTGGAACGGCCGCTTGAGTACAGCTGTTTAGGACGAATGCAGGCATAGCCAGGGGTAGTTAGGACTAAGCAGTTGGGTGCAGTCAGGAGCAGTAAGCATAGGGCACACCGTTGTTTTTTGGTCCACGGCGGGCCACAACGCCTGATGCATCATAACATGGTGCAGCACGCTGTTCAGTGTAGATCTCATGCCTGCATAGCTAGTTCTAGTACTCTCAAGAGGTCGTGCGGCGGTGTCCACGCCTGGTGTCGCGTGTATGTGAAAGCAATTGCGCACTGGGTACAGAATGGCGTGGTGAGGTGTCCTGAGGAGTGTATGGCTGTACGCAATGCGGTGGTACCGGCATCGCCTTAGAAGCTTGTAGGTACGGTAGGTGCAGGGAAGTTCCCCCGGGTAGGCGCCTGGGCTGTGTAGCGGCGTTGCTGCCGAAACGCGAAAGGCCGTAGCGCACGCTCCTATGATGCTAGGTGATCATAGGTAAGTAAGTAAGTAAGTTTATTACATTGTGCGGGTGCTTACGCCCCAATGCAACTACCCGTTTACGAACCGAAGGTTCAAGGGTATCCATGCTCGCTCCATAGTCCATATGTGCAACCTATGCATCCAACACCAGGCCACCTAAGCAGACCACTCGGACTGAGACCCAAGCTCAATCCCGCGCAGCTACAGGGACAACTCCCTATTTCCCACCAACACCTGCTCCATCCTACTTCAGCTTTCAGATCATAGGTAGCACGTACCGGTACCCCTGCCGCATAGCTGGGACAACCCTTACAACGCTACTGGCGTTGCCGACGAGACACGCTGGAGACGAGACTGCCGTAGTGTTACGGATACCGTACGCCACGGCATATTGTAGCCAGGGGGATAGTACGCCCCTGATTGTAGCAATTGCAGCATCCTGCGAGCCTAAACCGGTGCTGTCAGGCACACTGCAGCCACAATCTCACAAGCAAAGCTTTCGGCGGTATGGGTCTAGGCGGCATGGCGTGTTGTTACACGTGTTAACCTGGCTGCGGGCCACTGCCGTGCAGCGCAGGGCTCCCCTGCTGCAGCGCGCGAAGGACACCGCCCACTACCTTCTTCCCTGGCTCCCGCTGCCCCTTCCCAGCTGTCGCCCAGCTCAGAACAGCCCCGAAGTGCTGTAGAAGTCCTGCGCGCCGGCCGCCATAAAGTCCCGGAAGGAGGCGTAGCGCGGCGCCCAGCCGCCCAGCGCCGCCCGCGTGGCGCTGTTGTCCACCGCCTTGCCGCGCCCGGTCGTGCCGCCTGGGGGACAGGGGGATTGCGTACTGTGTATAATCCAAGCGCGTTTGTGCAATAGGATAGAAGCAGGTAGAAGTTGTGAAGGGGTATAGGGGACCGGGCACCGGGGCCGTGGGCAGCGGGTGAGAGGGTATGCCTGTGTCAGGTATGAAGCAATTCGGAGGCGGTGGGGAGTGCTTGGCATGGCAGGGCTTGAGCGGGATGTGAGTGCCGTGCGTAGTGGTTTTCGAGGTGATGGGCTTTGGCTTGGACCGTGGTGGCTACGTTCAAGGGCCGCTGTCCCCCTCCGGGCGCACCTTCCGGGAAGCTGCCGGTGAAGTTGACGGTGGTGCGGGGGAAGGCGCCCGTGCTGAAGCACGCCTGCGGTTGAGCGGGCGGGGGGCAAGAAACTTGAGGGTGGAGTCAGGGAAGATGAGACTAGTGTAGCGTATGCAGTTGCGGGAATGAGACTAGTGTAATAAAACTACCGTATGCAGGAGTGTGAGTGCGTCGTTGTGGTCACAGCTCATGCGTTGCATGGAACAACACCCAGTGCCTTCAAGGCGACGAGCACCCTCAGCATAAACGTAACAGGCCATACGGTGAGGTAGCGCTGGCTCAGCGCTCCACGTTGCCCCCGTGAAGGGCTGCCGCCACACCCCCTCTCCCCGTCCATTCCCACCAGTTCTGCAGTTGCCGTCCCCAACCCTTGCACCCCAACCCCCGCGCTGCCGCCACTTCCCCCGCTCCGCGCTGCCCGCTTTCTGCCCCCACCTCCATCATGTCCGCGAAGCTGACGGGGTGGCCATCAGTGCCCATGAAGGCGCGGCCGCGGAAGGGGCCGGTGCCGTCGCCGCGCAGGATCTGCGGGGGAAGGAGGCCCGGGTCCAAGTTGTTCCAGAACCCAAGGGGAGGCCTGAGAGTGCGGGCACGGGTATGCACCTGCATCCCGGCACCCACGGCAGCCGCTGGCCCCGCCGCATCCTGTTTGTCCAGCAGGCAGTAAAGTGACATACATAACGGGGATGTACGCAACTACATGCGCCTGCACGGCGCGACCCACCACGGCCGCCGGCCCGGCAGCGTCCTCATAGTGCAGCAGACAGTCCAGTAACAGATACCGGGATGTAAGGAGTGCGCAAGTGCAAGAACCCACCGTTGCCGCCAGCCCCGCCACGTCCACTTAACACAGCAGCAGTCCAGAAACATTATACAATAATGGTGTGTGCGCAAGTGCACGAACCCACCGCCGCCGCCAGCCCCGCCGCGTCCTCGTAGTGCAGCAGGTTGACTACGTAGCCCCCGGGCCGCGCCACGTCGCCCGCCTTCATGAAGAACGTGTGGGCGCCACGTGTCTTGTGGTACAGGCCCACCAGACGGAGCACGTTGCCGCCGGCCTGGGATGGGAAGGGGTAGCGGCGATAGCTAGGTGAAGCAGCCCTTTGCAACGGCTGAGCACTGGCTCGGAAGGAGAGCGAGGGGCACGCCGGCGTGTGGTCAAAGGCACGGGGCGGTTAACATGCACGGCACCGCTTGCGCCCGGCGTGGGCTGAGGGCTCCGGTCACATGACAGCCAACGGTTACCGCCCTCGTCCTGCTGCGCTTGTACCTGAACAGCACCAGCAGCCCACGGCGCGTGGGGACCCACTTGCGGCTGGCTCTCCCTCTTCCTATCTCCACCCTGCAGCCGCAGCCTCCTGCGTCGTTCCTACGCGGGTCATCACCAGTAGTCGACCCACACCTGCTGCCCCACCTGCTCCGCTACCACCAGCCGATCGCGGACGACCCGCAGAAAACCAGGGGCCCTAGTGTGGGTTAACACACATTCACAACCACACCCTCACCCACGTGCACCTGTACCGGGCCCCGCACATGCAACGCGTCGCGTCCAGCAGCCGGTCGGCGAACGGCCCACGCGGCACCAGGAACCCCACGGTGCGTTGACCCACACCCACTTCCCCAAGCACCTGGCCTCGCCCTCGCACCCTCAACGCGCTGCGCCCAGCAGCTGGTCGGCGGGCGGCCAGCGAAACAACAGGATTCCATGTGTAACGTCAACCCACACCCACATTCACCCGGCCTCTTCCGCGCACCTGCAGCACCGCCTGCTCCGCCCCCATGAGCCTGCCGGTGGATGGCCCGCCCAAGTAAAAGGAACCACGGCATCACGTTTACCCACACCCTACGTGCACCTGGTGCGGGCCCGCACCCCGCACCTGCAGCACTGCCTGCTCCGCGCCCAGCAGGCGGTCCGTGGAGGCCCCCGCGCCCACGGGCACCAGCGGGCACTGCTCATCCGTGACGCGGCCGCCGTCGTCCACGGCGCACACCGACATGGAGCTGGTGAAGACGAAGGAGCCGGTGCCGTCCCACAGGGCCAGCGCGGCCTTGACCTGGGGAGCAGGGGGTGTGGCCGCATACCGCGTGTCAGGCAACGTGCTGGAAAAGGCACGGCAAACAAGCCTTTCAGGCACCAGTACCGGCGCGGGTAAGTGTGCTTGCACGGCCAACTGGACAGCATCTACGCTGGCTTTGCCCGCTTGGCACGCAGAACGGGTCCTTGCTCTGCTCCCACTTACCCAACAGCCATGCCCGTCGCTCGGTCCCTTGTTCGCAAGTCACTGAGTATAAGCAAGTTTCGTTTTCCTGTACTCGCCCCTCTTCGCCGTGCCGCGGCTGCCCCCTCTCTCGTTTCCCCTACTCCTGCCCCCGCTCCCGTCACGTCCGCCGTGCACTGCGCTCCCCGAGGGCGGCGCATGTTGCGCTACCCAACACTGTTGGGTGCTGCACCCTTGGCCCCTGCCCCCGCGTGCCCTACCCCTGCCCCGCCTCACGTCCGCCACGTAGTCCGCGCTGCCCGACGGGGGCGCGCTGAAGGCCACGAACGAGTAGCGCTTGC
>VFQN01006209.1_pt1 | contig 13889 bp, 14 predicted proteins | sample 3512371 | NCBI WGS metagenome assembly VFQN01 (sample SAMN10412370, study PRJNA504923) | tailings metagenome | isolation source: Replicate 2 from Balatoc abandoned mine | place: Philippines: Itogon, Benguet | collected 2017-08-28
TATAGTTTAACGATCAGCACAAATTTCCGTAATGATAATGAAAAATTAACCGCTGCCACATGATTTAGGAAAATCTTGGCGCTATAATGAGGGGCTCCGATGAGCAACTTCTCTTTTTTTAGTTTTCCTTAACAATTTTAACGATGGTGGACTTTTACTTCTTCATCAGTTTCGCAGCACTGTGAATGCCTCTTTTGAGTTGTTCGGCGATATGAAGTGATCTTTCAATTCTTTTTTCCGATGATTTAACTCTAGTAATTAGGTATAAAATACTCCTTTGGTTACCAGGAGTTAATTGGTCAAATACATCTTTTGCAATGGGATCTGTTGCAAGTACTTCATTCCATTCTTCGGCTTCTTCAAATTGGAAATGGCTTTCATCTTCTTTCAATTCCATTTGAACAGCCATCCCTTTTTTCAAGTTTAATTCTTTCAATACTCGTTTGCTGATATAAATGAAATAGCCTTGTTCTTTTCTAGATTGTAAAGCAACATGCAGACTCGATTTTCCATTAAGCGTACATATGCATCGTTTGACACCTTTTTTAATCAACTTTTCAGCGACTGATGTACCAATGGCAATAAATGTCATGCCACTTGATTCTTCAATGATTGCTTTGCTTTTTAGTGCCATATTTTCCTTGACAAAAGATTTTCAAATATTACAATTTATCTTCAGTCAGGTTGAATATTTATTCAATAATTCTCAAATAAGCCCTCCACGGACCTGTCTCTTCGCGATATTGATGTGAGATGGTTCTGGTGATCTGGTAAATATGATTCTGATCATGTACCACCCAGGTAGCTAATAATTGTTGTAGGGTTACCGTTCCAAAAGCGGGATGTATTGCAGTTCTTTTAAAATCTTCAGCGGTTAGCTGAAAGTTTTGAAGCGTAATGATATTCTCTTCACGAAGTCTGCGAAACTCTTCTAAAAGTTCAGGGAGTGATTTGCCCTTGCTGTCTTCAAATTGTGCAAATCGATCAAAAGGAGTGAAGGTTTTGTTGTCATCATTCGATAAACAAATCTTCATTCTAGGTATCCAGTCTGTTTTTTCTCCATGTATCAGATGCCCCACCACATCATATGGGCTCCAGCTATCATTTCCTTCATTAGCATAAAGGAGTTCATCAGGAATACCTAATAATAGATCTTCCAAAACTTTCGGTGTTCTGGTCAAGAGGTTGATGGCATCTGGTACGGAAATATTCATCGTTGTTTAAGATAAATCAAATTGAATGCCTTGTGCTAAAGGTAATTGTGTACTCCAGTTGATCGTATTGGTTTGACGACGCATATAGGCTTTCCATGCATCGCTTCCACTTTCTCTACCACCACCAGTTTCTTTTTCACCACCAAATGCGCCACCAATTTCTGCACCACTGGTACCAATATTCACATTGGCAATACCGCAATCGCTTCCTCCATGTGAAAGAAACTGTTCAGCTTCACGCATATTCAATGTCATGATTGCAGAAGAAAGTCCTTGTGGTACACCATTTTGTAAAGCAATGGCTTCATCCAGGTCACGATATTTCATGATGTACAATATTGGCGCAAAAGTTTCATGCTGTACAACTGGAAAATGATTCTCAGCTTCTGCAATACATGGTTTTACATAACAACCGCTTTCGTATCCTGCACCTTCCAATACACCTGCTTCCACAATGAATTTACCACCTTGTTGTTTACAGTCTTCTATCGATTTCAAATACAACTGTACTGCATCTTGATCAATCAATGGTCCCACATGATTTTTGGTATCCAACGGATCACCGATCCTCAATTGTCCATAAGCCTTCACCAACTTGGCTTTAAAAGTTTCATACACTGATTCATGGATAATGAGTCTGCGTGTGGTCGTACATCTTTGTCCGGCTGTACCTACCGCACCAAATACACACCCAATCAATGCCATATCCAGATCTGCTTCTTTAGAAATGATGATGGCATTATTACCTCCCAGTTCCAAAATGGTTTTACCTAATCTGGCCGCTACGGTTGCAGCAACGATCTTACCCATTCTGGTAGAACCGGTTGCAGAGATCAAAGGGATACGATTGTCATGACTCATCCATTCACCTACTTCACGAGCTCCTTGTATCAAACAATTCACTCCTTCCGGCACCTGATTTTTTTGAAAAACTTCAGACACAATATTTTGTACTGCAACAGCGCAAAGAGGAGTTTTTTCACTAGGCTTCCAGATGGTAGTATTACCGCAAATCCAAGCCAATGCTGCATTCCAACTCCATACAGCTACGGGGAAGTTAAAGGCAGAAATGATACCGGTAATGCCTAAAGGATGCCATTGTTCGTACATGCGGTGTTTGGGTCTTTCACTGTGCATGGTTAAGCCATGTAATTGTCTGGATAACCCTACAGCAAAATCGCAGATATCAATCATCTCCTGAACTTCTCCATATCCTTCTTGCAAACTCTTTCCCATTTCATAACTCACCAATTTCCCTAGTGGCTCTTTATAAGTTCTTAATGCTTCACCTACTTGACGAACTACTTCGCCTCTTTTAGGTGCCGGCCATTGACGCCAATCTTCAAATGCTTGGGCAGATTGCTGTACGATCTTTTGATAAGTAGCTTCATCGGTTGACTGAACAGTACCGATTAATTTGCCATCAACAGGAGAGGAAGAGCTGATCACAGCTCCTTTGCTATCTATCCACTGGGTTCCGGTAGAAGCACCGGGGTTAACAGACTGAATGCCTAATTGTGCTAAAAAATCCATGCAGGTTAAATTTGGCGTAAAGGTAATGGATTCAAAAAAGAGCACCGAGGAGAATGATCAACATAAAAAAAGTATCACTATGTTGAGACCAACTGTGTGATACTTTATTATCTAAAACCCTGCATGAAACGCCTTTCAGCATTTACAGGATAAAGCTATTCTTTTGTACATTTTATTCGCCGATTGATAGGTGAGGAGCTACACAAAATCGGGGAATGGCTATTTTGTTTTTGAAATTTCTAGTAATTGATCATACACACTGCTATAGCTGCTTCCAATAGGTATTTCTTTGCCAGCAATCCATACTTTCGACTTGCTGAATTTTTCAATTTTAGCAATCGGAATAATAAATGAGCGATGTATTCTTACAAAATCACGTGGGGGTAATTTTTCTTGAATACTTTTTAGTGTCATTAATGTGAGTACTGGATTTGGTTTGATGTATATCTTGATATAATCGTCCAATGCTTCGATCAGATCAATATCCTTGAGATTAATCTTCATGATCTCATAATTCACTTTGATAAACAGTGAATTCAGTTGTACTTCTTGTGAGCTGAGAAACTCGATATATTCTTTGGCTTTATAGCAAGCTTTCAAAAAACGATCATATTCAAAAGGTTTGAGCAGATAATCAACAGCATCTACATTAAATCCTTCTACTGCAAAATCTTTATAAGCAGTGGTAAAAATAACCGGAGGCTTTTCAGATAATCCTTTATAAAACTGAATACCAGTAATATCGGGCATCTGAATATCTAGAAACAAAAGATCAACTGTATTGGATTGCATATAAGCAATTGCCTCATCTGTATTGGTAAATGTTTTTTCCAATTTCAGAAAAGAAATCTTCGCGCAATATTCTTGAACCAGTTGTAAGGCTAGCGGCTCGTCATCAATGGCAATACAATGTATCATGTTGTAATTTCCAGTTTAACAATGTAAATGTTGTTTTCAATCGTTGTGCTCAGTTTATGTCGCTCAGGATACATTAGTTCGAGTCGTCTTTTAACATTGTTGATACCAATGCCCGTATTTTCCATCAGATTGTTATCTGTAGCAACAATATTATTTGTAGCCGAAAAATAAATGATATCATCTTTGGTATCGATAGAAATATCAATTTTTGATACTTCCTTCGTACTTACGCCATATTTGAAAGCATTCTCCACGAACGGAATAAAGATCAATGGCGCTATCAACATGGTGTCAACATCTCCCTTGGCTGAAAAATGTAAGGTTACTTTATCTGTTAGTCTTACTTGTTGTAATTCAATAAAGTTATGAATGAAGTCCACCTCATTATTCAAGGGTACCAAGTCTCTTTCAGTTTCTGTAAGTATATACCGCATGATGGAAGAAAGCTTCATTACAGCAGGTGCTGTTTTTTCACTTCTTACTACTGCTAGGGAATAAATATTATTCAGTGTATTAAAAAAGAAATGTGGGTTGACCTGTGATTTCAAAAATGATAACTCTGTATTCAGTTTTTCATTTTCAGTTTCTTTTTTGGTTTGCTCTGTCTTCAACCAACGTTGTGTAACTGAGATACAGGTTCCAAAAGCAAACACTAACAGGAAGAGTACTGTATTGTAAGGGTCTGCAATGGGTCTGGCTCTTCGTGGAGCCCTGGTAAGTTTAGGGGTGCCTTTAAATTCAGGGTTTCTGATGAACTCATTATTCTGGCGGATGAATTCAGGTTCAACAATGATGTTGGCGATTTCCTTTGGTAAAAACAGAAAAGCTGCCAAACATGCAGCAATGGAAAGAATATACCAGCCCCATCTTTTATTGATCAATAGTTTGGGTATCAGTACTTGTGTATTGAAATAATAAAAAAGTACAATAAACACATTGTTACAAATAATGGTTGCCAGCATATTATCACTCATGCTGAATTCTCTCAAACGTGGAAAGAACACCAGATAGGGCACAAAGAAAAAACAAGCCCATGCGACCATGTGCGTAAAGACTGTAATTATTTTTTTCTCGTTTGTCAAAAGATCAAATTAAATATTGATGATAATTGTATGTATAGTATTAATTAAGCACATGTTTCATCCAAAACAATTGTTGTGGTTGTACTATTTTATTCGATGGAGTTGAATTGGTATTTTGATTGATAGTTGTTCTGCTTGCAGGAGGGCCACTTCCTGCAGGAACAGCAACAAGTCTCGCATTGAATGATCCAACCGGTGTTACAGGTTTGGGTAGTTGGGCCAAAGATTCTTGTGCATTCAATTTAAATCCAACGGTAATCTCTTTACCAATTAAACCTTCCGCTGCTACTCTTTTTAGTGGGATTTCATATTCGATATAAAGTACATTTCTTTCATCCCAACCAAATGCTACCTTGATGTCTGTGGTTGTTCCAACAAGTTCCATTTCTGTATCTTGTATTTGATCTTTAAATCCCCTTTTTTTTAGAAATAGCATACCAGCAGCAAGTCGTTCAGTAAAGGATTGACCCTGATCCTGTACATCAGAAGTGGGTATTTCTGATAATGGTTCTTTTTTCACAGGAAATTCGATGTAAGTTGATTCTCTTTTTTTTCCCTTTATATCGATTAAAAGGTGCATGCCGGCTTGTGAAATTCTTTTTTGTACTGAGATATCCATGATATATATAGCCACATATAACTTTTCCTTATCATTTTCTGTTGCGAATCGGATGCCAGTAAGGTCATGAATATCAAAGGAAGCGGGATCCCAATCATCTAATTCACCATTGGTGACATGTTGTAGAGGGATTGTGTCTTTTACATTATTTGCATGTACGTCATAAACTCTGATCATACAAGCTGACAGAAAAAGCAGAAATATAGTAGTGTGTCGAAACATATGCCTTTCTCAAATCTATTTTTCCTGATGAAAATAAACAATCATTTTGGGTGAACATAGTATCTTCATCGGTAAAGATTTAATAAGACTCTTTTTCAGATGGAAAATCCCCTGATTTTACATCTTTTATATACTGTCCTACTGCTCCTTGAATCTGCTCTTGTAAATTCAAATATTGCCTTAAAAAACGGGGTTTAAATGTATTATTGATCCCCAACATGTCATGCATAACCAACACTTGTCCATCGCAACCGGCACCAGCACCTATGCCAATGGTAGGAATCGATAGAGACTTGCTTACTTCTGCTGCCAATACAGCGGGTATTTTTTCCAATACAATAGCATAACAACCGGCTTCTTCTAAGAATTTGGCATCCTTTTTCAATTTTTCAGCCTCTTCGTTTTCTTTGGCCCGCACATTGTATGTGCCAAATTTATAAATGGATTGAGGTGTTAATCCCAAATGCCCCATCACTGGGATACCTGCTGAAACAATTCTCTGAATACTTTCCACCACTTCTGATCCTCCTTCCAGTTTAATGGAATGGGCGCCACTTTCCTTCATAATGCGAATAGCGGACGCCAAAGCAATATCTGAATTCGACTGATAGGAGCCAAAGGGCAAATCAACCACCACCAACGATCTGTCGATACCTCTTACCACACATTGTGCATGGTATATCATTTGCTCGAGCGTAATAGGAACAGTCGTTTCATGTCCGGCCATTACATTACTGGCACTATCACCCACCAAAACCACATCAATTCCTGCTTCATCAAATAACCTGGCAAAGGAATAATCATAAGCGGTGATCATGGAAACCTTTTCACCAGCGACTTTCATTTTCAGCAGGGTATTGGTAGTTATTTTTTTGACTTCTTTATGGACAGACATGCATCTTATTTTTGAGTCTAATGAATAGGCCAGAAACACTGCAAAGTAGGCAGATTTTAGGATTGCCCCAATGTTTACAAACGAATTACTGTTGTTGTAAGGTTAATTCGGAGTAGAGGTGTTGAATGAGGCCATCGGCCAAACCAATTTTGGGTACATAAATCTCATCTGCATCAGCCCAGCGCATGACATTGATATAGATCTGTAATGCGGGCACAATTACATCAGCACGGTCTTCACGTAATTTGTAAATATTGATTCTATCTTCCAGAGAGAAACTTGAAATTTCTTTGTAGTAGTCTTTCAGCAATTCAATAGGCAAGGGCTTCCCGTCTTTTTTCTTGCTCAATGAAAAAACTTTATTGATGTTACCACCGGTACCAATGGCTACTATTTTCTTATATCCTTTGGTTTTGTTTTTGATGATATCCTTCATCTCATTCCAATGATGGTCTTCTACCATGTCTTTTAGTAAGCGAATGGTGCCAATATTGAAAGACTGTTTGAATACCAATCTGTCTTCTGCAAAAAAAGTGAGTTCGGTACTACCACCGCCTACATCTATGTACATATAGCTATGGTCTGTATCCATATTTTCTGCTACATGATTTTCATAAATGATAGATGCTTCGAGATCACCACTAATGATTTCAATTTCAAGTCCGGTTTCCAATCTTATTTTTCTGATGAGGTCTGCACTATTACGTGCATCACGCATAGCACTGGTAGCACAAGCAATGGTATGTTGAACCCCATAGGCATTAATGAGATGTCCATAGGCTTTCATGGTCTGTAATACCATTCCTCTTTTTTCTTTGGAGATTTCTCCCTTCTCAAACACGTCGAAACCAAGGCGTAAGGGTACACGAACCAGGTTCAGTTTGTTGAAACGTGGTTTTCCTTCTGCATCCTGACTTACTTCAGAGATGAGTAAACGTGCAGCATTACTTCCAATATCAATTGCGGCCAGCCTCAATAGGTACTATGTTTTTTCGGTGTAGGTATTGATAGGTTTCGATCTGAGAACGAACCCTTTTTTTACCTGCGGAAGGTACATAGTTGTTCTTTAATTCTTTGTCGAGGATACGCGCTTTTACATTATCTCTTAATTGAATGTGGATAATCTGTTTTAATTCTTCGCGTATTAGCGGGTCTGTAATAGGTACAGCAGCTTCGATACGGTGATCAAGATTTCTTACCATCCAGTCTGCACTGGATATATAAATTTTTTCCTGACCTCCATTATGAAAAATCAGCACCCTAGCATGTTCTAAATATTCATCTACAATACTTACTGCACGTATGGGCTGTTTGAATTTTTTATGATCAATCACTGCACAGAAAATGCCTCGTACAATCAATCTGATCTCAACACCTGCGGCAGCCGCTGCATACAATTTATCAATCAGCGTAGCATCACTCAAAGAGTTTACTTTGAGTGTGATGATGGCTTCTTTGCCTGCCTTGGCTGCTTTCACTTCACGATTGATGAAATTGATTAGCTCTTGGCGCATATTGGTTGGACACACCATTAAAGTTTTACATTGCTTTAATTGTGCTGATGCGGTCTTCCAGTTTTCGAGATAATTGAAAATACGGTTGATGTCTGCCATAATCATTCTGTTGGCAGTTAGTAAACAATGGTCTCCATATACCCGTGCTGTTTTTTCATTCAGATTACCGGTGCTTACAAATCCGTATTGAACCGTTTTGTTTCCTTTTCTTTTTTTAATGATACAGAGTTTGGCATGTACTTTCATCTTTGGGATGCCTAATAACACACGTACTCCTTCTTCTTCAAGAATTTTTTTCCATTCAAGATTGGCTTCTTCATCAAATCTTGCTTTTAGTTCCAGCATTACAATCACTTCTTTGCCATTCCTTGCAGCATTAATAAGTGCATTGATTACTTTGGAATTGGATGCTAGTCGATACGCTGTAATCTTGATCGATTTTACATCCGGATCCATGGCAGCTTCACGTAATAAATCAATCACTGTATGAAATGAATGATAGGGGAAATGAAGCATCACATCTTTTTTAAGCACCACATCAGTAACGCGCATGCTTCCTTGTATGGCAGGATGTGTAAATGAAGCACGACGTGTATTCTTACTATCAAATACATCCGGAAAATCCATGAAGTGACGGAAGTTGTGAATTCTTCCACCAGGAATGATATTGCTTTTACGATTCAGGTTCAAACGACGAATGAGGTATTCCAATAAGCCCGCATCCATTTCTTTATCGTATACAAAACGAACAGGTTTTCCCTTGCGTCTGTTTTTCAAACCTTTTTCAATCTTTTCAACAAAAGTGGTACTTACATCATTGTCTATATCGATCTCTGCATCTTTGGTTACTTTGAAAACATGTGCATCAAAATAATCGTAGTCAAAATAGGTGAATATCTCAGGTAGGTTATGTCTGATCACATCTTCCAACAGAATGATATGTTTTTCACCTTGCTTGGATGGAAGTAGTACAAATCTCCCCACATCTTTTGCCGGAACTTCAATCAATGCATATTTCTGATCATAAGCAGAATTTTTCTTGCGCATCACCACACCCAGGTAAATACTTTTATCTCTCAAATAAGGAAGTTGTGGTAAACTCTCAATCATCAATGTAATGATGTTGGAACGCACGTGTTCATCAAAAAAATTACTGACGTATTTCTTTTGTTCTTTGTTCAGCTGCTTTTCATTGATCAAAAAGATTTTTTCTTTTTTCAATTCACGGATGATACCATCCCAAATCCGGTTAAACTCATTTTGTTGTTGTAATACGATAGTTTGGATCTGATCAATAATGGCTTGCGGATCTTCCTCCATGTGCATATTGAGTTTGCGTCTTTTATCGGCATACTCAACCATCCTTTTCAAAGTGGCTACACGCACTCTGAAAAACTCATCTGTATTATTGGAAAAGATACCCAGAAAGCGGATTCTTTCTTTCAAAGGAACAGAAGGGTCATTTGCTTCTTGTAAAACCCTTGCATTAAAACTGAGCCAACTGATATCTCGCTGAATAAGGTGCTTTTTCACAAAAAATAGTATTAGTCCAAGCCAATGGGCATAATCAATCTAACATTCCAAATATAAAAAAGAGAAGGAGAGTGGAATGTTAAGTTTATCGATTGTAATGGCGATCAATAAAAAAACAATAGTGAAAATTTAGGAGTATGATTTTTTGATATGCTGGATAATACCGGTAGTAGAAAATCCTTCCACAATGGGATTGATGACTACTCTGCCACCATTGGCGATTACTTCTTTTGATCCTACTATCTGTTCAATGGTATAATCGCCTCCTTTTACCAATACATCGGGCAAAAGGGTTGTAATGAGTGTATGTGGGGTGTCTTCATCAAACACAATAATAGCATCGGTTACAGCCAAACTAGCCAGTATCAATGAGCGACTGTGTTCATTGTTCACGGGTCTATCCGGTCCCTTTAGTTTTTTTACACTATTGTCACTATTCACTCCCACAATTAAATAATCGGCCTCACTAGCAGCGGCATTGAGGGAGAAAATATGTCCTTCATGTAAAATGTCAAAACATCCATTGGTGAAAGCTACTTTTTTTCCGGTAATGCGCCATGCAGCTACACGAGCCATTAATTGTGGCAAAGTCATGATCTTCTGTTCTATTGCATTAACGGCTCTCATGTTGTTTATTTTTTTTATTGTACACAGGAAGAAGAAGTAAACTCAATCCACCCGCGATTAATACAATCATAAATTGGGCAAACCATTGCAGGTTGCCATTGGCAAAACCTATTTCAAAAGGTATTTTATATTCTTCCAGTACTTTGGCAATAAAGAATGCGTAAGCACCAATACCTCCTGGTGTAACAATCATACCAATACTTCCAAAAGCCAGTACACTCAATCCTTCTCCCCATCCTAAATGCGCAGTGCCCGATGTGGCTAATAAACCCACCCAGGTGCCGGCAGTATACAGAAACCAAATGCCTATGCTGTAGAGGATAAAAATTCCTTTGCGTTTTAAATGACGAATGCTCATCAGCCCTTCCCAAATGCCAGCAACAATTTTTTTGATCATGATCACTATTTTCAAATGGGCAAACTGTCTAAACCACACTCGAATCACTAGAATCAAGACTATTAGTATACCCGCTGCGATTAATAATACAGACATAGGAATAGTTCCGCCCTTGTCAATTAGTTGTCCAATGAGTTCTTGTCCATATACCGCCAGTATATCATATTGAGAAATCAATGTCAGTACAAAAACAATTGCTAAGGAGACCACATCAACTGCTCTTTCAGCCACGATAGTTCCAACCAACTTTTCAGCGGGAACTTTTTCGTAGCGAGCAAGTATCGTGCATTTTAATACTTCACCCAATCTTGGGAAAGCTAGGTTAGCTAAATAACCGATCATGACAGCAAAGAAGGTATTGATGGTGGTTGGACGATAACCCATAGGTTCCATGAGTATTTTCCAACGAAGGGCACGAAGCAAATGGCTGGCAATGAGTATTACAAATACCGGTATCAATAACCAATAGTTGGCATTCCGTAAACTGTTTCTAAACTCATCCCATTTATCATCCGGTATTTGTCTTAGACTCCACCATATCAGGAACAGTCCTAATCCCAGAAACAGGGCAAACTTTCCAATGGAGAGAAGTCGCTTTTTCATACCGTGCATTCGTATATTGTAAATTACAAAATTCCCAAAGCTTTGTATCGCTAGAGCTTATTGCCTTCTTTGGGAAATACTACCCATGGCTTAAATGATTTAGCAGCTTCAAAATCCATGGTTGCGTAAGAAATGATGACTACCAAATCACCAACAGCTCCTTTGCGTGCTGCGGGTCCGTTCAAACAAACAATACCACTGCCACGTTTGCCTTTGATGATATAAGTTTCCAATCGCTCTCCGTTATTCACGTTCACGACCTGAATTTTTTCATTCTCAATAAAGTTCGCTGCATCCATCAAATCTTCATCCAAAGTAAGACTGCCTACATAATGAAGATTGGCTTCCGTGATGACGGCACGGTGTATTTTCGATTTTAATACTTCTATTTGCATCATGCGGGCAAAAATAGTTAGTTCAAACTGATATGTGAAAGTTGATTATGTGAGAGGTATGTTATCAATTAATCTTACTCCTGACAGAAATACTGCAGCCAGTGCTACCAATGGTGTTTTTCCATCCCAGTCTTCTACTGATTCCAGTGTTTTAGCATTGGCAATACTGATATAATCCACTTTTTCAAATCCAGCCTGTAAAAGAGTTGCAGCCACCTCATCACATAATGGTTGAACCTTGCCGGGTGTAAGACGAGATTTAATATGGGTTAATCCAGCATATATGCTAGCAGCTTTTGCCCTGTCTTGTTCATTCAAACGCAAGTTTCGACTGCTCATGGCCAAGCCACTGGTTTCTCGCATGGTGGGTACGACGTATAATTGGGTAGCATATTGTTTAAGATGGATCAACCTTTCAATAACCATACATTGCTGGTAATCCTTCTGACCTAAAAACAGAGTGGAGGGCATAACAATTTCCAATAAACGATCAACGACCTGACAAACACCTTGAAAATGTCCGGGTCTGTATTTCCCCTCTAAAAGGGTCTCTAAAGAACCCAAATCATAATGAGTAGGCTGATAGCCGGTCGGGTAGATTTCCTGCACATCGGGAAGAAACAAGACATCACATGCAGATTTTTCCAATAATAAAATATCCTGATCAATGGTTTTTGGATAATGCAGATAATCCTGTTGGTCATTGAACTGGGTGGGGTTGACAAAAATGCTGGATACTACCAGATCACTTTTCGTTTTGGCTGCCCGAACCAAAGAAAGATGCCCCTCGTGGAGGGCTCCCATGGTGGGTACAAAACCAATTGAAATGCCTTCGTTGGTCTTTTTAATTAAATATTTTTTTAATTCGTCTCCTTTCTTGAATAAAATCATAAGGGGGTAGATTGAGGTCAAATCTCTCGATGCTCGTACTGTTCTGTTTATTTTATGTACCTTTGCCCACTCATTTTACGAGTCCCGCAAAAAAAACGGTGCAAGGATGTCAACAAAGAAAAGAATTTTATTCATAGCCACAGAGATGTCTCCTTACCTCGAGCTCACTGAGTTTGCTGAGGTGATTAATAAGCTGGCTATCAAGAGTAATGATGGAGGTCTGGAAGTCAGATGTATCATGCCCCGCTTTGGTGTTATCAATGAAAGAAGGCATCGCTTACATGAAGTAGTTAGACTTTCAGGTATCAATGTTTCGGTTGATAACGATGATTATCCGCTTCAAATCAAAGTAGCTTCTTTACCAAATGCCCGCTTGCAGGTATATTTTCTGGAAAATGAAGACTTCTTCAAGCGTAAGCAGATTTTTCATGACGATGAAGAAAAATGGTTTGACGATAATGCATTGCGCACTGTCTTCTTTTGTAAAGGCGCATTAGAAACTGTAAAGAAATTCGGATGGCCTCCTGATATCATCCATTGTAGTGGTTGGATGACCGGATTGATTCCTGCTTATATCAAAACTGCCTATAAAAAAGAGCCGGTATTTGGTAATAGCAAAGTAATCTTTACGATTGGTGAGAACACTTTTAAAGATAAGTTGGGTGGTGACTTCTTAAAGCAAGCTGTCATCAATGCCAATGTTAAGGATAAAGATCTTGAACCTTTTAAAGAAGCAAATAATACCGCATTGTTCAGAGGTGGTGCCAGTTATGCTGATGCCATCACTTTTGGTGCAGATAAAATTGATAAAAAACTCTCTGAAGAATTCGCTAAGGTGAAAGGAAAGAAGGTAGTTCCTTTCAAAGGATGGGATTCTGATTTAACAGAGTATTTAGAATTGTACAACGACCTTGCGGGTAAGTAATCAACAACTCATGCGTTTATTTTCGACACTGCGTAATACATTCATTTTCTGTATTATATCTGGATTTTTACTCACGGGTTGTACCCGGATTACTTCTACTGAATTAGGAGGTGGATTGATTCCCCCCATTGATGGTGTCTTGACAAAAGATACAACCCTTGAAGTATTCACGGATACTTATGAGGAACTCGATTCAGCTCGTATTTACAAATCAGATGTACATGTTTTGGGTGCTATTACCAATGATCCGATTTTTGGTAATACCTCTGCTTCTATGTATTTCGAAGTGGCACCTCCGATTTTCCCCTTTGCTATACCCGGTAACAAAGACAGCATCGTTGTAGATTCTGCAGTATTGGTGCTTAGTTATACTGGTTTCTATGGGGATTCTACACAACCACTCCGATTAACCGTTTCGGAGATATCACAATCAACGCCATTAAGTAGAAATCGCAGCTATCCTGCAAATTATCCAGCAGCCAATCCAATTAGTCTTGCAGGTCCTTTGGCATCTCCAATTA
>VFQN01006210.1_pt1 | contig 13882 bp, 9 predicted proteins | sample 3512371 | NCBI WGS metagenome assembly VFQN01 (sample SAMN10412370, study PRJNA504923) | tailings metagenome | isolation source: Replicate 2 from Balatoc abandoned mine | place: Philippines: Itogon, Benguet | collected 2017-08-28
TCTTATCATCGTTGTTGTTATTGTCGTAGTGTCGTTAAACCTTTAGGAAGACTGCAAGGAGAATAAACTGTGTGAAATAAATCATCCATGATGCGTTAAACAGTATAAACCACCTATCACATATAACGGTCATCGAGTAATAACTATGAGATCTGATGACGTACCTCATATTATAGCGTCCGACGCACTGTCCCATCCAAGGACAGTGATGGTCCAGTCTCTCGATGCAATATCCGCAGTCAGTACAGTGCTTGACCTTCATCTCCTCCGTGCAGTAGACGTGGCAGTGCTCACAGTATTGCTCTGAGCTGGTCTCAGCTCCTCCCCCACCTCCTTTACCAACACTTCCTCGACCCTCCTCTCCATCCGCACGACTTCTCCGCAGACTAGAACTAGAGAAAACCACTAGTGCACTCCCTTCCTCTTCGTCAGAGCGATCAGAGGCAGAGGAAGGTGGAGGGAGAACAATCCCTGGGTTGGTCAAAGCAGTTATGAGAAGAAGAAGAGTTGTGACTATCTTCATCACAACATCAAAACAGAGCAAATTCCACTGCAAGAAAGACTTTTCTAGTTTCATGATCATCCGATGATTGATGAAACTTCCTCCAAAGATCACAAATACTGTCACAATGACACCTATCCAGTGAGGTCCAATAACATAGATGTCTAAAGAACGAGAAAACTTGATCAGATGAGATCTACCATATTTCATACAAACAAATTTTTTCCTATTTCTAATTTGATCTAATCTCTCCTGTAACATTAGCTGACAAAGAAAACTCCTTCAAACAAAAAAGAGCAACTTCCCTTCCTTATTTTCTTTAAGATTTCTTTTTCTAGAATCGAATCAATCGAGCTTGAGTTGACAAACTCTAAGAACTTCCCATAAGATTAATCGATCAATACACTGTCATGGAATTACACAATTCCTTAATCCTTCAAGTCAAAACTCTCGATAACTCCAGACTCACTGTCGCTTGGCTACAGCAGCCTGCCCTCGCGATAGAATGGGGCAAGCCAGGCTGCTATAGCCAAGCGACAGTGAGTCTGGAGCTATCGAGAGAATTCTGGTGAATTGAAATGAAAAAGTGTAGTTTATTTGTTTGTATGTTCGAGTACGAACCCTTGCTTTGTAGATGTGAGCAAGAACTCAAAGGAGCTAGAGGATGCTGTTTCTGAGTTAGGATCTGTCTCCGGAGGTTCCAGTTACAATTAACTTTCTCTTGACAACTATCGATCACTAACTTAATACTTACTACTCGCTCTGACTTCACTACATTTCATATCTTTTCCTAATTACTCTTTAATCATATCGCTATCACTATTCGCAATCAACCACACAGCACCTAAGAGAAAGAAAAAATTCTCATAAAGTCTATCTTTATCAATATGATCAATGCTATCAGAGGATGAGTGATGGAAGTGGAAGTACGTCTCTCTCTCCCAATCATCAGAATGCTTCACTAATAGACCTGGAATCCCACTTTTCTCAACCAGAGGAGTAATATCTGCACCAACATAAGAGTGCTGGAAGCGAATCCCTCCTTCCTTCTTCACCTCCTCAAACAACATCTGCGAGGAAGACAAAGACAGAAGGAACTCATTGAGCGGTTTGAGTGCTGATTGCAGCTTCTCATAGGAGGTTGGAGAAGTCTCATAGTTGAAGCCACAGATAGGTCCAACACCTGAATCAGTCTCAATCGCCACCACCACTCTATCCGCCTCATCGCGATGTTTCTCTTCATACTGGTCACCACCTGTTAGTAATAACTCCTCATCAGTAAAGACAACAGCTCGGATCGTTCTTCGAGGACGAAGGTTGTGTCTGTGCAATAGTTTGATGATTTCGACGCAGATGGCGACAGCTTGACCATCATCATGAGCACCTTGACAGCACCCATACTGACAGTCCCAACAGTCGACATGACCTCCAATCAACACAATCTCTTCAGGCTTGTCGCTGCCTTTCATTTCAAAGAGAAGGTTGTGAGAGGTGGTAGGAGGGAGTGTGGTGCAGGGGAGAATCAGAGTGCACTCGATGCCATAGCCTCTCTCGATCAGCCTCCGAATCATCTCGCAGTCTTCAATCGCAATACAAACAGAAGGGATGGGGGCCTCTGGGGATTGTACGCCAGTGTGAGCGCCTGACAGAGAGTCGTTGGGAGTCAATGAGCGAATGATCACAGCGATTGCTCCGTGCTTGGCAGCACGCTCCGCTCCATAGAAACGAAAGGAAGTCACATCACCGTAGTCGGTGTAGAGGATGTAGTCATAGAGAACGATCTTGCCATGGAGTTTGCCCTCATCGCCCTTCTGCTGCAACTCCTCCCAAGACGAGATCACTACAACCTCTCCAACCACTCCCTCGGGACCTGTGCCAACAGATAATCCGTTCGCTAAGACTTTAACTTGACGATTGGTGGGATAAGGAAAAGGAGCATCTGTCGGGTGGTTCTGGTTTGGTTTAATGGTGATAAAACACTTTTCCTCGACTCGGCTCTTTAAATCATTGATACTTGGCTCCTCGTTGCTCAATTCATAGCAATAATTTCCAAAATAACCATATCGAACCCATCTTGGAACATTGATTACCTCTTCTTTCTTATAGCAATCGACTGGTAGAGATTTCTTGGTATCTTCATACAGGAAATCGATAGCCTTCTCAAGTGATTTCGATCCAGTCACGCGACCAGGATAGAGCAAACACAAAGTCTCAAGCTGTCGATAGAGATCAGAGACCTGATCCTTTGAAAGGTCTCGTAGTCTGATCAAGTCCTCCATCTAAAGTAAAGTAGAAAGAGGGGAGATCTCTCCTTCTTCTCTCCTAGCAATCTCAATGCACCGCCATCCTTCTCAATCGGTATCTACCGGTAGAGAGGGCAGGAGATAGTGCAGTGTAAAGTTTTGAGAAGGAATGTTGACCAACCATATACTCGTAGAGTGCTACACTGCGATGACATGAAGATGAAGAGGAAGATAACAATGATGACGATGGTGAAGGGGAAGTGAGTAGCTTTAAAATGTTAACAACACACAAATAATCAAAAAGGAAAAGAACGAAAGAAAAGCACGAAAGAATGTCTTTTAATTTGTTGGAATCAATGGAAAGAAAACCTGTGATGATAAGAATAAGTTTCAATAAGAATCATTTCAAATCAATCAAATTGTCCTACACGAACTAATTCTATATATGTATATATTATAACCTTCCAATAAAATGCACTCTTATTCATTACACAAGCAATAAATGAGAAGCAAAAATCAATTCAATTATATCAATGTTCAGTTATCTCCAATTATAACATTTACTAAAAGTCAATATTCTTTCTTTTTCATCTGTTTCTCACTTCATTCCACCGCATGAGAGTAGCGCGTGTAAGCAAAGCAGAGGGATACTGCTATAAAGAACAAGGGCGACTGAGATGGACCGATATCGCCATCTCTTCCAGAACCGAGCAAAGGACAGGAAAAGAACAAAATAAAAGGACAGAGAATAATAATAAGTGTTGAATGTTTCTGATGTGGCGAGTATTAGACTAAGCACTATAAGATGGGGATTAATAATACCACTGTGTATGTACAAGGGATGGCAAAGTATGTTTATTATAATGAAAAGCAGAACGAACCAACGAAAGAACGAACGAACAAGAAGTGAGTGAACGAGTGAACGAAAACAAAGCAAAGCAAAGCAACTGGAATATCACAATCAAGGATACCTGCGATATATCGCAGTACCTTACATTGTATGAGTGAAACAGCTGCAAGAAAACAATTAGTTCCCTAACACAAAACACATCGCACAAAAGGGAAGAAAGGACTTGGTACTCATCATCAATCAAACCATTCATTCCACCGCACTTTACCTCCTTCGTTACTTGAAGACGTCGAAAGGACGAATAAATTTATTGGATCGCAGAAGAGTGATCCTAAGGTATCGATCAAAGTCAATCAAAGCAAGTTAGTGAAAAGTATGCAAGAGGAGGACGATGCGGTGAGAAGGAAAGAGAGATGAGGAGAAGAGGATTAAATGTAACAGGGAGAAAAGAATGTTGTTCGTCCCATAAGAAGAGAAGGTGAAAACATATCTGGTGTATAAATATAAACCATTTTTTCTAAAATCAACAAAACAAAGAAAGTGACAATGACGCTCATAATAATTTAGAATAATAATAAGAATATAAACACAAACGACTTCTAATCAGCGCAATTCACTTTCCAATAAATACATGTGAAATGTCAATTGTTTTCTCAGAAAGCTTTCTATTCGCTTCATCTTATCATAAGAAGGAAGGCGTGCATAATATAAGTCGAGACTATGTTTTTTGAAGAGCTATACAAACATCTTTTACTTCATTGCCAACGAACGATGATATTCGTAAAATGAGAAGAAGGCAAGGAAAGAAGTTATACAAAAAAGATATCAAATATGCAATGCAAAGTGTGACATCTCAACAGAGAAAGATCGCAAGGAGAGATAATATGATATATTTTATAATGCTGGTAATTGAGTGATTGTGATCGTTGTAATGCATCGTCTCATATCTTTTGCCAATCAACAGAAAGGCTAATTTTTGAATCAAATTCCTCGAAGAAGAAAAACAGAAACAAACAAAAGACAAAAGCAGTGAAACGAATCAATCCCAGAAAGAAAAAAGAAACGAAACGCAAAGCAAAGAATATTTGTTGTAAATATAATATAATAATAACAAGATAATAATATGATTTGAGAACTTCATCAGAAGAAGAGGAGGAAAAGAAAAACAAAAAAGAGGAAAATCAACGAAACAAAATTTCAAATGTCAATGATAGAGAGGTTTGTGAGAGGTGATAAATGTAGGTGATGAAGCGAACTAATATCATGTCATTTCATGTTAAATTGCAATATTAATATTAATAATACCAGAAAAATAAAAAGCACACGAGGATGATGATACGATGATAAGAAAAGAATCTCATATCTTTCTAATAATTATTATATTATAATTTCGATTGAATTTTGTCAAGGATTGTAACTGATGGTTTTATGTACCACGCGGGGAAGAATGAACTTCACTCGAAACTTTCTTACATTGATATATATCTAAAGAGGTATTGTATTGACGACTAAATTAAAAGAGATTGGAATCGAATAATGGGATTCCACAGCTAATGAAGAGATACACTTCCTTTCCTCTCTATTCTGTAAGAAAAACAGAAGCATCATAAATAAAAACACGAACTTAAAAAAGTTGTGTTTCTGATGCATTCAAGACAGAAGGATTGAACTCTTTACGTACGCCATTAGGCGAAGAGATATGAGGGGAAGAGATCGGCGGAGAGGAAGGATTGCTGGTCTTGGAATTTGCTCGAACAGGGGCAGGTGGACGATCAATGAGAGCATCTAGATCATTCGAGCTAAAGATAGAATGCTCGGAAAATCTATTGCTGTTGCCGTTTGCGTTGTTCAAGAGACTTTCAGGTCGGTGCTCTGTGGACGCCCAGTACGAGTAATTATTATCTCTTTCAGCCACTGTCACCGCGTTGCTTCCAAGGAAAGTTTCCTTCTTATTTAAATCGATTTGCTTATCTTCAGCCCCTCCAAGGAACAAACCATTATTTGGTTGCTGAAGCGAACCATTTGAAGTGACATCAAACTGCATGTTACTTCCTTTCATTTGGAGTGCCGAAGAACCAGAAGAGAAGAGAGAAGAGTAATTGAGACCCTCTCCGTTAAGGTTGTTGTTATTGGAGTTGGAAATTACAGATCCTCCGATCACTCGAGAAGAATTCGAAAATCCAGGAGGATTCATCGTGTTCGAGAAGCCCTCATTGCCTACTGCTCGCGGTGAAATTCCGACAGGCGCATTGCTGACACTGTAGTTCATATCAGACCAGCCATTTGTGCTCGAAAGAGGAATTTGGCGATTGTTGTTACTCATACCCATCGAAGGAGAAGCACCACCTCCGCCTGAACTCGCATCAGATTGACTGAAAGAAGGCTGGTAAACGTTCAAGTAATAATGTTCGACAGTTTGCTCTAATCCTTTTAATTCCTCAAGACGCAATAACTTTGTCTCAGGATCTAATTGCCACAATAATTCTCCCTTTAACACCGCTGGAATGTAAAGATGATGCTGCAGAATCCACGTGCTTAAGAAAGCATCGTGCTTTTCTCGTAAATCTCGGAAGGAGCGAATATCCTCGGCTAAGTAAAGTTGAACTGCCTCACCTTCCTCGCCTTTTGTTAAAAATAATTGCCCGTGCTTGAGAAGGGCCAAAACACCTCGAATCTTAGTCTTGGAGATGGTATCGATCTGAGTCAGAACATGCGAGTCCTTGATGGACATCACCATATCAATCAACTCGCGATGAGTCAAAGAGCTAGTGCAGGTCATGGCAACATAAATACACATTAAAATCTAAAGGAAGACAAACAAATATCAGTCAAAAACACCACAAAACATCCTTCAGTTACAAAGACTTACCTTATCATGAATGATCTGAGGGAAGAGAATGTCCATACCAGATTTACGAAGATGCGCTAATAAACGAATAATTGGTTCGCTTTTCTCAATGTCTCTAGGAATAGATAAACCTCCTACTCCACCTGCTCCTCCAACTACATTGGCAGCAGCGAAGTTATCAAGACCCATTCTTTGACCAGGGAAATTCGGTCGATGTGTTGGTGTTTTGTTCCAGTGAGGAGGATTCGCACCGAAGGAATGATATCCTGCTTGACCATTATTATGTCCATTGGCGGAGGGTACGTACTGCTGTTGCTGCAACTGTTGATGAGCAAAGGCAGAGGGAGAGTTAGCCATGCCAGAACCATTAAATTGATTGTAAGGAGTGCGATCAGCAGAGGGAGCAGGATTAAAAGTGCTTCTTGTCTGGAAATCCATCGAAACAGAAGGATTTGACCCGAAGCCCGAAGTAGTGATCGGAGCAACGGAAGGTGCAGCAGTTGAGGCATAAAAGCGATTTGCTGGGGCCTGACCTACTTGACCTAACTTAGCAGAAGATGTCACTGGTAAAGGTGCTGGGGAAAGAGCAGGAGCATAATTCTGCTGTGGTGGTTGCTGCTGGTCATAGAAGGCGGTGGGTGGACTAGATCCAGACTTCTTCAAGAACGCCGCGACATCGACCTTAAAGTCCTCAATAATCAGATTCTCTTTACCGTTACTGTGCTGCATTAACACTTGCACCACAGCACGAAGGAAATTTGCTTCATTTCCTGTGAGATCACGGGAGAGAATGAAGCCTGGACCCTTTCCAAGCATCGCAGGTTGGAAGGAAGACTCATAAATCACACCTGCGTACACTGTCACTTCAGGGGATGTAGTGATCTCACTACCACCGTTAAGAGCGTAGTTCAAACTTTGGAGCAAGTCGTCATAAGTGATGAACCCTTTATTCATTTGAGTCAAGGTAAGTCGTGAGTGAGCATTGGTAAAGACTGGAAGGAATAATTTCTTGGAAGCACGTCCTGTTGCACTTACAGATTGTGGTGATGGAGCAGATTGAAGAAATTGTGCAATAGGATCCATCATTTGGTCGATTGTAACTGATAATGGGGTCTGAGGAAGTCTAAAGAACTCTATTTTCGATGATTCAATAGGAAGAAAGATATGCAGTCACTCAATTCAAGAAACTGAAAAGAAGTCAAAGGCAATGAATGAATGGGAGGGGAGTACACAGAGGTTTTCACAGCCTTTAGTCTAAAGATACTTTTTAGGTACAAAACAAGGAGAGTGTTCAAACGATTGTCTTGCACTACTAAACTGGAGAAAAAGTCCTTTTCACTCAAGGTGATGAAAGAACAAACTGAATTTGGAATTGAAATTGAAATTGGTGGGAATAGAAAATGCCTCTCATCCCTCAAGTAACGATCATCGCCAGCACTACACCTCCAAAGACCACCCCCATCAATCATACCACTTGACAGCGGTGTTTTAGAGTTGTCCTTGTCACATCTCTTTTTGACCTCGGAGAAATTTTGCAAGAAAAACGCGTTTTTTCGATGAAAAAGCGTTTTAAATGACACCATCTTCTCCGCTACATCGAAACAGTAGCGGGCTCTGCCTTAGACGAGTTACCGGAATTTCCTCTCAGTGTTTGAATCTTTGATGTTCTGAATTCTGATTTCTGAATTCTTTTCAGAATTGGGAGGTGAAAGAGATCTTCGACTTTTCAGTTATCTTATTTATTGGTATCTTAATGAACTATCTTAATATCTTTCCTTTTACCTAAATGAAATTGAAACGAATATAATGTTTTTATTAAATCACGTCATGTCTCCGCTTTCCCCTCACATAACAACTAAGCAGAATCATAAATAAACATGTGATTTGAACCTCGACATACTTCATGATCACAGTCATTCTCTGCCCTTCTCTTCTCGACATTCTCTCTAACAACCAAAGCAAATTATGCAAAATCATATCATGCACAATGGAAGGACAAAAAATCAAAAATCAAAAAATCGAAAATTACTGAAACTTTTGATACCTTCTCCTTGCATCCAGTATTCTTCTAACCCTTTACTCCTCTTCTCACACCAAAGACATCCCTTGGTAATGCTTCCATGCCTCCCAATCATAATAACATTTAAAAAATTCTGAAGAAACAGCTGTGATCATATCATGGCTATTATAGGCTTCTCTCAATACATAGCTTTCCATGTAGATAACTACAAGGAAATCAGGGTAAAGGAGATGCGCTGTTCTTTCATAAGAGGAAGCCTTGCCACTCCACGAACTCACTGATAGCAATTGCAATAATAAGAATAACACATGTAGTGTAAACGGGAAGTGAGAGGAGTAAAGAGGGTAAAAAGAAGCTTGGGGAGAATGCATCAAACAAAAACAAAAATTATCAAAGGTAATTATGTAAGTATTTGTGTGTTGTATTGCGATGGTCCTTTACGACGATACGACCACGCAAAGAGTACGAAAGCAACAAAAACAAAAACAAAAGCGAAGGGAAAAGAATTCGAGGATTAAATGTAATGCTTTCAAGCACGACACCACTCTCTTCTTAGGAAAGAGGAAGAGAACAAAAGACAGAAAAACAATCGAAGATGTTAATCAGACATTTCTTCGACTCGCTTTGACTCTTTTTCTTCTCTTCCTTCTTCCTTTTCATTTCTATATACAGAAACAGCCGGATCAGCTGAAACTGAGATGATTTTCTTATCCATTGTCAAAGGTGAGTTTAAAACTTTAGCAGGTGAGGACACAACACGTTCACCCACAATATCATCAATCGTTGCTTGTCTTAATTGATCTAATAATTTGTGATCATGATTTTCGTTTGGGTCGTTGGTCGTTTGTACCGTCATCTGATAATTGCTCTGAGAAGGGGCTCCGGTGACGCCCAGAGAACTACCAGTTAACAAAGAAGAGGACGATAAATCACCTTCAAAGCTTTCTTCTTTGAAGTTTCTTGATCCACGAGGATCTTGAAAGAAGAAAACATTGTCGGTTGCGAGTCCCGACGATACTGCACTCGACGGATGACCGTAACTACTGTTGGGCGAAGTTCTGTTGTAAGTGTCAAAGTTATGTCCAATTGCAGAACGCTCTTGCACATGTCTTGGTTCAGAATATTGACTGTAGGTACTGCCAGTAGGAGCACGAGAAGAGTAAGGATCCAAGTTGTCTGACCCAATCACCGGTAAAGGCTGGTGCATTTCTCTCTCCCTCAAAGCATTTGCATCACTTCGATTCAACCCATAAGAGGAATGATTTGGTCCATACCAATGATTCGACGCTAATCCAGCAGATTTGTTGTTCGAAGGAAAAGATTGATTTCCAGGATTCGTTACCGAGGAACCGTACAGACCAGGTTCAACCACTAAAAACGGTCGATTTTGTACGAAAGTACGGTCCTGCACTCCTTGAGAGGAATAGGAGTCCGTGACTCGACCTGGTCCGCCTGCACCTCCATAGTAATTATTAGCTGCTTCTTTCCCAACGAAAGGGCGGGGATTGTTCAAGTAATTCAAGTTCGAAGAAGTCGTATTCGCAAAAGAAGGAGGTGGGATAGGAGGTGTGACAATTGAGTAATTGCTGTTGTTGCCTGCTGGAAGCGATCTTGCAGGATTTGGCAAGTTCATCGAAACAGCGCGCGGTGCCGTAGAATAAATCGTCGTCGCCTGTAGAGAAGGAGAGCCTGAAACAGATGGCTGATGTGAGGTTACATCATTGCCACCCCCGACGAGATTATTATTCATCATACTGGGAGGAAGAGTCGTTGGAATATGAACAGTTCTAGCAATAGCAAGAAAAGGTTCTAAGACTTCAACACCTGGTCCAGTCGTGAGAAAAGCATCAATCTTCACTTCTAATCCTTTCAGTTCTTGCAGTCGAAGCTCCTTAATATCGTTCTCCAACTGCCAGACCAACTCTGACTTTAAATTAACAGGAATAAACAAATGATGTTGAAGGATACATCGATTGACGAAGGCATCATGCTTATCACGAAGATCTTTGAACGTAGCGATCGCTGGAGTGAGATGAAGACGCACTGCTTCTCCTTCCTCGCCATGAGTGATGAACATTTGCGCATGCTTCAACAGTGCTAATACTCCACGTACTTTCGTCCGAGAAACATTATCTAATTGTGTTACAGCTCGAGCATCTTTAATCGCCATAACAACATCAATTAATTCACGATGAGCGAGAGAATGAGCACATTTCATTGATACGAAGATGCACATTAAAATCTAACCAATCAAACAAAGACAATCAGTCAGAGGAGATTATTATAAAAAGAGAAGAGGAAGAATTCTTTTAGGTCAAAGGATTGTAGGATGGTTTATATCATACCTTATCATGAATGATCTGTGGGAAGAGAATGTCCATTCCTGCCTTGCGAATATGTGCTAATAATCGAACGATTGGCTCATTCTTCTCGAATTCCATTCCAGCATTTAAGATCGCACGAGCATCTTCACTATAAGGATCTTCAAGAGCGCTGGAATTTAGTTTATTTACGCGCTGCTGTGCACTGTTTATTGAGCTTAATACAGGAGAACTTGACTCTAAAGAAGAGGAGTTGGTGCCGATTCTCTGCTGTTGTCGCGATGCATCGGTGGTATCCTTCTCTCCCGTTGTTATTAAAGCATTTACTGCCTCGGTAGAAGCCCCGCTTCGCTGGAGAAAAGCGATCATATCATTCTTCAGATCTTCGATGACGTTATGTTCCTTCCCTCCGTTATGTCTGAACAACACCTGTAGCACCAACTTCAAGAAAACGGACTCATTTCCGACGAGAGAGCGATCGAGCATGAAGCTGGGGCCTTTATTCAGCATGATCGGCTGGAAGCACGCCTCATAGATGATACCAGCATAGGCATGCTTGTCTTGAGTGGAAATGGCTTCAGAAGAGCCAAAGGTTAGATTCAAGCTTTGCAAGAGATCTTCGAAGGTGACGTGACCGCGATTCATCTGCAATAAACTCAACCTGGCATGCACGTTAATGAAGGCAGACAGATTGAGTCTCTTTGGTCTTCCTCCCAGAGGATTTGAAGATTGAAGAAATAATGTGATTGGATCCATATCCATTTGAAGATGTCAAGATAATGAAGATACAAGAATGAGACGAAAGGGAAAATGCAAGCAGAAAAAGATAGCAAAACTTCGCAGGTGGGAAAAGCAACAAGAAGAACAAAGGATTCCCTTCGATGACAGATTGATTGCGAGAAAGTCTCAAGAAAGTTTCAAAAAGGACAAAAAAAAAATAATTCAAGACAGACACCACCGCACTAACGACAAACCGACAGAATGAGCGGGGAAATTCCAACAAAACAACACCCAATCAACCGCGATAATGGAATGAATAATGTATTAATAATGTGTGTTGTAGGTTGTAATTGATTGTTGTGATGTTCTTTTTCTTTCGTCTAATTCGATGATGAAATGAATATCTTCTGACTCGAATGATATGGAAGACATGAAATTCAGTCGCACTAGAGACCTCTATTCTCTATGAGCACTATCTCGATCCATCTCGCACATTGCAACACCCCCTCAGTCAGAGGTTCAACTGCCACCACCTGCCGCATTGCCCTGACCACACTTATTCTCTGCCCCGACCCTGTGTCATAGAAATGGTCACGACTTGGCAGCAGATGAGACGCGAGGTGCTTCTCTCTCTTTTTTGAAAAGCGCTTTTCGCTCGAGAGAAAAGCACTCTATCCGAGTTGCCCAATGACCTAGATCTGGGTCTTGGGTGAAAGATAGAGAGATCATTGATTGATTGATAAGATAGCTTTAGTGATTATACTCAATAAACAGAACAAATCTCATATTAAATCAATCAAATTCAAAGTAAAAAAATGAGTGCATCTGATCTAGGAATATCTAAAAATGATTATCCTGAAACGATTAGTTATCGAAGTGATGCTAATTTAGCAGATATTATCTTTGTTCTTGCAGTCAATTTCTTACTATATGTATTATTAATTATTGTCTTTTATATGATTGTAAGATTTTATCTCGAAGAGGATGTTACTGGTAATTACTCAGAGAAAGGATATCAACCTGTCCCCACCAATGACGCCGAGGAAGACATAGATGATGTCACACCTTATAAAGAAGCAGATCCCACCGAAACCACCGACCTTATTCAAGAAAAGACGATGAAATCATTACATTCAGATTATCCTGCACCTAAAATTATTAAAACTGCGTCAGAATCAAAGAGTGCGCAGTTCCTTAACCTCCATGACTTCGAGGAACCTTCTGGCACAAAGCAAGAAATTGTTGAAAAACTCATTAAATGTTCTTTAGGCCTTGTTGTGACTTTCAGTATCTGGGGTTTAGTCCAAGAGCGAATCCTGACTCAGACCTATGACGGAGAGTTCTTCGTCTATAGTTATGGTCTCGTCTTCATGAATCGTCTAGGCGGAGTCCTTCTCTCGCTCTTCCTCATGTACTATTACCAGGTTCCTTGGTATCCGTCTGCATTATGGGAATACTCTTTCCCTTCTGTTGCTAACATGCTTTCTTCGTGGTGTCAGTACGAGGCATTGAAGTACGTGTCCTTCCCTATTGCGATGTTGTTTAAAGCCTTTAAAATGGTTCCAATCATGCTCATGGGGAAATTCATGAATAACAAGTCCTATGAAGCCTACGAGTATGTGTCAGGTGCATTGGTTGGCTTTGGGTTGTATTTATTCATTGATTCCACTGAGAAGATTGATTTCTCCACTAATGTCTTCGGAGATCCTGAGAACATCAAAGGAGCTATGTGCGGTGTCGTTCTTCTCCTTCTCTTCCTCTTCTTTGACTCTTTTACTGGCCAGTGGCAAACAAGAATGTTTTTATTGAATCCAAAGATGTCGCCATTACAGATGATGTTGATTATGAACCTCTTCTCAACGATCTTCTCTTTCATCACTTTAGTGCACCAAGAAGAACTCTATCCCTCCCTCTCTTTCATCTATCGCCATCCTCACATCACCTTCCACCTCCTTCTCTTCGCGGTGTGCTCCACAGTGGGTCAGTTGTGTATCTTCTATACTGTGAAACACTTCGGCGCTGTCGTTTTCTCCATCATTATGTCCTTACGCATCCTCTTTTCCACGCTGCTCTCATGCTTCGTGTACAACCATCCAATCACAGAGATGGCCTTCGTGGGCATCGCACTTGTCTGTCTCGCCACAGGCTATCGACTCGTGAAGAAGACTGAGGGACAGCCGCTATTACGCTGGAAGGACTCGGAGCAATCTGGATCAATCTTTAAAGAGTGGCATGAACATCTAGACATCTAATCTCCAGTCAAAAAATAAGTCAGGAAATAGTGATATAATAGTTAATTAAAGATAAGGTTGATAGAAAGAGAGTGGAGAGATCATATATGATTTATAGAGTAGATAACTGCTTGTTAGTAGGGTAAG
>VFQN01006211.1_pt1 | contig 13882 bp, 11 predicted proteins | sample 3512371 | NCBI WGS metagenome assembly VFQN01 (sample SAMN10412370, study PRJNA504923) | tailings metagenome | isolation source: Replicate 2 from Balatoc abandoned mine | place: Philippines: Itogon, Benguet | collected 2017-08-28
AGTGTGAATATTGTATGAGAACAAACCCTCTTACATCATCTCAAATAACAATGACGACGACAACTACTTCATCAACAACAAACAAATCTCAAAGCCAGCAAAACAATCATCATCACTTTACTTGTCAGTTCTGTCATCGCGATAATATTATCAAATAATGGGATTTTATTTCTATTGAAGGTTTAAGATAAGATATGATATGATATAATTGACTTCTTTTTTCATCGTTTTCTTCGTTTCTTTTCATCCCTATTAGCATTATTACTCCCTCTCACTATCATTTGTTTATGTGTGTGTTTGGAAGTGGTTTGTTTTGTTTTTTGTATGTTTCTTTTATTTTCTTTGTGATTTTGTAAGCTTTGAAAAGGATATTTCATTTGTGTTATTAAAAGAGCTTTGTTTTGGTTTTGGAAGAAGAGAGAAGATAATAAAATCATCACAAAGGATATAATTCCATATATTTCAATATTTAACACCTGATCATTGGTTTGATGTTGTCCTTCTCAAGAGAATTTTATTTTCACCGAACAATAGAACAGATATTGAAAGAGAAGCAAGATTTTCGTGTGGGTATGAAAAACATAAACAAATTATTTCAAACAGAAATTTTCTGTTTCACTTCCTGATCTATGTCAATTTGATGATAAGAGAGAAAGCAAGGACAAAATATCTTCATGATTTGAACGGTGTTGTTTCTTTGTCTTTGTCATGTGATTTTGTCTATTTCAATTGGGATGCCGTAAACAAAAGCGTTATAAGATTGTAATTTATCTTTAGTTTACTTCACGAATGTGAAGGATAGAAGATGTGAGAAACAAAATCATCAAATACAATGATGAGGAAGGAAGTGTACAAAGGAAAACAATCCAATATATACATCAAAACAAACCAAAAACAAAGCAAATCGGTAGAACTATAACTCACAAGATTTGAACAATGATCAAGGAGGTAATTCTCTTAAACCATTAAATGATTGTCTTTGTTGGTTTGATATTGTCCTTCTCCTGCTGTCTGACGTCTAAAGTTTGGGAATTTCTTCACAACACCTTGATGGATTCCTTCTGCTAATAACTTTACCTTCTCTTTACCCTGATGAATGACAATATCCAATGATAAGATATCCTTACTACCATCATTATGAACAATGATGAAGTTACTTCCCTTTCCTTCCGTTGGAGCTAAAAGATAGACAAGAGAGAAGTCTTGTCCACCTCTTGTATTAGAAGAATAACTTACATGTTGATGAAGTGAAATAAAATTTAATTTGGTTGTATTATTTTCAATAATTGCAATAATATCATTCACAAAGGTTTTGACAGTGGTATTAGGAGAAGTAGGTGAATTGGAGAGAGAAGAAAGATCAACCATCTTATTATAATGTAAGACTACTCGATCATTATTATTTTCTTCTTGATCAGAGGTTGAAAGTTCAATATAATTATCCTTTGATGGTGTTTGAGTTGCTACAGTGAGACTGTCAAGGTAGAACTTCGACCATAAGACAATCAATGCAAGACTTAATTCTGGAATAACACTTAACCAAATATAACCACCTAATAGAGCAAGGTAAGTTACTTGAAAGATTAATCCAATAATAAATAACAACGTCCATGAGAAAGATACATCAGTAGCAGATCGATTTGCCCACATAATCTGTAATTGAGGAATTAAACAAATGGAAAAGAATAAACCACTTGCATATGCAAGTAGATCAATAAAAGTAGCTAAATCCATTGTCATCTTTGTTCGAATAAGTGTATTAAAGGTATTTATCTTATGGTGATATATTTTAATTTGATGAATGGTTGAAGTACGTACCGATAGCATCCACCGACAAGTTACCGATGACCATCTTCGTAAATTTACGTATCTATGCATACGGCACTCATTTATGCATATTTACAGTACCGTGTCTTAAACATTAATTAACTGAGAAGGAGAGGTTTTATTTTATTTATTTATTTTTTGCTTTCTTCTGTAATTTCTTCATGATGGAACAAATCTTGATCTTCTGCTACTTGCTTACGACGTCTTTTTGAGTTTATAGGAAATTTACTCTTTTGAGGATCAAAGTCAATATTAACAACAGATTGATAAGGTGGTTGATTTGCTCCTCCAAGATGCTCTGGTAAATATTTCTTATTGACCCAGCTATGGAGTTTCTTCGACAATTCGTCAGCTTCTAGAATCTGAAATTTTTCTCGGTATTGAGGTGCCATCACACGACTCGTAATTCGGTAACAAGCCGAAAAGAACTTAGAAGCGGGTGCAATACGACATGAATCTAATACATCAGGATAATTCTCCTAAAAGAACAGAAAAAAATATGCAATAATTGCAACAGGGAAAAAGGAGAAGAATAAAACATACCGTCAGTGTAGAATATACATGTCTAAATAATTGAACTAATCCTGGAATAACACCCATATCTAATTTATCTACTTTCTTTTTCCCATTTTTATAGACTGTTCCAGCACGATCCATTAACACACATAATTGATGGTCAATACCAACATTAAATCTTTGACGTCCTTCTTCTAACAGTCTTACAAGATATCTAGAGAACAACAAAAGAATAAGAAAATTGTCATAGATAACGAGTCAAATAACTTACGCCGCATAGATCTTTGGATCGTCATTATAATAGTATCCATCATGAAGTTGTGTGCGAATAACTAGAGTTGGACATCCTACTTCATTATAGTCTAACCAAAATCCTTCCATCAATAAAGGAGAATTATCATAAGAATTCCACATGAAGGCAGATTCTGGTCCAAATTCTGATATACGATATTCATCATGATGTTGAATCCCTTTCCAAGCATGTTGTACATGATGATGTTTTGCACGTAAGAATCGAAGTAATTCAATATTATGAATGGAATGACTCCAGTTCGATCGTAATTTATTTTGATTTTGTTCAATTAAATTTCTTAATTGCTTGATTCCTTCAATCTCTTTTGGTGTTATTGGTTTCCCTGCCCAAACAATATCACTGTAATCAGGAACCAGTCCAGCGGAGGAAGATCTGGTGAAGATGGGAGTTGAACCATTGTCTTTAGACTGTGGTTGTTCTAATCTATTATTCTCCTTTGGTGAAGATAAGGATGGTGAAGAAGGTGATAGAAAAGAGAAAAGATTGCGGAAAAAATGAGAAATTTTCTTTACAAAGCAATTGAATGTATTTTTGATTTGGAAAGAGAAAAGCTGAATTGGATTAGGTCGTTGTTGAGGTATATTCACTAAATCACGCGATCTTTGTTGAATAAATGTTGATCCATCACTAGCAACGATGACAGAGTAAATATCACTATCAGGTACTGTGAGAGCCGAGTCATTTATTAGATTGTCTAGAGCGCCGGAATCGGCGGATTTGGATGTCTGGCTCTTATTATTAGTTGCTGAATTACCATTTGCATAAATTCCACTAGATCTTACGAAATCAACAGTTGTAAGCTGAAAGAAGAGAACGACTCCAACCATAAAATAAAGGAAATATAATGGCTTGATTGGAAAGATTATCTTTCTATTGCTTGGTGTAGTTGAAGGAGTTGCAGTGACTTCTTTATTATAAATATTATCTTCTAATTCTGGTAAGGGGTCGTTTACAACCTCTGATAAAGAAGAAATAGGTTGATCCTCCTCTAGCACTATGACTTCTACAGGAGAATTATCATCATTTATCGAATTATCAGATGTTGTTGGAGTTCGAGGTTTTTTCGATTTTCTTGATTTTTGTTTTCGACTCATAATAATAAATACACAAATCAAAAGATTGAGCTTTTCGCTTCTCACTATATTTTAGAGGGTTTCAATAGAACTCCCAAGACTTGATATACAGTTCGAGGGTACTTAAGAATAAATTGCAGTAAGAGCAAAGTTCAACGTTTCGTTTGTTGACAACTCAAACAGACACGCAATAAAGACGAGTGTGATCTCTTATATCAAAAGAATGGCGGTTTCAAGAAAAATAACTCCAACTAACTAGAGACTATTCCGAGCTTAATTCGCTTATCTTGTACATTTGATTCAATTTATAGAACTATATGATTAGAATGTTAAAGGAATGGAAATAAAATCTCAACTGTTAAACTATAGCAGACAAAAAAAAAAAAAAAGTATATAAGGTATGATAGTAAGGGAGATTTAAACTGGAAATGCTGTTACTTCAACGAAAACAAAACGATGTTGATCATCCAGAGAAATTGTCACAAACCCCTCCAAGCGATAATCTAACTGCTGCTCTAATAGCTCTAATAGAAATTCTTCCTTCGTCTCTGAAAGATTCCTTGTATTAGGTCCTTGGAGGGAGGAGGGTGCTGCTGAACTCTTCTCTATCGGAATATTTTGAGATTCCAGATCTTGCCTGCGTGGAACGAGTGAATACAATATCGTTCGGATACCTTCACGACAAGTCTACTTCCAGCTGTATTTAAACGTTTGTAAATCTGGGCGTCTGACAGATGAAATGTTATATCAGGAGTTACCATATATTGGCGGCGATAAGATTCAATCAATTCTTCCATTCCGAGAAACTGACGCGGGAAGTGAAGCCGTGCGAGCATTTCACCAGGGAATACTGAGAACCTTTGACTGAGATTAGGAACAGCAAATTCATGGAGAAACTTCCTATGAAGATTAAGGTCGAAACAATTCAATACATTCATTAACATCTCCCCATATTTTCGACGAATGTCTCGACGTAAAATACGTATAGTTGGGATGAATTTAGGGTTGTTTGTAGTTCTTTTCGTCGATTTCCTCTTCTTCCTCACAATCTTTTCCTTCTCAGTGAAAGTTTCTAAATTAGCTATATTTCCATTCATCTCAAACTAATACCTTGCGAAGAAATACCTTCGACTTGCGACAATCACTTACTTCTAATTTCTATGTGTGTACATATACAACGTATAATAAAGCAATCGACGAGAACATAATTTCAAATAATGAGAAGTTTTGTGTATTTATTTCACTTTTAGGAAGAAAACCTTGTTTTAAGAGTTACAGTACTATGAATTGATAAAGTTGAACGGAGAGGGTGATGACTAAAACAGCTTGCTTGATTTCCCTTTGTCTATTGGGTTTAATTTCGAATTTTCTTTGGCGAAGGACTGCCAATTTCTTTCAAACAAAAAGATCGATCAATAGCGTTGGGGGAAGTCATATCTTTCTTTTCGATATGCTGAGGAAGATGAAAGCTGTATCTTTCCTGCAAAATAGAGATTTTCTTCATTCCATCATATTGTGATCGAAAGGCTCGAACTACCGTATTTTCCATAGAAATTAATAGAAGTTCACCGGAGTGACTATGAAGAGGTAAAGTTATTTCTTCGGAAGGATCTGAAGTAAATCGGGGAGAAGAAACTTGCTGAGCTGTATGGCGGTTTTTGATCGGCTTGGAAGGACTCAAAAAGATAAGATCAGATTCTTCTGAATCTTGGCTATCAGCATCAGTATTTTCTTCTTCAGTTCCTCCAACTCGGTCTTCTCCCACACTAGATAGTGTTAAAGAGTTAGCATCAGCATAATCTTGAATGTTCTTGACTGAGATACTTTCCCTCTCGTTGGACACTTTCTCTGTCGCGATTAAAATACCTTGAAGTTGGAAATCTTCCTGATCAGATAATTCCAGATTATTGTACTCACTTTCACATTCGCTAACAAAGGTAAGGGGACTCATTAATTCTAAATGAACCCGCACTTGAAGAGAATCTGGTGATAGTGGAGATTGTTGGTCCCCTTCCCAAGTTAGATCGGAAACAACTGACGAAACCGGAGAAGAATATGCAGTTGGAGTATTCGTCTCGGTATTTCTTAAGAAGGTGGTCAAATGAACTTGTTTCTTCTCCAGTGGGTTCTGAGAGCAAAGTGGATTATCCATTGCAGACACTGAAGTCTTTCCAGCAGCTTTGTAAATACTGAAAAAGGATAATGAATCAGATTTATCATCAATGCGAAGATGCTTTTCCTCTTCTTGTGGGCGCAAAGGCAGATAAAGAGGATTATTGACGGAGGATACCGAAACATTCCCAGCTGTCCGATAAATAGAAGAAAACGAAAAGGAGTCAATTGAGTCACACTCGTCTTCACCATTATCCTGGATCTCTAATTGATTTGAAGTCCGATAGAGTGGATTATTCATTGGAAATACTGAAACTTCCCCAGCTTTTTGATATATAGTGGGGAAGGATAGCAACAGTTCATTTTCTTCAACTTCTTCGAACTTTTCAGTAATGCATTTAGAGTATTCAGAACTAACGATACTGGTCATTTCTTTGTTCAGCTGTGATGATGGCACTGAAGTTTTCCATTTCCGAAGAATCATTGCAATGCATCGAAAAATTATGAAAATAATCAACGACATCAAGCTGCCAGTCTCGATTGAAATTGGAAACTCTTCAGGAATTTGAAAGAACTTTCGTCGACTTGCTGCATGCTCTAGCATATGGTAATTCTGGTAGATATTTTCCAAAAAGCAGATATTAAAATCTTTCTCTGTACAAATGTTTCTCAGAGTAAAAGCGTTGAACTTTGACGATCTCGTTTTGAGATCTGAGTAGTTCTGATGAATTAATTCTGGTAGCGTATGTAGTTTGTCACCAATGCTGGATAGGGAGCGTTCGGGAAAGTTTGAGTCATGGCAATAAGTGTTGCAGCTCCATATTCTTGCTCGAGTCAAGAAGTTACTTGGAGGCAGCATGTAGAGAAGTGAAGTTCGACTTGATTCTGATTCATTCTCTCTCCCTTCAAGAGCCGATGAAAGTTTCCCACCAAAAGCAGGTATGAGTTGTTCCATTCCTCCGATGTTTGTGCAATCTATTGTCTTTGATGATTCGTGGTGGTGATCTGTTATGTCCGTTCTGCAATGATCGCTCTCCTAACTTCTCGGAACGACGTCAACGAATCTTTTCGAAAATTCCAAAACCCGAAAAATATATTTGGGGAAATCATGCTTTTCGCATGAGAAATTTGGTACGCAACCCCTTTCCCTTTTGAATTGAGACTACATTTCAGCTAAAGTAAGATGAAACGTGCAGGTGTCTCATTATTTTCTTGCTATTTGTTAGTTTTTTTGTATCTTTTCACCAACCATGCCCAAGCTAAGGAGAATGCTCCGCCGAGTGAGGCCTTTCTTGAGAAATTAAAGAAAGCACTAGACAAAACAGATTCACTTATTAAGAAGATTAGTGATGAATGGGATATCCCTCATTATCCAAAATTTTTAAAATCTTGTTTTATGCACAAATCAGCCTGGGAAACGATGAAATGGAAATACATGTCAAAAATTTTAGAGAAAGAAATGCATGAAGATCGTAAAGTAGCTTTTACAATTAGCTTTAGTGGCAGTTCCGTCACAGCAGGTCACGATTCACACTTCAATCACTCGACACCAATAGTGGCGGGTGAATATATGCGTGAAGCATTTACTGCATTAGATGTTCAACTTCATACTCATAACTTTGCACTCGGGAATAATCCATGCATGCCATATGACTTATGCATTAAATTCTTTGCTGGATTCGATGCTGATGTAGTAATTTGGGAGCAAAATTACTTCTGTGAAGGTAGTCCTTTAATGGAACAGTTCATTCGTCAAGCTATGACTATTCCTACTCGACCAATTGTAGCATTTTCTGAATCAAATACTGGTCATTGGTCTGTGAATTTGTACACTCTTTTATTCTCTCTTAACCATTGATATTTAGGGACCAAAAGTCATGTCAGAAAGGACCTCATCGTTTAACTAGTCAAGAGAACGATTTGATTAAAACTAATCCATTAACCATCGCGTCAGAGATGAATAAGGATGAGTTTCATAAAACAGTAAGCTCTCCTAAACTGTTTCGCTTCGTGTTCATTTTAATTGAATGTAATTCTGTAGTGGGGGACTATAAATAATGTTATGAAGCATTATCATGGAGCCGCCCTGCAAACTTTTCAACATGCCACATTTACTGAATATGCTTGCCTTGGCCCTTATATTAAGACATGGATGGATGGAGCTGCATCATGGCATCCATCGGTCATTGGTCATCGTGTACGTGCGGCCCATCATGCTTATTTCTGGTTACAGATATATCGAGAGGCAGTGCAAGAGATTCTTTGGTCAAAACGCGCTTTAAGTGCGTTACATAAAGATGTCCAACATCATCTCGATCATAACTACAAGCCCATGAGCGAGAAAGCCGCATCTGTACCGCCTTTTGTCGATAATGTAACCTGTTATACCGACTATGAACCGCGTGCTGTCAGAGAGGCTTCGCTTAAAGACATGGTCATTTCTGGTCTTGCTGCTGACAAAAGCTCCCCAGGTAAAATATTTTCTATCATTCTATCTTTCTTTCAGTTTAATATGTCCATATCCATATACAGGGTGGAAATTCATTATCTACGAGAACTTAGTCGATAAGTCATTGGTGGAAAGAAGTTTGGCCAAAGGCTACCACGATTACAAGTATCTTATTTACACTGATGACGACTCTAAAGATCTGTCTGTGAAAGTCCCTGTGCCTAAACCTGGACCAGTAAGTGTATTTTATTAGTGTCTCTTAGGTCATCGATTTATTTGTTGTTAGATCTTTATTTGCCAAACTCCAGGTATATGGGGTTCACTACCTCCTGGATTTGATAAGCTTTGGGAAGCTCCTATTGATATTTACATTACCTATGGCGTGGACAACTATGAGAAGTTCGAGTTCAAAGCGGGTAAGAATAATCTGATCTATGTGGTTTGTCTTTATTCTCTCCTTCTTCGTAGAAAACGCTGTCAAACAAGAAATTGTCCACGAAAAGCAATTATTAGATATTTGTCTTCAGGTATCTGTTATTTCTTCTCTCTCATGAAATCTTATAATTTGATTCTGACAGTTAAAAAGCACGAAGCATGATTTGGTTCATCCAGTTGGTAATCATGTTTTAACAATCCATTTAAAGGAGAAACGGAAGCTAATTTTCGCATGGTTAATCACACCTTAGTCTTATAATTGAGAAATTATTTAAGTTTCGTCAAAAGAAAAATAGATGTTTATCCTTGAGTTTAGTCTGCAGTCAGTAAAAGTATGTGCCATTTTTTCATTCTATCGTAAATTTACGAACAGCATTTTCCGATTCAATGAAGATTTTGTAATTTCATGCGTGCTTACGTTCAAGATCCTGTTTTCCGCTCTGCTCTGTATCTTTTGCTGAGTATCCTTGTGAAGCAATGAATTAAAATAAATTTAGTGGTAGTTAAGGAATCGATTGAGAGGGAGGATTCATTCTTATCCCAATTTCACTGACGATTTCATTATTTATTCGAATTATTAAGATCAAATTCATTTTTAATTGTATTGAGAATGTCGATGATGGAACCACCTGCAAATTGGCAAAAGTTGATGTCTGACATGGCGGTCAGATTGGCTGAGTTAGAAGCGGTTGTCTCAGATAATGGTATGAAGAGAAAGTTGCAAGGAAGCTTTAATGATGGTGACACTGCTTGGATGCTCACCTCCTGTGCTTTAGTTTTATTTATGACTATCCCAGGTTTAGCTTTGTTTTACTCGGGCATGGCTCGAACAAAAAATGTCCTTACGATTGCTATGCAATGCTTTGTGATCACAGCTCTGATCACTTTCCTCTGGCTCTGCTTTGGCTATTCACTCGCTTTTGCTCCAGTTGATAGCAACGGTACAGCATATCGCTTATACGGGGATGCTTCTCGATTTTGGTTGTCTGGAATCGGACTCAACACCTATCACCAGCTCGCTCCTACTATCCCTGAAACTGTATTTTGTGTTTACCAGCTTACCTTCGCCATTATTACTCCTGCCTTGATCACGGGTGCCTTTGCAGACCGAATGAGGTTTCCTGCCATGATTGCGTTTATGACTCTTTGGCATTTTTTAGTTTATTGTCCTATTGCGCATGCTGTATGGCATCCTAGTGGCTTCTTAAACAAATATGGAGCATTGGACTATGCTGGAGGAAACGTCGTTCATATTAGCTCGGGTGTTTCGGGTTTGGTTTGTGCAGTGTATTTAGGTCATCGTAAAGGGTATGGAAAGGAAGCCTTTGAACCTCATAATATCCTCTTAACTGTTGTTGGAGCTTCTATGCTTTGGGTTGGATGGTTTGGCTTCAATGCAGGATCTGCAGGCGCTGCTACTGACCGAGCTGGTATGGCTTTGCTTGCAACTCAGATTGCTACAGGCCTCGCAACGCTCACTTGGATGATTACAGAGTGGATTTTAAGAGGTCAGCCGTCGGTTCAAGGTACAGTCAGCGGAGCGGTAGCAGGGCTTGTTGCAATCACTCCAGCTTCGGGTTATGTCGACCAAACTGGAGCTTTTTTCATCGGACTTCTCGCTGGACCATTCTGTTACTTTGGAGTTCAGTTAAAACATTATTTAGGTTATGACGATGCTTTAGATGCTTTTGGTGTTCATGCTATGGGTGGAATCCTCGGCGGCGTTTTGACAGGCTTTTTCGCTACTGACGCTGTTACTGGTCGTACCAACGGAGTGTTTTATACTGATACTTTCTATGGTGGACGACAATTAGGAATTCAAATATATGCAATTGTCTTCTCTGTTTTTTGGGCATTAGTTTTCACTTTTGGTATTTTATTTATCGTAGATTTCACCTTAGGGGCTCGTGTGAGTGAGAAAGAAGAGGAAATAGGCTTAGATAAATCCATTCATGGTGAAACGGTAGGAATTGTAGGTGCTGAACATGTTCAAGCAGTTAAAACAAGCGAAGTTGAATTAATGTCTAAGTAATACCGATTATATTTTATTTCGGGTGGTATGTATCGCAGGGAGATATTTCTATCTTCTCAATTTTTGCGATGTTTTGTGTTTCTCTCGTTCCTTCTGCTTTCTTTTGACTTTTTCTTGTTTATTTCCTCGTATTTGCGATTTCCCTATTTGCTTCGTTGTTCTTTATCGTAGGTTGATTACGATAGTGCTCATCGCAGTGAGACCTCATTCATCCCTCTTCCGACATTCTCTTTTAATCACAAAGTTCCACCTTCTTTTTATGCATTCATTGTTTTCGCATAATATTCTGTGTCTTAAGTATAATTTTTATTTATTTGGCTTCAATAAGCTGCATATGTATGAGATAAGTAAGAGGTGATGGATTTTATTGTTCCGACTTGGCAGACGAGATTCAAACCACGCTTACTGTTAGGACCTTGCGATAGCATAATCTCACATATATTTAATTTTGTATTAATATTCATTTCAAGACATTTTTTTAATAAAAAACAATCATTGACTTTCAAAAGCTGACAACTTAATCAATAAAACCCTTCCCACGATATCTAGATCAGAGGAGCTGGACTAGGGGTTGTCGAAGTAGTTGGCGGATTGATCGCTGATTTGGTATTCGCAGTGGTTGATGTGTTCGTCAGTGGAGTTTTTACCACCTTCAGTGCCTTATCTTTGTCTGCTTCCGATTGAGGTGTTTTTGGCTTCAACCTACACATATTATATCATTCATAAACAACAATAAACGCTAGATGTTACCTTGATTTCTCTGTACGAAGTTGCTTTCTAAGGGAGCTGACATCTCCCTGTAATGTGCTCTCAGAGAATATCTCGCAAATTCTTTGCAAGATAACAGTGAATTCATCCGCTGCAACCAAGGTCTTGTACTGAGAGAAGAAGACAGACAGAAATCAGATTTGTCACGAATGAAACGTTATTTATCTCCATTACCTCAGATGAATGCATATACTTGCGATCAGCAGCAAAGAGTTTCTCTCGATAAGAATTCTCATGATTGACCCACTCCTCTACTAATACCTCAATCTGTAACAATTGTTGACGTAGAGAAATATTCCAAGGGCAATAGAACTTATACTCCACTAAATTCTTCTTCTCTTCTCCTCCATTACCGATTTTATTATTATTACCTTCATCATCATCCTTCTCCGCTTGCGCAATTTCTGGTGTCTCAGATATCATCGACACATTCGGAGCATCAGTACTCTCATTTAATGCTTCACTGACTTCCATTGCAGTCTCTGGAGGGTTAGTAGCAATCGCCGAGTCCTTTGGCTTGCGCGGTTTCTTGTTCGCTGGTTGTTTCTCCGGTGGACAATCAATGATCGACGCTTTGAGTTGTTCTTGTAACGTTGCAATGGATTGATCAAGTCTTATCTTTGTTGCCTTTGCTTTCTCTTTGATTTGAAGACGTTGAATCATTGTTTTGATCTTACTAGCAGTATATCCTCTTCCAATATAAGATTGCAAGGCTTCATAATAACCTGATGTTCTAGCGAGTTCTTTTTCATCATGATGTTGTTTGACGACAGCATCAAGTTGGAGAAGAGGTTGATCTAGTGCAGGTGGGAAGGTTAGATGCTTTGTCCAGGTTGTGGAATATGTCTCAGTTAACAGATCTTTGAACTTCTCGAGAGCAATAGTGACGTCAGGATGTGGAGTCCAAGCTGGTTTCTCAACTTTCTCCTTTTTAGGTTTACTCGAAGAAGATGGATCCTCTTCTTCCATGGAAGTGTTCATAGCTTGCGATAAAGCGGTTGTTGGAGTGACAGGGGTCGAATGAGTCGCCGTGTTCGTAGGAGTCGTGATGTCGGTTGAGATACTAACTTTATTAGTCTTCGAGACTTTCGTAGATTTAGGGATATCACTCGAAATAACACTCGAGACTTGTGTAGAGATTGTTGTTGGATTGTTCACAGCAGTAGTGGAAGAAGAAGAGGAGGAAGGGGCAGGAGTCTGGAAGAGAGTCGTCGAAGCGGAAGAAATGTTTAAAGGAGTTTTAGCAACTTTCTTCACTTTCACAACCTCTAACTCCCCTGATGATACAAAGAAACCATCATGTTTTGTTTTAAGTTTCTTGGTAGTCAATGCTTCTTCTAACTCATTGACTACTTCACTATCATCGATGAAAGGATCGGAATAATCATAATCCTGAATCACTGCCTTCTTCTTCTTTCTCTTGAGATCTCCACCTACTGTCTTCTCTTGGACATCAGGAGAACTCTGATTAGATGTAGACACTTGACTAGAGCTCATTGAATCTTCTCCCTCAGATCCGAGAACCATTTCAACAGAAGACTGAACATTAGACAGAGCGAGATACTTCCTCTCTAAACGATCAATTAAAGTATCGAAACGATTTGAAGATGAATGATTCGTTTTCACATTTGACAAAGGATCACTGGAAGTAGTAGGGCCAGGATCACCATTGGTGGTAGTTTGTTTGATGTCGATTGTTGATGATTTCTTCCTTCCTGTTAATCTTCGAAATAATCTCTTATAATTCACTTCTACAGTCTCCTGCTTCTCAAAAGACTTCTGAATTACATTCGAAGGGACTTTAAAAGACACAAATACTCCAGGTATATCTCTTTCTAGTTGAAAATGATCATTCGTGCATGTCATCTTTCGCTTTTGAAAATTGAATATCAATAATCGGTATATCGGTATATCGGTATATCGGTATATCGGTATATCGGTATATCGGTATATCGGTTTTATATCAGATCGGTAAGTATCATATCTGCTATGCTTGATCATATATCCACGAAAATGAGTATATAATAGTTTGATGTGAATTTGATTTTATTGCTTTTTGTTTTAAAATTTTTCTTATTTCCCAGCTTTCTTTTTACCTTTTCTTGTCTTCGAACTGTTCAGATGAGTCGCTACGGTATACCGATATACCGATTTTATTGCATCTCTCGTAATTTTCTTGTATCTTTTAAGATATTCAACTATCAAAGATAAATCAAGATTAACTAGTGCATCTCCTCTCATGGGACTATTGAGCTTTGCGCGAAATATTTGTAATTTTGGAAAACATACAGAGAGGAATGCTGAGTCTCAGACTCAGTCTCAACTGCCAAAGGAAGAGTTTATTTTAGACTCTTCCA
>VFQN01006212.1_pt1 | contig 13880 bp, 11 predicted proteins | sample 3512371 | NCBI WGS metagenome assembly VFQN01 (sample SAMN10412370, study PRJNA504923) | tailings metagenome | isolation source: Replicate 2 from Balatoc abandoned mine | place: Philippines: Itogon, Benguet | collected 2017-08-28
ACAGCGATACGATTTCGGTGCATCTACTTAAATAAAGAATCAGAGTATTAACAAAAAGCAAGCGCGTCGAATTTTGATCACTCGCCGCGCTTGCTTTTTTTTCTGTAATTATTTATCGCTTACTCTTCAGAGTCGATTGCCAAATCTGCCGCTTTTTTAAACATATCTATTACCAAAGAAATACGGAAGGTATTGGCCAAAGGGCTTCCTTGTTTTTGAGGCATCAAATAAGCAAAGTCTATTCCGTAACGATTCTGAACGCGGGCACCAAAACCTACTGTAAAGTACTTACGATCGCCTTTGCTACGAGCTTCGTTGAAATACCCTAAGCGTACTGCAAATACTTCATTGTACCAATACTCAGCCCCTGCCGAAATCATAAACTCACGCAACTCCTCCGAAAATCCACCAGGAGCATCCCCAAAAGAACTAAACATAGCCGCGATAGTGCCTTGATTGTTACCTTTGGTTCCACCTGGGGTAGGAATCATCAGTTTGTTGAAATCTAAAGCAAAAGTGAGTTTATTGTGGGTATCAATAAAGCGCGTTGCAGCTCCACCCAATTTGAAAGTAGTAGGAATAAAACCACTTTCGGTCCCACCATAATTGATTTTCCCGCCAATATTTTGAAGCATCAAACCAAACGAGTAGTTCCAACCCTTGCCGGTTCCTTCGTCGATTTCTTCAGTTTGATAAAATGCACTAATGTCACCCGCTACGGTTTGGCCGGGTTTGAGCGAAACTCCTCCCACTGCAATGTTTCCAGCGAGGTTTGAGTTTAAGTACTTTAAATTAATCCCCATCGAAAACTTATCCGATAGTTTACGAGAATAGGCTAAAGTACCATAAAACTCATTGGAATAATAGTCGCCCAAGGAGGTTCCGAAGTTGTTTCTTGCTTCAAATTTGCCGTGGTCAAAATACATGAGGCTTATTCCAATCGCTTGATCTTTGCCAATTTTTTTGAACCCCGATACGTTTGCAAAATACATGTCGTCGGTTATGTTTCTTAACCATGGGGTATACGATACAGCTACGCCATAATCCTTGGTAGATTGAGCCAATTTGGCTGATCCCCAATATACAGAGTTGGCATCGGGGCTAAGTGCTACACCCGCATCTCCCATAGCGGCACTGCGTGCATCTGGCGTAAAAGCCGCAAAAGGTACTGAAGGTATCACAGCACGTAGTGTACTATCTTGTCCAGCAGAAGTAATTTGAGCCGAAACAATGAAAGAAGAGCAAAAACCCACCAACGTAACGACGGGAGAAATTTTTCTTATCATAAGGAAATTGGTTTGCCAATATTACCCATTGAAACTTGAAGACATGGGCGAGTCAAAAATAGCATTTCTGTTTTATAAACTGCAAAGATATTAATTTGTATTTTCAAAATCTACTTTAGAAGTACCAACTTCCCGCCTAGACTTTGCGTATATTGTCTTGTAATTGAATAGATACTAACCTTGTACACATACATCCCTTTGGGTATTGCTTGTCCAGCGTTGTTAGTTCCATCCCAATTAAATGCTTCTATGATTTTATCAGAGTGATAGATAGTTTGATTTGAAGTCCGAATTAGCTGACCATTCAAGTCGAATATTTGAGTTTTGATGTCGACGTCATCTCCTTCATCTACTAGCTCAATTTGTAATTTAGTTTGCTCGACAAATGGATTCGGATAAGCAATGAGGTTTTTGATTAATCGTATCTGGCTTCCTACTTTAAATCTCAACGCCTGAGTACTTGAATTATTGTATGTGTCTTCTATTTTTAAAGTGAGTACATACTCTCCAGCTGAAAGTTTATAAAATGGGTATCTAAGAGTGCCTTTACGATAGTCGTCTTTGTTGGACACAAAGTACTGATTTACTACCATGGAAAGGGTATCGTTTAAGGTCAACACCATGTTTTTTGAAAGATTTATACCATTTTCATCCGCGATTTCAGCAATCAATATAGGGCTATCTTCTACTTCATTTCCATCAACAAATGTGCCATCGTTTAGGTACATAGAAAGTTTAGGTGGAGTATTATCTTCGGCTATCGCCGCTTTTCCACTTACCCATATCTGATTGCTTCCACCACTGGCGTCGGCCAAGCTGTCTTCCCTCACGGCATATACTTGTACTCGGCCTCTGGCTAGCTTTTCCTCCACATTTTTTGGTACGATAAAATCTGCGGTAAATTTTCCGGCTTTGATACTGACCAGTCCCTCAAAAAGACGCGTGTTATATTCGCCATACGTCATCTTGCTGCCTTCATTTCCAAGGGTTTCTATTTTGTTTTCGGGGCCAAATACCGTTATGCGTGCAAGCCCATTAAAGTCGGCAACGGTGGTATTTCCATTTTTGACTTCTCCCAGAATCTGGCCTTTTCCGCCCGCTCTTAGCGTATCTTTTGCAGTTACTTCAATCGAATAGTCGGGATAATTGAGCCTGAGAGAAGGGTCTCCCAGAAGCGTAAAATTCCGATTAAACACGCCGCTGAAGCTGTTGTTTTTGGTCTGTTTCATCAAATCACCAAGGCGCAAGACTTCGCCGCTTGATTTTTGAAAAGCCGCTTCGTAGAAAGCATTGTTTAGCAAATAATTGGTACTTGCATAGACGGGTCTGGCGGTAGTAAGCATTGCGATAGCTCCTCCTGTGTGACTCAAGACGGCTATTTCGGCTCCTGATACTTCGGCTGGATTGTCAAAACGCCCAAACTCACAAGTTGCCGTAATAATCAAAGGCATATTATCGAGATTGCGCCAACTGAGCAAGTTTTGAAGGGTTACAATTTGCTCATCGGCCCATATCGAAGTGCCGCCGTGGCCGGTATAGTTTACGATAAAAGCACCTTCCTTTATGTATTTGTCAATAGCCTTTCCCACTTCAGGGGCATGTTGGCTTGTAGTGCCTATTTGTGGATAAGCATCTACATACAATTTCCGTAAATCATAGGTAGGAGAAAGTTTTGCTACTACTTTAGACAGATTATCAGCATCTTGTTGATGAAGATTACTATCGCCATCATCAGCTACAAACACGATTTTTTGGCGCCAATTTCCCCGAGAGCGCTTAGTGTTGTATCTCATCAATTTATTGATAACCGCTTCGGCTTCTTCTACTGACTTAATAGGCAACCTGCCGACGCCAACATCTAACGTATGATTTCCGCTATAGTCTTCTGTCCATTCGCCTTCATTATCTTCCAAAAAACCATAGTAATCATCTGACCCGAAACTCAATACTGGCTGTGATGACTCGCGACTCTCGTAGGTGGGAACAAACAGGCTCATTTCTTGAGGAGATAGTGCCTTCATATTGTTTTTATAATCATAGCTTGCGTCCCCAAAGAGCAATAAATACTTCAATTTTTGAGCGTCTTTCTGGTACATATATCTCACCAAATCCCGAATAGCCGTAGGGTCTGCTTGCCCAGAGGCAAATTCATTATATACCTGAGAAATGGGTACTACTGCTACTTCTAAGCCATCGTTTTGGCTTCGAAAATCTGCCAATTTTTGAGCTTGTTTTTGCCAAGCCACCGGCGTTACTATCAGCATATTAGGAGCCTTCATAGCCCTTATATTTTGATTTGTAATAGCTTTAAAAGAAAGAGGTTTTTGTAATTGTTCTTCAGTAAATACCACAAAACGTTTTAAGGTTTTTCCTTCTTTTCCAAAAGTAGCCTCGGTGCCATTGAGCTGATAGTTTTGTTGAATTGGCCGCTGCGGTACCGTGATATCCCAAAGTTGCATTTGAGCCGTAGCTTGGCTTATTACATACCTGACCGAATCTTGTGCCAAAGAAGCAAGACTCTGAAAGATAGTAGGTTGGCTATATAACCTTAAACTTCGCTGTAGCTGAATCCCTAAAAAATCTAAATAACCTTCCGCACTACCTTGTCCTGCTTTATCAAAAGTCAAAACCATGCTTACGGTATTAGAAGCCCCTGATAGTTTGCCTTCATAAGTACGCTGCGTACGCTGCCCTTTAGCATCATAACGGTACGTGGTCACGGTGCCCATGGTTTGTTCGCCAATCGCCTGACCGTTGATTGCAAATCCAAACTTTGTAACTACTTGGGCGGCGGCTACAGTAGCAGCCGTAAATTTAAAAGGGCTATCAGGGAGTACCCCTGGCAAATCTGCCTTAAATTCTTGACGGGTCTGACTACCAAAATATTCACCCCACCATTCTCTCCCCGATTGAGTGCGATTATATAACTCACTCTCTTTGAAGACATAATCATCAAAGGTCGTAATCAAAGCGCCACTTTTTTCGGCAGCTTGTGGCACAATCCTCCTTCCCGCTTCATTTCCTATCTGAAGAAAATAAAAAGTAGTATCACTGTAGAGATTAAGCCGGTGTTCGAGGCGGTTTTCAGTAGCATTGTATGTGATTTCGTGCGGGCTTTGCCCAAAAAACCAAAGAGCGTCTGCTTCATCAAAACGGCTATCGGTTTCGCCTTTTACGTAGACTGCGTTTTCGATAAGGTCAGTAGCACGGGGGATTTGATTTGACTGCGGAAGCATTGCTCCTCCATTTCCAAAAAGGCGTAAATGTTTAGGATTGATTTGGGAAGGGTCAACCCCCATTTGTTTCAAATAAGCGGCATCAATTTTGTATACACCCGTCTGAGTTACTCCTATCTTAAACCATCGCCCAGAAGATAATACTGAGTTTTGAGCAAAACTTTGATTTCCTAAAAACCAAAATAAAACCAGGTACTTTGGGGTTTGTGTCCTACAAAGTCCCCAAATAACCTGAAAAAGTTTTTCGTATAAAACAAATTTGTTTTTCACCCGTAGTTGTTGCCCAAATTGCACCTTATTCTTTATTTATACTTTCTCAACCCACGCATGTGCCGCCACCAAATATTTTTTTTGGGAGGCTTTCTCTATACAAACGACCCGTGTGCGTCTTAGCGTACCTCTGACAAACATTTTTTGATTCAACAAGAAACTCTGTCCTTCCTCCAACTGACTTACCATTATGAGGTGGGTTTTGGGCGCATCAATATTTTTGAGCGCTTGCATGAGAGGCAGGTGGGTGCCGGTAGAAGCCGTAGGGTTTTGGGCATAATGTAGTAGCGGAGCCAAAACTGACAAAGGAAAATTATGCTCGTTCAAAACCGGCTGAAGCAATCGGCTAAAATGATTTTTCCACGCTTTTCCATGCGGAGGTTGGCGACGTTTGTATCCTCGATATACCTCCAAATGAGCTACTTCGTGAAGATACGTAATCAAAAAATTGTAGGGATTTAGATTGACATTGACCGTGATACGTTCGCGCTGCCCCAACTGAGCCGTAAAATCGCCAAGACGAGTTCGACGCGGCCTAGAAGCCACAAAATCAAATTGATAGCGTTCCCACAATCCATAACAATACTCCACGGCATCCGCCGGAATATGCCCTTCTAAAATGCTCCGCATGACAAATCTCGCTTCCACCGATATTTTGTTGGTAAAACAAACAACAATCAAACGCTAAATTCTGCATTTTTGTCCACCGAACCAAGAGAATAAGATTTATGTTCTGAAAATACAAAAATTAACTATTAAAGTAAAACACAATGAATCACGGACAAGAATTTAGAAAGTACGCAGTAAAACACTTAGGCATGAACGGCCTGACCGTTGATGGCTACGTAAACCATACCGTAGAAAATATGACTCGCGCTATCATCGAAGAGCGCCCAATGAACTTCCGCGAAGTAGATGTATTTTCGCGCCTTATGGCCGACCGTATCATCTTCTTTGGAATGCCCGTAGATGACCAAATCGCCAACATCGTAGTAGCTCAGTTGTTGTTTTTGGAATCTGCCGACCCCAAAAAAGATATTTTGATGTATATCAATAGCCCGGGTGGCTCAGTGTATGCAGGATTGGGTATTTATGATACCATGCAATATGTCCGCCCTGATGTAGCCACGGTATGTACAAGTTTGGCAGCTTCGATGGGGGCTGTTTTGTTGGCGGGTGGTGCTGCAGGTAAACGTGCCGCTCTTCCCCACGCTCGTATCATGATTCACCAACCTTCAGGCGGTGCCCAAGGACAGTCGGTCGATATCGAAATCACTGCTCGCGAAATCGTAAAACTTCGCGGGGAATTGTACGATATTTTGGCAAGTCATACTGGCAAATCAGTAGAAATTATCGAAAAAGACTCTGACCGTGACAAATGGATGCGCGCCGAAGAAGCTAAAGAGTATGGCTTAATCGACGAGGTATTGGTAAGAGAGAAATAAGTCTATTTCTGTATTGTTTTATTTTCTTTATAAAAAGGCGGCGTGAATTTCTTTCACGTTGCCTTTTTGCGTTTTTGTGTCAAAAATACTACTTACTGCCCCTTGCTTAGTACCTTTGCGGTATGCATCAGAACTATCATTTTTTAAAACATTTGACCGAAGCACTCCGCCCTTTGACCAAGGGATTGAAGTTTATGGAATGTTTTAGTCAAGAAAAAGATGAGTTGGTCATCGTATTGGCTCAAGCTCGCGGCAAAAACAATTACTATCGTCCGTTTTTTATTCGGGCGATGTTGCGTCCTGATTTTGCTTGTTTTAACTTCCCCGACGAATTCAATCGCGCTCGCCAAAATAGCGTAGATTTATTTGAAAATCTTTATGATTTGGAGGTCATAGAGATACGACAATTTCATAACGAACGAGCGTTGGGGATTGTACTCGAAAAGAATTTTACGCTCGTTTTCAAATTATTTGGCAATCGCTCAAACGCCGTCTTGTTTGAAAATGACCAAGTCATTGATCTTTTTCATAATAAACTTGCGTCTGACAATACGCTAAAACTCTCGCAACTTGACCGCTCTCTCGACCAGTCTTGGGAAGCCTATCAAGCCGCCAATTATGACCATCGCAAAATATTCCCCACGTTTGGAAAAGAAGTAAATGCCTATCTGGAAAAGCAATTCACCCTTGTAGGGGCAGGCCTCGCGTCTGCCCCTGCGTCTGCTACGTCTGCCCAAACCAGTTATTCCATTGGGGCAGACGCAAGGCCTGCCCCTACGTCTGCCCAAACCCAAATGGATATTGACATAAAGCCCAAACCTGATTCCATAGGCGATATTGCAGGGGGATACTCGCAAGACATAGAGGCAGACGCACATGACGTAGGGGCAGACGCACACGACATAAGGGCAATGGATATTGGCATAAAGCCCAAACCTGATTCCATAGGCGATATTGCAGGGGGATACTTGCAAGACATAGAGGCAGACGCAAAAGAAATAGGAGCAGACGTACACGACATAAGGGCAGACGCAAAGGACATAAGAGCAAACGCAAGGCCTGCCCCAACAGCAGAAACGAAACAACGTTGGCAAATCATCCAACATACATTGGCTCTCCTTTCAGATACTACTTTTCGTATTACTCTTTGGAATCATCAACCTACACTTTCGCTTGTACCGCTGGGGGAGGTCGTTCGGGAACATACCGACCCCATTATCGCCCTCAATGATTTCTACACTACTTACAACCGCATAGGAGTCATTGCAAAAGAAAAAAGCGAAGCCCTCAAAGTGATTCAGAAGCGTATTCAACGAACGGAGCATTATTTGGAAGAAGCTTTTCAGAAATTATTAGACATCGATAGCAATATCAAAAATGAGGAAATTGGGCATATTTTAATGGCTAATCTTCACCAAATTCCGGAGCGTGCCGAACGAGTTACTTTATTTGATTTTTATCGAAATCAAGACATTGATATCAAACTAAAATCAGACTTAACTCCACAACGCAACGCTGAAAGCTATTATCGAAAATCAAAAAATGAGCGCATCGAAATTGAAAAATTGCAAGAGAATATCGCTTTAAGGGAAGGTGAACTGGAAGAACTCAAAAACCACGTCAGCATTATTGAAGCATTTGAATCACTCAAACTATTGCGCAAATACCTCAAAAATAATAATCTTCTCAGCGACGCACCTATTGTATCTCCTACCCAACTTTTCAAACACACTGAGTTTGAAGGATATGTGATTTTGATTGGAAAAAATGCCAAAAACAACGACCTCCTAACCAAAAAATACGCTTATAAAGAAGACTTATGGCTTCATGCTCGCGATGTAGCGGGCTCGCATGTCGTAGTGAAATATAAAGCAGGCAAAAAAATCCCCAATAGTGTCGTTGAACGCGCTGCTCAAATCGCCGCTTGGTACTCCAAACGCCGCAATGAAACGCTTTGTCCGGTGATTGTAACCCCGAAAAAATTTGTCAGAAAACCCAAAGGCTTGCCCGAAGGAGAAGTGATTTTAGACAAAGAAGAGGTCGTAATGGTTCAACCACGCGGTTTATAGCCGCAATGATGATTGACGAATTCGTAATTCACCCCGTATTTTTTGAGTCGAAACAATAAATGTATCACGATGAATAATGTTGTCAATGAGCAGTGAGGCTGCGGCTTCACCCATTGCAAATGGAAAAAGATGAAAAACCGTCAACGAAGGTTCAATCAACTCCGCAATCAACTCATCACCAAAACCCACTATTGCTACTTCCTGAGGAATTTGAACCTTTCTTTTTTTCAATTCTACCATTATTTCGATGGCATTAGCATAATGTACCGCAAAAATTCCGTCAGGTCGGCTCTCAAGTGCAAGCCATTTTTCTAAAGCTAGTAAAGGCTCCCCTTTCTTGAAGTGACTATGATAAATCAAGGATTCGTCGAGTTCAATACCGTGCTTTTCTAAAGCCGCTTTGTAACCCTGAAGTCGAGCACTACTAATGAGTAGCTCACGCGGGCCCGCAAATACCGCAATCCGACGACAACCCTGACCAATCAGATGCTCAGCTAGCGCAAAGCTTCCTTCAAAATCCTCTTGAACCACCTTGGCAGTGTCAACTTCATCACACACCCTATCAAAATGCACAATCGGTAATCCTTTTTTTAGTTGGAGTTTGATATGCTCAAAAGAGGTAGTTTCTTTGGAATGACTGATAAGCAGGCCATCCACGCGGCTCGCTACCAAAGCTTGTACATTGAGGGTTTCGGTAGAATGTGATTCGTTGGATTGGCAGATCATCACCCGATAACCCGCCTCAGTAGCTACTTTCTGAATTCCGGCCAATACACCCGCAAAAAAAGGGCGTTCGATATCGGGAATCACCACGCCAAGGGTGTGCGTTTCGCCACGGTGAAGGCTCTGCGCCAATAAATTGGGGCGATAATCCATCTCCGTAGCCACTCTTAAAATTTCTTGACGTGTAAAAGAGTTGATGTCTGTGCTGCCATTCAAGGCCCGCGATACCGTAGAAGGTGCCACCCCCAATGCCTTAGCTACATCTACAATAGTAGTTTGACGAACCGACTTTGGTTCTTCATGTGGCGGCAAAGACACTGTGAAATGTATCTCACAGGTTTTACAAAACAACCGCTGCCTGCCCCTTACAAACCCGGCTTTAATTACATTATCAGCTGTTTTACATTTTTTACAAGATACCATTAAAATTATATTTTTCCTAGTTTAGCCCATTCGTTGTTGCCTACTTATGCCTAAAAAAGTGAAAGGACTTTTAGACAATTTTACAAATTTATATAAAATATCTGAGTCTAAAATAACTATCGGTTGCGTTTCCGAAAACGTTTTCGATAGATGAAAATATTTTTTTAGTAAAATAATTTCGAGATATTTTTGAATCTTAGCCATCTTCTCCTAACATTAACTACAATTTGATTTTGGGGCTTTCACTTCTGTTTTTATAGAACTTACCTAAAGAAAATATTAAATTGTACAATTCTAATGTCTTAAACCGAACCCAATTTCCTCAAAATTCACCATAAAGAAATCCTAAACATTTCTATGTCAAAAGCATCACAACCTTCCGTTTCCCGCAGAAAATTCCTTGAGCTTACCGCCAAGGGAGCCGCAGCTTCTACGGTGATTGGGGTTCCTACGATTGTACCCTCATCGGTATTCGGCAAAAACGCCCCTAGCAATAAAATCAACATTGGGCAAATCGGCTGTGGGCGTATTGCTCGCGACCACGATATGCCTGGCACCATGCAGCATGAAGCGGCTCGCATGATTGCGGTTTGTGACCTTGATAAAAACCGCCTACAAGACGGCAAAAAACTCGTAGAAAGCTATTATACCCAAAAAACAGGTAATGCCAATTACGTAGATGCCAAAATGTACGACGATTATCGCGAGATGTTGCTCAACAAAGACATTGATGCCGTAGTCATCAGTACACCTGACCACTGGCATTCACAACCCGCGATTGAAGCGGCATTGGCGGGAAAAGATGTTTACTTACAAAAACCCACTTCACTCACCATTGCCGAAGGTCGGATGTTGAGCGACATTATTCAGAAAAAAGGTACCATTCTTCAAGTAGGAACTCAGCAACGCTCTTCGCCTCAATTTAGGATTGCGGCCGAACTTGTACGCAATGGACGAATCGGTAAACTTCATACCGTGAAGGTGGGGTTGCCCGGAGACCCTTCTGGCCCTGCTGCTGCTGCAATGCCCGTGCCAGCTGGTTTCAATTATGACATGTGGCTAGGCTCTACACCCGAAGTGCCTTATACCGAAATCGGCGTTCATCCTCAGCAGGGCTATGGTCGTCCGGGATGGTTGCGCTTAGAGCAATACGGCGCCGGGATGATTACGGGATGGGGGCAGCACCATTTTGATTCGGCAGCGTGGGGGATGGATACCGAATATACCGGCCCTATTTATGTACAAGCCGTAGCGGAGTTTCCGAAATCAGGCCTTTGGAATGTGCATGGCGATTTCATGGTCAAAGCCGAATACGCCAACGGCATTACGATGTATACTAGTGGCGGCTTTCCTAATGGTATCCGATATGAAGGTACTGAAGGCTGGATTTTTGTATCACGTGGGGATTATGTGGCTTCGGCAAGCGACCCTGTCTCTAAAGCCAAAAGTAGCAAAGCGCTTGATGCGAGCGACCCCAAAATTTTGACCTCCGTAATTGGAGAAAACGAAATTCATTTATACAAAAGCGACGAGCAACACGGCAACTGGCTAGAATGCATCAAATCGCGCAAAGCGCCGATTTCGCCCGTAGAAATTGGTCACCGTGCTTGTAGCGTATGTTTGGTGAGCCATATCGCCATGAAGCTCCCTCGCAAACTTCAATGGGATCCTAAAGCAGAGCGTTTTGTGAATGACAAAGAAGCCAACGCCATGTTGAGCCGTCCCCAACGTAAACCTTACGGAACCACCAATATTAAAATGTAATCCCAAATCCTGATGAGGTTTAAAGCCTTATCAGGGTTTAATAAATCACCCAAATGAAAAAATCTCATAACCAACGTCGTACGTTTTTGAAGGAGTCAATGGCTTCAGCAGCAGGGATAATGACTTTGCCTATGTTTTCGTCAGACGCCCTTGGACATATCAAAACCGAAAAGGTAGCCGCCTCACCTTCCATTCAATACGATTCGCCCCGCATCAAGTTTGCGGTGATTGGCATGAACCACGGGCATATCTATGGGCAAGTAGAAGCCGTTGTTCGTGGCGGTGGGCAGTTGGTGTCATATTATGCCAAAGAACCTGATTTGGTGGCTGCCTTCGCCAAACGTTATCCTCAAGCCAAACTTGCGTCAGGTGAAAAAGAGATTTTAGACGACAAATCTATTCAGTTGGTTTTGAGTTCAGCCATTGCCAACGAACGTGCCCCTTTAGGCATTAGAGTCATGAAAAGCGGGAAGGATTTCATGGCCGATAAGCCCGGGATTACTACCCTAGAGCAACTTGCCGAGGTACGCCGCGTTCAGAAACAAACGGGTCGTATTTATTCCATTATGTATAGCGAACGCTTCGAAAACCGCGCTACGGTCAAAGCAGGAGAACTCGTAAAAGAAGGAGCTATCGGAAAAGTGATTCAGACGATTGGTTTGGGACCTCACCGCATGAATCCTAAAACGCGTCCTGAGTGGTTTTTTAATAAAGAACAATTTGGAGGTATTATTTGTGACATTGGTTCTCACCAATTTGATAAATATCTCTTCTTTACCAACTCCACACAGGCCAATATTGTGGCATCTCAAGTAGGCAATACGCATTATCCACAATATCCACAATTTGAAGATTTTGGAGATGTGATGCTTCGTGGCAACGGCGGCATGGGTTATATCCGAGTCGATTGGTTCACGCCCGACGGCCTCAAAACATGGGGAGATGGTCGCTTGACGATTTTAGGTACGGATGGTTTCATTGAGATTCGAAAAAACATCGACATCGGCGGCCGTCCCGGCGGAAATCACCTTTTCCTGACCGATCACAAAGAGACACGTTACATCGACTGCTCACAGCAAGAATTGCCTTATGGCCGCCAACTTGTGGATGATATTCTCAATCGCACGGAGACTGCTATGACCCAAGCGCATTGCTTGTTGGCTACCGAATTGGCTATCAAAGCCCAAAAACAAGCGCAAAAAATCACATTAAACAAATCATAAAACTCGTAGGGGCAGGCCTTGCGTCTGCCCACTATAATGTCATTGCAGACGCAAGGGCAGACGCAAATGCGAGCAAGGGCAGATATCAGGGCAGACGCAAATGCAAGCAAGAACAGACGCAAATGCAAGCAAGGGTAGACGCAAGCAAGGGCAGACGCAAGGATAGACGCAAATGCAAGCAAGGGCAGACGTCAGGACAGACTCAAATGCAAGCAAGGGTAGACGCAGACGCGAGCAAGGGCAGATGCAAGGACAGACGCAAATGCGAGCAAGGGCAGACGCAAGGCCTGCCCCTACATCCCCCCCCCCAAAAAAAAATATTTACGCCATTTATTTTCACTAATACATGTATTATTTAAAACGTATTCTCTTTGTAGCAGCCGTATTTTCGTCTGTGAAAGGTTGGTCTCAAACAAAAATTACAGCCCAAAAGCTTAATTCTAAAATTGACATTACCATCAATAATAACTTTTTCACGAGTTATATCTTTTCGCAGGATGAAAAATACCCTTTTTTCTTCCCTGTCAATGGCCCTTCAAATGCCAGCGTGACGTCGATGCGAAATGGAAACTATCCCCACCACAGTTCGCTGTTTTTTGGGTGTGACCGCGTCAATGATGGTAATTACTGGCAAGAAGGTTTAGAAAAAGGACAAATTATTGCCCTTCGAACCGACATCGTGCAGTCGGGCGGAGAAAAAGTAGTAATAGAAAATGAATGTATTTGGCGGCGTCCTAATGCCAATGCCCCTATCAAAGATTTTCGTACGGTAACCATTACCGCACCATCCAAAGATTTGTATCAAATTGATTTTGACGTAACCATGGAAATGCTCATGGACGTCACGATTTTGAAAACCAATCACTCGCTTTTTAGCGGGCGAATGGACCCCGATTTGGCAGTAATCAACGGGGGAACGATGATTAACGCCGAAGGGAATACGGGAGAAAAGGGAACGTTTGGTGTGAAATCACCGTGGATTGATTGCTCAGGAAAAAGAGGAGATAAATTAGAAGGAATGACCATTATGCAGCATCCTTCTAATCCTTGGTATCCGTCTCCTTGGTTTACGCGGGACTACGGATTCTTTTCTCCAACACCCATGTATTGGCCTCAAGATGATAAAGCTACGGTTTTGAAAAAAGGTGAAAAGTTGTCGTTGCGCTACCGTGTATTGGTTCATTCTGGTAATCACCAAACGGCTAACGTGGCGAACCTTTTTGAAAAATATAAGAGTGAATAAGTAGACTTTCCAAGGCCTTTGATAATCAACAGAGTTGCTCGCCCTAATTTCAAATTGGGGCGGTTAGGGTCTAAAGTCTCAGCCTTTTTAAAGCTTAATAAAATTGATTAATGTGTCATCCAAAGTCGGAGACTTTGTACCATACCCGTCCCGACCAGATGTCGAGACGAGCATCCTAATTTGCGCTCTTGCGCTCGC
>VFQN01006213.1_pt1 | contig 13879 bp, 12 predicted proteins | sample 3512371 | NCBI WGS metagenome assembly VFQN01 (sample SAMN10412370, study PRJNA504923) | tailings metagenome | isolation source: Replicate 2 from Balatoc abandoned mine | place: Philippines: Itogon, Benguet | collected 2017-08-28
CCGCCAACACCCACAACTGTCAGGGGCACGCCCTTGCGACGCAGTCGACTTGTGCTGCGACCTGTGGGCTTGCAACGCTTCTGGTAACAGTAGCTCTTTGTACAACAAACCAGCCTTCTACTTTACAGCTTCAGGGAGTCTGTTTGGGCCATGCAGAGGGCACCAAGGCCCGAAACGCACCCATGCTTCTCGCCCGCTGCATGCCAGTACCGCACACACAAGCGCTGGCCTGGTATAAGCTTATACCAAGCCTTTCGCCTCCGTCGAGCTATTGGTGCTGATGTGCAGCAGTGCTGTATGTCGACAATGGCACGCAGCACAGTATGCTGGTGTGCCAGTCGGCACGCTCGCACGGCTCCGACCATCCTTGCACACTAAACACAGCGACGGCGCTGCTGGTGAATGCACGACTTCGCTGCATTCTGCAACGGCTTCATGCATGGCACGCAGTCGTACCGAGCACTTGTCGTCATTAGGAGTTGTGGGTCACACCCATGCGTGCGGTCCCACCAGGTGCCCACGCTACACACTTGCTGTAAGGTGTGTAGCGGCTGTGGGCTTTTGTGGTCCACACAGCCAACCACAAGCAGGCCCATAGAGACAGCGCGCCGTGTAAACCGCAACCACAGCTGCAAAGCAACGCCCAGGCAGCATGGCTACCGGTAGTCAGGACGCGGCCACCGAACGACCCGGGACTTCCGCAGCCCGACTGGTGCCTCTCGTCCCAGTCCCCTTGATTCCGAAAGCCCACTTGACACGACTGTCCAGTCCACAAAATGACATGCATGTACACAATGCCTACAGACACAGCATAGTGCCTAAGTGAAAGATATGCTCGCATGGCAATGAGCATTGCAAAACCCAATGCACATGCCGATAGAGCAGGTGGCCAGCCAGGTGGTGGCGAAGGCTTTCCGTTCATGATGCTGGCTGCGCAATGGCAAATGTAAAATGTACAGTACAGGTTATGCATAATGTTGCACGTCACCGTCCGCACACGCGTGCCTTGAAGGAAGCGCCAACAGACTCCCGGACAGCAACGGGTTATGAAAGTGCAATGGCACTTGCCCGCTGAACAATGCAGCAGCACAAGAAGAAATACCGGTACGGCATGCCTTCCGTTGGCTTCGTGAGTATGCAGTCCAGACCCTTCGGTAATGTCTCGGCCATCTACAAGCGTTACTAAGCAGTACACTGTACCTGCCGACGACCATCCCATGCCCACCAGCGCTACCACCAGCGCATCTGCTTGCGTTCCCCCCTCCTCCCCTCCCCCAGCCCTCAACCCAAGCCATCCTGCTTTCCCCCGGCCGCATCAGCCCAAGCCCACACGCCCGTTGCCCTCCTCTCCCTCGCCTGGCCTGTACGGCAGAGCCAGGCGCTGCTCCCCGCCCCCGCCCGCCATCCCGCCCACCAAGCCGCCCGCCAGGGGCGCCATCGCCAGGGGTATCTGCACCTGCCCACCCCCCTGCATCGCCAGCTGCGTGATCTGCGCTGCCGTGGCCTCGTCCATCTGCAGCCCCGCCAGCTGCTCCCTCGTCAGCGGCACAACCGTGTCCCCGGTCTGCAGGTAGCAGAAGACGGCAGACGACGGCGGAATGTTCCCTTGCAACGCCAGCGGAAGCGGCACTGCGCCTCCTCCTCCTCCTGCGCCACCTCCTCCTCCTCCTCCGCCTCCTCCTCCTCCCCCTCCCACGCCGCCTCCGCCGCCACCGGCCATACGCATGCCGTCCATGGCATCCCCGTACGTACGGTGTACTGCTGCCACGGGCTGTCCGTACTGCACCAGCGCCCCGCCGCCGCCGCCGCCGGGGTCGTCGTCGCCGTCGCCGTACCCCACACCAGGGTCCATGCCCTGCTCCTGGTGCTGCAGCGGCCGTCGTTGCGGGCGCTGGCCGTAATGCGGTGCACCAGCCGGCCCTCCTGGCACGTGCACTTGCCTGCTGCCCTTCTGGTTGTGCCGGTACAACTGCTGTTGGTGCTGCTGCTGCTGATTGCGGCGTTGGTAATCCCCGTCGTCCTCACCAACCGCCTCACCACCGCCCCTTGCACCCGGGTAGGGCCCCGGTGCGCCGAACCCCCTTACCCCATACCCCACTACCGCCCTGCCCCCAGGGTCAGAGTCCCGCCGCCCCGGCCCCTGCTGCAACTCGTGCTGGCCCCAGCCCTGCTCCTCGTGCTGCAACGGACCCCCAGGCCCCGCCCCGTACCCGTTGTGAGGCAAGATCTCCCCGGCCTGACCTCCGTACAGCGGGCTGTACGCGTGCTGGCCGTCGTACTCGCCCGCCGCCTCCCGCATGTCCCACCGCCCGCCGCACACGCTCGCCAGACCGATATCGGGGGTCTCGCCTGGACCAAGCGGATCCGGCCGTACCTCGATGGCCAACGTGGAGGGGTGCTCCCTCAGCCAGCTGGGCGCGCCGTGGCCCCTGGGCGCAGCCCCACCGCTGCGGCTACGCTGCAGGAACGGTCCCCCCGCAGCACCACCAACGCGCCCCTGCCCTCGGCCATCATGCATGCCCTCATCGTCCTGCACATCCGCTGCTTCATCCATGCCCTCCAGTACGTCCATCCCCTCATCACCCATCCCGCCAGCCGTGTTGGCACCGTTCTCCAGCCCATCCGCGTCGTACATCTCCTCATCGCCCGCCGGGGCGCCGTACTCACCGCTGCCGCCGCCCCGGGCGCCGCCGGCCTCACCTAAGGGCCACCCCTGGTCGCTGCGCCCCTGGACACCCTCCCTGCTCCCAAGCGCGTTAGCCACAGGGTGCACTCGACCCGGCCGCTGGGCTGGGTAGTCCGGGCGCGGCACGGCACCTGAGACAGGCTGCTGCTCTCGTCGATGCCTCCCTGGGTGAGGTGGAGGTGGAGGCGGCATGTCCCGGCCCGGCCGCGCCCCAGCCGGCAGTCTCCTGGGGCTGCCAGGCGTGTCCCGCTCCTCCCGCTGCTGGCTGCGGAGCGGGCCGTGTTGCTGTTCGTGCGGCGACTGGTGACGACCAGCCCCGCGCGCCACCTGCTCCACGTGCTCCATCTGCTCATCTGAGGGTGCGGGGCTGGCCTGCTCGTGCTGGTCCTGCTCGTGCTGGTCCCGCTCGAGCGGCGATCGGGGCGACTGCGCCCGATTCGCGCGGGCCACCCGAGACGGCACCCGCGAGCCGCCGTTCTGTGGCCTCAGCTGCTGCTGCTGCTGCATGCCACCTTGCCCTGCAGCAGCCTCTTGCTGTGACACCGTCGGACTCGGTCCATGCGAGCGCTGCTGCTGCTGCTGCCCCGGCGGCGGCGGCGGCCTGGAGGGCGCGCCGCGCTGCCTCGGCCGCCACTGCTGCTGCTGCAGCTCTAGCGGCAGCTGCAGCCGCACCCCCTGCAGCTCCAACTGCGGTGCGAGGTCCTCCTCTTCCTCCGTGTCCCCTCCCGGCGTCCCCTCCTGCTCCTCCCCGCGCCCTCCTCCTCGGCCTGCCACCGCCCCGCCCGCCCCTCCCGCAACCGAGGCAGCCGCAACCCCACCGCCCCACGCCGCAGTCCCGCCCCTGTGCCCCGAGCCCCCTACGCCTGCTCTCCCCTGGCCAGCGCCCCCCGCCTTGGAAACCCCGGCCGTTGAGGGCTGTACGGCACCGTTTGTGTGCCCTGCGCCGTACTGCGCGAGCTCCCGTCCGTACCGCTCGCGGTCCCGTGCGGCCATGTCGTAGTACGGCTCCCTGCCCTGCTCGCCCAGCTCCTCCCATTGGCTGCCAAGCATGCGGCTGATGCCGGATCGATCAACCTGTACGGGACAACAACACAGTCAGGCACGCCATTGACTTCTGGTCGAGCCTCCGGGCCACCACCTGCCCAGTGCACGCGCAGTACCGTACGCATGTCGCTCTTGTCCTCGCAACGCTCAGGCACGCGCTGGACAGGTGGTGTAAGGTTACAGGGGTGGCACGTGGCACATGCCCACCTGTGAATGCTGGGCCACCAAGTGCGCCCGCTGCTCAATAGAGAAGAAGGTAAACGGCGTCCGCGGAGGCTTAGGCCGCGGCGGCGGGCCCTCCTGCTCCCTATCGCCGCCGCCGCCCCTGACGCCCCCGGTCCCCCCGTGCATCGCCGTATCGGCGATCGACGGCGCCGGCGCCGCACCCGCCGCCGCCCCCTGCAAGCTGCCGCTGCCGTGGCCGCCGCTACCAGCCCCGGCAGCGGAGGGGCGCCCTTCGGACCCCTGGGTGCGGCCGCCGCTTCCTCCGCCGCTTCCGCTGGCCCCTTGGTGTACCCCTCCGCCAGAAGGCTGTGCGACACCCCTGGAACCGCGGGAGCCTGGGCGGCCGTTGGAGGGCAAGGCGCGAGGCGACGGGTGCGGCGGCTGCTGGTGCTTGTTGTGCTGCTGCTGGTGGTGCTGGTGGTGGTGGTGGTGGCCCTGGTCCTGGCGTCTGCCGTCGGAGCTTCCACCCGATAGGTGCTGCTGCTGCTGCTGCTGCTGCTGCTGAGGAGGAGGAGGAGGAGGCAGGTCATCCGCACTGGGCGAACGACGGCCTTCCTTATTGCTACGTAACCGTGGGCTGCCATCGTGCTCTCGGTCGAGGGAGGGCGGCGACGCGGGGCGGTTGGGCAGGTGAAGGGGCTGGTTTCGGAGTCCGGGCTCTGCAGGGCCGCATGGTGACACGGCGGCGTGAGTGTGTGTGGAGGACTGGGAACTACTTAGTACAGCCAAAGTGCAGCCACACACGGTCCTCAAGATACCTTTTCCACCACCTATCACCCCACTCCTACAACTTCCATTGTGCTGCGTCTTTGCCCTTGCACCGCTTTGCACCGCTCCGCTTGCTTTACGCAGTGCCCCCACTCACCGCCGTCCACCTGCCCGCCTGCCGCCGCCGCCAGCTCCGGCCGCCGCCGTAGTCGCCCGCCCGCATCACGCCGCTCCCCGTCACCTTCCCGCTCCCACCCGTCGTGTCCTGACCCCTGTTGAACGTCCTCCCCCATGTCCTCCTGCCGCTGCCGCTGCCGCCGCTGCTCCCCCTGCTGCTGCTCCTCCTGCTGCTCCCGTTGGTGTTGCTGCCGCCCGATGCCCGGACCGTACGGCGCTGGCCGGCGGGCCGCTCCCCATGCAGGGGTTCCCACGGCGCCAGGCATGTCGTACAGCACCCCGCGGTAGGTGCGCCCGCCCAGGGAGATGCTCACAAAGCAGCCGCAGTCAAACTTCTGGTCCACCGTACCCGTGAAGGTAGAGCCCTGGGCAACGGGCTGCCGCCGCAAGGGCGCCCCCGAGCTGAAGGCCACGAGAGGGGGTTGGTAGGCGGGGACAGGCGCAGCACCTGGTGCAGTAAAGCCGTCGGGTGGAAGCCACCTATGCCCAGGGTGGTAGCCGGGGTGTGAGATGTAGGGGTGCTGCGGGGGCAGGTACTGGGGGCCTAATACGGGGGCATGCGCTAGCCGTGCGCCCCTGAGAGCGTCTGACGTAGGGTACCTCCTGTGCAGCTGGCCGGGTAAAGGCACAGGGCCCAGGTGGGGCGCGGCACCGGCGGGCGCCGCTGCCACTTGCGCTGCTAGGGGGGTTGCAGCGGGTGCGTCTTGGCATGGTGGGATGTGTGCGCGGAACGGCGTGTGCGGCTGCTGCTGGTGGTGGTGCTGCTGCTGCTCGCGCACGAGAGGTTGCGGGTGCTGCTGGTGCAGGCCAGTGCCGGCCTGCAGCGGACCCGGCCCCTCATCAGCAGCTGCCCCGCCCGGCCTCTCCCTCAGGCGCGCTTCTTGGCTTCCACCTGCGGCTGCCTGCCGCGCCTGAGGACGGCAACGCTGCTGAGTACCTGCTGCACCTTCAGGGACAGAGCCAACATCGCCATGCGATCCCCGGCGCCCCACCGCTCCCACGGTGTCCGGGGTAGCTCCCGCATCCGCATCGTGCCCAACGCCAAGGCCTCCCTCGTCGGCCGTAACAGTGTCCTCCGGATCCCTTTCGTCTCCCCTACCGTCATCCTGCTGCTCCTCACCCTGCCCTTGCGCCTCCTCCTGCTGCTGCTGCTGTTGCTGCCGCTGCTGCACTTGCTGCTGCCGCTGCTGCACTTGCTGCTGCCGCTGCTTGCCGGTTTGAGGAGTCCCGTGTTGGTGAGCAGCCAAGGCGGCTGGCATTGGAGCGCCGACCTGCTGCTGCTGCTGTTGCTGATTCATAGTCTGCTGCGACAGGCCCTGTAGCTGCTGGTTGATGCCATCAAGAAGAGCAGAGTTGGTGACCAGCCCCACACCGCTCTCCAACAGCTGCTGCAGCTCCGACAGGAGGCCCCCAGGCACCGCCACGGGCAGGGCCTGCGCCGCCGCTGCCGCCACCGCCGCCGCTGCTGCTGCTGCCGCCATGCGCTGCTGCTGGTCGTGCTGCTGCTGCTGCCCCACATCCGGCCTGCCCGCCTGCTGCCGCTGCTGCGGCTGCTGCTGCTGCCATGGCTGCGTGGCCCCTGCCATCGATGCCATCGCGGCCACTGCTGCCTGCCGCGGCTGCGGCGCCCCCTGCCTCCTGCGCGTCACAACATGGTTGGGACTCTGCTCCTCCTCCTCCACCTCGTCGTCGTCCTGCTGCTCGCCGTCTTCCTCTCCCGGGTCAGTGTCGGTGGCCGAGTCCCCGCCGCTGCCGCCCTCCCGGCCGCGCCGACGCTTACGCCCTGACCGCGCTCCTATATGGGCCCAAGTGAATGCAACAGAGCGTGAGTTTCACCACAGCATAGCGCATCCAGCAACGGCTCGCCCAGAGGGGATGAACGAAATGCCGGGTAGCAACCTGCTCCGTAACCCGCTGCGGGACAGGAGCCTCCGGCATCCGCCAATGCCCTACTTGCGCGCCAGCCATGCCCCGCACGCAGCACGCCAGACGTCCTTTTAGCCAACCACAGACCGGGATCCCAGCTGCCAACTTCGTAACAGCCAGTACGGCAAATCCCAGGTAAACAGAGCTACCCTCTCACCTGCCCCCTCCTGCAGCTGCGGCCTGCCCACGCCCCGCCCCCTGCGCACGCCGCCTCTGCCCCGGCCCCGGGCCGCGGCGCCGGAGATTGCCGCAGGCATGAAGGGCGAGTCCAGCACGGGCCCGGACGAGCCGTGCATGTACAGCTGCTCGAAGTGCCACAGCAGCTGGCAGTACAGGCGGCGCATGGTGAAGGAGCGGGAGGTGAAGGTGGCGGGGAAGTTGAAGGGCTTGCACACGTCCTGCCACAGCTTGTGGTTGATGACCATTTCCAGGCCGCCGGCGGCGGACACCTGCATGGGGTGGGAGGGCGCCAGGGGAGGGGAGGGGAGGTCAGGACAGGCGGCGGGTGGTGGTAGGCGGCGGATGCGTTGCACTGGCAGGGGGCTCGATGTTGCAGCGACTGCACGGGCGTGCACACGCGTGCCCGATGCTGGCTGCCTGCACCAGGGACCGTTTGCATCAGCATGGCGCTATCCAAGTAACCAGCAGAGGCTCGATTTGCTGTTTCGCCAGCTGAAGCCGCTTCGGTGTCGTTGGGGCTCGCGGGCGCGAGTTTGGGTCGTGGGTGACACGACCTGCACGGGTTGCCTCGCTAGGCTGCTACTGCTAAGCCACGGGGCGACACACCTGCTTGTAGAACACGTACAGGTCGAGCTCATTCCCCGACACGATCGGCACCCGTAGAGGGCTGCCCAGGTGGATGTGCAGTTCCCGGAGAGCCTCCCAGAACACCAGTGGGTCACCGAGGACCTGCTGTTGCGTGACCTTCGGCTTGGGGTACGTGACCTACGTCGCCGGAACGTGCGGCAGTGGGCGACGGTCGCTGCCTCGCGGCCCCGTCCACTTGTCCAAGGCTGCATTTGACGGTTTGCATACTACTTACAAGGGCCCTCACGATTTGGCTGGGCCCCGCTCCTTGCGTTGTTTGAGCCATGACTGGCACACCTCGACGCGCTAGCGCTTCCGTCGTCGAAGAGCTTAAGCTACCCTGCTCTCATATTGTGCAGTGCCGTCCGAGGCTCGCCGCGCAACCCAGACGACAACGCGAGGACAGCTGACGTGAATATGAAGAGAGATAGTCCAGGGCCTAACTCGCATGCACATGTCTAGCTACATAGCTTTGATAGTAGGCCGACGCTGCCTGCGGTCAATACCCTTGGTACTAATGTCGGTCGAGCTAGGTCTGAGTCTACTAGTCGTTACTATCGACGCACAGGCATTTGGTGGCGTGTGCTCCGCGACAGGCATCGTTTTATGACTATCTAGAGCTTCTGTAACCGGACAAGCGCTTGCCATGCGAGACGAATGCACGCCACGCAGTAGTGCCACACCCGCAGTCCGATGTCGTCCTCTGTCGACGTCCTTTTGGCCACAATATCATATCCTGTACGTGAAAGCGCTGGAAGCAAGATACCCAGTACCTAGGCTGTACGCAAGGAAGTCCACCTGCGGCAGTTGGGAGATCGGCTGGTGCTGGCTGGTGGGCGGGAACAGGGGCGGGAAACGGTGTAGGTGATCCGCGCCGCCTGCCTGACATGCTACACAAGCCAAACGCTCTAAGTGCTAAGCCGGAGACACAACAGCGTGAATGCTGCAACGCTGTAAATTGCATGCATACCAGCCTGGTCCAGCAGCAGCTGGAATGCCGGACCGGCGGGCTGAGGTACAACCAGGGGCGGTTGTCAGGCCCCAAACCACGCTTTACCCAAGTGTTGACCCACAGGCTTACTGCGCACTTCCGTCGTGCAGTGCCGGATGGCATGACAACCGGTAGTCGTCTCCTTTTGTCCTGCACAATGTTGTACACGCCATCTACCACACGCGCATTCCACAGCCACAGCACTCTGCCCCATTCCGCACACCATGCCCGTCCGCCCTCCGCAACAGCACCACAAATGTCCCGGCCCAGAACACAACTGCTGTCAGCATGCCTTCACACCAATGGCAATAGCCCATAGCAAATGTTTAGTATGTAATGCAGCCACAGGTGCGGTCCCTCACATTCAGTCCTGCGCCACCGCCACCGCCTGGGACCATGGCCGGGCCCCTGCCCCCGCCCGCCCCCTGCCCCTCTTCCCGCACTCCTCCTTGTGCCCCGCTGCCCAGTGCGCCCTCTGGCACGCCGCGCAGCAGTAGGCCGCCGCCCCGCCGCACGCGCCGCCGCACCGCATCAGCACCACGCCCGCCTCGCTGTCCCCTGCCAGCTCCGCACAGCGCGGGTTGCTGCAGAAGGGCAGCACCTGCCGCGCGTCGCACGGCGGAGCCAGCAGCTCCAGGAGAAACCAGCCCTCCTGCAGGGACTCCTCAACCACCACCACCTGCGCCGGATGCATCTCGGGGTCAACCACTACCAGCCGCCCCTCCAGCTGCTTAATGTGCTGCAGCAGCAGCAGGTCGCCGTCTCCAGAGCGACCGGCCGCCCTCTCCCGCTCCAGCCTCGCCCGCCAGCTGCTGAGCAGCCCCTTCACCTGGGGCATGCTCTTCAGCACCGCCCTCCAGCTCTCCGCCGCCCTCATGTCCCCCCGCTGCATTGCCAGTAGCAGGGCGCGCAGCGCTAGCTCCAGCATCTTGACCGCGTCATTGACCTGCGACCTCCAGATTTCGTCCCTGTAGGCCAGCCTGTCGCTGAGGGCCGGCAGGTCCACGAACAGGGGCAGCCAGCAGTACGGCACGGCGAAGGACAGCAGCCGCAGGAGCTGCTGCACCGGCGCGGACAGGCCGCCGGAAATAGCAACTGCAGAAGAAACAGCGGGCGATGGCTGCTGGCTGGGGGCTGCGGTGCCTGCCGCGGGCTTGTCGCTGGATCCCCTGCTGCTGCGCGTTGCTGCGGCGCCGCGTTTCTGAGCTCCGGAACCGGCAGCGCTCGAGGACGCGCCACCCTGGCTGCTGCTGCCCCGCGCCTCCAGCTGCACCAGCTCTGCCGCCACATCCTCCAGCGGGTCGTACATCAGGTGGTGCCGCATGTTGCAGAACCACCGCAGGAGGGAGACGCACGCCTCTCGGTCGGTGCCCGCGCTGGCGTGTTCCAGTGCTTGCCGCATGATCTTGCTGAACGTGACCAGGAGGGCCGCCGCCTCCCGCTCGCTCCCGTACGGCAGCAGCAGCGACCACCTGACCGGCACCAGCCCCTTCATGGGCGTGGGCTGACCGGGTTTGGGCAGCATCCAGTCTCCGAAGAACTGGGTGTACTGGTCTACCATGTGGCTGAGGGAGGAGAAGGCGCCGACGCTGCGGCGTAGTGTGCGCTCCAGGCAGGGCAGGTAGCCGGCGTCCAGGGCGGCGGAGAGGGCGGGCGGCGGGGCGGCCGGCAGCCATAGGCCTGGATTGGGAAAGGAGCAGAACAGGAAGTTAAGGCGGCAATGCCCTGCTGTACAGCTATGCGTAATTGCGTGCGGCAGGCACCACTCAGGAACTAGAGTAAGCGCGCGGGTCAGCGTACCGGTAGTACGACGTGCAGAGGTGCATGACCTTTGGGCACAATGCAACGCGCACATGCCGACTTGCACAAGCGCAGGTCAGTCTACGGTACGGCGTGCTGTCACACGGTAGTACACTGAAGCACTACCTTCGTCTGGTGTAAACTGAAGCACTACGGCATACGGCTACTTGCAAGCCCACCTTGGTCTGGTGCCGGAAGGTATGGGTACAAGCCCAACACGCCCATAGACGCAGCCAGGGCTCGACTGCTGCGGTCGCCCTCAGCTGCACTGCTGTGCAAGTTGTCCAGCCTGCAGTGCACTGCCGCCACCGCCGCCCGCCACCAGCGCCGTGCTAGCGGCCCGCCGTCACCCAGCCACGCCGCCTCGCCCTTGTTCCCTCCCCGGCCTGTGGCCCGTGAATTCCTTCCCGTACTGCCACCGGCGCTGGGCCCACCGCCGCTGCAGCTGCCTCGGTCGGCCTGCTTGCGCCCCTTGGTGCTGCCACCGCCGCCAACAGCCCTTCCAGTAGGAATGCCGCCCCTGGCTTCAGCGCTGCCTGCGCTGCACTCACCACGACGCGCAGCAGCTGAGGAAGGGCTGTTGTGCGCCATAATCGACCGGCTGCAATCTAAGGTTGTAAGCGCAAGCTCGGGACACGTGTCGACGTCCAGCATGGCCCCGGGCCGGTAGGCCCCAGCTGCACTGCCTGCCTCCACCGTCCCACAGCTGCCGCTGCTGCTGCTGCCGCATTCCCCAGCCCCGCCCTCGTCCCTATCTAGCTCCTGGGCCTTTGCACAGAACGCGCTATCCATTCCCAAAAGCGCGCGTCCTACCCGCCGACCCTTGCGCCCACCACCGTTCGCCCTGCACCAGTCGCCGCTAGCTCCCGCCCCGCCCGTTGGCCCCGCCGCCGCCGCCGCGTCCGCCGCCGCCGGCAGCCCGTTGCGCCGCCGCCAGCAGCCCGCAGCTATCTCCGCCGTCCGCAGGCACAACCTAAACATGCCGCGGGGGGCCAGTGTGCGCAGCGGCGGCGTGCCGCCCGCCTTGCATGTGTGCTGCCACCAGTAGGCGGCAAGTAACATGCCGTGGCACGACAGCGCGGCCGTGTCCCCCTTCCGTAAGTGCAGCATCAGGCTGTTGTAAGGCAGGCCGTACGTCGTACGGCCGCCAACCGCGTGCAGCTGGGACACGCAGTGGGCGGCCAGGGTGTACTGCGTGAGGGCGAGGGCACGCAGGGACAGAGATGGTAAAAGGCATGGGAGGAGAAGGCAACAGTCATGCTCCTGGGCAACAACCCGGGCCGTGATTGGGGTGACCAGACAGAGCACGGACTGCTCTGATGGACAAAAACAAATGCCGTCATGGCGGTAAGCGGCACTGCATGCTAAAGAAACGTACCCTAGGATGTAGGCTGCCAGCCCGTAGGACACACAACATCATGCAAAAATGGGAACCCGGTGCTCGTAGGTACGGGTTGATGCAAGCGAGAGCACGGAACGTTGCTGGGCCGCAAGAAAACATACGTAAAAACTCGTACTTGCAGCCTCACAATGTCGTCCTTGTTGGCGTTGCATTTGCATGCGGTGCAGGCCCTTGCAGCGACTGTGGTGGCCCCGTACCTGCGCGCACGGCCCTGTGAGGATGGCCCTCAGCGTCTCGTTCTTTGACCCCTGATACTTGTCCGCCACCTCCGCCACGCGCACAAGAACCCGAAACAGCTCCTTTAGTAGGCAGATGGGGTCTTCGCCATGCACGCAGCCACGCTCCTGCCCGCCGGCCCCCTGCTGCGCCATCACCACCGCCGTCCTGCACGCCGCCTCCAGCACACCGCTCTCCGCCACAGCGCTCAGCACCGCGGGGCCCAGGCGCTGGGGCTGAGGCTGGGGAGTGGGTTGCGCTGGGGAACCGGCGCGTGAGGCGGGGCCACGGCCCTGGAAAGCGGAGTTGCGTGTTGCGGAACGGCGGCTGGAGGCAGCAGCTGGAATGGAGCCGGAGGGGGCAGCGCTGGCAGGGGAGCGAGCGGAGTTTGGTGGCGCACGGGATGGAGCTGCGGCCGTTGCACCAGGCTGCACCCTTGCTGTCTCGCTCTTCAGCAGCAGGCCTGGGTGAGGAGGCAGGAGTGCTGTGGGCGCCTTGACGATGGCCATGATGAGACGGTTGAGGGGCAGGAGGCACGTGGCCAGCTGGCGGGGCGACATGAGCGCCCGGGCGGGGCCACGCTGCGCCTCGGCAGAGAGAAGGCGGCCGAGGGCGGGCAGGGCGTCGCAGTGCAGTAGGGCGGCGACGGCGGCGACCGTGCACGCGCGGACGTGCGCTGCAGGCGGTTTCGCGGCGCAGCGGGCTGCCGCAACACCGTGGGACTGCCCTTGCGAATTACTGCCCCCTTTTGCGCCGTTGCTGTTGATGCCGACGGACAGGCACTGTGCGATGAGGTCCGCGCTCCATACCAGCAGTGGCACCCAGTCCGAGGGCCCCAGTCCGAGGGCGCTGCTGCTGGCCGTGGCCGGTGGCCCGCGAGTGCTCGCCACTGCGCCAACGCTGCTGTCCGACGGACTCGTACCTTGATCGGTAGGTCGGTAAGGTCCTGAAGAAAGGGCAAGCGCTCCGACTTCCCGTAGCGAGACCGAGAGGACCTCCACCAGAGACAATACTGCCTCGCGAAATTCGTCCGGCGAGTCGCAGACATCAGGAATGGCAATATCATGGCCGAAATTCAGCACGTGAAGCCGTTTTAAAGCGTGCATTGCTGCCGATCTCTCTCTCGGCGGTAAGGTCCCGGTGCGCGCCAAATTTGCGGAGGCCACTGCGTTTACAAGCTGAACGCAAGCCTCGCGGCCAGCCCTGATCGTCGATTCTACAGTACTTCTTGTCATATTTGGGCTAGACATGCTTGGCGGCTGAGCTTCTAGAACCTGGCAAGCACACAAGTCAAGGCGAAAGCCACAGGTCCATGGGTCACAGAGCAACTATGCAGAGCGAGAGTGCCAGCATATTGCCGAAGTGTTTCCTTTGAGTATATACGGTAGCGGAGCTCAACACCTGCTTGACGCAGCCGTGCCATGCCAGGCTGACAGTGCTTCTTGCCGTACAAGTGACTGTTAGGTGAACAACCCACATAACAGGATAAGTGAGGTCTGTGGTGTGCCCCAGGTCACACCCGGTCCTGCTGCGGATAAAGCACAACACCATTGCTGTGCAGTGTGCACACACCTGCCATGTGACAAATGAGCCACCTGTTGGTACGCTGTGGGGCAATGACTGTTTCCCGACGAACGTTAGCTGCTGCTGCACTGCTGCTGCGAGGTAGCCCAACTTAGCCCACGCCTCGTACGGCAGCTCCGTTACGCCGCCCACCACCGCGCCTTGACGCAATGCTGTCGAACAAATAAAGCTGGCTTCCAGCCAAGACAGAGCCTGGGACAGGTCAGCCTGCGTAAGTGCGCAGTCCACGCCCTAGCGTGAACATTGCCTTTTTGTTTTTTTTTTTTTTTTCAGGAGAAGGGTTATGGGATTATCGGAGACCTATTTTTTGCGG
>VFQN01006214.1_pt1 | contig 13876 bp, 25 predicted proteins | sample 3512371 | NCBI WGS metagenome assembly VFQN01 (sample SAMN10412370, study PRJNA504923) | tailings metagenome | isolation source: Replicate 2 from Balatoc abandoned mine | place: Philippines: Itogon, Benguet | collected 2017-08-28
AGCGCAGCGGGAGGAGCCTGCCCAACCTTTGAAGGTGCGATCGCCTGCATCGCCTTCGGGTTCGCCTGCAAAGGGGTTGGGCAAAGCGGAAAGGGCTTTTGCGCAACAACTCGCATGCGCAATTACAATCGCCGTGCATGGGTCATGCTGGAGGTGCACCATCATGCGGTCTTGGGCTGCCACTGGCAAGCTTCTGGTGGCCCCTGTGAGTTGCTTAGCCACCCGCAAGTGGGCCAGACTCTGTGCTCAGCAGCACGCCTTCCGAATATATGCGTCGCATGACGTTGCAGGCTGAAGGTCTGGAAAACAGTACGTAAACGGTGGGCGCGTGCATGAGTGCTTGCTGGTGCCGATCGACAGGCAGCTCTGCGCAGATGGGTGCACGAGGAGTGCATAGGTGCATGGGTAGGTGGATAGTGGGTGCATGTGACGGTTGTGGAGGTAGATGGGTGAGTGGTTACGAAGGAGTGCGGTTGTGTAGCTGGGTAGGTGGGTTGCTGTGTGCGTTTGCAGGTGTGCGGAAGGTTGGGTGGGTGGGCAGGTGGGTAGGCAGGTGGGTGCGTTACTGCACTTAGCTATGCCCTGGCCTGCTGCTTCGCGTGCGTCCCTTGACACCCCGTACTGGCACCCGCGTGATAACGAGCTATGATGACCGGCTGCGCCTTCCGTGTCCCTTGCCTGGTAGGTCGTGTTGGGCGGGAGGGTGCATGCAGGACGTGTTGGTGAGGGTGGTGCCGCAAGTATGCAGCCGTTGGAGCAGCGCTGCGCAGATTGGCGCTAGTGTCATGGGTACCTGCCTACGGCATGCGCTTGCGCCCATGCGTACGGTGTAAGGCACCGAGGGTGCTCATGCCACGTAGGGAGTCACACTTGTCACACTTAACACTCCATGCCCCCTAGCCTTGGTCTCCAAGGTTCGTCATGCGCCTCTGCATGAGCTCGCCCGCTGTGTTGCCTCCTGTCCCCAGGCACCTGAGCCTACCCCCGTAAGCGCGCGGACTGGACACTGTGGGGCGCGGACGCCAGCAATGTGGCAAGGGGCGCCAGAGGCCAGGGGCAATGGCGGCGCACGCCTTCCGCTTGCACCCGTCGTCTAGTGCTGCCGCGGCGATGCACACGTTGCACCGAAGGTGGGTCCGTTGCCAGGCCGTGACTGTACGGCAGTGGAAAGATAGGTACGGTAAGGGGTCTGCGCCACGTACTACCAAAGTGTGGCTTTACACGTGTACGGTATAATGGGCCCACCGCCGTGGCCGCGGTGCCATGGGGCATACGCGTGACGGAGAGCCTGTAGCGCCAAGTACTAGGGGCGGGGGGGGCGGGGTTCTCGGGCGTCGGCAGCACGCCGGCTTATCCGCGCACAGCTGTGCAGCCCCTACGGCCACGCATGAAGGGGCAGCGCGATATTAGGCACAGCAGGTGTTATGAGCGAAAAGGAATTCAGGATCTTAGCGCAAGGGGGCCAGGGGCGCGCTGCTTGCTGGTGCTCTTGGCGCCCAACTCGGTGCTCATACCCCACGGCAGGCATGTTGCTGTTGTGGCAGGGCATTTGTGCACTTTGAGCCCAGCGCTCGGTGCTTGGATTGCTCGCACATGCGTTGGCCGGGTTGCTACAGTGTAAAACGCTGGATCTACTCCACCCCACTTTCTGCACCCTTAGGACCCCATCTCTTGCGTTGGGGAGCTGGACGCCGCCAACACCGTCCACGTGGCAGACACCCACACCACCTGGCAGGAGCTGGCGGCGGTGGACCAGGCGGCGGCGGGCGGCAGGAGGCGGGCGGGGGCGGGGCGGGACGCGGCGGCGGTGCCAGTCATTTAGGGCGCGGTGGTGGCGGCGTATACCGGCGGGCGGCTGCGGGACTTGGTGTGTTGCGGGGCGGGACGAACAGCGGCCAATCAGGATGCCAAGGTGCGGGGGCTGGGGCTACGGGCGCGGAAGCTAAGGACCAGTACCAGCGAGCGAAAGCCACAAGCTATGGGGACCACGGCACAGGGGCCTGCCCCTTGCTGCCGTGCGACCTGCGAGTGTGCTGCTGCGGCGCCAGAGCAGCAGCAGCGTGATTCACCCGAGATTTGCGGCAGCCTATGGCCGGCATCGTGGCGGTAGCGGACGGCGGTGGGCCCAGCCGGGCAGCTTGTGTTTTTGGCTTCGGACAACTGGAGACGTGAGACCGAGCGGCGCCGGCCATGGGGGGACTCGCTAATTCTGCTGTGCACGTGAAAGCACTGCTGGACAGCCGCTCGGTTGGCAGGATAGTGGCGGCCTACGCGCCAGGAGAGCCTGGCGCAGGTGGCACACTGTGCAGCTGCCGTTGGTGGGGCGTTTCGCAGAACAGCACGTCAGCCGCGGCACCGGGGCTGCACCGGGACTGCTTACCGCGGCCTCCTGGATGGGGGCCTGGGTCCAGCACCTGGAGCAGCATGGCGGCCACTGGAGAGTGTGACGGTGGGGGCGGCGTGTGCCGCAATGGTTGCTGGGCGCGTACCGCCGTGCTGTCGTGTTAGGTGGGGTGGGGCGAGGGGGACTGCCATGCAGCATCGAACAGGCGGTACTGGGGTGGTGGACGCTGCTCGCTGGCGCTCCTGGCGCTGTGTTCCGTGGGTTCATATCCCACAGCGGGCTTACTAGGTTGCGCTTGGCAGTTGTGGGTTTCGGCATTGCCTCTGTGCGTGGCCTTTCCCTGTGGACGCCCTTGGTGGCGGTTGGCCATCGGCAGCGCTCGCTCCGCGCTTGTGGGCGCCAAGGGAAGCAGGACAAGAGCTTGAGGACGCGGATGACATAGCCACGGGAGCTTATCTACCTGTGGCGGGGACAGGCCCCTCTAGGCGACGTGTTTGCGCTCTGTATACATGAAGTATGTGCAGCAGCAGCGGCCTGTCACTGGCGTGCGTGGAAGGGATGCCGTGCAAGGGCGTGGGAAAGCCGAAGGTATGACACCAGGAGCAATTCGGCGGTGGCGTCAGGGCCAGTACCGGTATGCTGTTAATGAGTGGGATAAAACTTCGGCACCGGCGTGTGGCCAGATAGCTTTCAAGGGCCGGAGAGGTTTGGGCGGCCCAACGAGGCAAAAACGGGGCAACCAGCAACGCGACAGCAAAGGCGCTGGAGTCCTGTCGTTACCTCCTGGTGTACCGGTACGCTGTTGAGGCACTGTCACCGTTGTGTCTATCCTCTGCTGCAAGCTACATTGATGCATGAGGGGCCGTCGATGTATCAACTGGCCGCGCGCCTGAGTCTTGGCACCCACGCCGGCTCAGTTTGGGGTGACACGCTGACACCCCACCCCCTTCTTCCCCCGGGCACTTTAGTAGGTGATGCAGGCAGGGTGTGATTTCTGCCCAGGATAACGCTCAGGGCACCGGCACGCAATACTTGTACGGTGCTGTCCAGGGGCCGTCCAGTGGTCCTTACACGCCTGCAATGCTGAAGCGGTCAGGGCCGGTCGCTATGGTGGGACAGGGTACGGGCGCACAGGCCCTAGAAGCGCCGTTGGTCAGTCCCCTTCCCACCTGGCAGTAATGCGGTATACAACCCAGGCGGCGTACACCAAGTGTCACGTCTCACGTGAGTACGTATCGCACCCTGTTGGCGCAGGCGTACAGGCCGTACACCCCATTCAGCACAGAAGCGCAAGGGAGACCAGGGAGACGTTCGGTGCCCGCGGGAGCTCCCCTGGGACGACCCTCGGGACCTTACCGCCGGGAAGCTGTCAACGCCTGCCATCAGAGTGTATTTCTTGCTATCAAGCAAAGCTTGTATGGAAGGAACTGGAACAACGGTCAAGCTCATGGCCCAGCCAGTTCCACAGCAGCATCACAGGGCGGCTTGCTGCAAGACTGTGCGCCTCGCATTTAACCACAACGCAACGCTCCTCAAACAATGCATCGAGATGTTGAGCATCAGGATAGCAGTCGCGCTCGTGGCGTTTGCGTGCGGGCTTGCGAGGCATGCAAACCGCTGCAAGCGTCCGTGCGAGCTCCGCGTCATCTTACACGGTAGCCATGCATACAGTGAGGTCGTATGCCTTGGCTGCATCACGAATACAGCTGCTTTGGGGGTGCACGGGCAGGGTTGTCGTACACAATGGAATGCCCCCTCGCGGCCTCTGCGCTGGGGGCTTGCTGCAAGGTGCAAACCAGTGAATATAGAGAACTTTCATTATCATTGTCTTGCGTACAATATCCTCTGCACTACTGGTTCAGGGCTCTGCGTTCACAAGTGCCGACGGCGGCATTGACCTTCTTAGCGCGGGCAAGCGGGTGCTGTGGTGCCTTTGCTCGAACGGATAGTAGCCTAGGGTGGGAGCTCCGGGTCGACAAGCGCGTCGAGGCCAGCGTCGCTCCGTGGCCTCGCGCGTTGGGATTTGAAGATGTTTGAGGAGCGCCATACCTTAAATCGGGCGATCGCTTTGCGCACACATCAACTGAGTAACTCGCAGCGCTTATGGAGGCTGTCCCGCTGTGCAGCGAAAGGAGCTTGCCTAACTCACCAGGTGCAATTCCGTGCATCGCCTTCGGGTCCTCCTGCAATTGCTGCAAATGGGTTGGCAAAGAGAAATCGGGGAGTAGCATCTTGCATGCACAATTGCAACTACCGTGTGCTGATCATGCTTAAGGTACACCACCATGTGCAGGCACAGAGGGTGCTTATGCCACGCAGGGGCTCTTTCACCCTTGACGCCATGCCCCCTACCCCTGGCTCGGCATGCTCGGCATGTGCCTCTGTTTACGCTCACGCGGTATGTTCGCTTTCACGCGCTGTGTTGCCTTCTGTCCCCGGGGTGCCTGAGCTCCACACCCATGAGCGCGAGGACTGGACACTGCGGGGCGCGGACGCCGGCAGTGTGGCAAGGGGCGCCAGAGGCCAGGGGCAATGGCGGCGCACGCCCTCCGCTTGCACCCGTCGTCTAGTATTGCCGCTGCAATGCACACATTGCGCCAAAGGTGGGTTCGTGACTGTACGGCAGCGAGCAGATAGGCACGGCACGGGGTATGCACCATGCAACACCAGTTTATATGTGGCTGTGTGGGTGTGCGGTAGGGCCGCGGCCGCGGCCGCGGTGCCAGTGCGTGTGCGGTGCCATGGGGCACGCGCGTGACGGTAACACTATAGCGCCAAGTACTGGGGACGGGCATCGGGGTTCCCTGGCGTCGGCAGCACGCCGGCGTGCCTTCCGCGGTGGGGCTCCCAGAGCAAAGCGTAGGAGGGGCAGTGCGGTACCAGGCACAGCGGGTTTGATGAGCGAATGGGGTTTTGCGCAAGGGGATCAGGAACCCGCTGCTCGCCGATGCTCTTGGCGCCCAACTCGGTGCTCATACCCCACTCTGGGCATGGTGCTATTGTTGTGGCAGGGACTTTGGAGCCCAGCGCTTTGTGCTCGGACTGCTCGCACATGCCTTCTTGCCGGGTTGCTACAAGTGTAACACGCTGCCTTTACCCCGCCCCACCTTCTGCACCCTTAGGACCCCATCTCTTGCGTTGGGGAGCTGGACGCCGCCAACACCGGCCGCGTGGTGGACATACGCACCACCTGGCAGGAGCGGGCCGAAGCGGAGCGGGCGGCGGCGAGCCTGGTGGCGGCGGGCGGCAGCGAGGCTGGCGGGGGCGGGGCGGGACGCGGCGACCGCGCGTAATCCTAGGGGCGCGGTGGTGGCGGCGTACGCCGGCTGCAGGACGTGATGTTCAGCGGGGCGGGACGAACAGCGGCCAATGCCAAGGTGCGGGGGCTCGCCAAGGTGCGGGGGCTGGGGCTACAGGGGTGGACGCTTAGGTTCATGCAGGAAACTCATATATTCGGTAAGGATGCTCGCACGTGCTGGGGTGAAGGCACTCTGGATAAACCACTCTGGATAAATTCAGCATGCTGTATTATCATGCTTGGAAGCTAGCGCACAGCACAGGAACGGACCGGCTGGCGAAGTGTCCCAACGCGTCCCCTCCCTTTGCGAGAGCCTGGAGCGGCTGTGGGCCGGCGGGGCAGGGAGCACAGGGCTGTTCGATAGCCACAGGCAGCGCGTGCGCGCATGACAAGCCTAGCGAGCGGGAGCCACCAGCTATGGAGCACACGGCACGGGGGCATGCCCCTTGCTTCTGTGCGCCGCCGGCGCCAACGCAGCAGCAGCAGCAGCAGCAGCAGCGTGACCCAGTCGCGGCAGCCTCCGTGGCTACGGCCGGCAGCGTGGCGTTGGCGTACCAGGCAGCTTTCGTTTTATGGCGTCGGACAACCGGAGACGTGAGGCCGAGCGGCGCCGGCCATGGGGGGACTCGCTAATTCTGCTGTGCACGTGAAAGCACTGCTGGACAGCCGCTCGGTTGGCAGGATAGTGGCGGCCTACGCGCCAGGAGAGCCTGGCGCAGGTGGCACACTGTGCAGCTGCCGTTGGTGGGGCGTTTCGCAGAACAGCACGTCAGCCGCGGCACCGGGGCTGCACCGGGACTGCTTACCGCGGCCTCCTGGATGGGGGATGGGGGCCTGGGTACAGCAACTGGAGCAGCAATGGCGGCAACTTCGAGCCGGCGGGTCTGGGGTGGTGCACGCTGCTCGCTGGCGCTCCTGGCGCTGTGTTTCGTGGGCTCATACCCCACAGCGGGCTTACTAGGTTGCGCTTTGGCAGCTGTGGATTTCGGCATCGCCTTCGTGCGTGGCCTTTACCTGTGGACGCCATCGGCAGCTGTATCCCGGCTCCCGACGAGCGACGGCGCAGGCGCTGTGGGGCCGAAGCGCCAACGAGAGCACGCAAGCAGGTGGGTCTCGCGTTCGCTAAGGGAACAGCCACGGGAGCGGTACCACGTGTGGCGGGGTCAGCACCCTTCAAGCAATCCGTATGCGCCCCGTGGACAAAGGTCTGAACAGCAGCAGCGGCGGCAGCTTCCCCAACACAGGTAGCTGTGAGCTGTTTGGGTGTTGGTGGCTGCGAAGGCGCATTTGCACAGTGGCAGAGGTGGCACTATGGTGGAATGGCAGCAGCCCCGGCACTTGAGGCGGGAATTGGATGACCCGTCACTGGGCTGCGTGGACCCTGCTAAAGCTGCGCCATGGCGGAATGGATGCCGTGCGGAGGCCTGGTTGAAGGGTTCCAGTGCGTGTTCGGTGCCATGGGGTATAAGTTTAATGGTAAGCTTGTATGCCAAGCACTGGGGGCGGGAGCAAGGGTCCTCGGCAGCAAGCCAGCTTATCCGCACACTGATGTGCAGCACCCGGGGGTCAGCATAACGGGGTCAGCGCGGCAACAGGCAAAGCTGTTGTTTCGGGCGAACGGATTGGGACCGAAGCGCAAGGGGCTCACGCTGCTTGCTGGTTCTCTTGGCGCCCATCTCGGTGGGCTCATACCCCCCATCGGACATGGTGTTATTGTGGCAGGGAGTGCGTGGGCAGTCCAACGCTCGGTGCTCGGACTGCTCACGCATGCCTTCGTGCCGTGTTGCTACACGTTCAATACGTTGCATCTTCCCCACCCCACCTTCCGCACCCTCAGGACGCTAAACTCCCCCCCCCCCCTCCCCCCCGGGTGTGGAGCAGCTGGACGCCGCCAACGCCGCCCGCGTGGCAGGAGCTGGCGGCAGTGGACCTGGCGGCGGCAGGCGGCAGGAGGCTGGCGGGGGCAGGTCGGGACGCGGCGTCAGTGGGTCAACCTGAGTAAGTCTGGGGGCGCGGCGGTGGCGGTGTGCCCTGAGGGGCTGCTACGGGACGTGGTGTTTGGGGTTTAGGGGCGGAGCGAGCAGCGGCCACTTAGGAAGCCAAGATGCGAGGGTTGGGGTTACAGGGGAGAAAGCTTAGATTAAGCAAAGCAATGGTCGGTCGGGGCGCCACGGGTGTGACGGTAAGCTTTCCGCTCCTAGTTTGGGGGCGGGGGCCACGGTCTTTGGGCGTCAGCAGCAAGGCAGACCCGCGCACAGCTATGAGCTCCCTCGGCAAAGCGTAGAGGGGCAGCGTGGTATCAGGCAAACCCAGTGTTTTGAGCGAACTTTTGGACTGAACGTAACTTGACGTGATACGCTGCGCGCTGGTGCTCTTGCCCAACCTGGTGGGCTCATACCCCACAGCGCGCATGTTGCCAATGTGGCTTTGTGTACTTTGGAGTCCAGCGGGCGAGTTGTTGGACTGCTCGCATATGCTTGCTTGCAGGGTTGGTATGATGTCAACACGCCACCCTGTGCCGTACCCTACCACACCCCACCCTGCCTTCCGCACTTACAGCGCCGCATGTTCCCCGCTGAGGTGTGGTTCAGATGGGAGGACTTTCGTCGGCGGACTTGGCGGCGAGTGGCGGCAGGGAGCCTGGCGGCGGCGAGGCGGACCATGGCGCGGTTGCGGAGTCGGCGGGCGCGGTCATTGTGAACAAGGAGGGGCTTCTCGGGGCATGGTGTTAGGCTTGGCGGCGCGCATAGCGGCCATCAAGGTAAGTCATGTGAGGGCTGTGGGTGGAGGGCTTGCAGGGGAGGCAGCACAGGTTGTTCTTCTGTTTCGGGTCGTATGATTGGGTATGCTTTGACGCGTGAACGCCGCACAGACGCACAAAAAGCATGCCGTGCCGTTGTACTAGTAAGGCTGTTCTACAGCCACAGGTACCGAAGACAGGCATGGCAAGCACTGGCGAGCGGGAGCCGCCAGGTGCGGGGGACGCGGGTGAGGGGCATGTCGCTGGCGGCATTGTCTACAATTGCTTGTTTGGCACTTTTTTGGCCGTGCAGCCACCGCAGCAGCAGCAGTGGGTGCAGCACACCCACCGCCAATGCGACTGGCAGTGCGGCGGTGGCGGAAGGTGATGTACCTGCCCGCTGCCGCACGGCGTCACGGAGCTGGAGGGTCACGATACATTGCGCGGCGTTACAGCACGGCAGCCAAGACGCAGGGGCCGGGCCGGGACTTCCCACCGCGGCCTCCCGGATGGGGGCTTGGGGCCAGCAACTTAAGCTGCAATGGCGGCCACTGGTGGTCGTGGGTGTGGCACGGGGGACGAAGCGCGGATCGCCCCAAAGGGGCAACAATGAAGGGGGGTCCGTGTTTTTGTCTGAAAGCAGACAGAGAAGAGAGCCCCTCCGGGCCGCCTCCCACGTTGTGGGACGTCGTTGCCCTTTGTCTCTTTCGCCCCGAAGGGGAGCGAAGCAAGGATTGCCCCTTTGGCGGGCGGTGCATGCAGTGACGGTTGTTGGATGCGAACTGCCGTGCTGCTGTAGAGAGATATATTGGGTATATTGGGTGCAGCATCGAATAAGCTGTTACTGGAGTGGTGCAGGAGAGGTTGCATGCTGCTAGGTGGTGCTCCTGGCGCTACGTTTGGTGGGCTCATACCCTGCGGCGGGCTTACTAGGTTGCGCTTGGGCAGCTGTGGGTTTCGGCATTGCCTCCGCGCGTAGCCTTTTCCCGTGGACGCCATTGGCGGCAGTTGGACAAGCGGCAGCACTCGCTGTGTGCACGTGGGCGCCGCGGGCGCTTAGGGAAGCAAGACAAGAGCGGGAGGACGCGGAGGACATAGCAACGGGACCTTACAGGCCTGTGGCGGGGACAGCACCCTCTAGGCGACGTGTTTGCGCTTAGTAATTGTAAAGATGTAAACTATGTGCAGCAGCAGCGGCCCGTCGCTGGTATGATTGGAAATAGGCACCCAGCTGGGGCAGCGCCAGGGTGTGCAAGGGGTGTCGTGCAGAGGTTTGGGTAGGCCGAAGGTATGACACCAGGAGAGGATTGGTGGCGGCGAGAGGGCCTGTACCGGTATGCTTTCAGTGAGTGGGGCGGGGCTTGTGCACTGGGGTGGGAACGGTTAGCTTCAAATGGCCGGAGAGGTTTGGGTCAGGGGAGATAGCAGTATTTACAGGAGGGCCAGGGTGCAAGCATGCAGTGTCCATGCACACCTAAGACCTTAGGGGCAGACCATCCCCTCCCCTTGGGGGTCGTACACGAACGACACCCCATACGCGCCGAACTAGGTCACTGGAAGGGCTACATGGCAATGCACTCCCTCACTAGACGGGTAGGGCAAAACGTGAGTCAGGGGTCCTTGCCCCTGGTTTGGGTGGCCCACGGAGGCAAGGAGGTCACAAAGCAACACAACAGCTAAGGTAGGCGCCGGCGCGTCACCCCCTGGTGGGCCCCAGTACGCTTTTGACGCATGGCCACCGTTGTGTTGGGCCTAGGCCGCAAGCATGCCTCGGGCGGTGCATGAGCGGCCGTTGATCTATCAACTGGTCACGACCGCCCGAGCGGCCGTTGATCTATCAACTGGTCACGCTCTTGGGTCTTGTCACCCTTCGGCCGCCTTGCGGCAATATATAGTGCAGCCGGCTCAGTTTGGGGTGACACCCGCAGCACCCCACCCATGCTTTCCGCTGGCACCAGTGGTTTCTCCCTAGTGTGACGCTCAGGGCACCGGCACGCAATACTTGTATGGTGCTGTCCAGGGGCCATCCAGTGGTCCTTACAAGCCTGCAATGCTGAAGCGGTCAGGGCTGGTCGCTATGGTGGGACAGGGTACGGGCGCACAGGCCCTAGAAGCGCCGTTGGTCAGTCCCCTTCCCACCTGGCTCCTGGCCCTAGTGGTGCGGCATACACCCGAAGTCGCGTGCACCAACTGTCACGTCTCACGTGAGTACGTATCGCACCCTGTTGGCGCAGGCGTATAGGCCGTACACCCTTTCAGCACAAACGCGCAAGGGAGACCAGGGAGACGTTCGGTGCCCGCGGGAGCTCCCCTGGGACGACCCTCGGGACCTTACCGCCGGGAAGATGTCAACGTCTGCCATCAGAGTGTATTTCTTGCTATAAATCAAAGCTTGTATGGAAGGAACTGGAACAACGGTCAGGCTCATGGCCCAAGCCAGTTCCACAGCAGCATCACAGGGCGGCTTGCTGAAGACTGTGCGCCTCGCATTCCAGCACAACGCAAGGTTTTTCAAGCAGTGCATAGAGACGTTGAGCATCAGGGTCGCGGTCGCGCTCGTGGCGTTTGCGTGCAAAGCTTGCGAGGCATGCAAACCGCTGCCAGCGTCCGCGCAAGCCTTGGGCCACTTTACACGGTAACTATGCATACAGTGAGGAAACATACCTGGGATGCAACACGAATACAGCTGCTTTGGGGTAGCTTTGAGCAGGGTGCCGTACACAATGGAATGCCCCTCGCGGCCTCGGGGCGTGCTGCAAAGCGCAAACCATGGAACACTGGAACCTTCCTTGATCTTTGTTCTGTGTACATTATTCTCTGCACTACTGGTCCAGCCGTTCTGGGCTCTGCGTTCACAGTTGCCGACACGCGACAGGGACCTTCTTAGCGCATGCAAGCGGGTGCTGTGGCGCCTTTGCTCGAACGGATAGCAAATAGGGTCTGAGTTTTGTGTCTACGACCGCGTCGAGGCCAGCTGCGCTCCGTGGCCTCGCGTGTTGGAACTTGGAGGCTTTTGAGGAGCGCGATGCCTTTAGTCGGGCGACCGCTTTGCGCACACATCAGGTGAGTGACTCGCAGCACTTATGGAGGCTGTGTCGCCGTGCAGCGAGAGGAGCTTGCCTAAACTCACCAGGTGCATTCGCGTGCATCGCCTTCGGGTCCTCCTGCAAAGGGGTTGGCGAAGGGAAATCGAGGGGTAGCATCTTGCATGCACAATTGCAACTGCCGGTTGTTGATCTTGCTGAAGGTACACCACAAAAAGTCTGGGGCTCGCCATCCACGACGCCATGCCTCGTACCCCACGTCGCCACGCTTCGTCATGTGCCTCTGTTTACACTTACGCGGTATATTGCCTCCTGTCCCCAGGGCGCCTGGGCCTCCACCCCCATAAGCGCGCGGACTGGACACTGCGGGGCGCCTGCTGTGTGGCTGCAGTGCCAGGGCCCATGGTGGCACACGCCCTCCGCTTGCGCCCGATGTCGATTGCTACCGCTGCAGTAACGAGTCGTCAAGGTAAAGGTGGGAGAGGTGGGCCCGTTGCAAGCTCGCGGCTGTACGGCAGTGAGGAGTGCAGCAGGGGGGGGGGGTGCGCCACGCAGTACCTGAATGTGGGTGGGCGGGTGTGCGGTGTGGTAGGTCCGCGGCCGTTGCTGTGGTCCCAGTGCGTGTGCGGTGTCAGGGGGCACTAGTGTGAAGGTACGCTTGTAGCGCCTGGTATGGGGCGGGGGGCAGGGTCCTCAGCAGCAAGCCAGCTTAATCCGCACACTGATGTGCAGCACCCAGGGGTCAGCATTACAAAGGCAGCGCGCGTTAGGGAGGGCTTGAGTTGGCGCAGGAGTTCTTCGCGGAAGGGGCTTTGGTGCTCAGCGCAATGGAGTGAGGAGCGCGCTGTTCGCCGGCGATTCTGGCGCTCCGTGCGGTGGGCTCATACCCTGCAGCGGCCATGGTGCTGTACTTGTCGGAGTGCATGCGTACTCGCAAGTCCAGCGCTCGGTTGTTGAATAACTCGCACGGGCCTGCATGCACGATTGCAACGGCAGCAACACGCTGCCATGTACCCTATCCCAACCCACCCCACCTTCCGCACCCCCCAGCGCCACATCCCCCCTGCCAACGCCGCCAGCGTGGCGCACACCCGCACCACCTGGCAGGAGCGGGCGGCAGCGGACCTGGCGGTGGCGGGCGGCAGAGAGGCTGGCGGGGTCGGGGCGGGACGCGGCGGCGGGGCGTGATCCTGCTGGGCGCGGTGGTGGCGGCGTACACCGGCGGGCGGCGGCGGGACGTTGTGTTTAGCGGGGCGGGGCCAACAGCGGCCAAAAAGGGAGTCGTGCGGAGGCTACGGCTACAGGGGAACCCTTTAAGCGCCCTGAACGGTTGGGTGCTTGGGTTGCTGCCTTGCGGCAGCCCCCGTGTCAGACCCTGCCCCCTGGTGTGCACGAGCGCTGCATGCAATCTCACTCACATACTGAGCGCGCCGAAGGGCCCTTGAACCGGGGGCTCAGGGACGTCCCAGCAGTCATCAGTGGCTGTCCACTCCCCCGGCTCAGCGGGACCGCAGCCCCACGTCCCTGTGTGTGTCTGAAGGCGCTGCACTAAGCGGCCGACCTGGCGGCGCCTCTAACGACCCTGGCGCCTGCCTCGGTCGACCGACTCCCCAGGGGCGCTGTAACGCAGCAGGGCTACCTTATGCTGCAGCCAGGGGCGGGACGCGGCTGCAACGCCGCCTGTGCCGGACGGGCCCAGGCTGCAGCCGTGGTTGTTAACTGCACCTTGTCGGCCGGTGGCCCACAGCGCCCCGCCTGACGGTGGAGGGCCTCGGGAGGCGCCTGCAGGAGCTGCACGGCAGCAAGGTGCGCAGCGGGTTGCACTTGCCGGGTGTCCTGCAGTTGGGACACCCAGAGGAATTTAGGACTGCGGGCCCTGCAGACGGGCGGCTGAGCTTGCTTCCAGCGCATTGCGGTTGCTTGGTGTTTTGGTGTTTGTGAAGCGCGGTGCTCCAGGGCGGGGAGCGGGTCGCTCAGGGTGTACGGCAACCGAAAATGAATTTACCTTACCTTACCCCGACGGTGAACGGCACCCTCGACCAACTTGTCAGCAGCCGCAGCGCGATCAGGCGCAGCAGTAGCACGGTATGTAGTGGAGCTGCCTGGCTCAAAGCAGCGGCAGAGGCGGCGGCAGATGCAGCAGCCGCGACGGAGCCAGCGGTTGGGAGGGCCACGCCCGGATGGCCAAGTGCTACCGCTCTGTGGGAGGCGTGCAGCCAGGGACTGCTGGCCGCCACGCAGCGGTCGGTAGTACACGTACACCCGCGTACCATAAGCGCTATGGCATATCGTGGTATGCTGCTGTGTAGTAGCGTCTGCAGGGGGGTGGGGTGGGGGGGGAGGGGGCGGGGGGGAGGCAGGGGGGAGGCGGGGGGACAAGTGCTCCGCATCAGCACAAGGGCAGGGCAACAGGGATGACTGAGGGGCTGCTCGCTGGCGCTCTCGGCGCC
>VFQN01006215.1_pt1 | contig 13875 bp, 17 predicted proteins | sample 3512371 | NCBI WGS metagenome assembly VFQN01 (sample SAMN10412370, study PRJNA504923) | tailings metagenome | isolation source: Replicate 2 from Balatoc abandoned mine | place: Philippines: Itogon, Benguet | collected 2017-08-28
ATCGATCCCAAGCACATGTGGCCGTCCTGTGCGTTCCCGACCCGGGACCCAGGAAACAAAGAGTCCTAGAAGATCTAAATGCATAGGAGGATTCATTACACTGTTACCATACAGGATTACGACTGTCGTACACGTGTTTGGGGGTGGTGGTCGGGGGGGTGGGGGGGGGTCCCGGGACCTTATTAGGTCACTTTTGTCACATATGGTCGGAAATTTCTTTCCTTACACCCTCCTGACCGGTACGTACAAATTGGGCAAGTCACAGTGCTCTAAGGGGAGGGGGCACAGCACCAGGTGGTCGCACCTCAAGCTGCCTGAACAAGCTGCAACCTACAGGGCCATGCATTCGCCTACCCCGCCCCCTTGCTGCCCCTTTCCCCTGCTCCGTCTCCTGTCCCCTTGCCTCGCCTCCCACCCCCACCCACTCGAACACTCCGATCTGCGTGCAAATGGCCTCCGCCGTGTCCTTATTGTCCCCGGTGATGACCATGACGCGGATGCCCGCCTGCCGGCACTGGTCGATGGCGGGGCGCACCTCGGGGCGGGGCGGGTCCTGCGGGGGAGCGCCGGCAGGGAGGGCGGCCGGCCGGCGGCAGCACCAAGCGCTCAGCGGCGTACATACTACCTGCAGGGTGCTATGTAGAGTTCATCGCCTGCAGGTAGTATCATAGCACCCGGCACCTTGTGTGCGTTCCCGTGCCTCTGTGCTGCCCAGTTGCTCGCCCTCCCTCCCCGCTCACCACCAGCCCCGCCAGCCCCAGCAGCACCAGGTCGGACTCCATGGCGGCGTAGCGCGCGGGGTCCCGCAGCTGGGCGGCGGCGGGGTGCTGGCTGTCGCCGCCCACAGGGTAGTCGGCCAGGGGGGAGGGCACGTCGGGCTGGGGAGGGGGGCGGGGGCAGTGCAGGTGTTGGCGTTTGGACTAGGGAGCAGGACGTCGCTGTGCAGCTGTCGCCGTGCCCAACCGTGCTGGCAGCCCGCGAGTGGGCACTCCATGCCAAACCTCCAACAACCATGGAGCCCCTACAGTCTCGTACATGGTTGCTGACCACGTGCAACCGGAGGCGCGCTCAGTTATGTATCTATTGCTGCGCCATGCTGCAGGAGTTACCTGAGCCCCGCCTCTCTCCCCCCCCCCACACACACACTTTCTGCCTGTAATTCCCTGACGCCTTACACGACTTCCGTGCGGCCAACGCGTACCCCCCTGCTGCCCACCTTGACGGCCAGCGCCAGGCACCTCAGCGCATCCCGCGCCATGTCCCGCACGGCGCCCAGCACGGCGGCGCGGGCGGCGGGCGTCAGCGGCACCACGCGGCCGTCGGGCAGCATGATGCTGGGGAGCGGGGGGCGCGGGTGTGGGGAGGGGGGTCAGGTTCAGACGTATGGAGCATATCACAGCTTGAACCAGAACTGCAAACACGGTTCGTTAGCTGGTGTAAAAGGTGAGCCAACCGCTGCCCCTTGCCCTGCTGCCCTCCCCCTCACCGCGTGGACCGCTCGATGACGCACTCCGCCGCCCCCTTGACCAGCAGGCTGTTGCGCTGTGCGCCCTGCGGCCGCACCAGCACGCTCATGGACTTGCGGTCGCGGTCGAACTCAAGCAGCGCCGCGATGGGGGAGCCGGCGCGCAGGGCCTGCGGGGAGGGGGGGCAGGGACGACGGGGGTGGGAACAAGGGGCCGGGGTGGGCTGCAAGGGCGGCCGGGATGCGCGCTAGCGCTTGGGCGTCCCAAGCTGAGCCGGCAGATTGGCAGCGCAGCTTGCATCGTGACTAACAAGTTCATGCGAGCAACATGATCCTGTTCGTCGTGGTCGCAATCCACTCACGTTTGTGACGGGCTGCGGGTGCTCCTCGGGCGTGTTGGTGCGCTTCTTGCGCGCCGCCGCGGTGGCCGCCGCGTCCGCCAGCCCCACCTTCTCCGCCAGCACCAGCAGCGCGGCCTCCGTGGGGGCGCCCACTGCGCGGAACGCGCTGCCCTGCGGACACAGGGGGGAGTAAGGGGACGGGAGTTTGTTGTGGTTTGCAAGCATCACGGAAGGCACCGTGGGACGCCTTCACCACAATGCCTAGATGGCGTTCGCACGACTGACGCACAGGTTGCAAACGTGCAGGTGCCGGCTGTGGACGGCCCACATGGATGGACGCTGCTCAGCGGTGTGCAAGGGCAATGAGGTGCTCAGTGCAGCACCTACACGTCGCCCTGGGTTGCCCCTGACTACTGCGTCCCCGTCCCGCCAGCCCCCATGCTGTCCCACACTCGCCCTTGCTCTCTTGTGTACGCGGAAAGGACTGGAGATGACACTCTACTCCTCCCGAACATCCCTTCCCCGCCCCCCTCGGAGAGCAAACGACCACCACCCTCCCCTCCCCCAGCCCCACCTTGAACTCCAGGTTTGCCTCGTTGCACACCGCACACACCTCAGCGATGGCCTGCAATCAAGGGGCAGGTGGGTGGGCAGTGCGTAAGTAGCCGCGGCCCGGACGGTCCCACGGCCCGCGAGTGCCATTACCTGTGCCCCTGCAGATAAGACCCAAATGCAGCCAGCCAGCCCGCAAGGCTCCGGCCTATGCTTGCCGCCATGTTAGACCACTACTGATGACCATGAATATACCCCCTTCCCCTTCTAAAACCATTATCTCAGCCATGTAACAACCCTCTCGCAGACCCGATGCCCCATCCCCTCCCCTCACCTGCAGCGCCCTGTCCGGCCCGCCCATGGCCGCCAGCCCCACCACCTCGCCCTCGTCCGGGTTGTAGGTGTGCCCCGCCACCTGCCACCGCCGCACGCACGAGCCGTCGGCGCCGAACGCAACCAGGGCCACCGCGCTCATCTGAACGGCGGGAGGGCAAGCAGGTTTCCTCGTCAGTAAGGACAGCGGGTACAAGTACGAAGGGTCCAGGGGAGAGCAGGGGTGAAGGGGGAGGGACCCTTTGAGAAGCACGTTGGAAGCACACCAGTACACTGAGCGCGTGTATAGACTATGCGATACGGACAACAGGGCCGCGCACAGCCATGTGCAGCTGGCGCTGCACTGCGCGGCGGTGGGTATGCGGGTGGGCCGCGAGGGTGGGGGAGAGAGGCGGACGGTCACCTGGGGACCTTTGCGGGCGGCCGTGGCTGTCGCGGCCGCCTTCTACCCTTAGCTGCTGCGCATGCTACCAAGCAACATCGGGCTTACACCTCGCTCCTCCTGTTGCGTCGCCCGTCCCCCCAGCAGCTGCTGCCCGCACCGTCGGCCCTCCCTACCTGGTTGGTGGTGAGGGTGCCTGTCTTGTCGGAGCAGATGACGGTGGTGCAGCCCAGGGTCTCCACGCTGGGCAGCTTCCTGCGTAGGGGGGTGGGGGCGTGCAGGGGCGTCAGCGGGAGGACGCAGGGGGATGGGCGCAGGAGGACGACGGGCGGTTTGGCGGAAAAGCGTGGTCAAGGGCTGCAGCAGCGCCTTACGCCAGGTGCACAGCCACCTCGCAGCTGCCACCGCGCAGTCAGGGCCAAGCCACGGGCGCGGGCTCAGGAGGCTTGGCATTAGGCACTTCTACAGCAGACAACAACTGCAGAAAGGCCTTGGCGGGGTGCCCTCCCAAAGCCACAGACCCCGTCCGACGAATACAGCGCCTGCTCTGTCGCACCTGACGATGGCGTTCTTCTGCGCCATGGTGCGCGTGCCCAGCGCCAGGCAGGTGGTGATGACGGCGGGCAGGCCCTCGGGGATGGCGGCCACAGCCAGCGCCACAGCGATCTTGAAGTAGTAGGTGGCCTGGGAGGGGTATGAGGGTGCAAGGGAGAGGGTGGGAGGCAGGTCGGTCGGCAGCGCGGGGGCCTTACAGGGACCGAAGCCAGCGGCAAGGCCCGTAATGCTAGCAAAGGGTACGGCGTGATGTGGTACTGAGGAGGTGAGGACAGTGCATTGCTCAGCCAAGTCCCCATCCGCCCACGGTAAAAGGGGCACATGGCTTCCCTGTTGTTGATGCGGCCCCGATGCTCCCCCTTGCCTCTGCCCCCTGCCCACCTTGGACAGGTTGAAGGCGACGTGGGGCATGTCGCCCTCGGGCCTCCACGTGATGGTCACGAAGTGCTGGTAGTTGATGAGCCACACCAGCACGCAGATCCAGAAGATGACCTGCGAGGGGCGGCGGAGCGGGCCGTGGATCGTGCACCGGGAGTGGTGCCGTGAGGACCAAGGCCAAGGCTGCAAGACGGCTGCGCCCCCACACCGGCAAGACTCACACGCGCCTCACTGCCGTGCATGTGATGTGACCCGTGGCCTCGGCACCAGGCGCCGTGCCGCCCTGGCCCTGCACGCCCTCCTTGCCACAGCGTACAGCCCAACTCCGCCTTCTGCCTTCCCGTGAGCATACCGTAGTGCCAAGGTCCGTAGAGCGGCAACTCCGCCGACCCCTCGCACCATCCCCACCTCCCTCCGCCACCACCAGTTGCCCGGCCCCCACCTTTGCGAGCAGCTCCCCGAACTCGTTGAGCTTCTTCTTGAGCGGCGTGTCGTCGTCCTCCTTGGCCGCCTCCGCGATCTGCGCCTGGATCTTGCCGATCTCCGTGGCCATGCCGATGGACGTCACCACGGCGCTGCAGCTGCCGTTGGCGATGGCGGTGCCCGCGAACAGCATGCACTCCTTGGCCTGGGGGGGAGGATGGGGGGCGCGGGCAGGCGGCGTGAGGCACACGACGGTTGCCGGGGAGGGCAGGGTGGCACCCACAATGGACGCGTGCTGCCAGCCGCGGCGGGCGCCCGGAAGGCCTCTAAATTGCGCCTGCCCGTTGCGAGCCCATGCGGACGCGCGTAGCGTGGCAGTCCCGAGCCCAATCACTACGTTGGCGCAGCAGTGGTCCCAAACTGCCGGCGCCCGCAACCGCGCGGCCCTGCACCCCCCGCGCACACACCGGCCCCGTGCACCCAGCCTGGCAACGCAGTCGCGGGCGCTTGGGGCAACGAATGCTTGGCATACCAACACAAGGCGACGCCGGGCAGGCTTGACGCAGCTACGCCACCACCCCGCTGCCACCCGTGCTCTGAACCCCAGAGCACCCCGCTTCACTCCCACTACTCCAACAACGCCGATCCGGCATACCAGCCTGCCCCACACCTCCCTCGTACGGCACTCTCATGATACCACACTTGCGACTGCACTTCCGTACCCGTTATCCCTCCCTACCTGCAGCTCGCAGTTGGGGTCTGGCACCGGGTCCGTGCCCTTGTTGACCGCCACGCTCTCGCCCGTGAGGCTGGCCTGCTCGGCGCGCACGGTGGCGGTGCGCAGCGCCACCACGCGCGCGTCGGCCGGCACGCGGTCGCCCACCTTCAGGTGCACCACGTCGCCGGGGAGCAGCTCGCGGGCGGGCAGGTCGGACACCTGCGGGGAGGGGTAAGCGGGTTGAGGCGGGTGATGAGGACTTGGGGTGGCACGGCGAGGGCAGCGTCGGTGGCGGTGGCGCCCAGTGGGTAAGGACTATGGGCAGGGGCCACCCTGGGGCCGGGAGGGTGGACCTACGCTGTTGCAGCTTAGCCTCTCCGGTGCTGCTGAGAATAATGCTGCTGCTGCTCCCGCGCGCCTTCATATGCCGCACGTGCGCTCCAACGGCGGTGCGGTTGCTGCCGCAGGCTCCCTGGCGCCGTGGCACCGACCGGCCCCATACCCGGCAGCTCCGCCCCGCCCGTGCTTGGCCCAGCACCACAGTCTGTGTGCTGCCTCTTCGGCCCCTGGGAGGCAACCTCTTCGCCGCGCCTGGCCGCCCGAACGACTGCCACTGCACCCCCACGGCCCTGCACCCTGTGGTACATTGCCATGCCCGGCCAGCACGCTGTACAGCACACATCCCCGCTGTGTCAACGCCCCCAAAGCCCTGCCCTGTTCCTCACCACCTTCCCAATGCGTGCCGCCGACATGCAGCTGCTCAAGCCCTTAGTGCAACCACCCATGCCCCCGACCCAGTTGACACAGGCTTCGCCCAGACCACCCGCCCCCTACCGAGACCCACACCCACCCACCCACCCACCCGAGCCGCGTGGCGCTGGTACAACCCCCGCCCCCTCCCCCCCACCCTCCTCCCGGCCCCCCTGCCGTGCGCCCCCGCCCCCCGCAGCTCCTTGAGCGCGTCCAGCGCCGCCTCCGCGTTGCTCTCCTGCCACACGCCCACCGCCGCGTTGAGGATGAGGATGAGCAGGATGACCAGCGGTTCGATGAAGGCGCGCAGGCCCTCCTCCTGTGCACCCTCCTCAAAGTACGCCAGCGCGAACGACACCACGGCCGCCAGCAGCAGGATCTGGAAGGGCGGGTTGGGCGGAATGGCACATGGCCAGGGGGGGTGGGGTGTTTGGGGGAAGCCATTGTGGTACATAAGGCGTGAGTTAGGGCCTTGTGGCGCCTCCCAAGGGGTGCGGGCGTTGCGACGGTGTGAGGAGAGGCGACAGAGATCCTGTGGGTTAAGAATCTAGGAGGTCTAGGGAGGTTAGGAGGGAAATTGGTGGCGGGTTGGAGGGGGCGGAGAGACGTACCCCGCCCATCCTCGGAGCTACCTGAGCACTCACTTGTAAAAAGGGTACCCTGTGGTCATGTAATGCATGCGCGGACAATGCGTGTTTCGGGTTGTGTCCACACCCTGCAAGCTGCCGCGCATGGGATGTGTGGGCAGGCGGGCTGCAGCGCTGCAGCACCCCAGGCGGGCAGGCGCCGTTGGCCCCGCCGGTCCCACCCTCCCGCCGGTACAGCCCAGATCGCGCCCCTTTGGACGCGTACCTGCACCAGCGTGTCGCTGAATTGCTCCAAGATCATCTTCCACAACGGCGTAGGAGGCTCCTTCTCCAGCTCGTTGTAGCCATACTTCGCGCGCCGCTGCGCCACTTGCTCATCGGTCAGGCCCAGGTTCAGGTCAACCTCCAAGTCCTTCGCTACTTCCTGTCCTGTTCTACTCCACGGAGCCGAAGCTCCGGAGGCTGCCATTTTTGGCGGTTGTAGCTCGCAAGGATCGTCCCAAGAACGCACGCTACGCAACCCCCTCACAATGCGCTATTTGTAGTTGCAAATTTCAATGGAAGTTGCAGTTTGGAATAAGGGCTAGCCCCTCAGTAGGGGGTACAGCCGCAGGCAGGTCTCGTTGTCCGAAGTTTCGTCCGTGTGAGGTGTCCAGCAAGAGGAGAGTAGTGGTACTACACCACCATATAAACCATCCTGAAAACAATCTTCACTTGTATTGAGGAATTGCGCTCCCCCCTGACTGAAGCGGCAGCGTCCGTGCGTCCATCCCGTGGTCCCGCACCCCGCATGCAGGTCATACCCTATCCATGGCTCATGCTGCATAGCTGCCCACTGTAATGTGCATGTTGCACTACAGAGAGCAGGCTTGTACGCAGGATTGTCGGGCCCGAGCCACCTGCCCACTTGGCACGTGTCGCAAGGCGACTGCTCGTTCAAGCCGCAGCCACAATGGCGCTTCACTACAATGCACAAGTCATGATTGCATCCTTGCTTATAAAGCAGCTGTCTTTATCGGGCGGGGCATGGCAATATTGGGTGCTTCAGTCTGGCGCTCTTGTCCTGACCCGCCCGACCCTGCCCGGCCCAGCGAGGCTCCACCAGGAGACCGCCCACAACCCACATCCGTCGAGCGTCAACCAGCACCCGGCGGACTACCGTCATGCAGCGCGTTGGACGCCAGCTTGGCCGTGACCTGCTGATGCGTAACTGCGAAAGGATGCACAGTCAAATGGTGCGTATCTTCATGCGCCATGCCCAACCCCAAGCCCCATCCCCGAGGCAGGACAAGCGCCGCAACGGTCAGCTCTGACTCATGGACCCTGATTGTTTGCCATGAGTATGGACAATAACCACTGTAGGCATTGCGGCCCATTCCTGCTGCTGGCGGCGGTGGGTGCGCGTTCGACAGGTGGCTGTCGGCGTGGGGCCATCGCGGCGGGGGCGGGGCTGCCCTGACGACCAGCTTTCATTCGGCGGGCCGGCTGAGCGGCCGCTGTCCCAATGGCGCCCCGTCCCCGGCACCCCAACACGCACAGCAGGAGCAGCAGAGCAGCAGGACCACCTGGATGTTGAAGTTTGCATAGCCTTACTGTACACAGAGGACTTGCATGGCGCTGGGGGCTGGAGGGCTTTGTGCAACGGGAAGGTGCGGCTGAGGGGTGGGGGCCTCAGGCATTTCAGAAAATGCACGGAACAACTTGCGAAGAGCATCAGTTCTTACTTACTTGCTTGGTGTTGCATGATGCACGAGGAATTTGTGTGAGTGTTTGTGAGCACGGGAGTTGGGCAGACGGCCAACCACCGCCCTGCCGCGACCCAAGGGCCCAAGGGGCGGTTGGCCGCCAGCGGCAGTCGGACCCTAGGAGCCACAGGGCTCGACACGACCAAGGATCAAGCAGTTATTTGACTGCCATATCGTAGCTTAGTAGCTAAGTCACGGGGTATACTCCTGCGATACTTCATAACATGCACCGCGTGTCCGCAGGTTGGACGCTAGTACGTAAGCAGCCGCACACCTATCGCACAGCGGGACGACGGTCGGGATCCGGAGCAAAGCGCGCGCAGTGACAGGCAGGGGCCCTGGCAGCACGCGCACGGCAACAGAGCAGCTGGCGGGCTGCCAGCAGGGCAGGGCAGCGGTGCGGAAGGGCGGTGGGCGGCGCCGGCTAGCCAACCAGTGGGCACAGGCGTGCTGGCTGGCGGGCGGTGGGGCTGTCAGGATGCTGGAGCTGTCGGACCGCATGGCGTGGCTTAGCCACCCCCTGGCGCGGCCCCTGGTGGTGGGTGGTGGGGGTTGGCTCGCTAACTTGCAAGCCTCCGGCAGTGTTCACGTTTAGCTTTGATCAGGGTGCTCATGACCAGCATGGCAGCCTGCTTCGTGTCCCTCACTGTGCGACAGCATCCCTGTACCTCTTGCCTGCTGCAGCACCACCGCAGCCCCACTCGGCCCACCCCCCTGCAGGCCGCCTGGACCTGGGCCTTCTACGCCGGCATGCTGGTGTATCTGCTGCTGCTGCACCCCCTGGCGTGCCCTGACCCAGTGGGCTGCGCGTTCGGCCTGCGGCCAGGGGGCCCAGGGGGGTGGCGGGGGAGGGGGCAGGCAGACCCCGCGGCCGCGGCGGCAGAGGAGGCACAGGAGCAGGAGGTGGAGCGGGCAGCAGAGGGCAGCATTCAGCCGAGGGCAACGGAGGCTGAGCCAAGGCGCAGCTGGGGCAAGGTGGTGAGGCCCAGCAACGAGGATGTGGTCAAGAGCGGGTCCAGGGCCGCGGAGGTGGCAGCAGGGGAGGCAGCGGGTGCAGCAGTGGGGGGCACAGCGCGCGGGGCGCCGGACGGCTGGCTGGGCCCCCGGCGGCCCCGGCCGACGCGCATGATCGACTTCCCCATCGCCATTTACAGCCACCGAGGGGGCTGCCTGGATGCGCCCGGGGAGGCAAGGGGAGCCTGCTGCTGCTCCTGCACTGGCTGCTGCTGCTGCGCCGCTGGGGGCTGCTGCAGGGGACCCGGCCCGGGGGGTGGCGGCCGGGGTTGTGCGGCGGAGCGCGATGCCGGACCGGGTTGCGGGCCAAGTGTTGACGGTATAGACTGTGGCGCCATGAATGACCCGCCGGCTGTGGCCAGGCGCCACGCCTCTTCCGGCTGCAGCGGCAAGCAGCACCTGGAACAGCAGCAGCAGCAGCAGCACCCGCCGCGGCCCCTCATCGAAAACACCATGGCGGTATGGAGGGGACGGCCCGTGCCCCAGTCGGACACACCCATCATGATGCATGTACACCGGAGAATAATTTGTGATCTACAGTTCGGTCTCACTATCATTGGGTGTGTTCAACGCACTGCGAAAGCACGCACGTCCCCCGTGCTCAACAGCCCTTGGCCGTGCCCCGCAAGCTGCGACTCGTTTACTCTTTCCGTGCACCTCCTACATACAACTCCACCCCCGCCTTCGACCCCCCAAAGGCGTTCCGGCACAGCGTGGCGGTCAACGCCGACCTCCTGGAGCTGGACGTGCAGGTGGGTGTGGATGTGGGTGTGGGCGTGGGGGCGTCCTCAGGAGGAGACAGCAGGGGAGGCACATGTTGGTAATGTTCGGGGCACGTGGAAGGGGGACTGCTGCTGGCCCGCCAAGATCCACAGCAGACCGTTTGCTTGTGTAGCTACCCATGCTAGCTGCTTGTTGCACCTACCGCCTTGGTTCATGCTACGTCCCGAACGCTAGGGAATGCCCAACAGCCGCCACTCGTCCCAGCTCCCACGGTACCGGCCCTCACCTAATCTCCGTTTCCCGCTTCCCAGTCCGTCGCCCCCATCCCCTTTACCCACCCGCCCCCAGCTCACCCGCGACGGCCACGTGGTGGTGTTCCATGACACCACGCTGGGCCGCATGTGCGGCTGGGAGCAGTACGGCAGTGTACGGATAGCGGACCTGTCGTACGACCAGCTGCCGCCGCTGCGGCCCGACCCGGGGGCCAGCATGTACCGCAAGGCCAAGGCCAAGGGGCGGGTCGCAAGGGAGACCAAAGGCGGAGAGCCGTGCTGCAAGGGCGGCGCAGGCATGGAAACCAGCAGTGGCAGCAGCAGTTGCGACTGCAGCAGCTGCTATGCGTCATCTAGAACTCCCGGCAGCTGTACGGCGGCTGCGGCTGCCGCCCAAGTGGCTGTGGCGGTGGAGGCCGGGAGAGGCGGCGGCGGCGGCGCGGCGCGCTGGCGGTGTCCGGGGTCGGAGGAGGTCGTGCAGGAGGGCAGTGCGCAACAGGATAGCGACCGGGGGCCGCAGCAGCACCAGCAGCTCGGGGAGGATGACCGGAAGCAGCAGCAGCAGCAGCAGGGCCCGGGCAGTGGAGGCTTGCGGCCGTGGCGCTGGTGGCGAGGGCAGGGCCGCGGCGGGCGTCAGCAGCACCGGAGCGGTATGGGTGCGGGTGCTGCTGCGAGTGTGGATCAAGCAGGCCCCGCCCAGCAGCACCGCTGTGCGTGTGGGGAGGTGCCGTTGGCCCACCTGCAGGTGGTGGTGGCGACAGGGGAGGCGGGGGAGGCCCTGCAGGCGCACGGCAGCCCCACCCGCCTGAGCGGGCGCTGGGCCCTCCCGCCCTGCACAGCTCACGGCCACTTGCGCCCGGGGACCGCAGCCCAGCTTCGCAGCAGTGCCAGTGGCATCCCAGGTCATGCCGGTGCCAGCCCCGACGGCCTGGGGCGGACTATGTCCCTGCCGGCCTTGCGTCCGGCTCCACAGGTCACCCAAGCCCCTACCCCGGCCCCACTCGCGGCCGCTAGCCCCTCCCTGCAACGCACTGCGTCCAGTGTGCCAACACAGGCACACGCTCCGCCAGCCATCCCCACCCCTAGCCCTCGACCACAAGCCACCAACACCCTGCACGTATCCGCCCCGCGCCCCCGCCCCTCTCCCTTGCCCCCCACCCTGGTCACCTGCTGGTGCGGCCCGGAGGCGGGGCCCTGGGCGGGATACACGCCCACGACCGGCGGCGCTGAACGGAGTGGCAGCAGCAGCAGCAGCAACAGCAGCACCAGAGGGGCAGAGGCAAGCGATGTCGAGGCTGCAAGCGGCAGCCTCAGCCGTACAAGCAGCAGCTACAGCAGCAGCTGTGCCGTCCGGGCTTCCTGCTCTCCGTCCACCTGCCGCTTGTCAACGGGTTGCGAGCCGCTCGCTTCTGCACCGGCGCAGACGGACAGTCACAATCCTGACTTCGAGTGCGGCAGCGACAGCCTACGCTGCAGCCAAAGCCACAGCACCAAGAACAGCAGCGGCGGTGACAGTGGTGAAAGTGGTGACAGCAGCAGCAGGGGCCGCAGCAGCTGCCGTGCGGCTCACGGCGGCTGTGCCAGTGGCGGTGGCGGTGGCGGGCCGTGGGCGGACCACCCTGGCGGCAGGCTCCCACGTGGCGAGGCCGCTGACAACGGTGACGGTGGACAGGACAATGCGGTGGACGGCAGCGATGCCGGCCCCTACCCTCACTATCCTTCCGACCCCGCCTACGACCGCATCCCGCTGCTGGACCACGTGTTCGCCGCCTTCCCCCATGTGCCCGTGCAGGCGAGGCGAGGGGGGAGGGGGGCGCGCGGCAGATGTGCGATAACTAACTTCATTATTTGTCCTTATGGCCCCCTGGCTCTCCGGGCGCGCCCTACTTGGCCTGTAACTGTAACTGCAACCGTAACTGATAGCTCAGGGAAGGGGTGTCACGCTGGGAGATCGGCCGGAACGGCGGCCTCAGCCTTGAGCCTGGGGTCGGGGTTGGGGTGCGAAGTTGCGCAAGGGCAAAACCCACATGGGCGCAGTGCGCGGCACCTCAGCGCCCAGTTCGGCAATTGATACAGCCGTGACACATTTGGTACCCGCCTCCTCCACACCCGCACCTCCGCACCCTGCATCCCCTATATCTGTTCACCCACATGCACATGCCTCCCTCACGGTTTCCTCGCGTTGTACGTGTACGTCCCTCCGTCCCTCCCGCTCCTTGCCCCCCAGGTTGACGTCAAGGCTGACGACCCTGCCCTGGTGGCGGCCGTGGCGGCGCTGGCTGCGCGCCACCCCGGCCGCCCGCGGCTGCTGCTGTGGGGCTCCTTCCGCCAGGCCACCGTGGCGAGGTGCCTGGGGGCGGCGCCCGGGGTGCCGCTGTTTGCCTCCATGCAGCGGGCGCTGGTCATGCTGGTGGGTGTGCCCGTGCCTGGGTGTGGGAAAGTCATGAGGCGGGCAGGGGAGAAGGGGGGCAGCGTAAAAGGGAGAAGGGGGAGAAGGCTTGAAAGAGTTGTAACGGCTGGGGTGGAGGAGAGCATGCTTCGGGGCGGGTCATACTGAAGAGATGCCGGTACAGGGGACGAAAGAATGAGGCAGGGATGGGGAAGGACCTGTTACATGTCACTCACTGTCCGTCAAGATGCCTAGCGTGTCCCCCTGCTGCCCCCAGGCGGCCTACAAGGTGGGCCTGCTGCCCCGCCTGCACCTGTACGAGGCGGCGGTGGTGGTGCCGTGGAGGGTGCACATGGGCCGACTGCGCCTGTGGCTGCCGGTACCGTGACTGCCGGCCCTGGCACTGCGACTGGGCGGCCCCTGGCGGCGGCGGCGGGCGAAGGGTGAGGCTCCGCGGCCCAGCGGCCGACCGTGCCCCGATGGCGGCGGCGTCATTGACGTTAGCTCAAGCCGCAGCCATGCCGGAGACGGCTGCGGTGCGGCTGCTCGCGCACAGCCCGTTCCATGCGGCCTTCCCGCCGCCGCCTCCTGCCCGCCGTCCCCCTCTCGCCCCGCACCCCCGCCCCCGCCCCGGCCGCCCCCCTGGCTGGCGTGGCGGGCCCTGGAGCTGCGGCTGGCGTGGCACGGCCTGGCGGACGCGGGCTGGGCGGCGGCGCTCAACGGGCGGGGCGTGGCGGTGGTGCTGTTCGGGTGCCTCAACACCGAGGACAGGTTTGAGATGTGCAGGTGGGCGGGGCGAGGCGGGGCGGAGCGGATGCGAAGAGCAAAGTGCTAGTATTGCGGAAACTTAGCAATGGTGTTGTGATACATGAAATAGCACGTCCTAGCGGGTTCAAGGGGACTTAAGACAATTGCCAGGTGCCGAGCGGCACAGTATGTTTGCCATACACACTCCTGGCTGCGTGCTACGCAAATGGGTGTTTGGGACCCGCTTGCCGCGCCGCACGCCCCCGACCGCCACCCCCAGGCGCGCGGGCGCCAACGCCATCGCCACGGACGCCCCCGCCCGCCTGGCCGCCTTCCTGGGCAGGGGCGGGGGGCAGGAGGGGGAGGAGGGGAGCGAGGAGGGCAAGGGCCGCGGCAACGGAGATGGCTGGCGTGCCGGGTGCGACTGCTGCCGTTGTGCTGGTGGCGGTAGCTGTGGTAGAGGTTGCGACGGAGCAGGTGGCGGTGGGATCTCCTACTGTT
>VFQN01006216.1_pt1 | contig 13873 bp, 17 predicted proteins | sample 3512371 | NCBI WGS metagenome assembly VFQN01 (sample SAMN10412370, study PRJNA504923) | tailings metagenome | isolation source: Replicate 2 from Balatoc abandoned mine | place: Philippines: Itogon, Benguet | collected 2017-08-28
CCCGGGACGCGCCCAGGTGGCCCCCATCCACCGTAGGGGGGTGGAGTCAGGTGGTGTGCCTGACAGCCCACCCCAGGATACGTGTCCCCTACTATGCCCCTACCTTCGGCGTGCCGGTGAAGGTGGGGGCATAGTCCACCGGTATGCTGAAAAAGGAAAGTGCACAACCAAGTGGAAAAGGTGGGACGGCACATACTGCAGAATCGTAACCACTAGCAGTGCTTGCTCAGGCTTCGGTTGTTCTTGTGTCGTGCCTGTCCGCTCACCACGAACCACAACGCAGCGTTTACTACAGCAAGGAGGACACTCGCCACATCATCAGACAAGCGTCTGGGTTTTTCCGGTATGCATGTGGCGCAGCTGCATGCATCGCGTTGGCGGGAGTGAAGAGGAGTGAAGGGGCCTGCCAGGTGTACCCGCCTTGCTTGGACATCACATACAGGACATCACCAGTTGCGGCGGCAGGCCAGCAGCACAAGTGCAGGGTCACCGCTGCCCTCGTGCCCCCTACGCCCATTGGCACACTATGGGTTGCCGACATCACTGCTGGCACTGATCACGTGACGAGTGATCTCAGGGCGCGGTTGATGTCTGGGGAGCTAACAGCTAGGTGGCAGGTAGGCTGAACGAGTGATCTGGAGTAGTGTTATTAGCTTAGTACCCCGTTAGGGTCTGTAACTGTAACTTTAGCTTCGTACTGCGCACACCAGGGGCATGTGCCCCAGGTATCCCGGGTACGTGGGGGTCTATGTATGTATGGTTTTACAGTTTTGGTCCCCTTCCAGAGCCCAGCCCCGTCCCGCTCAAAACACAGAGCTGGTCCCGGCCATTAGGGACACGGGTTTTCCCACCCCTCTCGCTGTACGGAAGGGAGCGACAGCTCCATAAAGTACAGGCCACGACGCGCGGGCCTCAAGTTCACCCTACCACAGCCTGGTCCCGCCCCCACATAACTTCTCCACAAGACGCACCTACAGGGCACACGCAGCACCCCTGTCGCGGCTCCCAACCAACCTTCTGCCCAGGAGGAACCGGATACGAGGCAGCTGTACGGAGGAATTAGCCAGTATCGGCCCCCCGGTTGCTGCTTTCGCTCCTCCCCCATCGAACCCCAAGGGCCTCCCACGAACACGGGTCTATGTTAGAGCCAGCTGCACGGCACCATCCCTTCTGACCCCTCAGTCAGCGTCTATCAGTGACTTGTGAGGTACGTTGGGCGGCGAGGGATGCAACGTACCGTAGGTTGCCCACGGCTGCCCAGCTCGCCAGGTGTGGGGTGCGGGGCCAGGGAGGTTGCATGCAGACAACATGACAGACCGGAAGTAGAGCCAGGCTGGCCGTGATGCTTCCGCATCTGTGCTCAGCTGTGCTGGCGGGGCTGGGTAACAACCGTCCCCATGACCACGGCCCTGGCTCCCTGGACCAGCCTGGACCCACTCAGGACTGGGAGCCTGCAACTGCAGCCTGCGAGCCTGCAAGTGACACTTCACACCGGCTGCATCCTGAGGCTTGTAAGGGGAGGGCCCATGACTGCAGGACGTCACACTGCGGACAAGGACACACGGGTGCGCGCAGGATGCCTCCGACCCTGCACATGTCCGGAGGGCCCAAGCCACGTTTGCAACTGCTGCCCGGCCTGAGACTGGCACATCGAGGCAGTTACCATGCACAATAATGATCTTCGGAACGCAATTACGCGGCGTACCGCGGCTACTGCTGCACCGGTACTGTGCTGTAGAGGTACAGGTATAGAGGCGACGATGGCAAACGGTGGGCTTCTACGGTGGCGACTCGGGCCCAGTCGTGCATGTCTATGAGTTTATACGGACTATATAAGACGCTACCACCGCTATGAAAAGCCTGACGCGGCTGAAAGGCTGACGAGTGGAGCACTCTAGCACAAGCCGCGAGTCGTACGATTGCCAGTTGCGCCAGCTGCTGCCGACTGGCTGCCAGCAGCCTACGGATAAGCGAGCATCTAAAATGAATGTACTGACTGTCCACTAGATGTTGACGTAAGAGTGCTTGGTCAAAAGGAAAGGGTTCCGCCGTCCATCGACGACAAGCAGAGACCAGACGTCTCAGCAAGAGCCCATATCCACTGCTTTGATTTATCGCCCAACTATTGCACCATAGCATTAACTCACTGCCTGGTACAGTGGGTTTGCGGCCTCAGACGGCCAGCACAGCCTTACTATTCATTCACTATCGCCAAAAGGAGTCGCAAGCTGTAAACCCCCAGGTGCATAACAAGATTGTTTATATAGGCTCGGTAATATGGGCAACGCGCGGATTCATCAGATGGCGCGCGGCAGTAGCCTCGGGATTGTGTTCGGCTTGTTACTGGGCCTCTGTCGTCTGCCCATCGGAGCCAGCCGCAACCTCTTGCGAGTTGACAATCGGATTGGTGAGTCGGTCAACACTCATTGTGCGTCGGGCACCGCTGGTCGGCAGCAAGCGCCTGACTGGGCTAACGATGTACGTGCGCAGGCTTTCTTTGCGACCAAGCAAAGGGCTTCACTTTCTTCCAAGATCTGAACATTGAGGGCAGGGATATCTACTGCTCCTACCTTGGGTCCCGGAGCATCGACGCGGTGGGCGCTATGTGTAGGCGGATCCCAGGCTGCAAGGCCTTTGTCGTCTTCGAAAGCTACCTCATCAGCAAGCGGTACTACTGCCTCAAGGCTGCAGCCGGCCCTCTGGCTCTCCGCCCTGAGCTGTGGACCCTAGAGTACTGCCAGGGCTCCTACGTACTCGAGGGTGAGCCCTCAGGCGGGCCACTTTGATATGTTATCAGAACGCTTGGCGGATGGGGTACACAGTACCAGCAGCATGGCGGACCGACAGGGCCGCGACAGGGATACAGTACCTCGCTCTTTCGTCTATAGCCGCCGCCTGTTACCCGCTCGGCCTGCAGGTACACGCATGGCCTTATTTCCCGGTCCTGACTCAGTTGCTACCTGCCCCTGCAGATTACGCGCGGCCACCACTACCCCCACCGCCCCCGCCCCCGCCTCCTCCTCCTCCCCCGCCTCCTCCCCCGCCTTCACCGCCCTCGGCCTCTCCTGTCCCCTCTCCCCGGGACAACTCCAACGAGCCTGGTGAGAGCCGCGCATGAAGATATCAGTCCAGCGAAGTATTGTTGTGCAGGACCCGCTTGGCCATCAGCGTTCATCAGACACCCTGCAGTGATCAAAACCTCGTTGCCGCATGTGTGGTTACGTCTGCTGTGCCGGGTTCCCCCCTCACTGCCCGGAGCACACCTCACTTCGGCGTTGCCCACCACGTGTCTTGCCCCCCATCTCCTGCCCTCACCCCCCGCAGCCTGCCCGCTGCCCGACTGGTGGTGCAAGAACGCCGCCAACCACGAGGTGCTGACGCGCTTCGACTGCGACAACGATGGCGTGTGGGACTGGGTGTGCGAGGGCGACTGGAGTTACGCCGGCGCGCTCACCAGCAGCCGTTTCTGCGACTTCGACGACTACGTCACGCGCTGGCCCTACCCGGAGCCGTCCATCTGCCCCTGGAGGTTTGGAGGTAGGATGGGAAGGGGGCCGGGAGGGTAGCTGAGCCCAGTCCCTACCCCGCGTGCGGAACCCTGCTTGCGCAAGCTCCTTCAAGCCTAAAAAATGGCATGAAGGGCAACTGGGCCAATTTGCATTATCACCTAGATTCTCGGTGTTGTGTACAGCTCGTGTGGATATGCTCGTAATCCACTTCTCCCTCGCCCGTCCGTCGCCCGCTCCCGCACTCAGGCCAGGGCTGCAGGTCCTCCACGCCCGAGGGCTACACCTTCCACTACGGCATGGTGCTGCCGCAGCAGCAGGCTTCGCAGCTGTCCTGCAGCCCGCTGCCCGACAACTCCACCGCCACGGCGGCGGCGCTGTGCAGCTCCACGCCCGGCTGCCTGTCCTTCGTGGTGGCGCAGCAGGAGGGCCAGGCGGGGCCCTCCGTGTGCCTGCAGGGCGCAGGGCCGGGGCTGCCGCTGGTGCGCGCGCTGGATGGCTGGACGTGGGACGACTTCGGGTGCCAGGGCACCTACGTGCGCAAGCCGGGTGGGTGGGGGCCGGGGCCTGAGGTGCGCCCAGGCTGAACTGGCGTGATGCCACCCTGGCCAAGCAAACACATACCTGAGTACCTCAAGGACTGGTGATTGAACTCAACCAGCAAAACCCCGTAAATAGCGGGATGAGCACTTACGCCCACATCAGGCATTGTGCGGGTGTTGTTGAATGTCAGCGCATCTGACATCTTGCATGCTCTGTTGCTCTCGTACGCGCAGAGACGATCCTTCCTCCACCTCCGGTGGCTCCTAGCTCGCCCACGCCTGCACCAGCACCCGCATCTACGCCGTCGCCCGTGTACGGCCCGAGCGAGGCTCCTCCAATTTACGGGCCTGCATACGGCCCACACGGCTCTTCCAGCAGTGAGTTCCTTGGATACCTTGGTGCTTGGGTGTACGCGTCGTACTGGGGTCATGCTGCAGCATGACCCCAGCAACGTGTTGCCCGCACGCAGCCCATCCGCTGCCTGGCCCTCACGCGCCTTGTCCCCCGTCCCGCCCCGCCGCGCAGTGCCACTGCCCCCGTCGCCGTCGCCGCCGCCCAGCTACCCGCCCACCTACCCCACCGTGCCGCCGTCGCCCCGGCCGCCCCAGCCGCCCGCAACCACTGACCTGGGTGAGCACTGGCTCGGCAGCAATCATGGTAGCTTGGTCGCTTGCATGGCCGCTTGCACTCTTGACCCACGATACAAGCGCAGCGATTTCAAAGCAGTTAGCTTGTGTGAGAGGTTGTAACGGCTCATGGGTTTACGTCCCAACCGCTTGCCTCGTGCCACCTCACCTCATCGCGCTGCAGGCTGCCCCGAGCCCCGTGAGTGGTGCAGCGGCGGCAGGACCTCCCTGACGCCCTTTGACTGCGACGGCGACGGCCTGCGGGACTGGGTGTGCCAGAAGTGGTCGCAGCGTGGCGTGGTGCTGTCCAGCCTGGGCTGCAGCACCGCGAACAGCGCAACGGGGTGGCCGGGGGCCGACTTCCACACCTGCCCGCACGTCATCATCGGTGAGCGGGGGCGGAGCCGCTGCTGGGCATGTGCTGCACAGGTTACTTGCGGCAACTGCGGCGCCTTCGGTGCACCTTGTCGTGTCTTGTTGTCACACAGAACGACAGCTGGCATTACAAGGCGTGGTTTGGCCCTCCGGACGGGCGCACAAGGCACGACATATAGGAGCCGCAGGCCCAGAGGCTCGTTGCTGACACTGATGCCCCTTCTCCGCCCCCATCGTGCAGGCCCCCGCTGCGAGCGGCCCATCGGCTACAGCGCGCAGTTCAGCCACGACATCCGCGAGGGCGGCGCGCAGCTCATCCGCTGCGAGCCCACCTACCGCCGCAGCGTGCGGGAGCTGGGCGCCGTGTGCGACGTGACGCAGGGCTGCGTGGCCTTCACCGTCAAGGGGCTGCGCGGCGGGCCTGAGCCGCCGCAGCTGTGCCTGTACTCCTCGCGCCCCGACCCCAACTGCCTGGTGCCGGGGCCGCGGGACTGGGCGTGGGACCCCCGGAATTGCCTGGGCACCTACTGGCGGGACGAGGCCATGCCGCTGAGCGGCCAGGGGCAAGGGCAGGGGCGACGCATGGCCCTGACAGCGGCAACGTCGGAGTGAACGTCGGATTGGATGCAGCCGTCGTGGTGGTTATTACCGTGAGCGTCGGTGGGCAGTCCGGAGTGGCATACAGCGCAAGGTTTGGGGCATACACTGTGCACTGCAAGGATATACATACACATAGCACGCGCTTCCGTTGGAGCCAAGCCCTCAGTGGGCATACATAGCACGCATTAGGTATTTGATACGGTAGGGCAGTAGGGATCCTCGTGCACAATCGGCAGCGCTTGTAGCTCCTGCCACTGGGTGCTTGGAGTATAGCAGACGGCCTCCGCAACATTTATGGCAATGTGGTAAGCTGGCACATGCTGGCGAGTGAGTGTGGAGAGGACATCAGTACGCATTGCCGAGCACGTAACCAACTCTTGTTTGCACCTGGCGGGCCAAGGCTAGCCTGTGCCATGTGTTAAGTGACCTTTTGCCGCACGGCGGTACAGGTGCCGGTCGCACCTGCTTCTTTTGGCTTTTGAGTGTTGGGTTAGGGGTAGGCTGCAAGCACCGGCTTCTCTGTTAGATAGGTAGGACCGTGCATGATGGCAGATGGGTGCACAGCTGCACATCTGAGGTGTACTTATTGCTTAAGCCCGCCGGAGCGTGGGAGTCGTAGCATGCATGGCAAGGGCAAGCATGGCAATGCAGCACCGGCTGGTGCACATTTTTGCACCAGGGGAATTCCCTGGTTGCAACGTAACTGACTGGCTATAAGTGGTGACATTAAGTTGCGGTTCAAGAGGCTGAGTTTAAGGTGAAAGCCACCATTTGTCGCACAGCCAACTTGCAAGGGGCCCACTTCAATCTAGGGTGGCAAGGCCAGAGCGCCAGGGACTTATATTGCAGCCGGGGCATCAGGCAGCTTGCGTACTCATAATGAACATGTCTATCACAGCCAGACACAGCATGTGGGTGAACCCACCCAATCCCATCGTGAGTAATTTGCAGTTTTGCATGTGAACACTAGCTGGTTGGCCCAGGTTGGACTCAGGCACGGCTGTTTCGTACCGCCACGTGCTTCAGGGTTCTAGCAGGCGTGCAAAGCAGGGCTGAGCGTGTGCGCCACCGCCAGCCAGCACTGCAGATTGAACCTCAATTGGGATACCAGAAGGCTGACAAGGCGGAATAATCTCCTGGGTATGCAAACGAAGGAGCCTCCTTTCTCCGTTGACCGCCGTGCATTGCAAGGGGCCTCGGATTGCGCGACGCACCTGGAAAGAGCGTACAGCAGTCCTTATAACAGCAGGCCTTATACCTACAGCTTAATGCTCTGAAGTCACCTAAGTCGTTTCAGCCCGTCTAGCTGTGACATAGAGCGTTGCGCAACATTTGCAGTTGGAGGGAAACGACACTGCACCTAAACGCGCGAGAGACCGTGCCTTGGGAGCACCCACGTTACTCCTTACCTCTTACAAGCAAGATGCCATACCGTTCGGCGTCAAAGCGTACAAAATGAAGTCCCCACAGACTCAACGGAGGTCCCTTCTCGAGGACAGCGGCAACGTTCCAGAGGACATCGATCGGCTATGGAATGAGTTTACGTTCCTTCAAACGAGCCAAACGCCAAAGGTAAGAGCTGTCGCAGCACAGCACATGGGCCATACCCACTGGCACCCCGGCGGACGTCTGTGCGTCTGCCCCATGGACCATCCCTGCGTCGCTGTATGGGAGGATGATACACGTGACCTACCACGGTTCACATGCGGTCCGACCATACTCATATCCTGTGTGCCGCACACCAAGCCTGGCCAAACCCAGTTGCAACGTGCACTTTTATCCTGCTAGCACGTTCGCACTCGGACTCGTGTTTGCTGTCATCCTTGCCCGCCTGCCCGCCTGACCCTTGCTTGCCCGCTCGCCCGTCCGCACGACCGTTGTCTGCCCCGTGCACGCAGGCCGCTGCCCGGCGGCGCTCTGCAGACGACCGGCGGCTGGCCACCGAGCAGCGGCGCGTGCTGGCGGCCAAGCGCAAGGAGCTGAAGCGCGCGCTGAGGGCACAGCGCCACAGGGAGCTCAAGCAGCTGAGAGCGGGGCGTGCGCAGCAGCAGGGGAAGTGGGAGGGGGGCGAGGAAGAGGAGGAGGAGCGCCGCTGGCAGCGGGGCTGGGAGCTGCCGAGGGGCCAGGGACAGCAGCGGCGGGATCAGGATGATGGACGGCTTGGAGGGCAGGTGGGTGGGCTGCATAACGCGGCGCAGCGGCAGGGCCACGTGTCGCGCGGTGATGCGGATGCGAGGAGGAAGCGGCACCAGGCCATGCATGATGACGACAGCGGTGGGCACCTGCGGGAGCTGGGGCAGGGTGCGCCTGGCCGGGCGCGTGGCGCTCCTGCGGAGCACAACGGTGTCGGCCGTGGCAGCACGGCAGCAGCAGTACGCCGTGTCGTGGTCCCTGGGGCCCACGCCACAACGTCCGTGGCCCGGGTCCTGGGCAGTGCAGCCGGCAGGGAGCGGCGGCTGGGGGCGCGGCCGCGCGGCATGCTGGCGGCGGGAGCACGCAGCAGGCCTGTAGCTGCGGCGGCTGGGCGCCCTGCTGCCGCGGCGTTGAGGGGTGCCGACCTATTGGACACGGGTGGGAAAGGCCAAAAGAAGAAGAAGCGATATGGGCTCCTTGCGGCACTGCTGGAGCAGCTGGCCCGTGGGGAGGAAGGCATGCCCCTTACCCGCCGCCAGCAGGACGCCCCAGCAGTTGCTGCCCCAGGCCCGGGTGCCGTGCTGCGGGCACCTGGGGTGCAGCCGGGCCGCCGCAAGGCGCTGCCGTCACGTGCAGGGGCCGGAGGGCAGCGGCTGCCAGGACGGGGTGGCACTGCGCCGGTTGGTGGGCTGCGGTTGCTCACGGCCGTGTTCATGGGTGCAGCAGTGTCATGCGAAGACGGCCATAAGGGCGGCCATGAGGGGCAAGCAGTCGTTGCCACGGCTACAACTGCAGATGTGCGGGCGCAGGTCCTTAGGGCGCACGGTGGCCGTCAAGGGGGCATGGCCGCAGCGGGGGCCGAGCTTGCGGTGGAGGCGTGCGGACGCGAGGCGGAGGAGGCTAGGCAGAGGCAGGTCGGGGCGGCGCGGGACGGCGTTGCGCCCAGTTCACGGAAAGGTGGCAAGGCCAGGTCGCAAAAGCCGAGGCAGCAGGAGGAGCAGACCGGCGATCACGGCCTTGCAAGCGGCGCGGAGGGCGGTGTTGGGCAGGGGCTGTTGGCGGCCAGACAAGGCGCGCAAGAGGGCGAGTGCTACCCAGGCGCGGGGATCGTAGAGACGGTGGCAGTGGAGTCCTCTGCGGCACCAGCAGCAGCAGCAGCAGCACCCCACGGGAGAGCCGCTGCAGTTGAAGCCGCCATGGAGAGGACTCAGGAGGGGCGTGGAAGCCCGCAACGGCTGCAACAGCAGCAGGGGCACGGGGAGTTGCTGCCTCAACCCCACGTGCCTGCAGCTGGCGTGCAGCAGCGGCAGGGGCCGGTGCCTGTGCCAGTGCAGGATCGAGAGCCCGCGCCTCAAGGGGACATCCCGGCGGAGGGCAGGCGCAAGCAGAAGCGCAAGGAGCGGGACAGGGACAGGGACAGGGACACGGGGGAGCGCGCAGACCAGGGCAAGGGGCAGGGTGAGGGGGGCCAAGGCGGTAGAGGGGAGCGCGCGGATGCAGGTCAGCGCCGGGGCAAGGAGCACAGGAAGGAAAGGACGCGGGAGAAGGAGAAGAGAAGGGACAAAGAGCGAAGCAAGGAGAGGCCAAGAGGCGACGCGGGGCACCGCGGGCTGCAGGGGGCAGGCGGGGAGGGGGGAGCGGCGGACGGGCGGGAGGGGCGCCAGCAGGACGGGCGCCAGCAGGATGGGCGGAGCAAGCGCAGCAGGGGTAACGAGGAGGAGGGTGGAGGCGAGGCCGGTAAGCGGCAGCGCGGCGCCCCCTCAGGGCCAGGCCAGCCGCATCAAGGGCTGCGGGCCGGGGGCGAGGCACAGCAGCGGGCGCTCGGGTCCGGGCAGGGCAGCGCCGCGGTGCCTTCGCAGCAGGCGCCCCACCCGGCCCAGCTGCGTGGCGAGGCCGCGGCCCTGTCCCACCCGCTGCAGGCCACAGGGCCAGGGCACCGCCTGTCGGCGACTCTGCAGGACATTGAGCGCGAGTTTATGTACCACTTGACACAGGAAACCGGGTGGGTGGCGCAGCTGGTGGGTGGCCAGGGGGCCCTGACGCAGCTGGGGCAGCCGCAGCCCCACGGCGCGGCCCACACGGCGTCAGCTGATGGCGACGGGGCGGTCGCGGCCGCTGGCGCTCGGGTTGGGGCTGCTGCCGCGCCGGCGGCCATCAGACAGGGGGGAGGTTGGAAGGGCCGTGTCGTGAGGACGGACACGGACAGCTCGAGAGGGAGCCTGGAGCCTAGTCCGGGTCCCCGGGACCGTCATACCAAGTTGGAGCCTGGGGATGACGCGCATGCGGGTCCAGAGCCCACTGCGGAGGTGGTTCCTACCGGTGAAGTGCTGGCGGCGGCGCAAGAGGACGAGGAGGCTGGGGACGAGGGGCGGGAGGCAGCGGGACCCCAGGCTGCAGGCGCCGGGGGTACCGCTGCGGAGGAGGTCAGCACCGGCCTGGAGCCTGGGGGGCCTGGCGCTGAAGCGGACACTGGCACTGGCGGCCAGGAGGCGCTTGAAGGCGCAGGGAAGGCAGCCGGTGAAGCGGCTGGGTCCGTGTTGCAGGGCGCTCCAGGTGCAGCGGACGAGGTCGTGGCACCACAATCCGTCACGCCTAGCGCTGTTGCGCATGGCTTGACGCCGGACGCCGCCGCCGCCGCGGTGGCAGACGAAGGCGACGACGAAGTAGATGGCAATGCGGCTGGCGTCAAGCGCTCCGGCGCCTACGGTAGTCCTGCTGCTCTGCCAGGCAGTGCGCCACTCGGCCCCGACCTTGTCACAGTGCCCGCTAGCCCCCTGGACGTGCCCCTGGGCCCCTCCCCCGGCGGCGTGCTGCTGCGGCCCGGCCAGCTGGATGCGCTGCTGGCGGCCGTGGCGGGCCTCATGGCGCGGGAGCCGGTGAGGGGGGAGGATGGGGCGGGGGCTGGGGTTGGGGCTGGGGATCTTTGTTTCATGGGAACTCCGGTAGGCGTACAGGGTGGGAGGTCTGGAAGGCGTGAAGATCTGAGGGACGGTTGCTTGCTTCGACCCCGCCGCCATCGGACCCACCCCTTGCCTTGCAACCCGCCCGCCGCAGGCCTATGCGCTGCTTAGCGTCACCGCGCTGCTGGGCATCCACGCAGCAGCCTGCGCGCGGGCAGCAGCAGCAGCAGCTCCCGTGCCCGCCTGCGGCCTGTCCGCCCCCGGCGCCCGGCCGCCTCATGTGCCCCTGCCGCCCCCCGCCGTGCTGGCCACCGCCCGCGCCACGGCCCGTGCGCAGGACGCAGCGCGTGCTGCCAGCGCCTCGGAGGCCGCCGTGTGCGCCCTTGACTGGCAGCCGCTGCTGCTGCTGGACCTGGGCCAGCGGGGGGATACGCACCGGCACCAGCAACAGCAACAGCAACAGCAGGACGGGCAGCAGGCGGGGTGGGTGCCCGCGGGCGAAGATCTGCAGCACTTCCAACCCCACCTGCCGCACGCCCCCGGCTCGCACCACCACCAGTGGCAGCAGGAGCATGCGCCGCACCCCAGGCATGGTGGGCGGGCGGGAGGCGGGGGAGCGGGGGCCTGGGAGGGCCACAGCTCCCCCGGGGCGGCGGCGGGGGGGAGTGTGACTACACGGTGGTTCGTGCTGCACTGGTGGCCGCACGAGGACGGGGAGGGGGACGAGGGGCCGGCTGCCTCCCAGAGCTGCGGGCGGCTGGAGTCGCTGGGTGCCTTCTGCGCGCGCTTCGCCCCGCGGCCTGCCAGGAGGCTGCGGGCGGGGCAGGAGGCGGGCGGCAGTGAGGGGGGTGCAGGCGGGGAATGCGAAGGAGGCGGCGGCGAGGGCGCTGGCGGGTGGGCTGCTGCCGCCGAGGCGGCGGCGCGCGAGGCGTTGGAGGCGGTCACTGGCCTCATGGTTATAGCGGTGGGCAGGCGGGGCGGGGAAGGTGCTGTTGGGAGAGGGGTTCGGGCGGTGGAAGGCGGTACGGTACAGGCGTATTAGGTGGCAGAGTAGAAGTGAAGAGGCGACGCATTGGGACGCTGTTGCCAATAGGCGTATTGTTGTGCCGCATCTTGCCTACTATTTTGCCTTTACCGTAGCGCACGTTGCGCTTTGGGTAAATTGGTGTTGCCGTGAAGATGACTGACGCCCAGCGCTGACTATGTACCCCTACAGGATGGGTCCTGCTTAATAGTGTATAATCTTGCCATTGCAATGCCCCGCCCTGTGCCTGCCGCCCCAGCCTGTGCCCGGCGGCCGCGGCCTGCGAGCCCGGCTGGCGGCGCTGCGGGAGGCGCTGGCGGCCGGCCAGCCGCACGAAGGGGGCGGCTGCCGGCTGGTCACCTTTGCCCAATGGGAGGCGCAGGGCCGCGAGGCGGCGGCGCTGCCCCGGGGGCAGCCCCCTGCAGGCGACGGGGCGGCCGGCGGCACTCAGGGCGGCGAGGCTTGCATGAAAGGCGCCGGCGTGTTTTCAGAGGCCGCTGCAGGGCCCGAGGGAGGCTTGGGAGCCGCAGAGGGCGAGGGTGTGGGCGGACGGGCAGCGCCTGGACCCGTGGGATCCGAGCCGTCCGAGCCGCGGTCCGGGGGCCTGGCGCAGGAGGCGGTGGCGACGGCGGTGGAGGCAGTGGAGCGGCTGGTGGCGGCGGCGGCGGTGGAGGCAGAGCCGGCGGAGATGGAGCTGGCGGAGGGGCAGCCGAGGGCAGGTGCAGCCCCGGGGGCCCTTGCGGCCGCGCCCCGTGACCTGCTGCACATCCCCGCCAACGCACTGGCGCTGCTCGCGGAGGCGGCTGCGGTGGCCGCCGCGCAGTCCGCCAGCCGCACCGCCACCGCGCCTCTGCAGCTGGAGGCAGCAGCCATGGCGCCCTCGGGGCGGCACGGGGCGCAGGGGGCAGGGGCGGTGGCGGACGGGGAGGTGGGCTCGCAAAGGGGCAGGGGTAGAGGGAGGGGCGGGAGGCGTGGAGGCAGGGGGCGCGGGGCGGGCCTCGGGGCGGAGGCTGCACCTGGGGAGGGTGATGGGGCCGAGTCGCCAGCGTCTGCTGCGGGGCAAGGACGGGTGCGCGGCCGGGGCAGGGGCAGGGGGCGGGGCAGGGGCCGAGGAGGTGGCGCAACAGGCTAGGCACCCAGGGTGCAGCGCCGCGGTGGGGACAGTGGGTGCGGCGTGATGCACAGGCATGGCCTCTTTCGCCCTTGGCCCAGCGAAAAGGGCAAGGGCTGTTTGGGGCGTGTCCGAGATCAGAAAGACCAGCAGCTCCTAACACGGCGTCAGCTACTGCTTCGGTCGCCGCGATGTCCCGTTGCCACGCGTATACACTGGCCTCTGCAATGTGCGGTTGCACCAAGGAAAAAGGCAGCGTCTGGCCCGTTGGGACAGGACTGAGGGCCTGGGAAGAAGTGTGGCTGGATGTAGTGTTTTGTCTTGGGCTGGCCGAATGGGAAGCCTGTTACGTATACGGCACTGGCATGCTCCGTTCCTCCAATTCAGCATTATGGTAGCACCACCACCTTTCCGTTTCCGGTGCCAGCTCCTCTGGAACATCCTGTGCCAGCTAACAGTTGATCACGAACTGCAACGGGTTTATTTGCAGGTCGCAGCCGTGACTGTGGGCCACGCATGATCGCATGTATGCAGCCCTGTGCAGACACGTTAAGGAGTCAAATGCCTTCAGTGGCAATCCGACAGCTTCCTAGCACGGAACCCTGTCTCTTTGGGCGCTGGTGGCTCTCCCAACAGACTAAGTGCGCAGCAAGGCCACAGACCGATACGGCAAGGGCGAAGACGCAGACTAGTTACAAAATCCGTGTTGGCCCTGTGACCGCCTGCTTCCGTACCAGTACAGAGGCATCTGACATTGACATTTTTTGACATTTTATGTTACATTCCAGGTGGTGTGGCCACACGATCCTTACTGGTCCCGACCACACCTATCAGGAATTATTATCATGTAGCGCTGTCGCTCTTAGGTAGGGGGCTGTCATCAGGCTACGTCAGGTCATGGTTCGAAAGGAGACGAGGTGTCCCAACACGGACGCCGCACAACGGTATGGATTGCTGTGGGACATGGGTTTGGGGTCAGGCAGCCTACAGTACGAGCTCTAGGTACCACGGCTAAGCGCCGGCAGCAAAGACAGCAGGGTGCCAACGTGGGGAAG
>VFQN01006217.1_pt1 | contig 13872 bp, 14 predicted proteins | sample 3512371 | NCBI WGS metagenome assembly VFQN01 (sample SAMN10412370, study PRJNA504923) | tailings metagenome | isolation source: Replicate 2 from Balatoc abandoned mine | place: Philippines: Itogon, Benguet | collected 2017-08-28
CCGCAGGAGAAGGAGCAAGACTTCGTGTCTTACCACCTGTGGCTGAAGTACAACACTGGGCCCAAGTGGCGCCTGATGGGCTGCAAAGTGCTGTTCCGGGCCTTGGGTGTGCGTGATGGGGATGCGCTGCACGTGTGGCGGTTGGCGGAGGACGGGCGCGTGGTGGCTGGGGTCGGGTGGAGGGGCGGTGGGTTGCAGGGCATGGGGGAGCAGCAGGACAGCGCGTCGCACGGCAAAGGACGGCAGGAGCAGCGGAAGCAGCAGCAGGAGAAAGGGAAGCAGCGTCGTAGGGTGGAGCGGCATGGCCGGGGCCGCCGACTGCGGGCGGAGGAGTGGGAGGAGAGGGATATGACTGATACGGAGACCACGGAGGAGGAGACAGAATGCGAGGAGCAGGATGAATATGATGGGGAGGATGAAAAGTAGGCGACACGGTGGAGACAGGGACGGGGAGGTGCGGGGGTGAGGTGGGATGATGTAGCACTAGGGAGGTTGCTTGGACTGGGCACGGCCGGGGTTGGGCGGCACAGGTGGGCAGGGGCATGTACCGGTAGCAAGGACAGGCGGAGAGCACGGATTTTATATGCACCGGCGGTTCGGTGCAGAGGTCACAGGGCGCTTAGTAATTAGCGTTGTTGTTTGCATGAATACACGTAGACGACGTGCCGTATGCTCTGCTGGGCTGTGTCGTTGTTGACGGTTTATGGGACACGTGGCATCGCCGTACCGGGTCCTGCAAGCACGAACTGTTGGGCGAGCAGACAGCCGGCTTTGCATACGGCGTAGGGCTGCGTGTGCAGGTGGGATACGTGGTGCTATATTTTGTTAGCGTGTGATAGCGCATGCCAGGCAGTGCCAGTGGAGTCCTGCGACCAACTGCGACGAGTTGCTGCACCGCCTACACGGCTGCATAGCATAGCCCCGCTAGAGACATTGCAGGTAATGTCGCTTGTCACATGTCACTTGCAACGCATGTCACAGCGGCTGCCTCGCGGCAGTAAAAATAATGAGCGGTTGCATCATGAGTCATTGGGATACATTCCGAATTTGCGCTTTCGATCACGGGCGCCGAGGCAACAGCCATAGGTCACATGCAGCTTCAGGAGAACCTAGCTATATCGACACGTTTACGGATGCCCGGAAGGCCCAACTTTACCTTGTACGAGGCAACTGTGCGTAACCAACGCCGAGGCCCGTCTATTCTGTCAAGACACGCCGGATGCGAGAGATCTAGTAATAGCATCAACTGATTTAAACCGCCCGCTCAGTACAGCAGGCGATGACCGTCGGCGGCGTGGCTGTCCGCGTTAACTCAGAAGCGCTGTCGAGCGGGAGTCTCCGCCTTAAGCGCAGCACAGCGGAGCAGTTCTTTGGTGAAGCAACTGTACAGGAAGCAACAAGCTCTCGTGATGACGACCCACTTCCTTTGCTGTTGCACCCTTATCCGCCCGAACGCAACACCCTTCCGGTGCCCCTTCGACTGCGCCTCGTCCCTACCACGGCGCACCCACTCCGGAACCCCAATGCAGCACCCCAGATCCCACAAGCCCGCCCGCCCCCCATGCACTGCGAGTTGTGCGGTCTGGGCGCCTGGCTGCGTGGGCAGGGCGCGGTCCCGGGCGTGCACTGGGTGCAACTGTGGCGCGGGGCCCGGGGGGGCCTGATGCTGCGCCTGTGCGACGGCAAGCCCACGGAACTGCCGGGGGAGGAGGCGGAGGCGGCAGCGGAGAAGCAGCAGTTAACAAATCAGCAGCTGCAGCAGCAGCAGGAGCCCCCGCGATGCGACAAACAACCCGTTGCAGGTGGTGCTCCATGCGTTCCGCCTGCCGTCCTGGCGGCAGGTCTGAATGCTGCTGCAGCACCATCGCCCACGGCCGGGACAGGCAGCACGGCGGGACCGGCAACAGGAGCGGCGGCGGCACCAGCGGCAGCACTGGACACAGCAACATGTCCACCAGCGGGGTCAACAGCGACGGCAGCGCACGCTGGAGTGTCGGTCGGGTCAACGGCGCAGGCGGCGGCAGACGCAACGGCGCGTTGGGCGCTCCCAGCAATCCCAGCACATACGCTGGATTATCGCTCGCCCCAGGGCTTGGCTTTGGGAGCGGCCGCACAGCAAGCGGACGGCAATGCAGGGGACTGGGGGTGGCCTGACGCTAGGGTGCCAGAGCCAGCTGCTCCCACCAACGTCGCCGTCACTATCCCCACTGGAACCCCTGTGCAGCAGCAGGTGGCTGGAGCAAGGGATGTGCCGGCTGGCCCTCTGGACGGCACCCGTGGCGGTCCCTTCACGCTGCGGTATTCACGAGCGCTGAACGTCCCTAGCGGCGGGCTCGTGGGCCCCAGGGAAGCAGCAGGAGCAGCCATCCCCTTTCTCGCCCCGCTGCAACGCGCGGACGCCGGCAGCACATCCCACCTGGTGCCGCTATCCCGTGCACCCCAGCCGCCTGGTTCGCTGCCACCTCTGCTGGCCCCTTTTCGCGAATTGCCTGTCTCCCTGCCGCCGCTGCTGCGCCCTGCCCGCCAGCTACCTGGTTCCCTGCCGCCTCTGCTGCCGCCTGCCCCCCAGCTGCCTGGTTCCCTGCCGCCGCTGCTGTCCCCGGCAGTGCTCCGCGACGCACAGTACCACCAGAGCGGGAGGATGTGGGAAGCGCTGCGGCAGGCCGCGGCGAGAGAGCCGGGGCCGGGGGCGGGGGCGGCGGCGGGGGGGAGGGCGGGGGTGACGGAGGCCGTGGGGCTATTGGCGACGGCGGGCGCAGAGGGGCCGGTAAGGTCAGCGGTGACGGCGGCGGCGGCGGCGGCCGCCGCACAGCCGCCGGCGGTGACAGCCGTTGGGGCACCACCGGAAGACGTTGCCATCACGCCCCTTGGGGTCCCGCCCGCTTGGCTGGGCGCAGTGTCCGGCTGGGACCAGGGGAATGCAGGAGGATCTGGCAGCAGCATGGCTGCAGCTGAGGAGCCGGCGGCACAACGGCCTTTTGCAGCTCTTCACGACGTGCCTCCCCCATTGGCACTGGCGGACTCCGCTGCCGCTTCCGCCGCTGCTGTGACCGCCCCAGCGGAACCCATCGTCACTCACACAGTGTGGATAGGCAGCGACCACCTAGGGGGGCTGGGACCCGAAGCATTCGAGCTGTGGCCCGAGGCTTACGGGCAGCCCCCTGGGCACAGCTTGGTCGTCACCATGCGCCTGTTTGCTAACGGCAACCATGACTACGGTGGCGGTGCTGCTTCTGAGGACTGTGCTCTCCCATTGCTGGACGCCACAGCGACCCTTGTGCGTGGCGCAGGCGACAGGTGGACGCTTGGAGGCGTGGGGCAGGCGGGGGATATCGTGAGCCTGGCGCGGGGGCCTGACGGGAGGGTGTGGGCGTGGCTGCAGCAGGGCCAGCAGCAGCAGCAGCGCCAGCAGCCCCAACCACCGCAGCAGCACGGGCGGCCGAGCACGCAGTTGGGAGGCCGTGCAGCTGCCGCGGGGCCACCCGCTGCAACGACGAATCCATCGTACGGCATGATGGTTGGACGCGTAAACTCCTCACAGGTGGTCCTGCGGGCCGGTGTGGTGGCGGCTCTGTGGCCCGCGGCGCTGGAATTGGAGCATTGGGATGAGCTTGAGGTAGTGGTGTACGCAGCCGTGGGTAGGGACGCCCCTTGTCAGCAGCAGCAGCACGAGGTGCTAACTCCTCACTGCGTGCGCGTCAGATGTCTTCGGCTTGCCAGCAACCCTAACAGGTACAAAGTTTATCGTCTGGTGGGAAGCGGCGCGCTGTTACGTGAGCTGGCGGCGTCTCAAGGCGACGCCGTGTACATGCGGCGGGTGCCCGGCAGTGACCGCATAGTGGCGTGGTCGGAGCCGGGCGACAGTGTGCAAGACCTGAGGGGGCGGCCGCGTGGGCCGCACACTCGCCAGCTCAAGAAGCGCCAGAGGGGCCGGCGGATGCAAGAGGATGATGACGACGACACCACTACTGAGGAGGAGGAGGAAGAGGAGGAGCAGGAGCAGGGGGAGGAGGAGCAGGAGGAGCGTTCGGGGCGAGGGCTGCGCAGCGGATTTCCGGGCCTCAGGGAGCAGGCACGTGGGGCCCGGACGCTGGGGTGCAGGAGGGCTCGGCATGGCGGGGGCTGGGGACCCACGGTGGTACAAGACATCATTGGCGGGGAGGTCGGCGGTGCAGGACGCGAGGGCGAGGTGGGATGGGGCGACGGGGCTGAGGGGCATGGGGGGTACAGGGAGGAGGAGGGCACGGAACGGGAGACAGGTGAGCAGCCCAGCGTAAGGGTTTTGGGCGGTAAGCTGGAGGAGGCGGGGCAGGTGGGGCAGCAGGTCGCTGGTGTCTTGGAGGACCTTGGCGGCTGACTGCATTGAGGGCGAGGTGATGGTACGGAGGGCCAGAGCGGAGGAGGTGAGGGAAATGAGGAGCGGGCATGGGAGTTCAGCAGGGCGGCCTGGGCATGCGCGTTGGAGGGCGCTGCGGTAGGGGCAGGGCAGGGCAGGGCAGCGATGTCCTGAACCGTTTCCGCGGTACCGTTTAAGGAGGCCAGAAATTGGGGACGCCGATGGGCGGTGGCGATACCGCAGTGGCGATGACGAAGGGGTATAGGCATTGAAGAGGGCTATGGGAGCCAAATTTCCTGTGTACATGGAGCAGGAGACGAGGGCGGCCTGGGGGTGTAGGGGAGGATTATTGTTGCTGGGTGGTGGGCGAGGGAGGGCGGTGGTGTCGTAGCATGACTGCATGGTGCGCGTCAGTCTTTTCCTACGGTATACTACCATTTTGACATTTTATGTTACATTCCAGGTGTACCACATAAGCGGCACCCAGTGTGGCTGATGTCTCTTGACGCATGCTCGTGGCGACGCATTTGTGTGTACGACTACTAAGCTAGGCCTACATGGATCGTGTGCCCTGGGTCGCGATTGGCGGTGTCTTCTGTTGACGCCTTGCTAGCATACCACCATACCGTATTATCAAGCCAGAGGTCCCAAGGGTTCTCGAATACAACCCAAAGTGAGGCAGGCGTGCTGGCCTTGCTTATCGGTACCCTGTTGGCTGTTTCAGGAGCTTGTGTACGTCATATCAGACCTTGTTCCAGTCCATCCCGTTGCTGTGAATGTTGCCTCAATGCGGTGCGGCGGATGCATGGACGCAGTGAGCGTGTAAGCATTTGTAAATTTGATGGCAGCGGCGATACGGCGATACCTGACTGTGTTCCTTCCGCCGGGTACAACGTGGCTTCCACGACAAGGCACAGCCATACGTTACAGATCAGTCGAACCCAAGGACACAGGACTAGACCTTGACAAACATGACTGCGTGGGCCAGGAATTCTCTGACGCAGACCGCAGCATACCGGTATACTGCTGTTCCCAACGCCCGCAACACCACTCCTAGGCCCAAGGCCAGATACGGTACAGAGCAGTGTGCACAGTAGTACGACAATTGGTGCTCAAGCCGAAGCCTGGTATATGCCTACCATCGCCAAGGGGTGACAAAGCGCGCTGCTTCCGGCCTTTTGAATGCACGTGCTCGGTAACGCATGTACACCCGGAGGCTATCCTCCAGCTCACACCTCTGCTAACACCAAAACAAAACAGCGCACTGCCTGCCAACATGCAAAGGCACCTACACGATGATGCTGACGTTGACGCCATCCGTGCTAGTGAACATCAGTAACATGGCGTGCATATTACATGGTTTGCTTGAAAGAACCAACAGCATGAGGAGCAACCACCACCAGGCAGGCAAATGTGCCCAGACCCAACAAGCGCCAAGGACAACCACTTGGGCAAAGACTACGGACTGCACGCAACTGAGCGTAAAATGATATACGTTCTTGTGCCTCCCTCACATAAAATCATCCTATCCACCCCAGATATGCACCGTTATGCACCTGGTGCTAGCACCCTCACCACAACGACAATGCCAACCCGTAACTGACAATTGCTGAGCCACTCGACGCAATGTCGCGCAAATGCCGCGGCCAGCCATACAGCAGCTACCTTGCGTCTGGGCCCGTGGACTAAAACCCGTTCGCCGCCTGCTCCTCGGCGCCGGGCAGCACGTGGTCGTGCTCGTAGAACAGCATGTAGGCCTGGCAGCGCAGCACGTCACGCTCGCTCACGGCCGTCACCCACGCGTCGTCGCACTGGTACCACTGCCGCCCGCCGCTCGGCCGCACAAACACCACGTAGTGTCCGCCGCTGAGGTCGCCCTTGTGGCTGATCACGGCAAACAGGGCGTAGCGGCAGGTGGTACTCGAAGGAGCGCAGCCCTCGTCTTGCAAGCCCTCGGTTGGGCCCGCGCTGCTAGATGATGGTGACGCGGCGCGCTCCGTGGCGCCACCGGAGGGCTGGCCCGGCCGCATGCCGTACCTGCATGTTGGGCGAAAATGTACCAAGCGCAATCTTCGCAACACAAACAGCGACGGAATGGTGAGGGCGGCCCCTACCTCAAGGCCCAACGCTCGAAAGCAAAATGCGCTAATCCACGCTTGCATGGTAAGGGGCACGGCAGTGGCTGCATCGACAATACTCCTTACCGCTCGCGGAGAATGGCTGCTGTGGTGTAGGGAGCCAGATCCAGCGCCAGCGGGAACTCGAGCATCGTCTGCGAACGTACCGTACAAGATACCGTACAGCTTGGTATCATAGCTGCCCCGCTGCTCCCGCGAGAACATCCTGCCATCGTGCCTTCGTGCATGGCTCTATCCGGTCCCTCTGTCGTGCTGCACTCCCCTCCATCTAGTCCCTGTCGCCCTGCTCTGTCATGGCCCCTGTCGCCTGCACTTCCCCTGGGTGGCCATGTACGACGGAATCCTGGTACGGGACAAGAAAGGAACTAACCCAACCGCCTCACCTGCACCTTTCGCGACGCGTGATGCCGGCCCCCGCCGTGTGGCCGTCCTGCGCGGCCGCCGCCTGCGTGCACCCCGGCCTCCATGCCCACGAGCCCGTTGCACGCCCCCGCCGCCCCCGCATGGCCACCGTGCGCATGGTGGTGGCCGTGGTGCCGGTGCTCGAAGCGCTTCACGTGCAGGGTCAGCACCGGCGGCAGCCGCCGGATGGACAGCTGCTTCACCGCCGCCTGGAGGCGCTGGCAGGACCCGCACACCCATCCCCCGCTGTCCGAGGAGGCCCCTGGAGGAGCCCCGAGCCGCTCGGGTGCCACCAGGTGGCGAAGGCAGCCGTGCAGCGTGGCCACCGCCTCGGGGGCCTGGTCGTGTTGCGGGGCCGCAGGAGGGCAGGAGGGGAGCGGGATCGGAGTGAGTGTGGAGCAAGCCGGTGAGGTTTCCAGCAAGTCGTAGTGCGGTGTGCGCATGCCGGTATGTACTTCATCACTCCCCCTTCCCAGTCCTTTGCCTGCTGTGCTTATGCCAATCTTGCATAGTTGCGCTGTGCTTCTGCAGCGTTGGTTAGGTGCCATTACAAGCATACCACGCCGCGGTGTGCGCTGGTTTTTGTCAATAGACAAGGAGGTGGTGCGCCGTGGTTAGCGGAGTGTCGGGCACAGCTGCACGAGCTCTGCCTGTCCTTGAGGTGGAGCCAGCGTGTCACAAACACGAACAACACCTTCCGCCATTCCTCTTTAAGCCTGGCTCCCAAGTACTGAAAAGTCAGTGGGAGGAACAAGTGATGAGACTAATATGCGAGCTGGCAGCACCCGTAAGATACTCCTACCTTTTCCTTGCCGCCAGGCGCCCATGCCAAGGTGGGGTCCGCTAGCTGCCCGGCGCACGCACCCTCCTCGCCCATCTGCGGCACAACTCCGTCGTTGCCCATGCTGCTGCGGCGCTTGACGCCGGCTGCCGTCGTACCCCGGCCGCTGGCGCCCCCGCGTCGCCCACGTCCCCGGCCCCGACCCCGACCTCCGCCCCTGCCGCCTCGTCCTACACCCCGCCCTGCCCTCGGGAGCAGACCCGGCTGTGCGTCTGCCTCCGTGGCAGTTGGAGCTGGCGATACACCGGCGGTATCACTTTCACCGTCCACGTCGGTCTCCGCCGGGCCCTCCCCTCCCTGCTCCGTGGCATCCCCTTCACCCTCATCGCGGCACCAGGACGCACTGGCGCCCGGCGTCACTCCCCTGCTGTCTGTCACTCCGCCGAGGCCCGCCCCACCGCCGCCGCTTGGCCTGCGACCCCCGTCTCCATCACGTTCACCGCTGCCGCCCAAGCCTGCAGTAGCGCCCTCGCCATCGTGCTGTCCACTGTCCGCAGCGACAGAGACCTGCGGCTCCAAAGCTGTGGGCTTACCCACGTGCCGCCGCGGCGCTGCCCCAGCCCCTGCTATGGTAGGGGAGGTAATGCAGTCATCGCGGCCAGGCTCGGGTGTGCCAGGAGGCCGACGAGCCCCGCTAGCACCGTCCCAGGGGCCCTGGCCATCGTTGTCTTCCCCGCCATCTGCGGCACTCTCAGCAGCAGCGCACGAGTCGCTTGCTGCGCCCCGCGGCGCACTCGCCGCGCGTGCCCCAACGGTGTGCCCGCCGCCAGTGGCCTGCGCCTTGTCGCCCTTGAGTGGGCTTGGCTGTGGGCGGGGCGGTTTGCCTCGCGGCCTTTGCACGGGGAGCGCTGCGTCCGCAACAGTGCTGGCGCCAGCTGCCCCAGCCCCACGCCGTTCCGAGCTCAGACCAACTGCGTCGCGCCCGTGTGCCAGCCCTGCCCCAGGGGCGTCAGCTGTGCAGGGCGTAGGCGCCCGGCCGCCGGCAGCTACATCCTGAGCGGGTGCGCAATTGGTGTTGACGTAGCTGTCCTCGGAAGTCGAGCTGCCATGGCGCAGGTCTACCACCTCCACGTCTTCCACAAGCTGCACCTCCTCCCCCTCCTCCTCGTACGCACCAGCGCATTCACCTGTACCGCCCGTTGCTGCTGGGCCGCTTTCCCCGGCAAGCCCTGTGGCGGTGGTGGCCGGGGCGGCCGAGGCGGACAACGACTGCGACACCGACTGCGAGCGTGAGGGCGACGGCGAGCGCGAACCAGACTGCACCGAGCGGCCGCACACCGAGGTGGAAGGCCGCGCCACGAGGCGCCGACCGTGGTCCACTCCTCTGCTGCTGCCCCGAAGCCCTGCCGCCACGCCATAGGGCTCCGTCTCCCCCGCCTGCTGTGAGCCGCTGGGCAGTCCATCGCGGTCTTTGTCGCCTAGTGGCAGCGATCCCACAGGCAGGCCAAGCAGCAAGCCCTCCCCAGCTCCATGCAGCCCCATGGCGGCAGCGGCCGGCCCGACGAGTCCAGCTGGTACCTGTGTGCGAAAGGGGAGCAAGGTAGCCTCTTGGTGCAGGAGCAACTACACAAAGAGGCTGTGCACGAACAACTGAGCAACTGGCCTTGTCATTTTGGAGGCGCTATCACGTCGCTACCACGTCTATGGCATGTCCTGTCTTGAGGTATGCTTCAACACACAAACCCCAGAGAGCAGGGAGGCTATAGAACCACGAGGGCGCGGCGCTTTTCCCGAACAGCAGGTCCACATGCTTACCATGTCGAGGGAGATGTCCAAGAAGGGGTCGTATGCGGTGGACTTGTGGCCGCATGCGCAGCACGTGACGTCAGACCGCAGTACACCCCCGAACACGGCGTCCACCAGGCTCGTCGCAGGTGACGCCCCTCCGCCGCCCAGCGGCACAGGCACGCAACCCGGCGGTGGGCTTGCGTGCCCCCCTTGCGATCCCGCGCCACCGGTCACGGCGTGCAGTGGGGAGCAGCTGCCTTGCGCAAGCCCTGCCGGCTCAGACGCCGGGTGACTCGAGCCGTTGGCAGGAACCGCCGAACACGTCGACCCCCTGGAGTAGCAAGGAGAACGAATGCTTATAGCACACGCACCTACATGCATACAGTCTGGCGCAGCAAGATCCCATCAAGCGCCAAGTGGTGACAGTACCTGCGCTCAGTACACAGTCGTATCAGCTTGCGACACTCACCTGGCCGTCATGAGATCCGTTCCTTCGGCCGCGGCTGACCCAAAGGGCGCGCTGTGCCCCTGGGCTGCTGCGCTGTGAAGCTGCTGCGGCTGCGGCAGGGATACAATTCTGTCTGAGGCGAGTGCGGATAGGGCCGAAAGTTAGAACTCGTGCACGTCCTGCTGCTGGTAGCCTGCGCGCAGACGAACGATGAATACGTGCGTTGACCACAATGTGTTGACCATAAGGCAACACACAACAACAAAACCCAAGCCAGTTGGGGTAGTCCAAGTAGCGCTGCTGCATACGTGCACCACCCACCTGCCAGGCTGTCCGCAAAGGACCACCACGCGTACAGAAAGTCGGTGGGGCTGAGTGGGAACCGGTCCCCCGAGTACGCAGCTGCAAACACGGCGTCCTGCGTTGCACAGGCAATTTGATCAGCCCCCGAATGGACAAAAGAGTCAGAGAAACGTGATCTCATTACATGCCGGTGACAAGGAAGTACATAACTGTCACTGCCAGCGCCAATGCACGGTGTGCTGGTCAACGGGCAGCATGTGATGCAGCAGGGGCGCCAAGAAAGTCCCTCAAGCGCATGTAACTCACGGCACACCCACCATCTCGCACGTCAAGCACGGCATGGCCCCACCGCTTGAAGATCCCTTCGCCACCTGCTGCCTAGCGCACTCTGCGGTTGCGTGGCCCTGCCCGAGGAAGTAGTTCCGCAACGGGCCAGAGTGCAGGAATACCTGCAGCATGATTGCATGAGTTGCAGTCAATGGTCAGGGCTTTGCCGCGTGGTATCAATGACACATAAGCTGACATGTCATCCATACCGGTATTACTGGTACGCACGAGGTGTCTTGCTTGTTGGTTGTATCCGTCCGCTCAACACCACCTGTCCTCCCCAGATCTACTTTTTGCCACACTCGGTCCCTATCGCTGGACATGTCGATTGCTTCGCCCTCTACTAGAACCTGCCCTGTAATACGCTATTCTGTCCCCGCAACTGCATCGCTACACACTCCCTTCCTGTAGGCCCCCTGTCACATGACGCCGCGCGGTCAGCCCACCTGCAGCACACTACTCATGAAGCATGTGTTGCGAAGGTTGTTGAGGCCGCGCATGCCTGCCGGGAAGCCGTCGCACGTAAGCCATGCAGCCGCCGTGCTGCTGTGCGCCCCCACTGGGCTGCCTGCCTTCCCTACCACTGGGGCCGATGCACGGGCTGCCATTGAAGCTCCCAGCCGCTCCAGCGGTAGCAAAGGGCCGCTGCCAGCAGCGGCCGTGCTAGCATGGTTACCCCGTACAGCACCTGGGTTCGTGACCGCCGACGCCAACGTCGGTGCTGCAGGTGTTCCCGCAGCCTCTGCTCTGGCAGCAGCTGCTGCTGCGGCCAACAGCTCGGTGCGCAGGGCCGCGAGGGCCGGGTCGGCTGCAGCGCGTGCACGCTTTGCCCGGGTTTCCGGCCCGGGGTCGTTTGGTGGAACAGCTGTCGGCCCACGTCGAAGGATGGCACGTACACGAAGTCGCAGCAGGAGCAGCAGTACAGCTCTCCACGGCCGAGGTCCAACAGGAGCGAAGAGCCTGTCCGTGGAGTGGAAGTAATGGGCAAACACAGCCGGTAAGGAAGCACGCTGGGTGTGGTGCACGTGGTGCTTGCGAGAGGGAAGTGAAGGTGACAGGTCCGGTCAAACGCCAACTGGACACAGTGTCAAGATTTGCTCTCAAGTATGCTTTGCATTGCGGCACGCGCAGCATAGAGCGCCCCCATGACCCACTCACCGCACGAGCAGCCGCGCAGTGTCTGGCGGGAGGTGGGCGCAGCGGCAGCACCGCTGCTGCCCAAGCCCAAGCCGCTTGAGTGCAGCAGGTTGCCACACCCACTGCAAGCGTGGAAGACTCCCACAGGACCCGTGTTGGCCTGCAGCGCCGTTGGCGTCACATGTACATGGCTGCAGGCCTCCAGTACAGCTTTCCCGGTGTGCAGCTCAGTCGTGCCAGGGTCTGGTCCAACGCCGCAAAGACACACCCACACGCCACCGTGTACAACTTGGACCGAGAGAAACAGGACCTTTTTATCAAGCCACTTGTCATGATGCTGGAGTACGAAGCGGCAATAGCGTTGGCGCCCCGCAAATCTACGCCCCGACTTGCCGGTGTGGTTTCCGGACGAGCATGGCGAAGCAAGAGACTGCCAAAGTCCGCTGCCGATACGTCGTTGCTTGTATGCGGGCACCCAAACCTCACACCTCCGCGTCCGCGCTTGTCGCCCCTGACCTTCATGCCCTCTAGTTCACCACTAAGGCCACCTTGCCCTGACAGAACTATCGCCGTTGATACAGCGGTCCGGCTCCCAGTCCTTTGCCTGTGCCCTTTCTATACAGCCTGGGCCGCCAAGCCATTGCGCATCGGGTTTGCCTTCTACTTAGCGCTGGAGGTATTTATACTTCATCAAGGTGCTTCGCGCGTATCGCTGTGTAGGAGTAACAACTCAGCCTTAGGCACGGGGGTGCGGGTAGCTTTGGCAAGGCCTTTTGGTCCTGTGCGACGGACTTCCGCACGATATACGTTGACATACCATGGACACCAGGCACGCAGTACACAATGAGCAGTGCCCTGCAGCCTGTGCCCCCCTCCAACTCTCGCTTCTGCGAATTGGCTCAAGATGGCTCACGACTACGGCACGTTTGGATGCAGTGTACGCCTCGCCTGTGCTGTAGCATGCAGGCACGTGCAGAAGGGCACGTGTTACCGTACTTACAGCCCCAGCACGCCTTTGTGTGCCTGATGCTTCAGCCCTGCTGTCCAGCAATCAGTGCAGCTGACAATGCCATATTGCAAATAAAGTTGCACTCGGCTGCGTGACGACGCGTCCCTGCCAGTGGAACCCTGGTCCCTACCAGCCAGGCACGAGCTACCGGTAGGACCAACCTGCAGCCTCCCGTGCAACTGCGTTTGCTGTACAGTAGCTTGGCACAGCAGAGATCGGGGTTAATGAGCGGGACAGCGTGTGCCTCCTACTTGACGGCGTGTGCGTCCACGCGCAACAACCTTGTCGGTGTGCTGCTGATGTGTCCTGGCCTCCCCCGGCCGCACCGCCTCGTGGCACCTCGTTGGCGTTGTGCCCTGGCTCAAGGCTCGCGGCGCAAAGCACGGGGAGCAGGTCGTGATCCGCCGCCTGGCCGACGGGCGCCTGACACCAAGGGCGGGCGGGGGTACCCGGGCCGCTGTGCTTGAGTCCTTGCGGCAGGTGCAGCAAAGCGATGTATCGCCTGCAGGACAGCACAAGAAGCGACGGGCAGAGGTGCAACAGGAGGCGGTGCCGCCGCTTCGCAAGCCCTGGCGGTGGCCGCGCCCCGCACACGGGCACGTGGTGGACGGCACGGCAGGGGCTTCGGGGCATGTTGTGGCCAGCGCATCAGGAGCTTCGGGTGCTCCTGGTCCGGCACAGCAGCCTCTGCCGCTGCACGAGCACAGGCGCAGCCGCCAGGTTTGCCTTTGCCCTCCTGACAGCTTGCTGATGGGCTGCGTCTGGCGAACACAGGTTGACGTCAGGGCCTCAGCGGTCACGGCGTTGTGGCCCACTGCTGGGGGGCTGCTGCATGGGCAGGCCGTGGAGGTGTGTGCAGCGGCAACAGCAGCAGCAGGGCAGCAGCAGCAGCTGCAGCACCATCATCTTAACCCACAATGCGTCACGTTGAGGGTTATAGGGCTAAGCATGGGCGTGCCTGGCGGCTGACGGGATGCGGCGCGCTCTTTTGGGAGTTGGGGGCCCGGAACGGGGACGCGATCCTTATGTGGCGGTCGCCCGACGGGGACGGGCGCACGGGGCTGAACTGCTGGCTGCCTGCGGGGGGAGGGGAAGGCGGCCTGTGGGAGGAGGAAGATGGTGTGGAAGATTAAATAAGGAGGTAAATAAGGAGGTAAATAAGGAACCAGGACGGAGTGGGTTGGTGACTCTGGCCGGTTGGTT
>VFQN01006218.1_pt1 | contig 13870 bp, 10 predicted proteins | sample 3512371 | NCBI WGS metagenome assembly VFQN01 (sample SAMN10412370, study PRJNA504923) | tailings metagenome | isolation source: Replicate 2 from Balatoc abandoned mine | place: Philippines: Itogon, Benguet | collected 2017-08-28
TCGACATGCGGATGGACGGCAGCACCGGCATCACCGCCGCGGAGGTGCTCAACACCTACGCCGCCGCCGACCTGACCCGCGTCCTGCGGGAGTACGGCGAGGAGAAGTTCGCCCGCAGGATCGCGGCCGCCGTCGTCCGGGAGCGCGAGAAGGCGCCGTTCGCGACGTCGGCCCGGCTGGTCGAGCTCCTGTACGCCGAGATCCCGGCGCCGGCCCGGCGTACGGGCGGCCACCCCGCGAAGCGCACCTTCCAGGCGCTGCGGATGGAGGTCAACGACGAGCTGGCGGTCCTGCGCCGCGCGCTGCCGGCGGCGGTCGACGCCGTCGGCGTGGGCGGCCGGGTGGTGGTGGAGTCCTACCACTCGCTCGAGGACCGCCTGGTCAAGCAGGCGTTCGTCGCTGCCACCCGCAGCGACGTGCCCGAGGACCTGCCGTTCGTGCCCGAGGGGCACGAGCCGGCGCTGCGCCTGGTTACTCGCGGGAGCGAGAAGGCCCGGCCGGAGGAGATCGCCGAGAACCCGCGTGCCGCCTCGGTGCGACTGCGGGCCGTCGAACGAGTGCGAACAGGGAGAGCAGCAGCATGAGCACACCGGCAATGCAGGTCCGGACCCGGATCCCACGGCTCGCCGACGCGGCGCTCGAGCGCGCCCGGCTGACCGTCGTCCCGCACCGCCGCACACGTGCCGGTCGCGCGCCGTTCCTCGCCCTGGTCACGATGATCATGCTCGGCGGGGTCATCGGCCTGCTCCTCTTCAACACCTCCATGCAGCAGGCGTCGTTCACGACGACGGCCCTCGAGCAGCAGGCGGACCGGCTCGCCGCTCGTCAGCAGGGCCTCGAGAAGCTGCGCGACCCGCAGCGGATCGCGCTGTCGGCGGACAAGCTCGGCATGGTGCAGGCGTGCAGCCCGGCGTTCCTGCGTCTCGGCTCCGGGAAGGTCTCCGGCCAGCCGTGCGCCGCGGGCGACCTGCCCCGGCTGCAGTTGGAGCCGAAGCCGCCCGTGAAGCCGGCGATCCTCAACCCGCCCACCACGTTCGTCGAGGTTCCGGCCGCGACGACCGACCCGAACTCGCCGGCCGACACGGAGCGTGGCAACCAGGAGTCGGCCGCCCGGGACGGTAGGAAGAACAACAACCGGTAGTCGCGCGCCCGACTGCCTCTCGTCCGTCCCCTCCAGGAGCTCCTCGTGCCAGCCACCTCGCCGACCGCGCCGACGAACGGCGGCCGGCGCGGCTCGCCGCAGCTGCGACTCCGGGTGGGCTTCATCGTCATCGCGATGGCGCTCTCGGTCTTCGGCGTTCGACTCGTGCAGCTCCAGGGTCTGGACCCCAACGCCTACGCCCAGATGGCGGCGGACGAGGGCACCGTCACCGTGGACCTCCCGGCCGAGCGAGGCGACATCCTCGACCGCGACGGCGAGCCGCTCGCCGCCTCGGTCTCCGGCCTGATGATCGTGGCCGATCCGAAGCTGACCTCCGATGACGCCCCCGAGCTGGCGGCGTTCCTCTACCGGAAGCTCGGGATCGACTACGTCGACACGCTCGCCAAGCTTCGCGAGCACCAGCAGGGTGGGGTCGACGTCCGCTACGTGTACGTCGCGCGCCGGCTGCCGTCGAGCCTCGCGACCGAGGTGGTCGAGGAGGCCCAGCGGCGAGGCTACGAGGGGCTCGACACCGAGCCCGATCCGCTGCGCTCCTACCCGGCAGGCGACGTCGCCGCCAACCTCGTCGGCTTCATCGGCACCGACGAGCCCCTCGCCGGCTTCGAGCGCACCTTCGACAAGCAGTTGTCCGGCACGGACGGCTCGGCCCGCTACGAGGTCGGCGGCGGCAACCGGATCCCGCTCGGAGAGAGCACGCTGACCGAGCCCGTCGACGGCGCCGACCTGAAGACCACGATCGACCTCGAGCTCCAGTGGTACACCCAGCGGGTGCTCCGGCAGACGGTCGAGAACTCGGGCGGCGAGTCCGGGTTCGCGATCGTCCTCGACACCCGCAGCGGCGGGATCCTCGCCATGGCCGACGACCCGACGTACGACGCCAACGAGCCGGCCGCGGCCGGCAAGGACGACCTCGGCTCGCGCGCCATGCAGGACGTCTTCGAGCCCGGCTCGGTCCAGAAGGTGCTGACCGCAGCGTCACTCATCGACCTCGGCCTGGTCTCGCCGCAGACGAAGATCGTCGTGCCGCCCCAGCTGCGACGCCAGGACCGGCCCATCAACGACTGGTTCCCACACGGCACCATCAACCTCACCCTGACCGGCGTCATCGCCAAGTCGTCCAACATCGGCACCGTGCTGGCGGCCGACAAGTTCAAGCAGGGCCAGCTCTACGAGTACCTGCGCGAGTTCGGCCTGGGCCAGCGGACCGACGTCGGCGTCCGCGGCGAGTCGCGGGGTCTGCTGCCCGACGGCAGCACCTGGACCAGCCAGAACGAGGACCGCATCGCCTTCGGCCAGTCGCTCTCGGTCAACGGCCTCCAGATGGCCGCGGCCGTCAACGCCATCGGCAACGGCGGCGTGCGGATCTCCCCGAGCATCATCGAGGGGTCGGCCACCACCGACGACGGCCAGCGCGTCGGCACCGACTACGCGACTCGCAAGCGCGTCGTGAGCGAGCGGGCGGCCCGCCAGACGGCGTTGATGATGGAGCGGGTCCTCGACCCCGAGGAGGGCGTCGCCCCCGGCGCCGCGGTGCCCGGCTACCGCGTCGCCGGCAAGACGGGCACGTCGCAGCGGGTCAACGACGAGTGCGGCTGCTACGATGGGAGTACGACGGTCTCCTTCGCCGGCTTCGCGCCCGCGGACGACCCGCGCTTCACGATCTACGTCGTCGTGCAGAACCCGCGCGAAGGTGGCGGCGGCTCGGTTGCCGGCCCGGCGTTCTCCAAGATCATGAGCTACGCGCTGCGCCGCTACGCCGAGCCGCCCACCGGCACGCCGCCCTCACGACTCCCCATGGAGTGGTGAGGGAGCGGCGGAGATAGGTTCACGTGGTGAGCGACTCCACCCGGCCTGCCGAACCCCACCGGACGCCGCTCGCGACCCTCGCCGACTGGCTCGGTGTCCCGGCGCCGGCAGGCTCCGACGGCGTCGAGGTCACCGGCCTCTCGCTGTCGTCGCGGCGAGTGCGAGCCGGTGACGTGTACGCCGCGCTGCCCGGCGCCCGCGCGCACGGGATCGACTACGTCGATGTCGCCGTCGCGTCCGGCGCGGTCGCCGTGCTGACCGATCCCACCGGCGCCGAGCGTGCGCCCCAGGGACTGCCGACGCTCGTCGTGGAGCGGCCGCGCGCCGTCCTCGGCCGGCTGGCGGCCCGCCTCTACGGCAACCCCGCGGAGTCGATGCGGATGATCGGCGTGACCGGTACCCAGGGCAAGACGACGACCACGCGACTGCTGGAGGGCGGCCTGACGCGGTCGGGCGTCGCGTCCGGCGTCATCGGCACGGTCGGGACCCGCGTGGCCGGCGAGGAGGTCGAGACCGCGCTCACCACCCCGGAGGGGCCCGACCTGCACGGCCTGTTCGCGATGATGCGCGAGCGCGGCGTGACCGTCTGCGCGATGGAGGTCTCCAGCCACGCCCTGGTGATGGGCCGCGTCGACGGGGTGGTCTTCGACGTCGCCGTCTTCCTCAACCTCGGCCGCGACCACCTCGACTTCCACACCGACGTGGAGGACTACTTCCAGGCCAAGGCCTCGCTCTTCACGCCGGAGCGGGCGCGGCTCGCACTGGTCAACGTCGACGACGAGCACGGCCGGCGGCTCGCTGCCGAGACGACGCTCCCGGTCCGCACCTTCTCGGCAGCCGGTGCCGACGCCGACTGGCAGGCGACCGACGTGGTGCTGCGTCCCGACGGGTCGTCGTTCGTGGTCACCGGGCCGGAGGGCCTGCGCATCGAGGCGGGGTGCCCGCTCCCGGGTGCGTTCAACGTCGCCAACACCCTCGCCGCCCTTGCAGCCGCAGCGGAGGCGGGCCTGGACGCGGCGTCGCTCGCGACCGCCATCGCGGCCGGGGCCGGCGTGCCGGGCCGCCTGGAGCGGGTCGAGGCCGGGCAGGACTTCCTGGTCGTCGTCGACTACGCCCACAAGCCGGACGCCGTCGAGGCAGCGATCGGCGCGCTGCGGCCGCTGACCGACGGCCGCGTGATCGTGGTGCTCGGCGCCGGGGGCGACCGCGACCCGGGCAAGCGGCCGATCATGGCCGCGCTGGCCGCCGACCTCGCCGACCTCCTCGTCGTCACCGACGACAACCCGCGCACGGAGGACCCGGCCGCGATCCGGGCGGCGATGATCGCGGGTGTCCGCGACGGGGCCGCCGAGGTCCTGGACATCGGTGACCGGCGCGCCGCGATCCGGGCTGCGCTCGACCGGGCGAGGCCGGGGGACGTCGTGCTCATCGCCGGCAAGGGACACGAGACCGGACAGGAGATCGACGGCGTGGTATACCCCTTCGACGACCGCGAGGTGGCTCGGGAGGAGCTCGCGTGATCCCGCTGACTCTCGGGGAGATCGCGACGGTGGTGGGCGGCACGGTGGCGGCCGACGTCGCGGAGGTCGTCGTCGACGGCGCGCCGTACATCGACAGCCGGAGGCCGGAGCCCGGTGGGCTCTTCGTCGCGGTCGCCGGCGAGCACGTCGACGGGCACGACTACGCCACGGGTGCCCACGCCGTGCTGGGCAGCAGGACCACCGACGCGCCGACCGTCGTCGTCGAGGACCCCGTCGTGGGCCTCGGCCGGCTCGCGGCCCACGTCGTGCGGCGTCTCGACGCCACCGTGCTGGCGGTGACCGGCTCCCAGGGCAAGACCGGGACCAAGGACTACCTCGCTCAGCTGCTCGCCGCGTCCGGGCCGACCGTCGCCACGGCGGGCAGCTTCAACAACGAGCTCGGGCTCCCGCTCACCGTGCTGCGGGCCACGGCGGGCACCGAGCACCTCGTCCTCGAGATGGGTGCCCGGGGCGTCGGCCACATCGCCTACCTCTGCGAGCTCGCCCCGCCCGCGGTCTCGGCCGTGGTCAACGTCGGTACGGCGCACCTCGGGGAGTTCGGCAGCCGCGAGGCGATCGCCTGGGCGAAGGGCGAGATCGTCGAGGCGCTGCCGGCGTCCGGCACCGCGGTGCTCAACGCCGACGACCCGCTGGTCGCCGCGATGTCCTCAAGGACCGCGGCCCGGGTGCTGACGTTCGGGACCGCCGGTGACGTGGCCTGGCGCGACGTCGAGCTCGACGGCCTCGGCCGGCCGTCCTTCTCGCTGGGCCACGCAGGGGAGTGGCACCCGGTGCGGCTCCAGCTCTCCGGCGCCCACCAGGTCGCCAACGCTACGGCCGCGGCTGCGATGGCCCTCGCGGTCGGGCTGCCGCTCGAGGCGGTGGCCGCCGCACTCAGCGGCGCCGCCGACTCCTCGCCGATGCGGATGGAGCTCCACGAGCGGGCCGACGGCCTGGTCGTCGTCAACGACGCCTACAACGCCAACCCCGCCTCGATGGAGGCCGCGCTCGAGGCGCTGATCGCGATCGGCGCGCGCGGCGGACGACGTACGGTCGCGGTGCTGGGCGAGATGCGCGAGCTCGGCCCGACGGCGTACGACGAGCACGTCGGCGTCGGGCGTCGCGCGCGGGAGCTCGGGGTCGACGTCGTCGTGGCGGTGGGTCCGGAGGCCGCCGGCATCGCCGCCGGAGCCGGAGATGAGGCGATCCTCACGGCGGGGCGTGCCGAGGCACTGGCCTGGGTGCGCGAGAATGTCGCGGGCGCCGACGTCGTGCTGGTCAAGGCCTCGCGCGGTGCCGCCCTGGAGACGATCGCGGACGGACTGCTGGAGGGAGGGGTGCCGACATGAGAGCCATTCTCTTCGGCGGTGGGCTCGCCCTGCTGTTCTCGCTCCTCGGCACCCGGGTGGCGATCAACCTCTTCACGCGGTGGGGCTACGGCCAGGAGATCCGCGACGACGGCCCGACCAGTCACCACACCAAGCGCGGCACGCCCACGATGGGCGGCGTGGTCATCATCCTGGCCACCGTCGTCGGCTACTTCGGCGCGCTGCTGATCACCGGCACGATGCCCTCGGCGTCGGCGCTGCTGCTGCTCTTTCTCTTCGTCGGCATGGGCCTGGTCGGCTTCCTCGACGACTACATCAAGATCTCCAAGCAGCGCAGCCTCGGCCTGCGCAGCAAGGCCAAGATGATCGGGCAGACGTTCGTCGCGATCGTCTTCGGCGCGCTGGCGCTGTCGCCCTGGCTGGAGGACGAGCACGGCGTGACGCCGGCGTCGCAGAACATCTCCTTCCTGCGCGACATCAGCTGGCTGGCGCTGCCGATGCTCGTGGCGATCCTGCTGATCTGGTTCATCATCGTCGCCACCAGCAACGGCGTGAACCTGACCGACGGACTCGACGGCTTGGCCACCGGCGCCTGCACGATGGTCTTCGGCGCCTACATGCTGGTGAACATCTGGCAGAGCAACCAGTCCTGCGTGATCGAGGACACCGCGCTCTGCTACGACGTACGAGATCCGCTCGACCTCGCGATCGTGGCGGCGGCGATCACCGGCGCCTGCTTCGGCTTCCTGTGGTGGAACGCCTCGCCCGCCGCGATCTTCATGGGCGACACCGGCTCGCTGTCGCTCGGTGGCGCGCTCGCCGGCCTCGCGATCCTCACCCGCACCGAGCTGCTGCTGATCATCCTCGGCGGGCTCTTCCTGGTGGAGACGCTCTCGGTGATGCTCCAGGTCGGCTACTTCAAGGTGACCAAGGGCAGGCGGATCTTCCGGATGGCGCCGCTGCACCACCACTTCGAGATGCTCGGCTGGGAGCAGGTCACGGTCGTGATCCGCTTCTGGATCATCACCGGTCTGTGCGTCGCCGGTGGCCTCGGCATCTTCTACGCGGAGTGGGTCGCCCGCCTGTGAACCTCGACGATCTCGGGCGGCACGACTCCTGGGAGGGGGTCCGGGCCGTGGTCGCCGGCTTCGGCGTGTCCGGCTTCGCCGCCGCCGACAACCTCAACCACCTCGGCGCGCGCGTCGTGGCCCTCGACGAGTCGGACGCCGGCGACCGGCCCGAGAAGGCCGAGCTGCTCGAGGTGCTCGGCGCCGACGTCCGGCTTGGTGCGGGCAGCACCGCCTCCCTGCCCGACGACGTCGACCTCCTCGTCACCTCGCCCGGCTGGCGACCCGATGCGCCGCTGCTCGCGCAGGCGCGCGCCCGCGGCGTGCCGATCTGGGGCGAGGTCGAGCTCGCTTGGCGACTGCGCGACCCGAACCACGGCACCCCGTGGCTCTGCGTCACCGGCACCAACGGCAAGACCACGACCGTGCAGATGCTCGACGCGATCCTGCGCGCCGCCGGACTGCGCAGCGTGGCGGTCGGCAACGTCGGGCTGCCGATCGTCGAGGCGGTCATGGACCCTGAGCCGTACGACGTCCTCGCCGTCGAGCTCTCGAGCTTCCAACTGCACTACACCGAGTCGATGAGCGCCGAGTCGGCGGCCGTGCTGAACGTCGCCGAGGACCACCTCGACTGGTACTCGGACCCGACCGGCATCGGCCCCTCCGCAATGGCGCAGTATGCCGCCGACAAGGGCCGGATCTACGAGCGCGTGCAGCGGGCCTGCGTCTACAACGTCGCCGATCCCGAGACCGAGCGACTGGTCCGCGAGGCCGACGTCGCCGAGGGCGCCCGGGCGATCGGCTTCACCCTCGGCATGCCCGCGGTCGGCATGGTCGGCCTGGTCGAGGACATCCTGGCCGACCGCGCCTTCATCGAGCAGCGCGACACCAGCGCCGCCGAGCTGTGCACGATCGCCGACCTCGCACTCAACAATCCGGGAGGGGCGGCGCCGCACGTCGTCGCCAACGCCCTCGCGGCCGCCGCCCTCGCCCGCTCCCACGGCGTCTCCCAGGCAGCGGTCCGCGACGGGCTGCGCTCGTTCCGCCCCGACGGACACCGGATCGCGGTGGTCGGCATCGGCGCCGACGGCGTCACCTGGGTCGACGACTCCAAGGCCACCAACCCGCACGCTGCGCAGTCGTCCCTGCTGGCCTACGACCACGTCGTCTGGGTGGCCGGCGGCCTCGCCAAGGGCGCGCGCTTCGACGAGCTCGTGCTGGCCGTGCGCGATCGGCTCCGCGGCGTCGTGCTGCTCGGCCGCGACCGGGATGTGATCGCCGCCGCGCTTTCGCGACACGCGCCCGATGTGCCGGTGATCGTGGTCGGCGACGACGAGACTGGCCCCGTAGATGGCGGACATGCCATGGAGCGCGTCGTGGGCGCTGCGGCCGAGTTGTCTCGACCCGGCGACACGGTCCTGCTGGCTCCCGGATGCGCATCCATGGACATGTTCGCCAACTACGGCGAGCGCGGCGACGCGTTCGCGGACGCCGTACGCCGCAGGATCTAGCACCGCACACCGCCGGGGAGGGACGCGATGACCACCGCCAGCCCTCCGGCCCCAGCTCCCGAGGCGTCGGCATCCGAGGCGCCGGCATCCGAGGCGCCGGCCAGGCGGATCCCCGTCCGCGGGTGGTACGCCGTCGCCCGCGACGCGCTCGACCGCCCGCTCACGTCGTACTACCTGCTCCTCGGTGCCTCCGCGCTGCTGCTCACCATCGGCCTGATCATGGTGCTCAGCGCATCGAGCGTGTACTCCTACAGGATCTATGACAACTCCTACGCCGTCGTCACCCGCCAGTTGCTGTGGGTCGCGATCGCTCTGCCGTGCGCCTGGGTGGCCTCGCGGCTGCCGATCGGCTTCGTGCGCCGCTTCGCCTGGCTCAGCCTGATCGTCGCGATCGTCCTGCTGGCCCTGGTGCGGGTCCCCGGCCTCGGCCGCGAGGTCAACGGCAACACCAACTGGCTCGGCCTCGGTCCGATCGTCCTGCAGCCCGCGGAGATCGCCAAGTTGGCGATCGTGCTCTGGGCGGCGCACATCTACGCGCGCAAGGACAAGCGGCTCGACAGCTTCCACGAGGTGCTGATGCCCGTCGTCCCCGGAGTGCTGGTCGTGATCGCGCTCGTCGTTTTCGGTCGCGACCTCGGCACCGCGCTGGTGCTGGCCGCCATCTTGATGGCGATGCTCTGGGTCGTCGGCGCGCCCCTCCGGCTCTTCGCCGCGATCCTCAGCGGCATCGCGGTTCTCGCGTTCTACTTCGCCTCGACCAGCACCGAGCGGTTGGAGCGGATCACCAACTTCGCCGACCCGTTCAAGGACTACCTCGACGCCGGTTGGCAGCCGGCTCACGGCCTCTACGCGCTGTCGACGGGCGGCATCCTCGGCGACGGGATCGGCTCGAGCCGACAGAAGTGGGGCGATCTTCCCGAGGCGCACACCGACTTCATCTTCGCCGTGCTCGGCGAGGAGCTCGGGCTCATCGGCACCCTCCTCGTGATCGGGCTGTTCCTGACGATCGCCTACGCCGCGATCAGGGTCGCCAGCCGCACGACCGAGCCGTTCATCCGCTACATGAGCTTCGGCATCGTGGTCTGGCTGCTCGGCCAGATGATCATCAACGTCGGCATGGTGCTCGCCTTGCTGCCCGTCATCGGCATCCCGCTGCCGCTCGTCTCCTACGGCGGGTCGGCGCTCGTCCCGTCGCTCATCGCGCTCGGCCTGCTGATCGGGTTCGCCCGCCGCGACCCGGAAGCTGCGCAGGCCCTCGCGCAGCGCAAGAAGGCCCGCTCCGCCGGTCTCTCGGCCGGGCGCGTTTCCTAGGATCGGTGGCGATGCGCATCCTGCTCGCCGGCGGTGGAACCGCCGGCCACACCTCGCCCCTGCTCGCCACCGCCGACGCCCTGCGCCGGCTCTCGCCCGACGTCGAGATCACCTGTCTCGGCACGCCGCGCGGGCTCGAGACCCGCGTGGTCCCCGCGGCCGGCTACCCCCTCGAGCTCATCGCGCCGGTGCCGCTGCCCCGCCGGCCCAACGCCGACCTGGTCAAGGTGCCCGTCCGCCTGCGCGCCGCGGTCAAGCAGACCCGCGCCGTCCTCGACCGGGTGCGGCCCGACGTCGTCGTCGGCTACGGCGGCTACGTCTCGATGCCGCTCTACCTCGCGGTCCGCAAGGGGGCGGTCCCGCTGGTGATCCACGAGCAGAACGCCGTACCCGGACTCGCCAACAAGGCCGGGGCGCGGTTCGCGCGGCGGGTCGCCGTCAGCTTCCCCGACACCCCGCTGAAGAGGGCCGAGTACGTCGGCCTGCCGATCCGCCCGATGATCTCCGGGCTCGACCGCGCCGCGCTGCGCGCCGAGGCCCGGGCGTTCTTCGGGCTCGACCCCGAGCGGCCCACGCTGCTGGTGACCGGCGGCTCCCAGGGGGCGCGACGGCTCAACCAGCAGGTGTCGGCCGCCGCCGGTGCATTCGCGACCGCGGGGGTGCAGGTGCTGCATGTGCAGGGCAAGCACGGCGGCGCGGAGCCCGACCTCTCCGGCGCGGCCGGGGTGCCCTACGTCGTCGTCGACTTCGTCGACCGGATGGACCTCGCCTACGCCGCCGCCGACCTCGCGCTGTGCCGGTCGGGAGCCAACAGCGTCACCGAGACCGCTGCGGTCGGGCTGCCGGCCGTCTTCGTGCCCTTGCCGATCGGCAACGGGGAGCAGGTGCTCAACGCGCTGCCGGTGGTCAAGGCCGGTGGCGGCCTGCTCGTCGACGACGCCGAGCTGACGACGGCGTGGGTCGTCGAGCACGTCCCGGGCCTCGTGGTCGACGCCGAGCGGCTCGCGACCATGGGCACCGCAGCCGCCGCGGTGATCCCGCGCGACGCCGACGAGCAGCTCGCCCGGATCGTGCTCGAGGTGGGCTCGGATCGGACGGCGGCGTGAAGGTCCCCGTCCCGGACGAGATCCTGCCCGCCGACCGGCTGGGCCGCGTCCACTTCGTCGGCATCGGTGGCGCCGGGCTCTCCGGCATCGCCCGGATCATGCTGGCGCGCGGGATCCCCGTCAGCGGCAGCGACGGCACCGACTCGCCGACCCTCCAGGCCCTGCGCGATCTGGGCGCGACGGTCCACCTCGGGCACGATGCCGGCCAGGTCGCGGACGCCGACACGCTGGTCGTCTCGACCGCCGTGCGCGAGGACAACCCCGAGTACCTCGAGGCCGTCCGTCGCGGGCTGCGCGTGCTGCCGCGCTCGGCGGCGCTCGGCGCCGTGATGGCCGGCCGCCGCGTGGTCGCTGTCGCCGGCACCCACGGCAAGACCACCACGACCTCGCTGCTCACCATCGCGCTCCAAGCCGCCGGCGCCGACCCGGCGTACGCCATCGGCGGCGACCTCTCCGCGACCGGCGTCAACGCCGCCGACGGCGTCGGCGAGGTCTTCGTCGCCGAGGCCGACGAGAGCGACGGCGCCTTCCTCCACTACGCGCCGTACGCCGCTGTCGTGACCAACGTCGAGGCCGACCACCTCGACAACTGGGGCACCGAGGAGGCGTACGTCGCGGCGTTCGCGGAGTTCGCCGACACGCTCGACCCCGACGGCTTCCTGGTCTGCTGCGTCGACGACCCCGGGGCCGCGGCGCTGGCCGAGCGGCAGCGCGCCGCGGGCCGCCGGGTCATCGCGGTGAGCGCGCGCGCCCCCGAGGCGCTCGCCGGGGTCACGCTGTGGTCCCCGGGTGAGCACTATCTCGCGGACGCGCTCGCCGCGCATGCCGCCGGGGTCGCACTCGGCTGCGACGCCGACGATCTGGCGCGCGGCATCGCGTCGTACACCGGCACCAAGCGGCGGATGGAGCCCAAGGGGGAGGCCGGCGGCGTGCGGGTCTACGACAGCTACGCCCACCACCCGACCGAGATCGCCGGCGACCTGGTCGCCGCGCGGGCGCTCGCGGGGGAGGGCCGGGTCGTGGTGGCGTTCCAGCCCCATCTGGTCTCCCGCACCCGCCTCTTCGGCGCCGCGATGGGCCAGGCGCTCGGCGCTGCCGACGAGGTCGTCGTGCTCGACGTCTACCTCGCCCGCGAGGACGCCGATCCGGCGGTCACGGGTGCGGTGGTCGCCGACGCCGTACCGCTGCCGCCGGAGCAGGTGGCGTTCGTGCCCGACCTCGCCGATGCGGCGGACGCGCTGGTCGCCCGTGCGCGGCCGGGCGACCTGGTGCTCACGCTGGGGGCCGGCACCGTGACCGAGGTGGCGCCACAGGTCGTCGCACTGCTGGAGGCGGGCCGCGATGGCTAGCTCCCGCGACCCCCAGGCCACGCAGGGCTTCGACGCGATCGCCGCGGCCGAGGAGACCGGATCGACGGCGCCCGTGACCGACCCGTCCGTGGAGCGCAGCCGGCGGCGCTTCGCGCGCCGGCAGCGGGCGCGGCGGTGGCTGGCCTGGCGGCGGGTGCTCGTCGCCCTGCTCGTGCTGCTGCTGGCCGGGGGCGGCCTCTGGCTGGTGTTCGGCTCGTCCTACCTCTCCGTCCAGGGCGCGTACGTCACCGGCACCGACCACCTGCGACCCGGGCAGGTCGAGCGCGCCGCCGCTGTACCGCTGGGGGAGCCGCTCGCGACCGTCGACCTGGACCGGATCCGAACCCGCGTCGAGGCGCTCGCCCCGGTGGCGTCGGCCGACGTCACCCGCGAGTGGCCCGACCAGGTGCGGATCGTCGTCACCGAGCGCGAGCCGGTCGCCGTCGTCGACATCGGCGGCCGACTGCGCGGGCTGGACGCTGACGGCGTGGTCTTCCGCGACTACGCCCGGCCGCCCCGCAACCTGCCGCGGCTCCAGACCGCCGGCGATGCCGACGCGGAGGCGCTGCGCGAGGGGGCCCTCGTCGTCGCGGCGCTGCCGGGCGACCTCGCCTCCGACGTCGACCAGGTCTCCGTCGCCACCGTCGACGAGATCACCCTCGAACTGCGCGACGGCCGCCAGGTCACCTGGGGGAGCGCGGAGCAGACCGAGCAGAAGGCCGCCGTCCTCGGTGAACTCCTCGACGCCGTCCGCGCCGAGCACTACGACGTCAGCGTGCCCAGCCAGCCCACCACGGGTCCGGCGCGGTAGCGGCGTGTCGTCGTCGTTTCACCGGCTGACCGGTGAATCGGCGGCGACACGCCGGGTGGGTACGGCGTGTCGTCACCGCTTCGGCGGACAAGTTCGCGCGGCAAGTCGCGGGACGGCGGGCGTGTCGCCACGAAATGGCCGTACGCCGTGCCTACTGTCGTTGCCACGGCGAGGTTGACATAACTATAACCCTCAGGTTGAGGGTCAGAGTTGAGGGACACGCCGGACGACTTCCCCGCAGACACGCAGACCAGACACAAGCAGACCAGACATCCGCACGAGCAGCGAAGGGCGAAAGCCGTGGCAGCAGCACAGAACTACCTGGCCATCATCAAGGTCGTGGGCATCGGTGGTGGTGGTGTCAACGCCGTCAACCGGATGATCGAGGTCGGCCTCAAGGGCGTCGAGTTCATCGCGATCAACACCGACGCGCAGGCGCTCCTCATGAGCGACGCCGACGTCAAGCTCGACATCGGCCGCGAGCTCACCCGCGGGCTCGGCGCCGGGGCCAACCCCGACGTCGGGGCCAAGGCCGCCGACGACCACGCCGACGAGATCGAGGAGGTGCTCAAGGGCGCCGACATGGTCTTCGTGACCGCAGGCGAGGGCGGCGGCACCGGTACGGGCGGGGCGCCGGTGGTCGCGCGGATCGCGCGGAGCCTGGGCGCCCTGACCATCGGCGTCGTGACCCGGCCGTTCGCGTTCGAGGGGCGCCGCCGCGCCAACTCCGCCGAGGAGGGCATCGCGCAGCTGCGTGAAGAGGTCGACACCCTCATCGTCATCCCCAACGACCGGCTCCTCTCGATCAGCGACCGCAGCGTCTCGGTGCTCGACGCTTTCAAGCAGGCCGACCAGGTGCTGCTCCAGGGCGTCTCGGGCATCACCGACCTGATCACCAC
>VFQN01006219.1_pt1 | contig 13861 bp, 5 predicted proteins | sample 3512371 | NCBI WGS metagenome assembly VFQN01 (sample SAMN10412370, study PRJNA504923) | tailings metagenome | isolation source: Replicate 2 from Balatoc abandoned mine | place: Philippines: Itogon, Benguet | collected 2017-08-28
ATAGTTTATTAGTTTATTAGTTTATTTTGAATTATTCGAATGAAACCGCCTAATTAAGGATTTTCTTAATCAATTAAGGAATTACATAATTTACCTCTCTTCAGAAAGACTTATGAACCATTGTCACTTTTTTATATTATGATTTATTTTTCATAGTTTCGAAATAAACTAAATTGAACCATATTCGCCGACATTCTTTAGACGGGAATAAGGACAACGTTTTTCTGATAAATAGGCAAATTCGAAATCTTCGAGGTGAAAGAAGCGATGGCAAGGTTGGGATATTGCTATAGGAATATCCGCTAGCATATTTCTATGAATAAAAGAAGTTAATGAGTAGGTGAGGGAAGTTAGTGAATCATTTACTTGTAGAAAGTAGCTCTCTTATTCTTTGACGATGGCTTGCATACGAACACCTCAGATCTCTTCATCGCTAAGAGAGTACTGGCATCAACTTGTACCGGAGTATATGAGTTTTTCTATTTTCCAACATGAGAAATTGTTTAAGGCGACAGGGTTTAACACATACCTGCTTCTCGAGAGTTATATTGAGGCATTGAGTGAAGAGATCGCTGCCTTCTTGATCAGACATCAACATTGATTGATCTCCGTCAGTAGCGAAAGAAGCATTGCTCTGATGTAGTGATAACATGTTCACATTCTCACCCACGACTTCTTCGCGCCATCGCCCACCCTTTCCTTCAATTAAACGCGTCATCTTAGCAGGTGGCTGACGTATTAGATCAATAGCTTCCTCATCGGTGATGCTCGGTTCTGGTACGAACTCCACAAGGGGCAAGATGTCGAAGTTAATGAAAGATCTGACAAAGGGATGGCCACAATTCGTGCAAACATCCCCCTTCGCGAATCTATTCGTGAATGGGTTGAGGAGTGGGTTTGTAGACCCACAGCGATAGCATACAGGTAAGAAGTCAGGATTGTCTCTCACAGGTTTGGCTTGTACTAACAACATATCCAACTCAATCTCATCCATACGTTTCTCAGGAATCTGTAGCTTTGAGAGGCGTTCGAAAGCATTTCTCGCTAGCTTGAAAGCACCAAGCTGCATGGACTGCTTGGCGAGAGTGTAGAGAGTAGACGTCTTGGAGATACCAAGAGGGATCGAGTCAGCGACACCCAAAGAGTTGATAATAAAACGAGCAACCTGAAACAACATCTCTGGCTGGAATGAAGTGAAAGGATCGGTGACAAACGAGTGAATGGAGGAGTATGCGTAGTACAGGTCAGCTTTATGCTCATACTCTGATTGAAGAGTTGCGAGTTGTTCCTCTTGTTTCCTCAGAGAGGATGAAGAGTCTTGCCTCTCCTTCTTCTCTTCTGAAAATTTTCTCTCTTGACGCTCTTGATTTTGTTGATTGGCCATAGAAGTTAGTTCCATTTCAATTTCTTTCGCTAACATCCAGTAATAATAACCCGCATCTTTGAAACGTCGCTCGCTCACAGCATTTTGCGTTAGTTCAGTAAGAACCTTTCGAGCCAAGTCATTACGTCCACACTTCTTAAAGGCTTCCATAGCCTCCTCATATCGATCTTGCGACACAAGCCATTCAGCGTAAGAGAGAAACACTGACATATCAAACTTTCCTTGATACTCATCTGCCAATGTTGCAGCTTCTGTCCACATTTTGCGTTGAATATAGAGAGTCATCAGCTTGGAGTAATCGCCTGCTTTGAGGTATGCCTCTCTAGCAAGGCTAATATCGTCCAGCTTGGCCAGTTTATCTCCACAGTAGAGAAGGGTATCTTTGTCAGCAGCAGAGCAACCGCGCACAACTTCGGCCATCACTTGCTGCCATCCTTTGACAGTACCAACAGTGGTAGTGACAGGTGCTGAATTAACGACATCATTCTCGCCAATAATCTTCGCTGCCTGATTATACTGTCCCATAGACATAAACAGCTCTGATGCTCCTCGCCAATCTTTGATCTCTTGCAGCCATCTGGCCTGTTGAGCGGTCAACGTGGCCACATCGACCGTACCGGAATTACGAGCAAAGGTTTTGGCCTCCTCCCATTTACGCAGGACCACAAACATGCGAATGGCCTCATCGAGCTTGCCATTACGAGTGAGAATCTTCGCCGCTTCGTGGTAATGGCCTTCATACGCCATTATCTCCGCCTGCCAACGCGGATCGAGAGATTGTATTGTAACACCGTTCGAGTTGACATTTGTAGTGCCATTTGTTGAGGAAGAACCACCTCGATTTCGCCCTCCTGCCCTTCCCACTTCTTGTCTCGCTTCCGAAGAAATCGAGGAGGTTGAGGTAGCAGAGGCTGTAATTACACCTTTCTCGATAGCTTCTATAAGGCTTAAATACTTAGTATCCTTCAATCGAGCAAAAGAATTCTTTGCGATCATTAACATATTTGCTCGCAGCGCTTTCATTGCAAGTAAGCGCCACTCAACCTCAGTAGCACCAAGACAGGCGACTTTATAAGCGGACTCAAAGTCTTGGTTCTCCAACGCCTTTTGCATATTCGCGCCTTGAGGCACGTCAATACCAACTAATCCGCTCTTTTGTAAACAGAATATCTTTTGACCTCGGAAGCCCAATACATTACCGGACAGATGTAATTCTTGTATCTCTGTTAGGAACTTACTAACAGACTTATTGGCTTGTTGCTCTCGCTTGTACTGACTCAAAGGGACGATACCAGATACCACGGAAATGAGATTATTAGTGTTCGTGAAACAGACTAAGTCCTCTACTTCGTTATTGAAGCAAGCGGACTGAACGTTCTGCTGGGTGAATAATGTTTCTTGTGTTGCCAAGTCAGTAATGTGTAAAACGTTTTCCACGTCAATGGACAACAACAAAGTCTTGTAAATATTTATATCTAGCTTTACAATACCCTTTTGCTTCCTTGTCAGTTCAATAAGGAAGGGATTTTCAATGTAAAGTCTAAACACAGCACCAGTAGAAAGTGAGAGCAAAACACCTTCTCGACCATCCAATCCTCCATCCACACGCAACATCAAGATGTTGCCTTCAAGTTTCCACAGTTTTTGACGCTGACCATCCATGGAATATAGTTCTAAAACATTGTCAATCGCAACGAAAACATGTCCTGATGTTGCAACCATAAGATTGTTGACGATCTTAGTTGCTGCGTTGCGACTCAAAGCGGTGACGGTGATGCGCTCCTTTCGAAGGCGAAAATGGATATCAACAGAGTCATCTGACGAGGATTCATAGACGCAGATACGATCAAGGAGTTGTACTGCGAGTTTATTTCGGTACAACGAGATATTGTGAATCATATCCTTGCATTTGATCCGAACCTTCTTATCTGTGACTAAATGGTGAACGATAACCTCCGTCAAGTTCTCTCGATATGCATAGCGATCTTTATATAAAGAATGTACTGAGTTGAAATTGATCTTCAGACACTCTACCGAACCAAAGTGCGAACCCATTACCATCAATTCCTCTTCACTGTGACTGTCGACTGCCCAAAGCCAAGATTCTGCAGGTTTTGTTACAATCGCTAACTTGACTCCTTCTCTACTAAGGATTTGAATTTGACGATTTGATCCAGCAAGTACCACGTAACTCATCTTAGAGAGTGAGTTGTTCACAGAGTGCATAGAGAGGGGATAGTACGATAACTGCTTTTCAACCAAGACAAGGCCTTGCTTCGCTGTCAATCTGAAAGACAAAATTATTCATGTAAATCATAACTTACAGTGAAATCTTACTTGAAAAGTGTGTAATCCTTGTCCCATGTGGCTACTGCGAGGTTATCAGCGTGGTCCAATAAGCCATTCGAAGAATTGGCTGAATTGGCAGCATTACCACCTCGCTGTGGACCTTGTGGCTCAGGAATAAAGGTTAGACACCATATTGGTGATTGACGCTCAATCTTGAGGAGTTCTTCGGCTTGTTGGTTTCTAATAGAGATGAGACCGCTTAACATGCCCAAGGCAAGCAAAGTACCATCCGTTGACCAAGCAACAGAGACGATACGGGAGGGCACTTTCTCTTTAGTCACCTGTTTTTGATCAGGAGTCCAGAGACCAAAATCAACTTCTGAGCAAGAGGCGAGTAAGAGAGTTGTGGGATTATACTTTACTCGCTGGATCGGCGCACTATGGTTGTATTTCAATAAACCTTGGCCAGTATTTTTCCAAATTACCACAACATTATCAGCACCGCCTACAAACCAAATGATTTAAAGCCACGAATCGAGAAAAATTAATAACGAACCTGAGGCAAAGCGAGACCCATCACTGCTGTAACTGACCGAATACACAGTATCCTTGTGGCCACGCAGCGATTCTATTAGATCTCCATCTGAAGCTCGATACAGCAACACACGATTTCCCACGGCTGCGATTATCCTCGATCCATCTATCAATAGATCACTCATCAAGTCTTTCCCATCTTCAACAACAGATTACCTGGAGAAAAGGCAAGATCATTCACTGATAACTTGACTCCATCTCGCTCTGGAATTTGATCATTCCAGAGATTGTTCAGCTCCATGCTTACGCTGTGTTGGGTTTGTCTTGCTTTGATGAATTCAAATCAATTAAAATGAAAAACGTTCCTAAAAAGCGCTTTAAAATAGAAGAGAAAATCGCTTTTGGCAAATTCGGCGATTCGGTATTTACCGACAGAAAACCAACCGTTAGAAATCATTCATCAACCATCACAAAGGAAGAAGAAGCAGCATGGAAGAGGAGTTAACTCTTTGGTTTAATACCGTCGCATCACATGTGAGTGATTGTAATATTGATGATTTGGAAGTAGACTTTCAGACGAAATCTGTATTGATTCTGAATTATGTCCTTGGGAAAGATTCGATTAAATCGTTCGAAGATATCTACCACTTCCTCTCAACGCTTTATACTTCTTCTTACTTATCGTTAGAAGATGAAGTATCCATTCTTGAACATCTTCTTGTATATTGTTTGACAATGTCTGAAACAAGCAAACGAACAGAGCTGTTGCAAATCACTTCAGAAGAACTCGACCACAAGACACAACTCTTCGTCGTCGGAGTTATTCAGGATATTACTCCACCTACGGCGGTTGCGAGGGAAAATGTTTCAAGCGCTACTTCAGCGATTACCCCAGTGAAGGCGCCTGTCTCTGTGAGAGCGACGATGGACGCCTGCGAAGAATGCGGCAATTATGAGAAGAGAATCAAACAACTTCAAAGTGAGATTGCTCAAAATGAGCAAAAATTTGAAGAAGAATTAAAAGAAATCAAACAATCTTTGCTTTCTAAAGAGAATAAATTGCTTGATGAGGAAGTTGTCTTACTGCAGAAAGACTCAGAGATCTTCACACTGCAGAAACAACTAGCAGAGCTGCAATCTCAATTGCAAGATTATCATGAACTACGCGTTGAATCTATTGAAATGAAGGCTAAGCTTGCCAAGTATCAGGATGAAGTTCAGATCTTTCAGGAAAGAACTGACAAGTTCTCTCAGCTGGAATCATCGTACAACAAACTACGAGATAAATACGAAGAATTGGTCGAAATGAAGCAACAACTAAAGAGCGAAACATCTTCACATCAAGTAACGTATTCAAAGCTAATCGAAGCAGAGAAAGAACTCGAGGAACTGAGAAAGCTCAAGCCTATGTTAGAAACTTATCGCAGTGAGCTGAGCGAGAAGTCAATCTTGTTAGACGACGTGCGATATCAATTGACTCAAAAGGAGACATTGTCGCGAAACTTACAGGAGAAACTCGATCACTTACAACGTAATCATTCGAGTATGATGGAGGAACGAGAGCAACTGTCCAGCCAACTCTCATACACAAGCGAAGAACTGCGCACACAACAACGCGGCAGTGGCATCGGAGAAGGCGTTAGTGAGTTCAATCCAATACTTATGCAAGAATTAATGAAGCTTAGAGAGGAAAACGCGAGTTTGCAGTCGCAGCTTCAAGCGACTTCTGTTGAAACTCTCGAGCGCTTAAGCAAGGAAAACGCCGACTTAAGCGCTATTAACCAATCGCTCATTGAGAAGTGGAATACGACTAAATCAGACCTTCAGCAAGCTAGAGAACTGATTGCGTCATTAGAAAGCGATTTAGCCAAAACAAAGATGGATTATGAGATGTATTTAATGACGTTGAAGCAAGACCATGCCTCTGCGATTGAGTCATTGCAAGGAGAGCTGAAGCAAACCAAAGAACAAGCTGAAGTTTCATTACGTGAAACGATAGAAAATCACCAAAGACTTGTAGAACAATTACGAGATCAACACAGTGCTGAGATCTCTGTAATGCAAACAGAAAGAGAGAGAGAAGTTGACTTGATGAAGCAGCAATTAGAGCGATTAGGCATCGACCTCGAAGAGGAGAAGAATAAAAGAAGAAAGGTTGAGCGATTGAAAAAGTTGTTTGAAAGTGAATCACAGCGACAAAAGCTTCAACTATCAGCGTTGCAAAATGGCAGCCAAGGTTTAGGGGGAAGCGAAAGCGCTGACTTACAGACAGCAGCGAAGGAGATGAAGACGATGCAAGAGCAGTTGAATGCAGCTCAAGCAGAGATCCACACTTTAAAGGCATTGTTAGAAAACTCTGCCTCTGCTGGATCAAGTGGAGGCAATGCCAAAGGATTAAAAGGATCTTCAAACAATGCCTCAGCGAGTTCATCTGTCATGATTCATACATACTTGGAGCATGCAGAAGTGACAGACAAAAGGATCGAACAGCTTGAGAGGGAGAAGCGAGACATTCTCTCTCGGTCTCTCGAGGATAATAAGGAGAAGATGGAACTATCTCAGAAGTTGTTATTCATGGATAAGGAAAACCATTCTCTGAAGACAGAGATCAGAAAGATGACACTGGAGAAGGAGCGATTGGAGCGAAAACTGTTGAAAGAGAGTTTGTCTTCGGGAACCAGTGAAACCTCTGAGAAGGAAAACTTGGTTCTTTAGGTTCTTTCAGTAAGCTATTTGTTAAATAAATAGGAGTTAAATGAGCTCTGACTCTCTCTCTTCTTGTTCCTGGAACTGTTCACCTGAACGCATAAAATAACACAATCAAACATTCTAAGCCGATCCTCAAGTCCCAAGGACTTATTCGTCTTCAAGTTGATCAACATGACAATTTATTTCGTTACTGATCGACTTCATGCCAACCTCGAAACTTCAAATAAGATGAGCAACGCATCTATCGACATCATTGCCATGCTTAGACTATCTTTGCCTTCTCTTTTGTTGTGGGAAAAGACGTTTGAAGACCTTGATCATTATTACAATTATAAATAATAATCCTATTCTCTAACCCAACGATTATCAAGTGTTTAAAGGGAATCTTTATTCACTCTCAATAGTTTTCGTCGGTTCGAATGACTCGCACTTCCTCTAACTTATACAGATCAGCCACTCCCCACACAGTCAGAATCGCGAGTGCTTTGGAGAATGGCGTGGGAAAGATAATATGGTAATTTTGTTGTTGCAAGCCTTCGACTGCCACTCGTCCTATTAGCTCCACGAACTCCGAGAACCCTACATCAAATATCATCAATAACGTCAGTTGCGGAGATCGAAGAGAAACTCACCTAGTCCCTGCAGACCTGTCTGCAGTGGTTGAGTGGCGGAATTATTCGGTGGACTCGTCGGAGCGCCTGTCGCCTTCTTGTTCTTAATCCAATGAGAGTCAGGCTTATTGCCCAGGTGCATTGGTAGGGTTGCTCTATAAGGCGGGACAGTCAGAGAAGAGGTCATGAGAGGAGGTTCTGACAGTTCTTACTCTCTTGTCTTGTTGAATTTGTTGATTTGAGCAGTGGAATGAGGTTTCAGGTTGGAAACCTGTTCTCTCGTCGGAAGTCGTGATGCGATGATGTTTTTTCGACGATTCGTGCGATGGAAGAAATCTCGGATCTGCTGCTGTGAACAGACGAAGGGCATAATCCCGTAGTCTCTGGCGAAGCGCAGGAAAGCCGTCTCCGTCACGATGAGTGAGTCAGGATGCGTCTTTCCATGTTCTCCGTCAGCAGAGAATTTAAGAGGGGCGACAGGTGGGAGCTTGAACAAGCCTATGACGTCATAACATGAGATTTGATAGAAGGCAAGATGATCTATGATCCTCGTTTACCTCGCTCATTTAGCTGTGCACTGAGAGGAAAGGGAGTGTTGATCTCAGGGACCTGACATAGTTGAGGTGAGAGAGGATGATTCATCTTCATCGAGGACGTTTACCTTCCCAGTAGCATCACTCGCATAGTTGAGAAAGACCTTCCATAAGTTAGGAGCATACGTCACCATGACGAGTGCAATTCTCTCCTCTAACACGAGTTCGTCCGTCGAGCCGCGCTTATTATGGCCTTTGCACCAGAGATAAAAGGGACAAATCACTTCCTACAATACCTCGATGACGTGGCGTTAACTGACAATAACAAAGGATTCTCACCAACAAAATCTTGTTGAAGGCCACAGTCGCATCATCTTGATAGAGTTCAGGGTATACGATCTGTGTGATGTGGAGGAGGAGTTGATAGAACTGACCGAAGTTAATGACGAATTTGTCGATCTTTTGTGCTTGGAAGTGACGTTGATCTGTGATGTGAACAGAGAATCCACTCTCATCATACCTCGCCATTGCTTGAATATTCTTCGGCAAAGAGCGGATCAGATGTACGGGGTCTAGAGTGTCTTTGTACTCATCCAGCGGCTCGTCGTTGTCGTTGTGCGCTGCATGCGTCTGTAAGATCGCACTATCATCCATGAATTCGACGAACTGCTCGATGGACATAAAGCCTGTTTCACCACAGTATCGTTGATAGACTGTGAGCAACATCTCCTCTATCTCCTTGCCCTTGGCGTAGGGACACTGCTGCTTGGAGTCTGGATGAGGATCCTCCGCGATCTCCTCACCGTAGAAGAACAACATCAGACGAAACACCTCAGAGAAGGTCAATGGGTTTTGTTCTTCTTGTTTTCTAGCATCTTGTAATGCTTCTTTCGAGGAAATCTTGGTTCGGAAGGCGCTTTCTCTTCCTCGCGCCTCCTTCTGCTCCTGCACTATCTTAGAGAGGTTTGATTCGAGTTGCGCGAACTTCGCCTCGATGATGTGGCGTTTGATCTTATTTACTGCAAACTTCGAAGAGGAGGAAGATGACGGTGCAGGTGGTGGAGGAGGAGGAGGCTGTTTCGTCGGAGTCATCAGAGAGCCAGGAGTGTCGAGGTAGTGGGAGGAAGGTGGCGGTGGAGGTGGTGGCGGGTAGTGCTTGTAGTCACTATTTAGCTCCGACTCGTGGCGTGATAAAGTAGCGTCAGGCGAGGCAAAGGTGTTGATCGTGCCTTGAAGGATGGACTCCGTGTCAACATAGTCGTATTCTGAGGCAGTGCGTGGAGGAGGTGGCGGGAGGAAGGGATTGAGAGAGCTCTGATTCATTCGACCATTGCCTGACATAGCACCTTGAGGGCTCGATAACGAGGGCTGCATGTACGTAGGGGCGAGGGAGACACCACTGAGTTTAGTGGAGGTGACGGTGATGTTGCTCTTAGCGGGGAGAAGGCGAGTGAGGTCAGCGGCAGTGTCAGTGTAGCTTCCTAAGACCACGTCACAACGCTTTCGACAAGCAGCAATCCATTCTGAGCGCTCTAAAGCCGACAGTGCATAGAGGCGAACCGTCGGGCGGGAAGAGTGACGTATGTCGAACTCATAGCCGTCATTCGCCTTGAAGGAGCGCTGTTCATCAAAAGTCTTCTCGTCATTCTCTGGAGGTATGAGTTTACAACCCTCTAAGGGTATTATCCCAATTGGCTTCTCATTCTGTGGATTGTGGAAGAGGAAAAGATAATTGCCACGAAGAATCGTGAAGCGTTTAATCCACGATCCTGTCGAACTCATCGTCTTGCGAAACAACCATCCACCAGGATAAATTTCTGGATCACTAATTCTGGTTAAATCATCCTTGACAAGGTCGCGAAAGCTCAAGGTTCCATCATATCTAGCAATTCCGATGATTGGAGAGTATTGCCCTGTATTACTCTCACTGTAACACAAATATTCCTCACCAACAGCTGTCAACATTCTCTATACTAGGAAATCCCGTCAAGAAAAAAAAATCCAGACCCTAAGATGGCGGAGGATTGAGATGGTTTAGTTGTTGTTTGTAACGACAAAAAAAGATTGCGATCTACTCTATCGAAGGAGAGAGATGTTATATTGAGAGTGACTGCCCTGAGATGCCCAAGCCCCTCTTAGGTTTTTTTTTCAAATTCAAATCGAAGAAATCATCGACTAAGACAACAGAATATTGCTAAAATACACATATATTACGAGATAGAGACTTACTGAGACATGACAAAATTCTATGGAGACATAGAACTTCATAATAACATCACAGAACTCTCAAAGAAGTCTCGAATTCAGAGGATTAAAGAAGTACGAGAGCAAGAGAAATTATTAGCTCTGGAAAGATCTCAAGATTTCAGAAAATATGTGGATGAAAGAAAGCAAATAAAATATGAAAAGAAAGTGCAATTGAAGAAGCAACAACTGATTCAAGAGAAGCTGGAGAAGATGAAGGAGTTGGAGTATTGTCTCGTGAAGACAGGTGAAGCACATCGCAATGCTAAGGACGAAGTAAAAGTATTCCAACAACGACTTCAGTCCAAAGAGCGTAAATACCATGAAGATGAAGAGAAGGTGCAACAAAGACACCAATATGCGCTGAAAGTGATGAAAGAAGAACGAGAAATTGAAGAGAAAGAAACAGCTCAGATCCTCCACCTCAAGACTCTTCGAGAACAGTCGCGCAAGGAGGAGCGAGAAGACGCGCACTACTATGCTGAGCATCGAGCGGTTCGAGAGGAGGTTGGTCGTCAAGGTCTTGTGAGGAAATATCAGCGTGCTCTCACGCCACGTAGCGCTGAGAGAGTGCACGAACGATTCCCTACTGAGGTCAACCCAACAGTCGTTCGCCACACGATGAGCGATACGAACGTAGTGAGCAACAATGCAACGATTCAAGAGCGTGTGACGTTGCGTAAGAGCTGGCGGGCGATCATGGATGAGCTGCGGAGGAAGAGAGTGATGAAGGAGCGAGAGAAGGAAGCGATCCAAACACACCGTCAGAACCGCGGAGCGAGATTCCTGGAAGAAGAGCTGCAGCTGTTGACCCTGGTTGATAAGTCTCGTCATCGTATCAAGGAGACAGCGCAGGTTGAGGTGGAGGAAGAGGCAGAGGAGTTGCGAGGAGATGCGACGAAAGATGAGTTCGAGAGAATATTCATGTCAACGATGGCAGTGAAGCGTCGTCCAACGACCACCGCTAGTGCTTTATCGCCATCTCCTCAGAGACAGACATCCTTTTCCACAATTCCGTCTACACTATATCTTTCTAACAAGCCACCGCCGCCCTCGATGCCCGACGACTTCTCAGTCACTAGCAATAGTGAGGACAGTCTTCAGAGCAGCGGCTCTTGGCGGCTTCATCTCCGCCAGCAGAGTGGTAAAAGGGAAGTTGAGTCTAAAACTTCTACGAATGCGAAGGCATCAGCTGGTGGTGCATCAGCTCCTCTTCCTCGCCTCCCTCCTCCTCTACCCCTCGCACCTCCTGCATATGAGTTGTCAGAGAGAGACCAGAGAGCATCCATCGATCGATCGCCAAGTACTGATCACGATGCTCAAGAAGAAGATGAAGAAGAGGAAGAGGTGGTAGTTCAAACGAATCAACGTCATCAGGAACAGATATCAGACCTGCAGCAACACAATGAGGAAAAGAAAGAAGAACGGAAGGAAGAGAAGAAAGAGGTACTTAAACGAGAGGAAGAAGAGTCGTCAAGTGAGGACAGCGACCAAGACGAAAGCAGCGATGATAACGACAGCGAAGAAGAAGAGGAAGCGGACGAGATGAAGGAGGAGTTCAAGAAGCCCTTCCCAGCAAAAACGATTCCATCAAGAGAAACAGCCCTAGCAGAGGCGAGGGAATTATCTCGTCAGAGGCAGGAACTAGAGCAGCGGGAGAGAATGAAGATCGAGAGAGAACAAGAACGAGAACGAGAAACAGAACGAGAAACAGAACGAGAAAAGACTGCGAGAGATTGGTCTCGTGCAGAGGTTAGCACTACTTCGTCCCTTTTACAGGAGCAATGGAAGCAGCGAAATGAGGAGGGACTTACAGCTACGCATCCTCAGAGACAACAGCCAGGACCTATTCTACCGCCACCACTCCCGATGACGTCGCGTGAGAATATTCAATCATACAAGCCCGTCCCTCGACCTATCACTATCCCAATGCATCCCAGATATGAGGAGGTGGCGACTTCTCAACCTCTTCCTATCCAAGAGCCTCCTCAATTGCCTACTCTGAGAGGCTTTAGAGTGCCAGCAGAGCCTTTGAGGTCAGCGGACCACGTTGAGAGAAGAACACATCAAACCAGCTCAACCACCGCTATTGCTACTTCTACTGCTTTCACTACCACCAACACATTAAATACCTTCACTGGAAGCTCTACAGTACAAAGAAAGGAGTCAGTATCTCCTGTGGTTTCTTTCCCTGTCCCTCCTTCTCTTCCTTCAAATAAAATTCCGACAACGAAGAAGGAAGAGAGCTTTCTATCGATGACATCAGCGACTTCTACTCGTTCGAGCTCCTCCACTAAATCAAGTTCTAGCTCTTCTTCGCCGTCGATATCTCTTGCTTCCTCCATTAGTGAGACGCAGAGTAAAGGATTCGCAGAGCAATTAACAAGTCACATCCTCCAGCACTCCCTCAACCAAGCAGTCGAAGTAGAGCGAGATGAAGCTCGTCATATGATGACATCTACGTCGATATCGACAGCATCTCTGGATCATTCAGAATCAACGATATCAGAAACAGGCATAGAGGTGGAGATAGCTCCTCAGACTGCGCCTCGTCAGCTCAACCTCAATATGACGGGCAGTGACTATCACAGTCCCTCTAGTGGCGAGAGTTCAACTTCGTTATCAAGGCACTCAACTCAATCCTCCCCTTCTTCTACTCCTTCCTCCTCTAACTCTAATGTGTCTCGCTCGTCGTCATCTTCCTCATCAAGAGAAAGGAGAGACCAGTACTACGTGGCAGCTACCACAGCTACTGTCACAGCACCAGCGGGCACTTCATTCACCTCCTCTCCATCATCTCCATCCTCTAATAGCTTGAGTCAGCCTATCCTCCTCCTAAGACAACCACTCCACTCTACCTCATCTACGTCCTCCACACCCTCCTCCACATCATACTCCTCTCATGGCCTCCCTCCACTGCCATCACCTTTAGAGAAACCTCAACACTTCTCCATGACACAACTGCTACAACACGATCAAACAGTCAATGAGATCCAGCGAGAGATCGTTGAGATGCGTCAGAGACTGCTCTCCGCTGTTTCCTATCCAAGCGTCATTCCAGCTCCTGCCATGCCAACGATGCTCTCTCCTTCCACTCCCTCCTTTGCTCTGAGCTCATCCGCCTCCTCGCCACCTCCCCTCTCTCCAAAGAGTGATGATGTCAGCACCAACACCTCTGACATCAGCAACATCCTCGATAGTCGTCGCGAGGATGAGAGTAGTCGTTTTACGTCATCGAAGAAGGTCGGTGGTGAAGAAAGGGAAAGTCTGAGCACTGGAAGCTTGAACTCGAAAGATCTTCTCTCACTTCGTACCTCCTCGTCATCGTCAGCATCTGTCTCCCGCTTTACTCGAACTACTGTGACGTCACAGGCCCAAGGAAAGGCGGTAACATCACTACCGCGTGAGCTCACTGCCACACCCACAGACTCTACCGCCTCCTCTCACTCGTCAGATTCGCTGGCCCAATGGATGACGTCATCGAAGCAGGCAAAGGAGAAAAGAGACGTGAACACTACCTTGCTGACCAGTGATGAAGAAGAGGAGGAAGAAGAGGA
>VFQN01006220.1_pt1 | contig 13854 bp, 18 predicted proteins | sample 3512371 | NCBI WGS metagenome assembly VFQN01 (sample SAMN10412370, study PRJNA504923) | tailings metagenome | isolation source: Replicate 2 from Balatoc abandoned mine | place: Philippines: Itogon, Benguet | collected 2017-08-28
GATGCAGCAGCAGGGGCAGCAGCAGCCGTGACGCGTGGGTGGAGGACGGGTTGCTTAGTGGTTGTGATGGCATCGTGGTGATAGGGTGCGACACGTTGGCGTGAGAAGTTAGTGCGACGGGCAGGGCGGAGGGTATATGTGCCGTACTGACGTAGCTGGGGCCGGCTAGTAGTCGGTTCATCCTTGTGGGCGGGCAAGAGCTCGCAAGGGACTCTGTAGGCATCTAGTTGACTCATTGGTGTAAGCTAGCTGTCCATGGCAATGGATACGGCAAGCAGGGGGGCTCGGCATAGGACACGTGCGCCGTACTTGCGGTCTTTAAGTGCTTAGTGATACTTTAGTGCTTAGTGATGGGGCCTGCTCAGTGCCCTGTCCTATAATGGTAGTCTGGCATTGTGTGCTATTGGTGTGGGGCCTGCAATTCCAACCAAGCCAGTCCCTGCGCTAGAGGTCTTGGTTATTGATTCTTAAAGAGGTGGTTCACAGCTAGCGAGTGACAAGGCTGGTCAGGTATGAAGCGGTGGTTACTGTCTGGCGTCTAGAGGAAGTGCGGCGAAGCGCCTTGGGAGTCCCGTAGCGATTAGTGGTGGGCACGGCAATTGATTCAAGTCGTGTACCGTGCCTGAGCAACGGACGCATTCGCATTCGGCACATTCCATGCTTCTTTGTGGCGTTGCAATAGGTTGCAGTCTAGGAACCCTATCCTACTCATATAGTCGTATTGCGTGCCAGATTGCGGGGTTGCCGCCTCACGGGGTGGTGCCCAAGGGTGTTGCCTACCGGTATGTGGCACTTCCTCCCAGGGATACATGAGCGATCCTGATCCAATGGACAACAGGGTATGTGTACGTGATCAATACCGGACCGGAAGGGGTCCCCTGTAACATCGCAAAGTTCAGCTGTGCCTGGCTGCCCTCTGCGTCACGCTAGGGCGACACACACGGGCACCCGCACACCGTAACGCTGCATATGTACTTTGCCCGTTGCTGCTCTCCTCCCTCGAGCCACTATCAATCAGACGCCTCGCCCGAAGATACATGCACTGAATCCAAGCGTTGCTCTCATGGCAGTATCCATCTACGCCACCTCATCCCCTCATGGAAGCAACAGCAGCGTGCGGGTTGCAGGGCATTGAGATACCTCAGTGCCTCTTCCCCACGCCCCTTCCCCAAGGGAGCTGATGCTGCTCCGCCCCAGTCCGCGGCCCCAACAGCCAACACACGCCATACGCACCTCGCGCGCAACTGCTACGTCGTACGTGCACCCCTAGCAAGGTCATGTGTTGTCCCCGAACCAAGCAAGCACCCAAACGCCATACCGCATCCTTCGTCTCGACGTACCACACGCTCCCTGTTGCACCCTTCGGACGCTCCCAATCCCAACCACTCTCATCACACGCCCATGGCGGTGCCGGCAGCTCCCCCGACCTCGTCCAGCCGCGCCGCCAGGTGCGCCCATTGCGCCCGCTCCCGCGGCACGCCCACCAGGAGGTCTCCCTTGGCCATGCGCCGCCAGTGCAGCACCTTGAACAGCCCCGTGGCGTAGCCCTCCTCCGCGGCGGCAGCGTTGCGGTCCATCTCCACCACGCGCTTGCACAGAGCGGCGGCGGTGGCGGCGGCAGACGGGGCAGCGGAGGCGGCGGCGGCCGCAGCTGTCCCTGCCGTGGCGGTATCCCCTGCGGAGTGGTTCTGGTCCGCCACCTGGGGGTGCAGGCACGGGGGAGCGAGGGTAGGCGCGCGGGTAAGGCAAAGGCGATGGGTAGGCAGCAAGAGAAAGGGTTCGACAGCTACACGGCCACATGGTGGCTACATGGTTGACATGTACGGATGTGCCCAGAGGCGCACGAAGAGGGGCGGTGGCGCCCCTCTCCACGATGCACCCCAGCCAGCCGGCCTATTGCACCGCACAAAGGGGGCTGAACCAAGGAACTACGAAGTGTACCTAATGGCCGCTGTCCGCTGCCCACCTTTGCCAGCACTCGGAAGTTGGCCTCGGGGTCCGGCAGCCGCTCGCGGAGCCACGCCGAGCGGGGGTGCTGCAGCTGCCCGCACAGCGCCCCCGCCCCCGCCCCCGCTCCAGCCTGCGGCGGAGGCCACTGACCCTCCTGTGCTGCCGCTTCTGCGTCCCCTGCAGCTCTGGCTTTTGTAGGGACTCCTGTCGTGGCGTGCTGCGGCCCGTCGTGCGACCCTGACGGCGCTCCCGGCTGCTCCTGTTCCTGCTCGCCCAGCTGTCCAGCGGCGCAGGGGGGGGCGGCGGCCGCCGCCTGGGCCGCGGCTGCCGCGCGCGCCGCCGCCGGCCTGTCCCCCGGCATGGAGGGCGTGTAGGCGTGCAGGTGGGCGGAGAAGGAGCTGCCGCCGGCCAGCGAAAACTTGAGCTTGCCTGGGACAGAAAGGTACAGGGTACAAGGGTTACATGGGCGCTGGAATGGGCAGTGGCTATGGGGGCCGCAGCACGCAAGCTGCGCTGGCTGAGCCCGGCCACCCAATATCCGTACAGCGCGGCGCCATGCCTCCAGCTCCCGCACGCAACCTCGCCTCCCCCAGCGCCAGTGCAGGCGCACCCTGCCACCCGCCCCGGTCCCACCCAGAGCTCGTTGCGCCCACCTCCACTCAATTTATTTTATCAACCCATATTGTACACACACACCTCCATCACGATCCACTGACCTACCGACCCGCCGACCCGCACCCACCCACGCAGCAGGGGCTGACCACGTACGCCGCCCGCTGCCGTGCCGCCAGCAGCAGCGCCGCGTCCGTGGCGTTGCCGCAGGCGTGCAGCGCCAGGCCCACGTCGAAGGGCGCTGCGTACTCCTCGATCATGCAGCGGGCGGCGGACACGTTGGACAGCCCCGCGGCGCGGGCGCGCTCCAGCAGGATGGCCACGGCGGCCGGCTTCATCTCCACGCCTGGAAGTCCGGGTGGGGTTTAACGTACGCTTGTATAGTTGTTGCATGTCGGTCAGGACGTCAACAACGGCAGGGCGCAGAGGATCACCACCCACGATATGGCAACGGGGCTGAACCAGCGCGGGCCCACATGTAGGCCGCAGCAGAGGCAGCAAGGCGGTCTAGACGGGGTGCAGGTTGGGCCAGAATGCTGGTCCAAGGATGGGGAGGGCTACCTGTGAAGTGGCAGTGAGGAAAGGCCGCCGCCAGCGGCAGCAGCAGGCTCCCCGTGCCGCACCCGAAGTCCACAACGTGCAGCTGCCGGGGGGCCTGGCCGGAGGGCGGCCGCCCTGCTGGTGCGGTGCGTTCATAGTGCTCCTGCAGTTGCTCCCTTCTCCCTGTCGGAGAGTTGGCCGGTTGGTGTTCGCACGGCCGCTGTGCTGCTGGTGCCCCATCCCGCCCTGCCGCAGGGGCGGGTGCCAGGTGCTGCAGCACAGCGGCAAAGCTCTCCACCTGCAGGCAGGGCGGGCGGATGGCCGGTGAGCATGACACGTCGGTGCAGGACGCCGACGACGTCGCGTACCGGTACCCAACATGGTGCAACACAAACCGCCACAGTACCGCACCGCACCGCATGCAAACCCGCCCTGACCCGGGCAAACGTTTCTCGCTACTCTAGCATCCCACACAGTGATAGGCTCGCCAGAAGGCACACTCGGCGCACCTGCCACCGCTTAACGAGGCCGCGGGTCACTCGCAGCTCAGATCCCTCGCCACACGCTGTCGCACCAAGCGCCGCTTGACCCCCGCCTGTGTCTTGGGGCAGCTGAACGCGCCCATCCACGCCTTGCCCTTGCTGCATCTGGGCGCAGGCCTGTTCAACTGTCGAGTTGCAGCCGGCTGCCGCGCCTGCCTCCCCAGGGCGGCCTAGCACCATCTGTGCCAGCTGCTCCTGCAAGTTGCCTCTCCGCCGTGCGTTGTTGCGAGGGTTGTCCAGCACGCAGCATGGGTCTGCGCTGGGATGGGTTGAGCAGAAGCACAGGAGCAGCAGTTTGGTTGGCTGAGAGCATGGGGGCACACAACCCAGGGCGGCAGGGGTGCGTGTGCGTCCTGTCGGCGGGAGCGCCCGCAGCAGGGGCATATTGTGCACTGGCTCAGCAACAAACCGGACATCCAGGTCGGCTTGCATATCGTATTGTTACATTTGTAAAGACAGGCAGCGTAGGAGTGGGGAAAAGGGTGTGTGGGAAGCTCTTTGGCAAGGCGTGCTGCTCACCTGCGTGGCACTGTTTCCCAGTTCACGGCAGGGTTGGCGACAGCTGCTGTTAGAGCTTCCAGCTCTACTATTTGACTCTGCATATTGACATCGGGGATAGCGCTTTCGAGTACACATACTATTTCCGCCTCTTGGCCCCGTTTGGTGCCTGAAACGCGCATCTCGCATTTACGGTATCGGCTGTTACCCTGTTATTCATTACTGGATAGGTAATATTCTAATATACTGGATGGCAAGAGGTAAGGTTTCAAAAGCAACGACTAACTGTCTTCCATTCCAGACTGCATCAGGAGGCGCCAAAGCGGGTCCCCAGGTTGAGAGCACGACGCACTAGCATGGGGCCGCCGGATGTGCCGCTAAGCTGGTAAGAGTCCATGGCGGTGTGGCCCTCATACCATAGACACACTGGTGCTTCTCATGCTGCACGAGGGTGGTGCTTCACGGCTGCACTTTGTCTGCCCCCTCCGTGTGTGTTGCCGAGCACGCTTGCGCGCAGCTGCACCGTGTGCTGTGGCACTGCAAGGAATCTGGGGACAGGCTGTGGAGCGTGGACAAGCAAGCTACCCACCTCAACACCGTGCACGTGGTACCACGCATTGCGGCATGCATCATGCTTGCGTATCGGTATACGCAGCCACCGCTTAGGGCAGGCGGACACGCATCCACCACTGCTCACCACTTGCCACGCAGCCAAGGCATGCAGAGGCTCACATCCGAGCCAGAGTATTTTCGGGTGCGTGTAGTGTGCATTGACACGCAAAGCCTCCCGCCTGGGGCTTTCCAGAGTCCAATCAGCCAGGCCTTTGTAACTAGACGGAACTCCGTATGCTTAATCCTTGATGGCACCCTGCACCATGCTACCCTTCTCAGGAACACCAGGCCAAACTCGCAAGGCCATTCCTCTCACGCACAAGTCCTGCACACGCACAAGTCTTGGCTCACGGCGCTGCCACGACCTGCATGTGCAAATTAGTGAGATGAACAGCAAGCTGCACGTCACGCAGCAAGCCATAATATTGCACAATACCCAAAACGCTGGAGCAGGCTCAGAACAAATCCTGTACAGCAGTAGCTTTGGGTGTCGGAGTGCGCCCCTCAGCGAAGGGCCCCCAGGCGCTACCACCCTACCACTCGAGCCGCCCGGCCCCACGCGACATAGCCCATGTTACCCCTCCCCCCGGTGAAACTTCAGCAATGTTCTTGAGTGCATAATACACAGAGCCGCATGAACAGCGGCGTACCAACAAGATATCGAGCTTCGCCCCCCTCGTACCGTTCGCCGACCAGTCCCGTTGCACATGCAGCGTGCGAATCCCGCAAAGCACCATACCCGTACTGATATACCAGAATTTGCAGCCACAGGCGTTACGATATTTACCCCATCATAATACGGGCTACAACGTAACAATCCCATCTCATGCACCCAACAGAGCACGGCGTACCAAGGTGCTCATCACCTCACTGGCCCCTCATCAAGCTCTATTGGCCCCTGCCTCGCAGTTGAGCGGCTGCCGCATGACGTTGGTACGTTGAGTCCCGACAAAGTATTCCACCAGCAGCTGCGAGTCTTGACCGCTGCACACTCTCCTCAGTCGTTACCTAGGTGGAGCCCTGGGGGCTCTTCTCCTCGACGATGGCTGGCAGGGGCTCCTGCACGTGCACAGCCGCGGGCGAGCCAGTGGCCTGCTCGGGTGACTGCTGCTGCTGCTGCTGCGGCGGCGGCGGCGGCGGCGGCAGCGGCGGCAGCGGCTGTAACGCCTGTGCGAGCTCCTGCGGATAGCACACCTCCTCCGGGTGTCCCTGTTGCTGGTGCTGCTCCATGATGATGAGCAGCTGCTTGACCACCTCCGCGGCGGCGGGCCTGCGCTGGAAGTCGCCCTCCCAGCCTGAAAGGGACAGGCGATGTCGGGGGCTGTGTTAGCACACGTGGCAGCTCTTCGATGGCCCTTTGCAAGCACCGCTGGTTCGCCATGACCACGAGGTCTACATGCACATCCGCCATCCGCATTGCGTGCAACTGCAACAAGGGTGCCGCAGTCATTGCCTCCCTTCGCCTTGCATACCCGGCTGCGGCGTGACACCCCGTACCCCCACGCAGACTCCGCATGCTGGCACTCATGCAGCACGCACATAGCGGTAACATACGCTTAGTCCAGAAACCCCCCGTACCCACACTGGCACACCAGCTTGGACAGCTTCTTGGGCCACCTGTCCTGCGGCACCGGCAGGCGGCGGTGCAGCATGGCCACGCTGTAGGCGATGGTCACAGCGTTGAGCCCCGCCCACGGCTCCTCGCCAGACAGCATGGCCCACAGCAGCACGCCGAAAGAGTACACTGCGGGGTAGCGGGAGGGCGGCAGGCGCATTGGGTGCAGCGGCGGTCGGAGACGGGCCCAGAGGGAGTTCTTGCTTGGGCGGAGTACCGTAGCACGTGTAGCAGGCCGTGCGTTGCGGACACGGAAGACAGTGATGGTATGTGAGACTCAGCGCCCTCCCAACTGCTGAATCAGGAAAGGCGCTAGCAGGTGGCCCGCGAGCTCCATCGACTTACTGTCTGCGTGGTGCGTGACGGTGTTGTTGTAGGGGTCAAACATCTCGGGGGCGATGTAGGCGGGCTGCGACAGGCAGGCGGCGGAAAGGGCGACACGGGAGCAGTGGGCGGCAAGCTCAGCGTGGGCCGACCGAGGCGCCTGCATCACGCATGGCAAGTACTAGCACAGGGCAAGCAAATGCACCACCAGACATTGATATGTTTTGACGTGGCACAGTGCAGGTACAGCACAACAGCAGTGCCTAAGTCCAGGGGTGGCGATCCACAGCAGCGGCACGCCGCCATGCGGCACTGGCCGCACTGGCCGCTTACCGTGCCCGCCTCCGGCTCCTGCGTGTCGTAGCACGTGTTGCGCACACGCGACAGCCCAAAGTCCTGCGAGCGCATGTGAAGAACGTGTCAGAAGCAAGAGCCAAAGGTTACTCCTAGGGAGGCCCACGACGTACGCACCCACCGGTACCTCTTCCAGTACGTTGGTCCAGTCTAAACGCACGGGACGCACGGGACGTGCATACCGGAGTGTCACTGCGTCTAGTTTTGCAGCTCGTTGTAAAACACACTTCACCAGCTCACCGACAGCTTTGCGACCGGCCTGTCGCCCCACGGGTTGTTGACCAGGATGTTGGCGGGTTTGAGGTCCCGGTGCACGATGGTGGGGTGCAGGTAGGCCAGCCCGTGCGCTACGTCGAGCGCAATGTGCAGCACGGAGCGCAGCGGGAGCAGCGGGCGACGGGAGGCGCCGCCCGCCCCGTTGCTGGCCCCGCGGCCTCCTCCCGCCCCGCCGTACAGCATCTTGTCAAGGGATGTCCCCATCAGTTCCATAACCAGGCACACGCGGGGCGGCGTGAGGCACACCGCCAGCAGCCGCACCACGTTGGGGTGCTGACAGCGTGCCAGCACCTCAACCTCCTGAGCCAACGCGTGGGCGGCCTTGTCTCCGGCCGCGGCCGCCTCCGCGGCCGCCGCCTTCGCAGCAGCGTCTTCAGTGGAAGCCGCGCGGTCTTTCTCCACATGCGGCCGCAGAGCGTGCTGGTCCGAAGTGATGGCTTCACTCTCCAGGGTATGCGCTATGTGTGTTAGGTCCGTGACACACAGCGCCACCTCCTCCTGCGCCGCACGGTCCGGGTCCATGTCCCGATCCATGCCCGGGGGGACCGCGTTAAGCAACGCACACTCGGCTGCCGTACCAGGACCGGAAAGCCAGTCAATGCTGCTCCGTGTGCTGCGCTTGCGGCGGGCTATGATCCCGGAGCCGAGCTGGCTGGCACGCAGCATCGCAATGAAGGCAGGCGGCGGCTCGGGCACGGCCCCATCCTCCCCCTCATCTGCCGCGCCCCCGGTCGTGCTGCCGCTGTTACATGCTTCAGCCTGACCCCCGTCCTGCTCGCCCTGGGCCTCATTTCCGCTATTCCCGTCGCGGTCGCGGTCACAATTGTCGTCACGCCCATCACTTCCAGCGGGGGAAGGGTGCACCCCAAGCGGGGCACTGCTTGAAGCGCTGTCGCCACCGCCACCGCCACCGCCATCGCTACCTCCAGGAGCTCCAGCCTGTTGATGTGAGGGCCGCCGTACAGCCGGCTGGGCCAGCAGCATGGCAGCCGGCGGCGAGGTGCTCACTTCGTCCTCGGGCTGCTGCTGCGGCCCAGCGGGCAGCGTAGCGGCCGGATCGCTCTGCCCGTACTCTGCCGCCGCCGCCGTTGCAACCGCAACTGCTCCGGGGTTGGCCGGCTGATGCCCTTCCAGCAGCCCCGGCGCCACCAGCACCTTGACCGCCACCCTGGCCCCCCGGTACTCCCCCACCACCACGCGGCCGTGTGCGCCCTTGCCCAGCACGGTGGGCGTGAGGCGCACCACGTCAGGGGAGCCCTCCAGCACCTGCACGTCGCCGCGCCAGCCGCTGCCGGCGCTCACCAGGCCATCCGTGGTGGGCGCCGAGGCACCGGCGGCGGACGTGTTGGCGGAGGACAAGGTGGCAGCGCTGGGAAAAGCGCTGTGAAGCACGCCGCTGGATGTGGGCTGGCCCAAACTCCTCCCTGAGTGACCTGCGTGTAACGGCACGAGTGAGCAAGCAAAGGCGCACAAATATACTGAAGTCTCACCGCTAGCCATGGTAGCTCTCTGTTCGGCATTGCAACAGGCAGAGCAACACTCTGTGGTAGGTGTAACGCACAAGACCCTTGTGGGTGCATAGTCTGGCGTTTCTGGCCGTGTGCACGAGCACACGACAGCATGCCTGCCCCTTACTGACAAGAGACCAGTCGGTGAAACAGTAAAGGCACGTTGGTCTGGGCGACGACGGTGTCGTGGGTTTCGGCTGCGGCCTTCGAAGGAAGCTCCGCAGGCCCCCAGCCTCCCTCCTCCGCCACGCCCGTGCCCGGGGCCTCGCTACCCCAGCTGCGGGCAAGCATGGACACAACGCAAGTTTGATGTCACCGCCTTGACACGCGTTGTTGATGCGCCTCTGCTTGCGTCATGGACCTGTGAGCGCATGCGTGTGTGGTATGCATGCGGAAAGCACTCTCGCAGGCTGCTGCAGCCTGCTGCCTTGCTTGGTGCTTGGAGCCTGCTCGCTGGGTGACACGCAGGTGGGTTATGCTGATAGGGTCGCCAACAGGTACACGGGCATGAGTACGGTACGGACAGATGGCGCCTCCATTCAGTCATGGCTAAGCACGCACGGGTCCGTACTGCTGCCCGCTATGGGGCCCGGCAAAACCGGAAACACGCGTAGGGTACGGCAACTACGTACAGCACGTGCATCAGGCAACGGCATAGCTGTATATGGCAACGGCAGTGCAGTTCTCTCACTGAGCTCGGTCGGCGGCCGCTTTGGTGCCACTGCCGCCCGACCGGGATCCCGGACTTGGCGTCGCCCGATCCTTGGCTTGAGCGGTGGAAACGGTGCGCTGCCGTTTGCGCCGCACCAACAGGACAGCGGCCGCCAACGCGACCAAGAAGACAGCAAGTCCTGGTGAGGTTGAACAACGTGTGGCAAGTTCGGCACTGGTGTTACTGTAGGGATTGGCGCGCGATTGCGGCACGTGCCCTCGTGCAGAGTGTGTGTGGGCCAGTGCACACGTAAGCAGTGCCGTTGTGGAGCGTGTATGCATAGGGACCGGAACAAGAAGGGGAGCATAGGCGGCCATGGATTCACCACCAGCATGCACGCACCCTGTTCACATCGTGTGCTTTAGCTGCGCAAAGAAGGCATAGCTCCCAGGCTACCCAGGCAGGGGATACCCACAGGTGTAATCGCACGCACCTCCCAGCACGCCAGCCAGGACGCCGGCAAGGACGTGGCTGTTATGGCCGCTGCCGCGATCCACAGCGTCGCCCGCCGTGTCCCCAACGTCACGGTCTGCGGCTCCAGGCCCCTGCCTTGCGGGAGGCGAGCCTCCGGGGCTGGGAAATACCTTGACCACGGTACCGTTGGGCGGAATGGCAAAGCCATCAGGTCCGTCCCCCGGGTTCTGCTGCAGCCACCAGGCGTAGCAGCCCAGCGTGCCCTTGTCCTGCACGCACTGCTCCGTCAGCAGGTCCCCACACGTGGCGTTGGAGCGCACAAAGTGCAGCGCGTAGCCTGCTAGCACCGGCTTGTCGACGTCCAGGTCGGCTGCGAACACGGCCAGGTCGTCGTACCGCGTCTTGCGGGCCCAGCAGCGCGTCCAGACGTTGGCCGAGGGGGAGGCGTCGCAGCCGTCTTGGGGCAGCACGGGGGTGGTCAGCTGCACCCCGGGGACCCAGGGCGGCCGGGAGTTGCTGCGTAGGGCCTGCGGCATTTGTGAAGGACCAGCAGCGAGCACATGAAAGCGTACACAATACGTGAAACCAGGCATGAACGTACGTATGCGCTTGGATTGCTCCTAAGAAGCAGGCACGGCCGGCCAGGTAGATAGGTGCTCTCAGCCACCAGCAAATTCCCAATGCTCCTAGGAAACACCGGCGAGCTGAGCAGTGCCGCATGAGGGGGCGGCAGCTCAGGCGCATCTGCCGGACACAGCAGGCAGGACCCACCGTCTCAAAGAACGGCGCCCCGTAACAGATGCCTGCGGGGACGTGAGAGGCGGGGAACAGAGCTTACGAGCCTGTGTGTCCTTTAGCTTACGGCTTTGGACTGAGACGGAGGGCCGTTGGGACCAAAGAGGGAACGGACTCGTCATTCCCGAGATCGAGAGAGGTCCCTGCCTGAGACTAGCACCACCTTGCAAGCCCCATTTGTTGCAACCTGATTGCAATGCCGGCAACCCGCGCTGCTGTCATGCCAGCGCGTGCTGTTATTCTTGGGACTTTGGCAGCTGCGGCAGCTCACGAGGCACCCACGTTGCGGCGCCACTCCGTCCTCCACGCGCACAACCCCGTTGTCCCCTGGAAGGCAGGGCGCGAACAGGTCGCAGCCCGGGGCCTGAAGGTGGTTGCCCTTGCGGCACGGGTAGTGCAGCATGCGCTGAAAGGTGAGGGTCACTTCATGGGCTAGGCGAATCTGCGGGAGGGGTCGGGTGCGGGGTAGAGAGCATCGCCCTGTGTTGGTTATTGTCAGCGGGAAGACAGAAGGCGGAAGAGGGAAGGTTGCCGCCTCTTAGGGTTACCGCTACCGAGCCCCTCCTGCAGCCGACCTTCCGTACTGCGGGCGCCGCCACAGTGGGATAGTACCCTGTCGCTGGCGAGCGCTCCCCCACCAGCGTGACGTTCCTGTTCAGCACGATGGGCTGGGGCAGGCCGGCGAACGCCACGTCGTCCCACAGGATGTCGCCGGACACGTGCACCGTGGTCACTGGGGGGAAGGGGGAGTGTACGGGGGGCCGCAAGCGATGTGGGTCATGCTGCATGCCCGCTTTCCATCAGGCCAGGTGCGAGGCTGACAGGCATGTATAAGCACTGGAAGGTCCTGCACGGTTTGGTTAGGTCCTGGTAACGGTAGCAGGGGCAACATAGTGGTTACATAGTGGTTACGAGACAGGTTACGACGTACTGATCACAGCCAAGAGGCGAGTCCGAGAACGCTATCTCGTGCCACATGAAGCAAATCTAGAGTGAAGCAGGGAGCTCTGGCCATCGGTAACAGTGACCATTGCTAACTGCCGAGCATCTCTCCGGACCGTTAAACGTTGACGTGAAACCCAGTCCTGTCCTTACATGAAACCTGATGGCTCAACGTTCACACTGGTTGAGGAAGTTATGTGGTGTTGCAAGTGAAGCGCAAATAGCTCACACAGCAAGCCTCCTTACCGGCCGCATTTGCGAACGCGACAGCGACCTCCCGGCCCGAAGAGGCGTATAGGGTAGAAGCAGCTGCCATACATATACCGCATATGACTAGGACAAAGGCCCCAGTAACGGAGAGTGCCGCGTGCACGCTGAAGCAATCGGGAGGCCCTCTCCATTTCTTTGCCGTGTGCCTGTTAATGGCAATCATGTGAGCAAGTTGTTGCAACTTAGCTGTAGCTAACCAGGACACCTCTCATTGCACCCGAGCGCCGAGCCCAGTTCACCATATGCGGAACACACTGATGCCTATTCAGTCCAAGTATAAAGGGGTTGGGGCACATCGCATTGATACTTCTGTTACATGGACATCACTTCATAGGGCATGGAAGGGCTCACAAGACTCTCTCGAGCGCTCAGCGAACTTGAATACTTCTCACTCCAACCCTGCTCCAACCAACCAGCTCGTACTCCAGTCTGCAGGGTACTGGCTACGAATCCAAGCAAAGCGCTCTAACTAGGAATAGTTGTGTTGAACAACAAAGAGACGTACTCGAGTTCCCGGTGAGGTGCGCGCAGTCACTCGTTACTATGCAGTCACGACACAATCACCTACCGGCAACAATGGCTGAAAAGGCCCAGAAACTGTATTCAATGTGCCTGTGCTGGGAGGCCATGGCACTTCTCACCGCACGGAATTCCCTCGACTTTCACCGACGTACGCAGCACCAGGTCGGCACCAGTGTTTATGGTGGACACAAGTGTAACCACGCAAAGCCCTTGCCCAATGGCCATCTCGCGTCTCATTGTGGAACATACCCGTGCCGGGGCCTGGGCCTAGGATGCAGCATCTCGTGGGTTCCAGATGCAGCAGGCAGGGGAGCTGACACACCGTGGCCAGGGGACACGGGGCCCTGCCCTCTGGATGGCACTGAGAGGAAGCGGGGTGGAGAGGAGTGGCAGCAGCGGAATGGCCGACAGATCGGATGGTCTTTCGCTCATGCCTCTACACACGCCTTATAGCAGGAAGCAGATGGACCCCGGCTTGGGACCGCCAGGGACCGCAGTGCCAGCAGTTTCCTTGCCAGGTGCAGGGGAGCCCCCTGACCAAGAAGATAGGCTGCTTCACCCCAGGATCTCACCGCACCCTGCGCGCCCAGAGCAGGAAGGTAGGCTTGTCGGCCCAGACGAGTACCGGTACTTCCTAGATCCGAGCCCGGACCAGCTAAGCCCCAAATTGAATCCTATCCATGAGCCCGCTTTAATTTACTTCATAAACCTCTTGGATGCAGCTTGACCGTTGTCCAATCTTCCTTGATCGTTTTAATGAAGTTGGCAACCTCACAATCTCCCAGGCACCAGCCCCAGCAGGAGATAGAGCAGGTGTTTGACACGAAATCCGCCTTCGTGTTTCTTCCCTCGGTGGCGGATGGCACCGGCGCAGTGGGGGCTCAGGGTGGCTCCAGGCTGCTCCAGGGGAAACTGGTTTTCGGCAGCCCACGGCGTGAGAAGCTAATAAGGGCACCCTTCAGTTGGGCTACGCACTCGGCAGTCACACAGTCGCTTCAGCAAAGCAGCAGGTGGCTGACGCGTGGCAGGCAGCGTGTACGTATGAGGGGCTCGCTGCTCGCGAGAATTTTCCACCACGGCAATTTCTCAATTAGTAATAGTACGAGCCAATACCGGTTGCAGCGGCTATCAACCCTCGGCCTCCTTGCGCGCCGTGTCGCAACCAGGCACTACCGTACCGGCGCTGGCACAAGTCGTGCTGGCTGATGAACCTTTGCATTCTACTCGCACCCAGGGCTGGTTTCTTCCGCCAAGGCATTTTATCAGTTCTGATAAAACCCAACGCCCAAAAGTCTCAGTATTTTATGAAAGGGTCTATGCCATGCAGTGTCGCACCTGAAATTTTGGAAATAAAATAAAATACCCCTT
>VFQN01006221.1_pt1 | contig 13853 bp, 10 predicted proteins | sample 3512371 | NCBI WGS metagenome assembly VFQN01 (sample SAMN10412370, study PRJNA504923) | tailings metagenome | isolation source: Replicate 2 from Balatoc abandoned mine | place: Philippines: Itogon, Benguet | collected 2017-08-28
TTGACATTATCTGAGTGAAAAGGGACATTTCTTCACTATGAATGATTGCTTATCGGTATTGTACGGGATTCCGGTGAAAGGTCGGTTTGCCGTTTAGGATTGCTTGATGTCTTGCTAACTCACGGTTGCTCACTGTGTCTAATGGTGAAGCCTGTATCGGAGATTCGATTTTTCGTGAATACCATACTCCTAATTTTCTTATCTAACTTTACCCACTCTAACACAGTGAAGCCACGAAAAATCGAAATTCCGATACAGGCTTCACCAATAGACACGGCCCTCTCAAAATGAGCAACCGTGAACTTGAGGTTTCGGTAAGTCGGTACGCTTCGGTAGACTTAGCATGAGCAGAAGGCAACATGTCTGAATTGGATCAGTTTTGCATCTTAGCTCAGAGTCAAAAAGGGCGTGCGTGTGCTGCTCTCATTGAGCAGGTAGTTTCTTGCTCGCGGGGTTGCATTGTTTTGAGTCTTTTGTTAGGCTTTGAATAACAAACGCTTGTACAAATTTGAAGCTCTTTTGTTGATTCCTTCAGTGTCTGCGGTAAAAGTTTCTCCAATCAAGATGTACCTCACTTACAGAATTTTCTCAGCTTCAGAACTCTGAATATCATCGTGTTCATGCAACTTTACATCTTTTTTCCTTTGGCAACTATGAGGAGTACCTTTGTAAGGTGCTTGCTTCTTGATATGATTTTGATGAAATAGTTTTCATTTTAGTGAATCAAGGATCATATCTTGAATTAACGCCAAGTCAGCTTCTTAGATTGAAGCAATTAAGTCTTCTGTCAATCTTTCAGAGAAGGAAGGTGCGCTTCTACTGTTATCATAACAACCACGATAAGGACTTGTGTAGATTGTATCTTACAATGTGTTAATGAGTAAACTTGGATTTCATCATCGGAGTGAAGTTGAGGAAATAGTTGTCGAGTCTATAATAGCGGTGAGTTTGCACCTTATCTAACCACTCCGCTCATTTTCCTTCAGGGATTATTTCAAGCCAAAATTGACCAACTGAATTCGCTGATCCATGTCTTCTCAGTTCAAACTCGCTCGAACTTCAAAAACAATGAAGAGTACCAGAGTAGTTTGTTGCAAAGGTGGTAAGTGATAATATTACAAAAGAACTTTTTCTCACTTGGTTTAGGGCCTCCTCTTGCAATCAGGTATTAACTCTTCTCGGTGATTCGGAACAACAGTAAGTCTACCGATTTACTTCTATCCATACTTAGCCTTAGTGTTTCAAGAAAACTATCGACCCTTGAAAAGGATAAAAGCGAAGCGAAGGCATTGCAAGCTTCCTGCGAGGGAAAGAAGAAATTGTTTAAAGTTAGTACGCCGTCTTCTACACCAATTTCACGGATTTACTTTTCTATAGGATGCATCGGAGTCTGGAGGAGATTCTATTGACATCCGCAAGAAGTAGTGTGGATATTTACTGTGAGTGACACTACATATCTGGAGAGAGTAGCATGGATTGAAATTTTTCAACAACTTCATGTTGATGATAGTCTATTGAAATCAGAAACTGGCAAAATATTAAGAAATCACAACCAAATTAATCAATGAAGGGAGAGATACCTTGTGAAACTCTTGGCCAATTCTAGCATTGTAATTCTTGAGGTTGCAAAGCTGACCTTGACCTATCAGCCATGTCAATGTCTCTGGGACAGACTTTTTGTCAATCGTAAGCTCCGCTTTCGCAGCTATAAAAATAAAAGAATGAAAAACTTAAACCTCAAATAGTGGGAACTAACCTGCGATAACGTGAGTGAAGGATGATATTCGTATCGCTTCTGTGGCAAAAGCCCCAAGGAATGTACTGAGACTAGCAGGCGAAGTATCAAGTAAAAAGAATTGATGAAGAAATAATTTAATATGCGCAACAACCCCATCCGACATTCCAACAAATTTTTTGGATCTCATCCGCATCACGAAACGAGTCAGAGAGGTGCAAACATCTGGGTTGAAACGATCAATCGTGTAGCCCACTACTAAAACTCTCATCGCAGGAATTGGCTTGTTTCGCCTCATATGCAGCTCTGCAATAAGAGCTAGAGTTTCACCATCACATGCTCTCAAACATCCGTCAACCCTGCGCGACCATTCAAGGGCATCAGACAGGCAATTGGCAATATTAAACTCTTCCGATGTTTTTGGAGCTTCTTCCTCGGAATTGTCTGACTTGACACGCTTTTTCTTCAACTTCAACCTTTCTTTCTTTCGATCAGCGGCTGAAAGATGTCCCAATCCATCAACATCCTCCGGGCACTCATTGAGGTGCAAAAGAATTCGTAAAGCGCCTCGGCAAGCTCGCTGATAGAATGGATGTTGAAACAAGCGCTCTGCGACACCAAAAGCATCAATGTAAGCTCTTAAAGTACTCTAACCCAACATGGAAATTCGTCAGTTCCAGGAAAATTAAGTCACGAGTACATACCTTACGCACGCAGTAACTGTGAAAATCAAACAAGTCATTTGATTCCTCGATAAAATGCTCCCTGACGCACAAAAACTTTTGAATTGAATGAGACCAACGCTTTTCTCGCGCTAGAGACTCAGCGAGCTCAAGTTCATACCACGAGCATTGCAAATCCTTCAGAGTTTTCTCCGGTTCTCCGTCATGCTTTGTAAATATAGAAATTGTGTCTAGTGCAGCTGAAACTGCATCCGCGCGAAGAAATCTTAAAGTGGCGAAGTTATTCAGATATCTGTCCTGTAAATCGAAAGAACGACACTCATTGGCCAGCTCAGCAGCTTCAGTAAATTTTCCACAGCTCTCTAACAATTCCGACTTGCGGGTGTAGGCATCGATAGCGGTAGGGGTGTGATTTATACAAAAATCTAATTGCCTCAATGCACTCCTAATGTCGCCTAAGAAGACGTATAATTGTGACTTTAAGTACATCCCCCAAAAAGAGACTATTGGCGAGGTGCTCTGCGTCATGATTTCCTGAATTTCATCAATCCAACAAAGGCATAATTCTCTGCTTGACAAAGAGGAGTGAATCGAAGACAACACAGAAGCTAGCGAACATAAATCCTCGGCCAATGAAGGAATTCCATGAATTAAAGAATCTTCCAAAAACCTTCGAAATGCAGAGTTCTTGGAATTCTGCAAGTTAAAGCTTAAAACTAGCTTGATCTTAATACAAATTCGAGAAGATAGTGATAGAGTATCGTAAACTTGTAGTAAATTGGTTTTTTGGTCATCTTCTAAGCAAAGAGAGTGAATGGGCAACTGTCTTTGTTTGAGGAATGTTGGAGAAGATTCAAGTCGCAGGAACGAACATTGCAAACCAACATGAAAATCGAGATTTTCTGTTTGCTCCATGACTAAAGATTTCCATATCTCGAAAGAACCTGCAAAATCACCCATGAATAAAAGAAGACGAGCCCTTCGAATTCTGAAAATAAATTTATCCACGATCTTGGTGGAGCAACTGTCTAAATGTTGGAGAGCAACATGATACTGACCTTGAGCTTCTATCAATTCATTCTGAAAAAGCAGCAACTCACTATCTTCATAAGGATCGACTTCATCCAATAAACTATCAAAATACTTCGAGATGACCTCACATGCTTTTGCGTTTTCACCTTTCATGTGACACGCTACAGCGTATGCAATCCAAGAGCCTCTTACCGATGGCTTCAACTCTAGTAACCTTTTCCTAGATGAGAGAAATCCATTGAAGTCTCTGGTCTATAAGGGAAACTAAAATTTCGTTGAAGGAAGATTAAGTAATTCACCTGTACTTGCAGCCACGATAAATCTCGAAGAATGTTTTGATTATCCGCATCGATACGCAAGGCATTAAGGTAACATTTCGCTGCCTCTTTATAGTTTCCATCGCTGCGATGAAGTAGACCGAATACATGCCAGCAAATCGGAGATCGGACGTCATTTCTAAGGCCAAGCTTGACCAGATCAAATGCCTCTTCCTTCTTCCCCATAGAATTAAGTATAATCCCTTTCATAGCCAAGGTTTCTCCGTGATTTGGATGTTTCTTTAAGATTGTGTCTGCAGCCTTCAGTCCTCTTCGGTACTGCTTCCCCTCATAGCTACTGACGACTGTTTTGAACAGATCTGCGTCTTTTCGAAGCAATCTGTTCAATTGGTTAGTAGTTAAATAGAGAAGAATAAACAAATTACAACTTGTTGCTCATGATAATTGAAAGAAGATGCAAGGTGGGAAGTTGTGGTTTTCCTCTATTGTTTCTCGGAATGAAGGCCTATCGACTGAACTTTATCGACCGAACGATTTAATTAAAAAAATCTTTCTGTAATTTTCGATTGAAAAACTACAAATGTTACAACAATGGGATTTTTATGGTCCTGAACAACGAGACGGTCTTCGATTTTCTTGGAATGTCTGGCCTTCGACTCGATTAGATGCCACGCGTGTTGTCGTGCCGCTCGGATGCTTGTAAGTCTTGTTTTATTCTGATTATCTCGCTGATGATTTTCACAGATATACCCCACTTAAGAAAATCGAAAATATGCCAGACTATCTTTCATACGATCCAATTAGATGCAATGGTTGCAGCGCAGTGCTAAATCCCTACGTGTAAGCTTTTACTTCGAACTTCATTTTCACTTCTAAAATGCACATAGCCAAGTTGATTTTCGCACCAAACTGTGGACGTGCCCATTTTGCACTATGAGGAATCATTTTCCTCCTCATTATGCTGAAAACATTTCAGAAAATAGTCTTCCTGCTGAACTTATTCCTCAATTTACTTCTGTTGAGTATCAACTCCAATCTCCTGTTGTTGGACCCCCTACTTTTTTATTTGTCGTGGATACATGCATTGATGAGGAGGAACTTGTGCATTTGAAAGATGCTTTACAACAAACTTTGAACCTTCTTCCTGAAGATGCGTTGGTGGGTTTGATTTCATTTGGGACTTTGGTCCATGTTCATGAACTTGGTTTTTCGGAATGTCCAAAATCTTACGTCTTCCGTGGTGAAAAAGACTACACCATCCAGAAAGTTCAAGAATTGTTAGCTATCTCCCCTTTGAGAAGTGGCCAACCTGCCACATTTGGCAGTCTGCCAGGGAAAACCCCTGCAACTGGGCGATTTTTGATGCCTGTGGGGGAATGCATGTTCACTTTGGAGCAAATTCTTGAGGATATGCAGAGAGATCCCTGGCCTTGTCAGCCTGATGAAAGAGTCCAACGTTGTACGGGAACTGCACTCGCGATTGCTATCAGTTTATTGGAATCTGCTGTCCCACGACAAGGATCAAGAATTCTTTTGTTCACTGCTGGACCCCCTACCGTTGGGAACGGTGCGATTGTTGGGAGATCTAAAAAGGACAATATTCGATCGCATATTGACATTTTAAAAAAGCAAGCACCTCTTCATAAGCCTGCAGTTGAGTATTATCGTGGTTTATCGGATCGAGCTATTTCAAACTTCATTGCAGTTGATTTGTTCGCTTGTTCACTTGACCAAGTTGGTGCATTGGAACTTAAGACTTTAGTGTCCAGAACAGGTGGGGTTGTAGTCTTAGCTGATAAATTTGGTCAATCTGTCTTTCGTGAATCGTTGACACGAGCTTTCGAAAGAAGTCAAGAAGTTGGCTCTTCCAGTTCTCCTCAGTTGCACATGGGGTTTGGGGCGCAAGTAGAGCTTATTCATTCCAGAGAATTTAAGGTTGCTGGTGCCCTGGGCCCTTGTGCATCTTTGAAGAAGACTGGACCGTCTGTTGCAGATAATGAGATTGGTATCGGGTATGTCTTAACTGTTGCCGTGTACCAGCTTTACTCATGTAATTCTAGGGGGACCTCTGCGTGGTACGTAGGCGGAATCGATCCGGCAACGACGATTGCATTCTTTTTCGATGTTGCTAACACCAATGCTGCTTCCATTCCTCAACATAAACGTCGTTATATTCAGTTTTTAACCACTTATCAAACAGCATCGGGTCGAACTCACTTGCGAGTCACCACCACAACCGGATTGTGGCAGGTCGATCCAAATGATTCGAGCCCTGTTTCGGCCTCTTTCGACCAAGAGGCTTCTGCTACTTTAATCGCACGATTAGCGGTCCATAAGTGCGAGAGTGAAGAGGTAGCAGATGTGATGAGATGGTTGGATCGTTCTCTGATACGACTATGTGCTAAATTTGCTACTTTCAAAAAAGATGATCCGACGAGTTTCCGTCTGCCACCTGAATTTGCAATTTATCCGCAATTTATGTTTCATTTGCGGCGATCTAAGTTCTTGCAAAACTTCAATTCTTCTCCAGATGAGCAAGCAGTTTACAGACACATACTTTTTCGAGAAAATACATCGAATTCTCTCATCATGTTGCAACCTTCGCTATTATCATACTCCTTTAACGGCCCTCCCCAGCCTGCTCTCCTCGATGCAACTTCTGTTCGACCTGACACGATTTTACTTCTAGACAGTTTTTTCCATGTGATTGTCTTCCATGGAGAAACCATAGCTGCGTGGAAAGCGCAGGGTTATCATCTGCAAGAAGAGCATATAAACTTCAGAAATTTACTTGAGGCCCCCCAGAATGACGCTCAAATGATTATGAAAAACAGATTCCCTGTGCCTCGATATATTGTCTGTGAACAACATAAATCTGAAGCACGTTTTCTTCTTTCAATGCTGAACCCTTCAGTCACTCATCATACACAAGACGGTTCAACTGGACAAACAATTTTCACAGACGATGTAAGTTTGCGCGTTTTTATGGAGCACTTAATCAAACTATCGGTTCAATCATAATGTAACTTAACTAATTCAAATTTGAAAACTAATCTTCCTCTCCCAAATATGAAAGGCGACCAGAATCTTCCAGATACTGACGTTTATCTTGTGAACTGAAATCCTCAAGGTGCATCGCATCTTCCACTTCCTGCACTGAACTCGTTGGAGTACTCAATGACCACTGTGCATCTTCATAAAATCCGAGCGATTTGGCAAACCTTGTTGAATGATCAACTACTTCCTCAGAACCTTTACCTTAATGAGTGGAAAAACTTTGGAACGATGGAACAATTTACCTATAACCGGTTTGGCCTCAGAAATAAACATCATCATTGAATTTTGTTGTGGATTAACGCTCTTGGGATCAATCACTGTTACTCTTATCCCCATTCCAAACTTAAGTTGAAGGTCGGTTGCAACCTAGCAAAGATAAAAGGATAAATATCGCTCAACAAAAACAAAAATTCTCTCACAGTCAATTCAGCAATAAATTCATTCCACTTGGAGTGATTACTTAGAAAGTTGGCAAGAAACGTGCTTGGAGCCTGTGTACTGACTTGTAAACGAATTGCATTTGCGCAATTCATCACTAAACCTTTCACAGATTGTCGTTTTCGAGTCAAATCCTTGGCACCTTCCTTCGAGATTTCTAATGGATTTGAGGTAAGAAAATTTTCGGCAAGGAATGAAGCAAACTTCGCTTTCTGAAATAAAATCTTTTGTGGAGTTTCTTGACATTGCCTGTATAAAGACGTTCAAAAGACTAACCTATCAGCGGAAAGGTCTTTCTCACCTTAAAACAGCGAAGATCAATCTATAGAACAGAGCATGGTAGATATTATTGTTCGCATACTTTAAAGTCCAAGATATTAAAGATTTCCATAAATCCAACGAAATTTCACTCGCGACAGTTTCGTCAGACTCTACCGTGAGTACCAGAACTTCGACCATCAGCAGACGCAAAGTTCCAAAGGGTTTCTTCACTTCGTATGAAGAATACTTTATCGAAGAAAGAGCCGGTAATAGTTTCTCATCATAATTTAAAAGCGCAACTGTAATGTGCAAAATCCGATTTTTCACAGAAGAGACGATTTTTTCTCTCAGCGCAAATAGCCGGTTCGGCAAGTATGTCGTTGTTGGTGGAACGTTGGGAGATGTGGTGACAAAACACACAATTTCCGATTCAGCGGAGCGACGCAAAAGAAAACATAATATTTTACCCGCAGAGCGCCGAATTCCAGGTGCGGCTGAGTAATCTACCATAGTGTCTACTAACAAATCAATTATTACGGAATCCTGACCGAGAGGTAACAACAACAAATCTCCAGTATCTTCCAAACTAATCTTTTCCACAAGGTCTTGGAAAAGCTGGCAAGCAGCTGTCGAGTGTTGATCTTCGTTGACATCAACAGTGCAACGACAATTATTTCCAGGGTTCACGACAGCTTGAGTCAGATTTAACAAAAAATTCCACTTATTTAACTCCTCTAAGAAGGCCCATCTAGATTTTTCAGAAGCGATAAATAATTGACTTGAACGAGAAATGGGAGTAAAAGCGACCAACATGACTAAAAGTTCACAAACAGGAGGAAATCCTATGTATCTTAAAATCCGCCGAAATCGATCACTCAGTAAACCATCGGAAATTAGTCCATCAAAGGTTTCGGAAGGGTAACAACGAAGTAAGCACTCGAACAATCGATACGCGTGATAGAAGGAGCCGCTCGACGTATCAACAAAAATCTAAAAACGAGTTAATATCTAAACAATATCCAAAGGAAATCGATTACATTCAGAACATGAGCTGCAACAATAGAAGCTTTTCTTGTTAGTAAAGCGTTTAAGGGTTCTGTTATTATTTCTGGTGAGAGAAGAAGCACCGCTCTGCAGCTCTTTGTTAAAACAAGTAGAATGAATCAAGTAAAGTTACCTGTATGCTAACTTCATTTCCACCCCATTCTGCTCATTAGACAAGGTTCGCTCAACAATGTCCAGAGAATTTTGTGTAATAAAGCTAATTAAACATTCACAGACATTTTCCTGAAGTAAAAAATCGACCATCTACAAAATACATTATCAGCCAAGAAAAAAAAGATTGGATCGGGATTTACTTTTGCCGTTATAACTGGCTGATCCAAATCTAACAATTTCACAATGAGATGACGATTTCTTTGTAACTTCCAATTCGTATCCAATAAAACCGTCGTTTGTCTCTTCAACTAAAACCCAATTGAGTGATAAAGATTGCAAGAGTGCAACCGTACCTGATCGATGTCTTGAAGCTTCCAACCATCAGTAGATATTGAAGCCTTGATTGAATCAAGCTCTGTGTCACTGGTCTCTTCCTCTGACTCTGAGTCAATTATGTATTTATTCTCCATATTACTAGTGCAGAATTCTTTTAATTATACCTCAGCACATCAGATTTAACCATATGGCAAGTATAAAAGCTCTAGAAAACAGGTTTAGCCTCTCCCGTTGGTTGAGCAGTATTCAAGCGGTTCCCGAAGAAAATTTCTTGCAAAGGTTCCAGCAATATGAGGAAGCTTTGTCATTCCTTCCTCGGAGCTACAAGTTGTGGTATTCGTATTTGTCAGAATGGGCTCGCCTCCTTTCCAGTTCTAATTTCAAGAGTCAACGAAGTAGGCATGCTGTTGCTACATTCGAGAGATCACTTCTCTACATGAACAAAATGCCATCCATTTGGTACGCCTTTAGTATCCATCACTAATGAATAACACTTCCATAGGATTATGTATATGAAGCTTGCGTTTGAACTGGGACAAGTACCATTGATGAGAAAAATCTTTAATCGTTCTTTGCAAGCGCTCCCAGTTTCTCAACATTCTCTCATTTGGAAGTTTGTAAGTTTGGCAGAGGCTTTTAGCGAAAACTTGTTGGAAAGATACATGAAATCTAAAGGACAATTGCAATCTCATGAGTTCAATTCCAATCAAAGCACGTATTCTCTTATTGCATTGCACTATTTTCGGTCAAAAATTGCGCGGCAGAAGTTACCACCGAGCGAGTTTGTAAAACTCTGTGAATATTTTTGTCAACAAGCTTTGACTTCAACGAAAGTTATTGATGTGCAAGCAGTAATTCGAGCTGGAATAACCAATTTTACGAATGAAACTGGTCATTTATGGAATTTGCTTGCTGAACATTTCATTCGTCTTGGCCACTTCGAGAGAGCGCAGAGCATCTACGAAGAAGCTCTTGAGTCAGTATGTACCTTGCGTGATTTTACTCTTGTGTTTGACTCATTAATCAAAGTTGAAGAAACTATTGTAATTGCGAAAATGAGGGTTTTGTCTTCACTCCCAAAGAATGAAGTTAGTTTAGAACAAGGAGATATAAATTTGAGATTGTTCAGGCTTGAGAAGATTATTGATTCTCGCTCGTTGAAGCTATGTGATGTTTTGTTGAGAGAAAATCCGAACATAGTAAAGCAATGGGTCCGCAAAGTACATCTTCTTAGTTGTGATTACAATAAGCAGTTGGAGACCTGTCAAAAAGCATCTAGGTTGCTGGAACCCTCTCAGAGTATAGGACGCTTTAGTCGGATTTGGAAGCTCTGGGCGCGAATTTGCGAGAATTATACTGGAGTTCCTGAAGCTCGAAAGGTCTTTGCCTCATCTGTGCTGATAAAGTATAAATTTTCTGACGAGCTGGGTGAGATGTGGCGTTCGTGGATAGAATTTGAGCTGCGAAACGGTGGTTCCCTACAAGCTTTACATTTTCTGCGCAACGTTATACATGGAGAAAGCTTGGTCTTTAAATATGATAAATTCCTCGAGGATTCTGAACTAGTTGGAATTTATCTTGACTTGGAAGAATCTTGCGGAACGTTCGCGACTTATAGAGCAGCCTATGAATTTTTGTTTGACAGAAAAGCTCTTACAGTTCAAATGGTCGTTCATTATAGTTGCTACTTAGAAGAAAATGATTTTTTTGAAGAGAGCTTTCGGAATTATGAAAAAGGGATTCAATTATTTAGCTATCCGCAAGTGCGAGTCCTTTGGCTGGTGTATTTAGAAAAGTTCGTCTTGCGTTATAAAAGCAATAAGATCTTGCGCCAAGAAGATTTATTTGAACAGGCCCTTTCAAACTGTCCTAAATTCTACCGAGCAGAGATTTATCTTAAGTATGTTGAGTTGTTAGTGCTTTATGGATCTCAGAAGAAGGTAGTTGCTGTTTTACGCCGTGCCTATCAGGATGTTGCAATCGAATACCAGCTTGGATTTTGTCGATTTTATGCGAAAAAAATGTCTGTTTTGTTCGGGTCTATGGCCTTGAGAAAAGTCTACGCCGAGGCGCTGGAAATTTTGAAAGATGACCATGCCATGGAAATTAGTTTAGATTACTTTGCTTTAGAAAAAGATCTGAATGAAGTGGATCGAGCTCGAACTATTTTGAAATTTGCTGTTCAATTCGCGACAGAGAAAACTGCCCCGTTGTTATGGAAAGTGTGGAAAGATTTCGAACAAGATCACGGAAGCGAGGAGACTTACAAGGAAATGCTGAGGATTCAAATGTCCTACCATGCATCCAGATCTCAATCGCTCTCTTTGGACTTATTACATGGTGATGTGGATGAAACTCAGCTCCAAAAGAAAAGGGCGAGAGAATTGAACTAATATAGATGCGTGTAAATTTTTAATTAAGCTTGCGTAATAGGAATTGCATATGGCGAAACAAAAGCTTGGGGTATCGATTCGTGTGCAGGTTTCGAATAGAGAAACTCCGAGGTGCTATTGCTACTTAAGTTCATTTGCGCACCGGCAGATTTTGTTTCCCGTCCGAGACCGACCACTGCAGAGTCTAACTCAGCGTCCTGCCGAGGTCCACTGCTTGATTTATCAGAGCTTCGAGAACGAGTGGGTGATCGTGAGCTCTTTTGTAACAGATCTGCAAGACTCATTTTTCCGGACATGGCTTTATTGATAATTTTATTTGCTTTCGAGGCATTTGTACGAACTTCCTCCATCATCTTTGCAATTGATTCCTTTTGAAGCTTCGTTGCAATTGATGCCTTTCTTCTCTCTTCTATGAGGCTTTGTCTTTGCTGGAGCATTTGCTTTACGCGACTAAACAAGAAATTAGGAATAGAAGGACAGATTAATAAAAACCTTACTCATCAGTATCAAGAATTTTCTTTTCAGTCATAGCTCTTCGGTACTCATTAATCCGTACCACACGATGAACATTCTCCAGTTTCATTTGTGTTCGAATATTCTTCTTCTCTTTCTGAATGCTTAAGTCTTTTTCCCGCATAGATCGCACAGTGGCAACATGTTCTTCTTCTTCTTCGAATTTCTCCAGTAATATATTTGCCTTTCTTTCTTCATCTTTGCGCTGCTGCAGCAAAATCATTTGCCTTCTTTGTTCCTGTAGCTCTAGTTCTTGCGCTTTAAATGCTCGCTCCTCCTCAAGTTTCTTCATATGGTCTTGTCGGACCTTTTCAAAATGCTCTTGCTTGGAAAGGAAAGTCTCCTTCTTTTTCTCTTCTATCATCTTCGCAATTTCCATATTCTGCTCAATGCGCTTTTCAATTTCCTCCCGTTTTTTGCGCAATATCTCAGCATGTTCCTGCTGCTTTCTCAGAATCGTTTCTTGTTTTTTCTTTTCCGCGTATTGCATACTTTCCAACCTCTGCCGCAACCTCATTTGTTCTTCATTGAAAAAATGCTCAACTTGCCTTCGGTGCTCTTCGTGCTTTCTTTGTCTTTCGATCTCTTCCTCTCGTGCTCTTCGACGTTGCTCGGACAGTTTTCGCTCGTTCTCTTCCGCCATCTCCCGTTCTTTTTCATGCATCTCTTTCGCCATAGTTACCCTCTTTTGCTCCTCAGCTTCTTCCATTGCAGCTTTTTGCAACTCTCGTAACCTTCGTTCTTCCGCCATTAATCTCATTCTCTTTTCCTGCCTCTTTTTGCGAAGTTCATCTTTCTTTTTCTGTTCTTGAATTCGCTTTTCCATATCTTGTGTGAGCTTCGCGCGATGTACTTCATGCTAAAATAAAGTTCTAAATGTTCATCATAACATTTTAAATGTTCTAAAAGTTACCTGAATCATCTGTTCTAACTCCTTTTGTTGTCGCTTTCTCATCTTCTCTATCCGCTGCATCTCCATGGCGATTAATGTCGAAGTTTGTTCCTCTTGTTTTTGGAGCAACATTTCAGGGGTTAACGTCTCTGAAGTTTTCAGATTTGTGGCTGATTCGAATTCTGCTATCGCCATGCGTTTACGCTCAAGTCTGCATTGACGCATAACATCATATCTTCTTTGAACGTATGCTTCATGACGTATACGTTGGACAGCAGGGTCAATACCTGCCTCCCAAAAAGAATCGATATCTCTTATCTTCAATATCTCAGGGTTAACACCTAACTTCAAACAGACTTCAGCGCTTCGCGGGGTTAAGACAACGCGAGCCGGTGGAGGATTAATGTTCGACGAAGTGACAGTCGAAACCTGATTGAAAACATCTTCCAAGCTGATCGGCGGAATAAACCCCTTCTTCTTTTTTCTCTTTGTGCTGGAAGTAGTAGAATGTCCAGAAGAACTATGAGGTCGAGAAATCTGTTCGGGTGATAAAGGATTACTCATCTTAGTCGTTTTTATTATTTGGTTTCGAAATAAGTTGTAACCGTCGATTTTTCTCCTTTCGCCCTGTTTCCGCCAGGGATTCGCAAAAACGAATTAAAATTAATTCTCCTTTGTCGGCAAATACCGATAAAAAGGGATTTTCAGTTTTGGTATGAGACACAAACTATTAATGCGATAATAAGCTTTTAGCCGCTAAATTTTTCAAACAAGAAGGCACTGACAACTACTTGTATGAGTTCGTTACCGCAAAACCGCCTCAATCTGTTAGGATTACTTAAATTTACAGTGTGTTCTAAACACATAGTTACCTAAATGTGTATTTTCATTCTATGTACTTTCATATATATATGTATTTGCATGTGTCGACGGTTGAGGTTACGTGACTGGCCATCACCTAAGCTCAACCTAATGCGATAAGTAGATCTTGCAACGATTCACAAAATAATTGAATCATTGAAAGATCGATTGAGCCTGTGTTTCTTAACGCACCAATCATCGGACAACATTCAATTA
>VFQN01006222.1_pt1 | contig 13853 bp, 12 predicted proteins | sample 3512371 | NCBI WGS metagenome assembly VFQN01 (sample SAMN10412370, study PRJNA504923) | tailings metagenome | isolation source: Replicate 2 from Balatoc abandoned mine | place: Philippines: Itogon, Benguet | collected 2017-08-28
GAGCGGCCCGAGGAGGTCTATATCGGCGGCGAATGTATTGACTTGTACGACTCGATCCTGGACCAGCAACGTCGCCGTCGCGGTACGCCGGCGAAGCTCTTTAACCGGATCCCGTCGCCACGGGAGGTCGTTTCGTACCTCGATCAGTACGTGATCGGGCAGGAACGGACCAAGAAGGTGCTGGCGGTTGCCGTGCACAACCACTACAAGCGGTTGATGGCTGCCACCGATACCGATAACGATATCGAGCTGGAAAAGTCGAACATCCTGCTGATCGGCCCCACCGGCTCCGGCAAGACGTTGATGGCCCGCACGCTCGCCAAGCTGCTGCAGGTGCCGTTCGCCATTGGCGATGCGACCACGCTGACGGAAGCTGGCTACGTCGGTGAAGACGTTGAGAACCTGCTGCTGAAACTGCTGCATGCCGCTGACTTCGATATCGAAGCCGCCCAGCGGGGCATTGTGTTCATCGACGAGATCGACAAGATTGGCAAGACCAGCCAGAACGTGTCGATCACCCGCGATGTTTCCGGTGAGGGCGTACAGCAGGCCCTGCTGAAGATGCTGGAAGGCACCGTGGCCAACGTGCCGCCGCAAGGTGGACGCAAGCATCCGGAGCAACAGTACATTCAGATCGATACCACGAACATTCTCTTCATCTGCGGGGGAACGTTCGTCGGTCTGGAAGACATCATCGCCCGCCGGCTCGGCAAACGCAGCATTGGTTTCGGCGGTGGTTCCAATCATATCATCGAGACGTCCCAGAAAGCCCGGGCCGGTGCCTTGCTCCAGCATGCCTGCACGGACGACGTCATCGAGTTCGGGATGATTCCGGAACTTGTCGGCCGTCTGCCGCTGGTAAGTTCGCTGGCTCCGCTGAGCGAAGCCGACTTGGTCAAGATTCTGGTCGAACCGAAGAACGCGATCGTCAAGCAGTACAAGAAGTTCTTCGAGATGGAAGAAGCCCAGCTCGAGTTCTCGGAGTCGGCCTTGTACGAAATCGCCCGTATCGCCAAGGAAAAGGATACCGGGGCTCGCGGCCTGCGATCGGTGGTCGAATCTGCGATGTTCGACGTGATGTACGAACTTCCGGACCTGGAACGCGGCAAGAAGTATGTGCTGACCGCCGAGGTGGTCCGCGGGGAGCAGCATCTCGTGCCGACCAACGAGCCGGCTGCTGCCTGATCGCGACCGCTTTCGCCGAATTCGTGTTAAAAGCCTTCCCGACAGTTGTCGGGAAGGCTTTTTTGTTGGTAAGCCGACCCGACTCGCGACGCCAGGGCTGGCCTTCCGCCTTTCCCGTAACTCTGGCGATCAAGTACTTCGAGAGCCCGGAACAAGGAAGCTGATAAACTGGCTTGCCTCAATCACAGGGAGCATTGCCCGCGTGAATCCGGGGGGCGACGTGCGATTATTGCCAGCGCTCTTGCAGCGATCTCGGTTCCTGTGTCCCGCTGTGGCGGGAGGAATGATTCGATCGTGACGACACTGCTGAGCGGTGAAGCTCGTCGTTGCTGCTTTACATGACCAGGAATTCCCGGATTTCAGATTCGCTTGCCAAGGATCGCCTCTGTCAGTCCCGCCGCGCATATTCAGAGTTGCACATTTTCGGAGTGGCCACATCCATCTGCCACGGAAGCAGGACGTTGTCTGTTTTCCCTCCAGCGGGGAAACGCATGTCAATTGCGGGCACACGACCGGGAGACTCTGGCATGACCCTGTGGTACCACACACGTGGCTGCGGGAGTACGTGGGAGCGACTCCTCGTCAGGCTCAGGGGACTCAATAAAAAAGCCCCGCCGAAGCGGGGCCAGTTGTTCAGAAGAAGACATTTGCAGTCACATACAGCGGCTTCATCTCTGGCCGCGCAGTGAGTCAACGGAGTCTTCTCCGTGAAGTTCCTGCCGCAGCCACTGCAGATTTTCCCGCAGTTCATCGCTGGAGTTTTTCAGATGCTCGCTGGCTGTCTTGAGGCGGCGCACTGCATAGATCACCATGCCGATGGCGATGATCGCCGAAATACCGGAGATCAACAGCAGCGTCTGTTCCAGCGGCATCTTCAGCAAATGCCGCAGATATTCAGCACCGCCCAGCATTGCCACCGGTAATGAGGCCATCAGCAGCGCGGTTCCAACAGCCAGCACTGCCAGGGCCATGCGGGCACCCGTCCAGAAGGCGCGCGCATCCAGACTCCATAACTGCAATTGCAAGTCTGCCAGTTTCACCGCGTCCACGGCGAAATTCGCCATGTGCGTCGGAAAGAACTGGGGCAACATCCGGGAACGGGGAGTGTCTACTTGCGCGTTTTGATCAGCCATCCGAGACCAGCCCCCAAAGAGACCGCTAAAATCAAACTGAGACCGGGATTCTTGCGGATCCATTTTGCCACTTTCTGTTCGGCGTCTTCCGGGCTCGTCAGCCAGGACGACTGGCTGACGGGGTGACGCGGCGTGACCCGGGGTGACTCAACCGGCAACCGAATCATTCAGGACTCTCCTCGAAAATAGGGCTGGGCAACAGGAGCGCGTCGAGGTGGTGTGGACTGGATGTCAGACTGCACCATCTCGCGAGTGATCTGGGCGATGACTAACTTCAGGGCCATATCGCCTGCCATCCTCACAATGTTTCGCAACCAGCTTTCCTTACGGACCGGTTGCTGAACTTTCACGCCGCCGCGCCTGATGAGATCCTCAATCGAGGCCTCATCCAGTTTGACTGTCGGCGTAACACGGCGACCTGGCATCAGCCAGTATCCCGCCAGAGTGGCGATTGCCAGTCCGGCAATCGGCCAACTCCCCAGATAATTCCGCCAGTCGAGCATCCGTCGGGCATCTTCACGGATGACTCCGGCACGACGATGCATACGCATCCTGACGAGTTTCATCCGGTGGCGGAGCAATTCCGTTTGAGACAACTCGGCGGCCGACTCGGCCATCCGGTGTGTCACCAGCGGTGATAGGTTTGAGGTCGACAAGGCTCGTTTCCCTTGATGGTCAGCGGGGGCGGGCAACGAATCGTGAATTTGACCGTCAGCAAACTGAGGCAGACTTCACGATCGTGTCAAAGCCGCCTGCTCAGCTTTGCGTTCTCAACTGCGGGGGCCGCGGAGCAGCAGGCTCACGACGACACCCGTAATCAATCCCGCTCCGAAGGCTGTCGCCAGCGATTCGAGGGGGCGGTTGCGGACCATACGCTGGGCTTCGCGGTAGCCTTCCTCGGCATACTGTTCCGCTGCCTGATATTGTTCCCGGACTGCTCGTGTCGCCTGATCTGCAGTGTGCCGGACCGAATCGCCAGCAGAATTCCACAGGTTCTGGCCGTCTTCGACGGCTTTCGAGAGGAACTCTTCCAGCTGTTCGCGAGTCTGTCCGGTTTTCTGCTGGAGCAGACCCACCAGCTGTTCGGAATTTCCCTGCACGCGCTGGAGGTCGTCATCAGTGATCTGACCCCATTGCTTCCGAATTTTGCCCTTCAGCTGGTTCCATTGGCCGTGCAGTTCTTCGCGAGTCGTCATCGATATCTCCCGGTGTCTGTTATGTGTTCGCTACAGGTGAAGGGAAAGTCTGCTGACAGCCAGCAGATGCACTTCACCGGTATTCTTCCATGCAGGTCGCATGCCGTGAAACGGAGAGTTCTCGCTTGTGAAACAACCCGGGTGGCTTAAGTCTTTTCCTGGATGTGGTTTCCGGCGAATTATCGTGATTGTGCGGCTGTAGCAGGCCGGAGCGTACTGTCAACCTTCAAAAAGCGGCTGCATTGCGGACAGCCAAAACGAGCGGTGATCGTCCACGCACTTGTGAAGTTGTCGGGGCGAAAGATTCCGGGTGTAGTAGCGACGGGATAAATTGCAGCACCAGCGGCTGTCCGGCGACTGTTGAAAGTGGTCAGTGCAATCGCCGCGTTCTGTTAGTAGAACTCATGCGTGATCGCTGCTAACGACTGCGATGAACGGCTGAGTCTGCGACGCCTCATCGTGACACCTGTCGTGTCCTGGAACGGCAACTGGCACGGCGGTTGCTATGCGGATCTCGCACTATGTTCGGCAGGCGATGATGCATGTCGAAGCCAGATCCACCGACCAAGAGTTTGCCAGGGAGGCACGCAGATGATCACGACCGTCAGAAAAGCTGCTGTTCAGGACAACAACCGCGAGCAGATTGGTTATGTGCCCAGTCCGGCAGAAATCCGTGCAGCTTGCCGCGAGATTCGTCGCGAATGGTCGGATGACGAACGCGAGCAACGGTGTGTACGGGGCAACTCTCTGACGCGTCTGTCGCGATCTCTTCAGGACATCGCTCTGGACTAACGGGACTGCAAGGGCTGGCTGAGATTTGCCGGAGAAGGAATCACGCTCAGCTATCGTAGCGTTTGTCAGCTGGTCAACCATTAATTTGCGGGCTGCGAGATGTCGATTCGGGATTCAGATCCTGATTCGCAGATTGTAACCGCAGCGATTCCTGTCGATATCGCTCGTTCAGTTCGAGCTTAAAACCGCCATGGTCGGTGAGGGCTCCCGTGTTCCGATAACGGGCATGGCAGCGGTAACAGACCAGGCGGTCTTTCATCAGCATGAATAGCAGCATGTCGAGCAGGGCAAAGCCCATCAGGATTCCCAAAGCCAGAACCGGCCGGAACCAGGCAATAGCGACAGAGCTCAGCACGATCGCCAGCCCAACGATCAACAGACCCAGCCCCGTCGGAAAGTCCTTCTGCCGCCAGAGGTCTTTACACCCACATACGACGCAACGATGGGGAACTTCTGATTCAATCGCGTCAGCGGACACCGGTCGACTCCAGCCGCAATGCCGGCAACCCATGCCCGTTGTGGCAGAGGAAATATCGGTCGTCACAGCTTGCAAACAGGCTGGACAATCGAAGTGCACTTCCACGGTTGACCCTTGATCTGTGTTCCAGCGCCGGCCAGGCTGGTCTGCGGACGAGGCCGTGGCAGACGAGTGCCGGCACCGTCGCCTTTCCGAATCGTTTCCAGGCCGTCAGCCATTCCGCGACGAGTCCAATTCTGCCGAGCGTCGGGGCGCTTCTATCAGGATGCCAGAAATGGTTGATCCCGTTAAAATGGTCGTCCCAGTTCCTGACCGAGTAAAGCTGACGACATTTCTCCAATGAATGTCAGAATCACGATTGCAAACAACACCCCGGTCGCTGCCTGGGTATTGCGATAACGCAAGATCCGTAGCGTCATTCCGCCCAGCACGAGTGGCAGGGCGATGCCCGCGAGGCAGCGCAGGGTCCACCACGTCCAGACGAGTGAACCGGTCAGGGCATCCGAGCCGTAAGACCAGCAGATGCCGGAGGCAACGGCCCGTACGATCAGGGAGACCAGGAGCACTACAGTTAACCGGTGCAACGGCTGGATCGACATGGTGGGAACGGTCAGATACCAGTGGCCCAGGAGCATGGCCGTCACGGCAGCCCCCAGCACCGAAGCAGTGGCACCGGAGGAGAACAGGCCGAGCCAGTTCGGGGTATAAATACCGCGGACGGCGAAATCCAGCGCCAGATTGGCCAGTCCCCACATAATAAACGCCGTCCGACCACCCGCCTTGCGCCGTTCCAGCGTCCAGAAAACGGATCCGCAGTACGCCAGAATTGCGAGGACTCCACTCGTGATCCATACCAGAATCACCGCATCATTCCAGGCTTCGGCTCCGGTCTGACGTGCCGCTGCCTGATACGGCAGCAGTTGCCCGGCAGAGACTGCTGCCAGGACGCTCAGTCCCAGGACAATCAGCATCTGGATCCGGAAGAAGCCCGATGCCACCTGCCTGCGCGGCATCAACACCCACATCAGGCTGATACCGGTGATCAGTTGCAGGACAAATTGAGCCAGCATCGGCGGCGACAATTCTCTTTGAAGACAGTGAAGCGCCAGTGTGCCTGGATCTTGACCTTGCGGAGTTCTGCCAGCCTGGTCAGCCGATCTTGTCCTGTCCCACCCACGGGCGCAGGGCCTTGGGAATGACGATGCTGCCGTCTTTTTGCTGTCCGTTTTCCAGAACGGCAATCAGAGCCCGGGTGATGGCGACAGCAGTCCCGTTCAGGGTATGCATGAACTGTGTCCCCTTCTTCTCCGGAGACTTGCAGCGGGCATTCAGGCGTCGCGCCTGGAAATCGGTGCAATTGGAGGCGGAGGTGATTTCACCCCACTCCTTGCGGCCGGGCATCCAGGCCTCCAGATCGTACTTGCGATAGGCCGGACCGCCGAGATCGCCCGTGCAGATGTCGATCACCCGGTAGGGAATCTCCAGTCCCTGGAAGATCTCTTCCTCGATCGCCACGATTTCCTGGTGCATCGCGTCCGAGGCTGCCAGGTCCGGAGCGGTGAAGGCGAACAATTCCACCTTGGTGAACTGATGCACGCGGTAAATACCGCGAGTTGCCTTGCCGTGCGCTCCGGCTTCAGTCCGGAAACAGTGGGAAATGCCGGCAATTTTCAGCGGCAGGTCGGCCAGATTGGTGATCTGGTCCCGTTGTGTGCCGCCCAGGGTGATTTCTGCCGTGGCCACCAGACACAGGTCGCTGTTGGCGATGGAGTAGATCTGGGTTTCGTCCCCGCGCGGCTGGTAACCGGTACCTTCCAGCACCTCCATCCGCGCCAGATCGGGCGTGCTGTGCAGGACAAAGCCGTGTTTACGGACGATCTGCACGGCATACTGGATCAGGGCCAGTTCCAGCAGAACGGCTTCGTTCTTCAGGAAGTAGAAGCCGTGACCGGCCACCCGCGCTCCGGCGTCGAGATCGAACAGATCGTGCTTCTCACACAAGGCGACATGGTCGAGCGGTTCAAAATCGTACGTGGGAACCTGGCCCCAGGTGCGCACGGTGACGCTGTGCGATTCTTCCCGTCCCACCGGGGCGTCCGGATGGGTCATGTTCGGAATGGCCGCCTGAATGGCCAGCAGACTGGTTTCCACTTCTTTCTGGCGCTGATCCAGTGCTGCAATCTTCTCCCGGAGTTCCCGCCCCTGTTCGATCAAGGCGGGCTTGTCGGCGGCAGCGGCCTTCGGGATCTGTGTGGACACGTCCTTGGACTGATGACGCAGGCTGTCGACTTCGCTGATCATCGCGTTGCGTTGATCCCGCAGCGTTTTCAATTGCTCCAGATCGACGGACACGCCCCGGTTGTGGCAATTGGCGGCGACCGCGTCCAGGTTGTCGTAGATGTACTGCAGATCAAGCATGTTGGATTCAGATCAGCCAGGTGGATTCAGGAACACGATTCAGGCCGTTGCGGGTAGCCTCAGGACACTCGCTGCCTTATTTCAGTTCAGAGATTTTCTGCCAGAGTGCCGCACTGCTGGCGATGCCGCGCTGAAAGGCATCCAGACTGAAATGTTCATCGGGGCTGTGCAGATTATCCGTATTCTGACCCCAGCCGAGCAGGAGTGTATCGACTCCCAGCGTTTCCCGGAAGTTCGAGACGACGGGGATCGAACCGCCCTCGCGAATCAGCACCGGCTCGACTCCGAAACCCGTCTGGATCGCAGATTTCGCCGCTGCGATATAAGGACTGTCCGGGTCAAAGACGAAAGCCGGACAGCCGTGGAAATCGGTGAATTTCAGTTGCACACCGGCCGGACAGTGCTGTCGGAGGAACTGTTCCAGATTTCGCGTCACTGCCTGCGGGTCTTGCGTCGGCACCAGCCGACAGGTGATTTTCGCCGTGGCTTTAGAGGGCACAATGGTTTTAGGGCCGACGCCCGTGTAGCCACCGAACATCCCGTTCACGTCGCAAGTCGGACGTCCCCAGCGACGCTCCAGGGTCGTGAATCCGGCTTCTCCGGCACAAACGTCGACCCCCAGTTCCTGCCGGTAAGCGGCTTCGTCAAACGGCAACTCCTGCCATTGCCGCCGTTCCTCATCCGTGAGTGCCTGGACGCCATCGTAGAATCCGGGAATCTGCACATGCCCATCGGCGTCGTGCAAACGGGCGATCAACTGACACAGGGCATTTACGGGATTCGTCACTGAACCGCCGAAGACACCGCTGTGCAGGTCTTTTCGCGGGCCGGTCAACGTGACTTCACAGGCGATGATTCCGCGGAGTCCGTACGTGATTGCGGGCACGCCCGGGGCATACTGCGAGGTGTCGCTCACCACCGCGACATCGCAGGCCAGTTGCTGTTTCCGGTCTTCAAGGAATTTGTCCAGGTTGGCGCCGCCGACTTCTTCCTCGCCTTCAATCACAAATTTGACGTTCACCGGCAGGGAACCTGTCACTGCCAGCCAGGCTTCCACCGACTTCAGATGCGTATAAAACTGGCCCTTGTCGTCCGTGGCGCCCCGGGCGAACAGCTGGCCGTCACGGACGGTGGGCTCGAACGGCGGAGTGGTCCACAGGTCGAGCGGGTCGGGCGGCTGGACATCGTAGTGACCGTACACCAGCACGGTGGGCGCGCCAGGTTGATTCAGCCATTCCGCATAGACGATCGGATGGCCGGCAGTCGGGACGATTTCACTACGGAAACCCAGCCGGGCCAGTTGCTGATGCACGAATCCGGCGGCTTCGGTCATCGCGGACTTGTAGGCCGGGTCGGCACTGACCGATGGAATTCGCAACAGCGACTTCAGTTCTTCCAGAAACCGGTCTCGATTCGCTGCAATATAATCCTGAACTGCTGCCGACATTTCCGACCTTCCCGGTGATGAATCAAAATCAGGCCGTCGCCCATGACGGATTGTAACGGGAAGACGGGGAATTCTGCGAGTTGACGGTTTCAGTTGATTTTCACGCGACACGGCGGACACTGTGGGCTGGGTCAACATGAGACGGATCAACGAAAGCGGCAAGCCAGCGCTCAGTGGCACCCTTCGCAGCGTCAGGCCAACAGGCCCTGCTCCGGGATGGAGCACAAGTCCTCAAGGAATCTGGAAGTCACGATGGCGGCTGGAAATGCGTTAGTGGGACAGTCGGGCGGTCCGACCTCGGTCATCAATTCGTCGCTGGCGGGTGTGCTGGACGGTGCGCTGAAGTCGAAATCGATCCAGCGAGTTTTCGGGATGCGATACGGTATCGAGGGCGTTTTGAATGACTTTCTGATCGATCTCGGCAGCGAAGCTCCCGAAGTTCGCAAGGGTCTGCGTCACACGCCAGGCAGCGCACTGGGGTCCAGCCGGCTCAAGCTGAAAGACGAGCACTTCCCGCTGATCCTGAAGCAATTGAAGAAGTACGACATTCGTTACTTTTTCCTTTGCGGCGGCAATGACACGATGGACACGATTCATCGCGTGGCGGAATACGCCAACGCCAACGGCCACGAGCTGATCGGGGTGGGCGTCCCGAAGACGGTCGACAACGACCTGTATGGAACCGATCACACTCCCGGATATCCCAGCGCTGCCCGTTATGTCGCCCTGAGCGTTCTGCAGGCCGGAGTGCTGGCCCGCGACATGCAGAAGGTCGACCAGTTTGTGATTTTCCAGTCGATCGGTCGCAGTGCCGGCTGGTTGCCTGCCGCGGCAGCACCGGCACGTGGAGCCACATCGGCTCCTCATATCCTGCTGTTGCCGGAACGGAAGTTTGATCGGGACAACTTCCTGCAGAAGGTGGCGGCCGTCCATAAGAAACACGGCTTTGTGTCGATCGTGTGCGGCGAGGGAATCACGAACGCGGATGGTTCGCCGGTGAGCGCTTCGCAGGTGAAAGACAAGTTTGGCAATGTCGAATTCGGCGCGATGGGAGGGACCAGCGTTGCGGTCTCCCTGCATCAGATGATCAGCCAGGAATTCGGCTGGCGCGGCGAGTTTCAGGTGACTGAATCGCTGCCGATGTCGGCGGCGGACCGTGGCTGCAAGCTGGACTTCCAGGAGGCGTATGCGTGCGGTCAGCAAGCCGTCAAACTGGCGCTGGCCGGCGAAGGCGGCGTGATGGTGACCATGCAGCGGGCCAACAAGGTTGCCGAGCCGTATCAGATGGAATTCGGGAAAATCGCACTGAAGGAAGTTGCGAATCACGAACGTCCGATGCCGGATGCCTACATCTCGAAAGATGGCTTTGACGTCACGAAATCGTTCCTGCAGTACTTGGCGCCGCTCATCGGAGAACTACCGGAGTACGTGTCACTCGCGGCCAAACGGGCCAAGCCGTAAAGCGTCGTTCGGTGAATGAACGAACCCGAACGGCTGGAGAGTGAACCATCCGTTTTGCACTCCAGTGAAACATTGACTTCCTCGCTGGCGCTTCGGGCTAGTAGACCGCTGTATCTCCTGGACTCATTTTTCGCCCTTGAATTGATGAATCATGCAACTGAATCAAGCTCCTTACTCACAATTCGGCCTCGTCAGGGACATGCTGGCGACCGCGGATGTTATCCGGCAGTTCAACCCGCAAGTTGTCAATTCGATTGTGGAACCGATCCGCAGTGTCGGGAAACTGCTGTTTACCGGCGAAGGCTCCAGCCGGCTGTTTCCGGCGAAGGCGGCGATCCTGCAGTCGCGTCGTCAGGGCTGGCCGCTGGTCCTGCACACCGATGCCGGTCGGCAGTCCCAGGAATACCAGCTGGCCGACTGGGCGGTGCTGGGAATGTCCAACTCAGGGCGCACGGCGGAAGTCATCCGGCTGTTCAACTCCCTGAAAGACGCGAACCATCCGGCGCGATTCAGTCTCACTGCCCTGCCCGACTCCACGCTCCAGAGTCTGGCACAATCCGGATTCGTGCTGCAGTGCGGCAAGGAATCGGCGGTCGCTGCCACGAAGAGTGTGGTGGAGCAAGCGTTATTCTGCCGCGCCCTGATGGAAGCCGTCGCCTGGCAGACCACGCTCGCAGGACGACTGCCGCAACTCGGCGACCAGGTCGAACAAGCCCTCACTGCGCCGATTGAAACGGAACTGGTTCAGAAGCTGATGCAGGCCCGCACGATCTATTTTGCGGGGCGAAATGATGGCGTCTCCGAGGAGCTGGCCCTGAAGACCAACGAAATCACTCGCAAGCCGAGCGATTATCTGGAAGGAACGTATGCCGTTCACGGGATTGAGGAGATCATGACTGCTGATGACGTCGTGGTCTGGATCGACCCGTATGCCGAGTCCGAACAGAAATTCCACGACGTGCTGGTCAAAGGCGTGGGCCTGACTGTGATTGCGATTTCATCCCGCCCCACTATGTTCCCGACGATTACGATTCCGGATGCCGGTGATCTGAGCGGGTTTGTCCAGCTCTGTGCCGGCTGGAATCTGCTGGTTGAGATTGGCATGGGTCTCGGGATCAATGTCGACAAGCCCGAGCGGGCCCGCAAAGTCGGCAATGAATTTGCCGGGTGATCCCTCGCTCTGCGTCGCGCCCGGTGGCGGAGACTTCTGCGACCGGGCCTGCCAGTGACTCATCACGGGGCAAATCCGCCGCGCCCGGTCAGGCGGCGGATTTCATCGCCAGCGAGGGAAGTTGAGTCTGCAGCTTCCGGGCTGCCATGCGACGCGCGATCGCGAGACAGCCCTGCCCTGCCAGCCAGCCCAGGATTGCGCCGGCGCACACATCGCTGGGATAGTGGGCTGTCACCTCCACGCGATGCATTCCCACAAGCGCGGCGAGCGTGTAGAACCACCAGCGGCCCCGTGGATAGGCGACGCTCAGAGCCACCGCAAACGCCATAGCGGTGGCTGTGTGCGCGGACGGAAAACTCTGGAGTGCCGAACCTCCTGTGCCGAGCGGAAACGCCCCCTGGAATGTTTCCCAGATGGATTGGGTGGCTTGCAGATCCAGGTTTCGCGGCCGGGTACGTCCCAGCAGCATTTTCACCAGATTGGCAGCCAGTCCTCCAGCGACGGCGGAAGTCGCGCATAAGGCCGGAGCCCAGCTGCGACGAGCCGGATCGAGAACGAACAGGGTGATGACGACGAAGGCGACGCCAATTCCGTGCCCGAACGGCTCGACATTGTCGAGGACTTCCGAAATCTCCTTGGGATATTGCTCCGCCTCGCAGAATCTGGCAACCGGCAAATCAACGGTCAGCAGTAACACCGCGAGCATTGCCAGAGCAGCAGGCACGCCGATGACGGCAAGCATGGACGAAGGCCCGGGTAACAGCGAGTGCGGTGGGGGGGCATCACAGGCCGGCGTCACGATAGCGAATCCCTCCCTGGAATTGGTCCGTTGGCAATTTTCCGCAAATCCTAGTGAAATTCCGGGGACCAGGGAAAGGGCATTTCCGACATAACTTGCATTGAATACGCAGGTTCAGGAAAATTCACGTTGGCAGAATGCCGCGGAATGCCTACAACTTGCCTGAACGTGTTTTCCCGGATCGATGGAACGAATGATGAACGGAACCCCGGCCATGGATCGGCCCGCGTGGAAAACGGTCTTGCTTCAGCAATTGCTCGTCGCCGTCGTCGCCGGCCTGGTGTTCTTCACCAACCTGGTGGCTGCGACGCTGTTCGATGAAGATGAACCCAAAAACGCTGAGTGCGGCCGCGAAATGTTCCTGCGGAACGACTGGATTGTTCCCACCTTCAACGACGAACTGCGAACCGACAAGCCCATTCTGATTTACTGGGCGATGCTCTGTTCCTACACGGTGTTCGGCGTGACGGAATTCGCCGCGCGGTTCGGTTCCTCGGTGCTGGCCGTCGGCACCTGCCTGCTGACGTACCATCTGGGGCGAATGCTGTTTTCGCCGCGTGTCGGCTTGCTCGCTGGCATTGTTCTGGCAACCAGCCTGATGTTTTCGGCCGTCGGACGAGCCGTCACGCCCGATTCCTTTCTGATCTTCAACACGACACTGGCATTCACCGCTTATTGCTGGGCCGTCTCCCGTCGGCTCGGCGGACACTTTTCCAGTCCGAAACCGGAGGCCGGCAGTCCGCTGGCCTGGCATGAGCTCAGTCCATATTCCTTCTGGACTGCGATTCCGATGTACGTCGCGATGGGCCTGGCAGTGCTTGCCAAGGGACCGATCGGCGTATTGCTGCCGTGCGCCATCATCGGCCTGAATCTGCTGGTTCAGCAGCAGCGGGAATCACTTCGACTCAATCCTGCCGCCGTCCCCCCGGACAAGCCGCTCTGGCGTCGCTGGCTGACGACCCTGATGCAGGTGTTCGCGCCGCGGCGCATTGGTGCCGGTATGCTGGCCATGCGGGTGCCGCTGGGGGCAGTGATTGTCGCAGCCATCGCCCTGCCCTGGTATGTCGCAGTGGGTCAGGCGACCGACGGAGCCTGGCTGCGCGGTTTTCTGGGAGACCACAATGTCGGTCGCTTTCTGGAACCCAAAGAGAATCACAGCGGGCCGTTCTTCTACTACCTGGTGGTGATCTCTCTGGGCTGTTTTCCCTGGTCGATGTTCCTGCCGCTGGCGATCTGGCGGATCGTGCAGCAGATTCGTTCAAAGGCAGTTCTCTCTCCGGGGCAGGTCTTTGTCTGCTGCTGGGCCGGGTTCTGGATTCTGTTCTTTTCGTGTGCCAGCACGAAATTGCCCAACTACATTCTGCCGGCTTATCCCGCGCTGGCCCTGCTGGTGGCCAGTTTTCTGGTGGAATGGGAAACCACTGCCGGTGCTGCCTGGGTCAATCGCTTTCGCTGGTCCTCACGCGGCATCGGTCTCGCGGGGATTGTGCTGATGATTGCCCTGCCGGTGGTGACGACGCTGCTGTTGCCGCGCGAGACCTGGCTGGTGCTGATCGGGCTGATTCCGGTTGCCGGTTCGTTGATGATCCTGACCGCCGTGCGTCGCGGAGACCGCCGGTTGGCAGTGCAGTCGGTCGCCGGGACCGCCATTGTGCTGGCAGTGACCATCGTCGGCATCGCTCCGGCTTTTGTGTGTCGCTATCAGGACGGTCCGCATTTCGGTCGGCTGGCCCGCCAAATGGCGAGCGATAATGTCCCGGAACTGGCGACCTG
>VFQN01006224.1_pt1 | contig 13848 bp, 17 predicted proteins | sample 3512371 | NCBI WGS metagenome assembly VFQN01 (sample SAMN10412370, study PRJNA504923) | tailings metagenome | isolation source: Replicate 2 from Balatoc abandoned mine | place: Philippines: Itogon, Benguet | collected 2017-08-28
CCCAGCATGTCCCCGGGGACCTCCCCTGCAGCAGCGGGGCCCTCTGCCGCGCCCGGCATGTCTCCTGGGCTGTCGCCAGGTGTGGGCCCCACCGCCAACACCACCGCCCTCGAGGTGTCGGTGTACTTCCAGCAGGGCCGTACGGCAACGGTCAAGGAGTGCCAGCTGTCGGCGGTGCTCATGGACATCGTGCTGGCACGTGCCAAGCTCAACGACTCGGCTGTGTCGTACAGTGACAACAGCACGTGGTCGGGCATCGAGCAGACCTTCGAGTGCGACGCCTCTACAGTCGGCACGCCCACCATGGGTGTCGAGGGAGGCGTGCCGGATGCCCATGTGTCGGCCTATGCGGAGAAGTTTGCCGCCGGCGGCCACCGTGCGCTGGCAGGCTTCCTGGGCTTCCCTTCTGCATGCTACACCCCCGGGGACACGTACGCCGAGCTGACCAGCAGTGATGGTGCCGTACAGTACCGCCTGCCGTACTGCCCAGGGTACGCCCCGCCGTCCTCCCCTCCCGCCGCACCCCCGCCCCCTGGCGTCGTCACCGTCACCGTCCACTACGGCAGCACCGCCCAGCGCCCCTCGGACTGCCCCATCACCGCTGCCACCATGGACGTCATCTACGCCTCCGCCATCAACTCGCCATCCCCCACCCGCGGCGTCTTCCGTGGTATATACGGTGTCGACGGTGATGGTGACGGCGTGATTGACGTTCCGGAGGGCAAGCAGCAGCAGGTGGTGGGCGAAGTGCCGTACGACCAGCTGGGCGCGCTGCAAGACGAGTTTGCGGCACGTGGCTACAACACCCTTGCTGGCATCCTGGGTTTCCCCGCCGACTGCCGTGCAGACGGCGCCACGTACGCAACCATGGAGACCAACGGTGCCACAGTGTACGAGCCACCGGTATGCAGCGACAATGGCGGCAGCAGCCCTCAGCCCGGCCCCGGGTCCGCTCCAGGGTCGAGCCCTGCCCCCTCACGGGGCGTGCCGTTTCCGGGCTCGTCCCCCGGGCCCGCGGCTGGGCCTGCACCTGCTCCTGTGCGTGGGCCCCAGGCGTCACCTGGCGTGTCACCAGGGGCACCGAGTCCGGGGGCCTACCCTGGGGCGTCGCCTCCAGGGGTGTATCCTGGCGGATCGCCACCGTTGCCCCCCAACACCACCGCCCTCGAGGTGTCAGTGTACTTCCAGCAGGGCCGTACGGCAACGGTCAAGGAGTGCCAGCTGTCGGCGGTGCTCATGGACATCGTGCTGGCACGTGCCAAGCTGAACGACTCGGCGGTGTCGTACAGTGACAACAGCACGTGGTCGGGCATCCAGCAGACGTTTGCATGTGACGCTGCCACCGTCGGCACACCTAGCATGCGTGTTAGGGGCAACGTGCCAGACGCCGAGGCACCAGCCTTTGCTGGGGAGTTTGCCGCTGCCGGCCACCCCGCGCTGGCAGGCTTCCTGGGCTTCCCCTCGGAGTGCTACACCCCTGGCGAGACGTACGCCGAGCTGACCAGCAGTACTGGTGCCGTGCAGTACCGCCTGCCGTACTGCCCAGGGTACGCCCCGCCGCCCAGCCCGCTGCCACCCAGCCAGCCGCCAGCAACCCCGCCCCCTGCATACCCCAGCCCCACTCCCCCTTCCCAACCTCCTCTGCCGCTCTCGCCTACCCCACTGCCGCCTTCCCCACCGCCCTCCCCACCGTACGACTACCCCATCCCCGGCTTCCCGACCGACATGCGGGATTGGAACGGCACCGCGGTACAGCTGGAAGAGTGGAGTACGACAGAGAACGCGACACACGTGGTCTGCACGGTGCTGGTGGCCGTGCCCGCGCAACCCGACTGTCCCGTGGGTCGCTTGTGCCGGGCGTCCAACGGTTGGAACTACAGGGCCGGCCCGCAGCTTGCGGCGGAGGTTGACATGTCACGTGCCGAGGTGTGGAAGAGCACCACCGCACCCGACAGGCAGCCGGTGAACAAGACCATCGACCCGCTGTCCACCCCGCCATCGGTAAGAGGCTGCGTTTTGTCTTACCATCTGTACTACCATCTGTTTTGTATTTCCATTGTATCTTCACTGACAGCGACCACACCGCTGCGGGGCTGTAGGGCTTGCTGCTAGCTCCTCGAAATGTGCCCTGTCCCAGCCCTGATAATGTCCGTCCTGACAACTCCTCCATCCTCATTTGCTCCACCCGCCCTTTCAGGTCACCGTCTACGACCTCCTTCGCCCCGGCGAGTCCATGCTGTACGTCATCGAGCTGCCCAAGCGGGCGCCCGCCACCGGTGGCGGCCGCCGCCAGTTGCTCCAGAACCTCCGTACGACAGCCGCCGCCAGGGCTCTGCTGCAGGCGCAGCAAAGCCCCGCCATGATGTACGTGTGGAGTGGCAACAGCACATTCCAGACGACCCTGTCGGGCCGCATGGCGGGCCCCACCAGCCCCACCATGCTCAGCGTGTCTGACACGTGCCGTGCCGGTGTGCAGCCCGACGTCATGGCCAGCGGCGCCGCCCTCTTTGGCCGCGACACGTGTCTGAACACCACCGTCACGCTGGTGTACAGCAACGCCACCAACTCCACGACCACCACTGTGCGCGTGTACGCCAACACGGACCAGGTGCGTGGCCAGCAGGGGGCTTTGGCAAAGGGAAGGCGTTTCCTGCGCTTGCACTTTTTGCTTGCAGTGCCAGCTTGCTAAGCGATGCTGGGTCTGCTTGGGTACTGATGAACGGATTGGGTCTAGCTAAACTCCTAGGCCACATAGCAAGCTTTACTTGCAGCACGGTTTGCGCAAAGCGTGTATGGGGTTGTGCATGCATCATAGCTGCTGTTGTCCAACCCTAGGCAACCAAGTGAGCCAAACACCAACAGCAAGGTGGTGTCAACTTGCGTAACTGACACACTGCTCGTTCCTGTGCCATCGCCTGCCTTGAGCTCCCCTTCCTCCGTGCCTTCCCCCCTTCCTTGCGCTCCGCAGGAGGACTGCAGAGCGTGGTACAACGCCCTTGAGCGCCCCGCCTGGCTGCGCGTGCTGCTCAGCCCCGGGGCCCTGTCCGAGGTCACCAACTCCCGCCGCATCGCGCCCACGCCCGGCACCTACCTGCACGCCGGCTCCCTCACCCTCGCCCTGGTGCCGTACGCGAAGGGCTACTCCACCTTCTCCTTCACCGTCGCCGGCCCCGTGGCCATGCAGGACATCTTTGCGCAGAACACGCTGTCCGACCAGCTGCCCAACTCCGCTGTCGTACAGCTCCTCTCGTCCACGTACGGCTGCCAGCAGGGCGTCGTACAGCCGATGTACTCGTACGCGCCGCCGCCGCCGCAGGGCAGCACGCAGGGCAATGCGCCGCCGCCGCCCGACATCATCACGTGGCAGGACCGCTCCCTGCCGCCCACCACCAGCAGCAGCGGCCTCACCAACGCCCAGATCGCCATCATCGTGTGCCTGGTTGTGGGTTTCTTCCTGCTCGCGCTGCTGGCGCTGCTGCTACTGGTATGGCACCGCCGCAAGAAGTGGGCCGTCTCCAAGGACGAGATCGCCCGCCCGACCGTCATCAACATCAGCGCAATCGCGGCGGGCGCGCCGGCGGGCGCAGTGATGGGCGCCGCCGACCAGACGCCAACGGAGTCGGGAAGCGAGAACGGGCACAGCGGCGGCGGTGCGCCGCCGGCCGTGGCGGCGGGCGTATCGGGGCCGATAGACTCGGGGGGCCATGCAGGGTCCAGCGGGGAGGTTAGCGCAGAGGAGCCTTACGCAGGAGGCCAGTACGCGGGCCCTGCATCGATCCCTGGTGTGGGGTTAGCGGTTGACCCTGCAAGAGAGCAGGGCGCCAGGCCTTGGGCGCAGTCCTGATGAGGGGCAAAGCACAAGGAGCTTGTCGTGTTGCAGCTTGTGGATGGTGTCTTCGCAGTGTGATGGCTTGTAGCTTGTGCGCAGGGGGGAGCTGTGTTGTGCATGCTCGGCTTGGGTGGGCGGTCTGATGGAAAGGGTGCAGCTAGGGGTCGGGATGCAGGACGGCTGCGGATCAGGGGATCTCCCTTGCTGAGGATGATAGGAATGCGAGCGTATGTGCAGGAGGAGGACAAATGGGTTGTTGTTGTTTCCTTTGACCGCAGGGGGATTAGTTGGCCCTCGTGGGGTGGGATGTGCATACCGGGGCTGCCAAGGTGTTATGGCATTTCCCTCTCGGCCTTCGTTCTACACGCACCGCACGGCTTTGCTGCACGCTCTACCAATGTGCCTCATGCCATCGGCCAACAGTTTATGATCAGGGCAAAACCCTGCGGGCTGCTGCTGCTGCTGCTGTTGTGCTGTGGTTGAGTGGTTTGGTGTCGCATGTGGTGTAGGTGCCTCTTGTCTCCGCATGGAGTCTAGTGTCTGTTCCGGCCGGTACGATGGACCGTCGGTGCGCCTGACCTTGTAGCGTGACGTCGGGCGTTGCAATGGCGTTTTATTGTTATGCACGGAAATGATATAAACGCATTAGGTGGAAGGATGTACAGGCCTCATTGCATGCACGCTGCATTCTTAGTCAGCTTGTTGTGCAGGTGTGAGCACCTGTACCAAGCACCAACTCAGACGGCAGGAGGAAACGCTGGGGCACATTTAGCAGGCTTTGCGGGCCTGATATGCAGAATTTCAGCAATCTTTTTCGTTCTGTCGTGCATTGTGGTGCATGCCTTCGGGAATTAGCAACCAAAAAGTGTGGTCGGTGCCGTGGCTCGTGGGCTGCGTGCTGCTGCTTTTGCTGCAATGCTAGGGTGCTGTGTACAGAAAGGTGCTGCCCAAGGAACACCTTGACTTTCCCTGCGGTGTTTTGTTGGGTGGCGACCGTGTGTGCGGAGCCCAAACCAAGGGCTGGCATTAGGGTTCACTACCTGGATTTTGCCTGGGCCAGCGGGACGTGGTGAGGTTGTAAATTGTCGAATTGCTGTATCCTATATCGCTGACTTGGTGCCTTCGTTGCGTACTGATGCCCCAGACTTGCTTGTTGGAGCGATGCGCCGCTATTCTGGGAGCTCCCCCGCCTGGCTGCTTACGGCGTACCGGCTACACCAGTCTACACCAGGGGAGCTCCCCTGGTCTACACAAAGCAGCTGGGGCCGGACTGCTACCGGACCCCTGTTTTGGTCAAGTTGAGCCACCAGCAGAGCAGCGCACGCCGCACGGTGGCTGACCTTGACCGACCTCGGTGGTTCGCAACGTCGCGCACCACCAATGTGGGCAAAGATCCGCAACAGAAGACCCACAACCCCGCAGCAAAGGGAGCGACGGCAGCGGTGGCAAGACCCTTCGACACGTGCCCCTGTGAGCGAGAGGCAGCGTGCAGTCAGTTGCTCACCCCTTCAACCAGCAACAGCAACTACAATTTAATCACATGGATGCACGGACTATTGCAATGTAGCTAGCAGGTGAGGCCCACCCTGGCGTGTACTTGTAGTACTCGTACGACACAGAAACAGTGCCGACTTTGGACCAGGACGAGAGGCCACCGTCATCACCATCCAACTTAGGTGAAGTGAAGGACCTCAGTAGACCTTTTGGACACAAAGCACTGAGCGACACTGGTAGTGCAAACATGACCAATTGCAACTTCTGACTTGCTCCTGACACCTGACGCTTCTGAAGCGGATTTTAACATAGCGCAAACTCCCAGCAACATTTACAGCACACCAAGCTTTACCTTCTTTGAACTCCTCAGCCTTGTCCAGCGGTGACGTGGATATCTGCTGGGACTTCCGGACGGCTTGTATCACTTCTTTAAAGCAGCACTGGTGGCATCTTTTGAAGCCACATGGGAGGTAATAACAGCAGAGCACGCTCGGAGGTCGATGGAGCAAAGCAAGGAGAGCAGCCTAAGTCGGAGCGGGAGGGCGTCTCCGCTTCAACGATCAACAGTTTTGCGCCAGGTATTGTTTCTGAGATTTTCTGTAAGCACGTATTTGTTGCCAGGTTATCAGGGCTCGTTGTGGAAAGCAAGGCAAGTGTCGCTACCTTCTAACCAGAACAGAGTTGTTTGTGAGACGCCTCGTTATGCTTGCGGCGACACGGCTGCTCTGTGACCTGTGTAAACAGAGATCGATGTCAACATGGCTGATGGAGAGTCCGACAGCCAGGACGCGAACGAAGAAGGACTAGCATCCTTACGTGTCAAGGACGTAAGTCTAGCCTTACTACCCCTGGATGCACCTGCCGCATGCTTGGGAGTTTGGGACTCACACGTGCTTGCTTCGTTTCGCGTGTTTGTCGCGTATGTGCATTGCACGGCCATCACAGCTGCTTGCCGCCTCCTGTGGGTTTTGCAGAAAGAGGCGTGGAAGGGCTCGCCGTCGCCCCGCCCACGCTCAGCACTGAAGCAGACAGACGCCAGTGATGCAGCCTCACCTTCTGGCCGCCGTAATCCGCGCAGAGTGTCATTCCAGGTGGGAGGTGGACGGGGTACACCCCGGCCGTGCTGCTTTGCATCTGCCTTTGTCGTGGAGGGCCGTGGCGTCGTCCCGCCCTTTACCGAGCACCCACCACCACCAAGCAGCCACGCAATCCCCTCGTGCATACAACTGCTGGGCGCTTCAGGCACGAGCGCAGGACTTCCTACCACAGGCCCTAGTAAGGTGTCGACAGAAAACGTTAGTACGGCATTTTGACGCATGGAAGGCACAAGACACTGATGCATGCCGGTTCGTGCACATGCCCTTACAGGCCAACGCGCTGACCCCCCCTCCTGAGGCGGAGGAGCAGGCCAGCAAGCGCGTCAAGGGGAGCGACGAGTTCAGCATGAAGTACCTAGTAGAAAAGTTCTATGGAAGGGTGAGAGCACTGGGATGCACGCACGGAGCCCACGTCACGCTTTGCCTTATTAGCAGCAGCCGTACCACGAAGAACAAGGTGACACGCTGACGTACCCAGGCTGCATGGACGCCTGGGGGTTGCAATCTGTCCACTGACACGGCGTTTTGAACCGCCGGCCCCGGGGTTCACGGTGAAGTGTGCGGGATGGGCGGTCAGGACGGGTATCCTTGCTTGCGGAGTCCAATCAGCGGTGTACAACCGTGCGCACCTGCGTTAATTACCTTCCGTCAAGGCGACTTTAGCGGGAGGCGTAACCAAGCCAGGCCGCTCCTCTCCTCCCGCTGGTGGTACTCGTAACATGTAAACGGATGACGAGTTGACATGTCCCCCCTTCTTGCAGGTCACGGTCCAGCCCAGCTTGAAACCGTTCTTTGAGGAGGTCGACATGTTCAAGGTGCGTGGGGCGCAGACGGGCGCTAAGGGGATCGGCTAGGGCACTTGCTTATGGGGGCGATCGTAGAGAGTGCGCGTGTGCTGGTTAAGCGCGTCCAGAGACCCCATGTGCACGGCGGCTCCGGTGGACGTGGATGGCATGGCATAATAATGAGGGGGGGCGGTATCTGATGGTCACGGACAAGCCCCTACGCCCGTGCAGCTGCACGGGTCCGATCAGGGCAGGCGTGCGCAGGCGTGGCTCACCAAGGCAGTGTAGATAGGTGTACTGGCTGACTGCTGTTGCTGACTGCTTTGCCTTGTGCTGTGCTGCTGCCAACAGCTCAAGCACCAGCAGGAGGCGCTGATGCTGCTGGTGTTCGGGGGGCAGGAGCTGCTTGACGTAAGCATGGATCCGGGACGGGGCCTGCCCCTGCCTCGTGATATCTGATTGTTGGCTACTACACACCGCTCCCGCCACGCCTTACCGCCACCGGCTGCATGGCGTATCTCCAGCTGTTACACACCGCACGCCTTGCATTGCCTTGCATAGCCTTCCTGGCTTGCCGGGTTGCTTCCATGCTCCCCTACCATGGGCAGGCCCTACGGCCTACCGCCTGCCCTCGCCGCGTACCATAGCTCGTACCCCTCCCTGCACACCCGCACCCGCAACCTCCCGCACCCACCCGAATCCTCCATCTCCCCGCAGGACGAGCTGCCGGGCCTGTCCGCGGACCTGCGCCTCATCCACCTGCACCTGCTGTTCGAGGGCCTCAACCTGAGCCACTGGCAGCTGTTCGCCGACATCTTCAGCGACACGCTGGACGAGTGCCACCAGATCCCCGAGGAGGTGCGCGCCAAGGCCAAGCTGTACATGGCCAGCACACAGCAGTTCTTCAGGCCCATCGAGCCGGACGAGTGGCCGCCCAAGGTGGGCGGGGAGGCGTGCTGGGGAGGAGGGCTGGGGGTTTGGCGACAAGGGGATCAAGCAGCGGGTCGCGTGGCAATGGCGCGTCGGGGGCCGCAGCATGCGTGGAGTGTGCGTGTCACCACGGCGCTTTCTTGCGCGGCGAGCGGTTGGTCCCTTGCGTACGGTATGGAGCATGTGTGGGTGTCGCACCTGTTGCAGCCATGGGTCCAAACTCATGCGCAAGTAGCGTAAATGTCGGTTCCGGTGTCCGGCTGCAACCCCAAGCGTGAGCTTTCCCTTTCCTATGAACGAGCCTGATAGGCAGCCCATACCGGTACGTCCCGTGCGGGTGCTGGTGCATGCGTGCGTGCCGCAAACCGTTGCTTGAGCCGGTCGGCTGTGGTTTAACCCGCTTCTGCACGGTGCGTCTGTGCAGGTGGTGTACAAGGGCTGGACGAAGCGCACCTGCCCCTTCGCGTCCAAGCGGCCCCCGTCTCCGCCACCCGATGACGACGGCTTCGTGCTTCCTGACTTCCACGCTGTTACTGCGAACCACAACAACATTGCCGACGCACCTAGCGATAACGGAACCAGCAAAGCGGAGGAGCCGGCCTGACCGCGCGCCAACGGCAGCGGTGTGCAGCCTGAGGCGAAGAACGGTTATATGCATGGGCAGGGGTGCTGGCGGAGAGGGCGGCGGAGGGGGCGGCTGCACAGCAGGATCCCGGAGCGGACGTAGCACCGTGGAAGCGTGGACGGACGCTGCTCGTGATCGGACAATCGCATGGGGGTGCACTGAGCGCATGCATGGTGTGATCGTAGCGGGATGGGGTGCCTTGCTTCCTAGCTATCGTGGCCGCAGCAACCTTATCATGTTGTGGCTCCGCGCATCCGGTACGCATGCGTGTACGTCGTTGCAGCGGGCCGGACGCCGCTTGGAACGACTGCCTGTAACGGGGCGGCCGTGCTATGGCTTGGCCTCTGTCGGTTGGGTGCTTGCGAGCGCCAGAAGGTGCTCACGGAAAGATTGATGATCAGTTATGTGGCCGCATGTTCCCGGGCGTACTGCTATTGATGTACCAAGTGGCAGTGACAGCCTTGGCGGGATTGGGATCTGGCGGTACTGCGAGGGCTTCGCTGTTGAGCGCTGTAAAACTGTCAGGCTGGCACCGGCTTCACAGCCGAGAACGTGCTGAGCCTGGAAAGGCGGTGGTGGTATGTTTATGCAGTGCATGTGGATGGGTGTGCATCTGTGAGCAGCAGGTATCTTACTGTAGCGTGTAGGGCTGCTCTGCGTCTAGTTGCCGAAGTGCCGGAGTCAATACGTTCATGTGTCTGGCACTGGGTAGCATGCTCAAGCCCAACCGGCTACGGGCTCGGGACAGCTGTTGCCTGGGATAGTGAGGGCGCGCTGCTGGGTGTACCGGACATACTGGGATTCGTGAGAAGCCCGGTGCCAGAGCCCAGCACATGTTGGCGAGGTGCTGATGATGATTACACCGCGTTACACCATGTAGCCGCCTCAAGTCATTTCAGTTCGCCTGCAGGTCAACCCTTGCACACAAGGGCAACAACATCACGTCCTCGTCATCTAGAATTGGAATGTAACCTATGTGCACAAAGTGCAGTGCATGTGGGCCTCGCGTGGCGTCGTACAACATGCAGCCGGACCACGACGCCAGCATGCAGCTTGCATAAGATACCATGCAGCTGGCAGCTCCCACTGGCGCACAGCAACACCTGCCCCTCGTCCCCCGCAAGTTCCTTGTACGACAGCCATCAACACACGAACTCCACACCCCTACGCCGAAAACCACTAGCCCAACGCCCTCGCTGCCTTCCTGCTACCGCTCATCATTGCTCCTCCCCTTCCCCGGCTCCGGCCTCCTCCCCTCCCTCCCCCTGCGCCTCCTCCCCAGCCGCCATACTAGCCTCCCCCATGCCCGACTCGCCCATGCTGTACGACGCACCCGCGTCCACCCCCGACGGCTCCCCCACCGCCTCCTGCTCCTGCCCTGGCTCCTGCTCCTCCCCTGGCGCCTCCTGCTCCTGCCCCTGGTCCTGCTGCTGCTGCGCCCGCAGCGCCGCCACCTGCTTCCTGGCCATGTGCCCCCGCATGTGCGCCTGCACGCGAGTTGCAGCCTGCGCCGCCATCTCCTCCGTCACCCCAGGCGCCAGGTCCAGCAGCTCCGCCGCCGTCCCCTCCACCGCCTCCCCCTCCGTCGCCTCCGGCTGCGCCTCCGGCTGCGCCTCCGGCTGCACCTCCGGCTGCGCCTCAACCGCCGCCTCGCCGTCCCCAGCGCCCCTAGCCCCCTGCTGCTGCGCCCGCAACTCCGCCACCTGCCTCCGTGCAAGGTGCCCCCGCATGTGCGCCTGGACCCGCACCGCCGCCTGCGCCGCCATCTCCTCCGTCACCCCAGGCGCAAACTCACCCCCCGCCCCTGCCGCCGACCCCTCCGCCGCTACCCCAGACAGCTCCGGCTCCGGCTCCGCCTGCGCAGCAGGGCCAGTCTCTCCCTCCTGCAAGGACTCCCCTGCTCCAGGCGGGCCCGCCTCAGCGCGCATGACCGCCACCTCCTTGCGGGCCTGGTACCCCCGGAACGCCGCCTGCACCTTGGTCGCAGCCTCTTCCAGCTGCGCCGGGTCCGCCTCACCCTCGTCCCCTCCGTCCCCAGGCACCTCCTGGATGGGGGGCTGCTGCTGCGCCGACGGCGGCCGGCCAGACGCGGACCCGGAGGCCGGCCGGGCCGACGTGGGCCGTGCGGAGGTGGGCCGGGCGGATGACGGCCGCACGCCTGCTGACGGCGGCCTGGCCTCGCCGGTTGCAGAGGGCGGGCGGGGCTCGGGCGCAGCGGAGGGCGGGCGGGGGTCCGGGGTGGCAGAGGGAGGGCGGGGGTCCGGGGTAGCTGAGGGTGGGCGGGGGTCCGGGGTGGCGGACGGAGGGCGGGGGTCCGGGGTAGCGGAGGGAGGGCGGGGCTCCGGGGTAGCGGAGGGTGGCCGGGGCTCCCCACCGGTGGCGGACGTCGGCCGTGCAGCCTCGCCGTTCGCTGACGGCGGCCGCAGGCCGGCCGACGTCGGCCGGACGCCGTTGGCGGAGGGTGGCTTTGACGGCGGCCGGGCCTCCAGCGGCGCCGCTGGCGCTGTCGGCTGTGGCGTGGCGGTTCGCGAGCCCGGCTGCGAGTCAGGGTATGCGAACTCTTGCGCCGGGGGCTGGGGTGTCCCCTCGGCCTTGGCGGAGGCGAGCATGGCGTCAAAGTCGGCGGCGGCGGTGTCGTCGGCGGGGCGCTGCACCGGCCGGGCGTTGACAAACTCGTCCTCGTCGTCCTCGTCGTCGCCCAGGATGGCCGGGTCCCACTCGTCGGGCAGCATCACGCGCGGCTTGTTGGGGTTGTTGGACAGGAGGTAGTTGGCCACGAACGTGATGGCCTCGAACTTGTCGGCGGAGGGCTTCTCGCGCGCCAGGGCGGCGAGCGCCTTGGCAAGCGTGGGCTGCAGCTTGTGTGTGATGAACTCGGCGGCTGCTGCGGGCTCGCTGACGGGGTCCAGGGTGAGCTGCGGGAAGAAGAAGTTGATCTCGCGCGCTGCGCTGGCGGGCGAGTCGCTGCCGTGGGTGGCGTTTTGGGTGCCATCGGTGCCGTACAGTGCGCGCAGGCTGCAGGAAGACGGATGGGGGGAGGGGTTGGAACCAGATGGGATGTTGGGCTGGTGGCACGTGCGGTAGGTATCGTGGCACAGGACGCGGACGTGTGCTATCGGCGGATTGGCTTGCTGAGCTCGGTCACCAGCTCGCCACGTGGGCGTAATGCGCCGTTGCAGGCAGCTGTGTGGCAGGCATGGACAGAGGCATGCCATGCCCCCAAACTGCCCACCACTATCATGGCCCTATGCCGGCACACATGCCGGGCTTTGTGGGCCCAACCCCATGGCTGGTCTGCAAGAGCTGTGCGATGCGCGGGTGGCGACGAAACGACGGGCCTACCATTTGGGCTTCTCCGCACGCGCCGTGAACACGTTGGTTGGCCCCATCAGCGCACGCCACGCCAGGATGGCGCCTGGCTTAGCCAAGACCAAAGCCCAGATAGGCCCGCTGGTCATGAAGTTTACCAGGTTCGGGAAGAAGGGCTTGCCCTTATGCTCCCCATAGAACTCCTCCGCACGGATGCGGTTGAGCTGCAGGTCAGGTGGAGAGTTGGCACAGGGGCGTGACAGGGGTGTAGGCGAATGCGGCCTGACCATCTTGGTGTGCGACCGTGCAGCCTGTCACAAGAGCCCTACTAGCCGTGCAGTCATCGACGGGACAAGGTGTTCCTTTCTGCACACTACTCAAGAGTGTGAAAGGCATGTCGACACCCGCGGCCAGTGCCGCGGGCTGCCCTTGATGTACTTGCACTGTTTACAAAATGCTTACCTGCATCTTCTGTTTTGCAATAATCGTGAATCCATTCAGCTCGATGAGCTGCATAATTTCTTCCGCCTTGCCCGCCCGAACAGCGTCGGGCTTGATGATGGCAAACGTCTTTTCTATTTCCGCCATTCCTCCAGGCCCCTATCCTTCGTTGCCCGCGAAGGGCTGTCTCAGCTGGTGCTGACTTTCTTGTGCGATGAGCGTTTGCGTCGAAGGACAGAAACTGTCACGTAGGCGGTGTTGGAAATTGATATAATGACATGAGAAGCTTTTGTTGTGATGTCTTCAGTGAGGACATCGCGCATGTTTCTAAGCGTGACCGTCGTACGGCGCGACAGACCCCCATCCCTGCTGTTCCCCGCTGTTCCCCTGTGAACCCCCACGGTGCTGCTGATTACCCCTTGACGTCTGCACCACCCCACAACGCACCTTGGCAGTTCCTCGCCTAGGGCCGACGCTGTGGCCCTTCAGCAGCGTCAATCGTACCTTCCCCCCAGACATGTTAGCCTAAGACATTCAAAGGATTAAGAGCTATGGGAAAGAACGATTTCCTCACGCCAAAGGCGGTGAGCTGGCCCCTCAATATGACGTGTGTGCTGCAGTCCGACGACTGCATAGCGATGAACTGAAGCTTTCTTCCGTAGTCAAATCATGGTATTCAATGAGCTTATGGAGTGCGGTTCGCGGGCGCTGCGCAGATCGCCAACCGCATTAAGGCGAAGGGCCTACAGAAGCTCCGCTGGTACTGCCAGCTGTGTCAAAAGCAATGTCGCGACGAAAACGGCTTCAAATGCCACCAAACCAGCGAGAGCCACCGGCGACAGATGGAGCTGTTCGGCACGAACCCACAGCGTATCGTGGAGGGCTACTCGGAGGAGTTCGAAGCGGCTTTCATGGAGCACCTCCGCAGGGCGTGAGTTACCTGCATACTGGGCTCACGCTTCATGCGGATTGTGTGTGCGGGGGAAGGGGGGAAGATTCGGTGCGCTGCATCATGGCCGTATTGCGGAGGGGTTTGGACGTGGGGCGTGGGTGCCGGTGGGCACCTGGCGTGCAAAACAGCGGCCGCCAGCCGAAACCCCACAGCACTCGCTGCACGTCTCTTGGTGTGTCCAACACCACAGCGCTCACGGTCCTGCATCCAGCTGTCGCTTTCTCCTACCTGCCTCCACACGGCAACCCTGCCCTCTCGGTAATGTACCCCTCCCCCATCATCCTCCTACTCCCCCCCCCCCCCCCCCCCCCCCCCGTGGGGGCCCCCCTTTCCCCGCGATGGTGCTAGACGATGTAAACATGGAAAACAATCAGCCCGGCCCACCT
>VFQN01006225.1_pt1 | contig 13847 bp, 20 predicted proteins | sample 3512371 | NCBI WGS metagenome assembly VFQN01 (sample SAMN10412370, study PRJNA504923) | tailings metagenome | isolation source: Replicate 2 from Balatoc abandoned mine | place: Philippines: Itogon, Benguet | collected 2017-08-28
GCTCTACAATATGTGTGGGCTTCGATTACGCACTCGGGGGCGCCGTAGCTCCCAGACAGTGGGGTTGGTCCCGTCGGCACGTGGGCGTGCAACTTGGGGTCCCCCGTTTCCGGTCAACACGACGGCCGCGAGACAGCTTGAATACATGTATGGATTACACACATAATATATAGTTGATTTGACATTGTAACCGGTGGCGAAGCTTGCGTCAAGGGTGTAAACGCCCCCAAAAACCCCTTTCCGTACCCCTTGTACGGCAACCACCATAACTACCATGGGGTGCTGTGGTTAAGGTTTTGACTAGCATCAACGGATAGTATGCTTCAATACGGATCCGCAGTATGCGTGGCATCCTTAACCATCGCACCCCATGGGATTCCTGGGCCTTGCCAGCTAGGCCTTCTGGGGGACACAGCATGGGGCTGAAGTGGTACCCGCGTGACCTGTGGGCTGTGGCATGGCCAGGCGTTCAGGTCTCGTCGCCTGGTGTTGCGCACTGCAAGATTTTCTATCTCCTTGGCCCTGTTGAGGATGTGCCCCGCTACCACCATTCAGCACAAGGTCCTCCCCGTACCCGCCGGTGGACCCGTACAGTGTACCATGCATGTTGGCGTCGTGCGATGCTGCCGGCCACTGGCACGCGCCCAGCCTGCAGCTGACCACCCGTGCAACCGCTAGCTGGGCAGCGGTACAGCTCCACAGCGCACAGACTGTAGCGCAACGAGACGGAGAGCAGTAGGGTTACAGTGGCCCAGGTGAGGTTCTCTTGCTCAGGCCGTGGCCGGCATCCCCTGTGGCAGCCCCACCACGGCGCCATGACCTAGCATTTGCTGAGCGGCCTGTCACTGCCACAGCTACGGTAGGTGCAATGCCACTTTTCACTGTCGCCGCAGCCCCTAGGACAGGCAGAAAAAGGCCAACAGCTAGCACACAGCTGCGCCCACATCCCAGCACCTTTATTGTCCAACGCGCACCAAGCAAGACACATACGTACGGCAACCAACACCAACACGACTCACGCACTGCGAGCAAGGCAGCAACAGGGAGCTTCGACGCGCACCGCGTTGGCGGCTGCAATGTTTAGTACCCAAGCACGTAAATAAGGCGGCGAGACGTGCCGACACACTTCCTTGTCTGCATTCTGCAAGTGACAGGCATGTGCCGTACAGCACGGGCGCCACACACAGCGACCGCCCGGAGGCACTACGAGCAGCCTCAACATCACCGCATTGGACATGCGTTCCCGCCAACCCCGCATCCATGCAGCGTGCTTGCCACGTGCCATGTGTCCCACGGGATCACCCCACGCTGCGCCATATCACGTTCCCCGAATAGTAGTAAAGCGTTGTGTAGCAACTCCACACAGTCTTTTGATACGGTCTGCTTACAGCTCGCCCGTCTCGAACTCGGGCCAGCCGCGCTCGTACGCCTTGCCGCCCACCCCCCGGCCGCGCGCCGCCTCCGCCGCCACCATGTCCGCCGAGGCGTCCAGCTGCACGGCACGCACGGCGCGGCGGGCGGCGGCGGCGCCCGACCGGACCTCGGGCTCGAAGGTGATGGGCTGGTCGGCGGGGAAGGGCCCGAAGTAGCCCACGCGGCCGGGGATCCTGGAGGGGAAAGGAGGGGCGGGGGAGGGAAGAGCACCATACGTGATACTGGCAGCGGGGGGTGGGCCTTCGGCGGGGTTCTGCCCGGTTCCAGCTGGCATCGCAACAGGGCAGGACAGCAAACGGGTCATATGCTGCTGCCTACCACGGACCGTACAAGTACAATGAGCAACGGCGGCGTTGCACGCCTTGCGTGTCGCAATGGCCGCACCCACACCGCGGCTAACAACCCTGCGACCACGCCTCAGTAAACCCCTTGCCCAGCCGCCCTAACACGGCACCTTGCACACAGCGCACAGCAAGGCGCAAAACCGGCCTGACACACAACCCCAACATACACCGCGTCATGGATTACGCACGCGTTCACCCACACGGTACACCACAGGTCCACTCACTGCGCGTGGAAGTCCCAGTTGTTGACGTTGGCCACCATGTACCGCCGCCCGCCCAGCGTGTAGGTGTACGTGCTCGTCAGCTCGGCGTACGACACGCTGGCGTTGGTGGGCGTACTGCAGGTGGGCGGCGGGAGGCCGGCGGGCGGGCAACGGACGGCTCGATTGCATGTTGACCGATAGTGCAGGTGGGATGCCAGCCATGGCATCTTACCGACAGGACAGTGTGAACGCCAAGGATGCCACGGAGGACCCGTGCATGGGCAAGAGTGGGTGCGCTTGTGCACTGGCACGTCGTGGAGGCGCGCATGGGTGCCCGCTGCTGGTGCAGTGCGTGCTGGGCCGGGAAGGGGAAGGAAATGGCCACAGTAACATGGACCTGAAGGCTGTGGGCTTCCAGTTGCCCTTGAACAGCTCCCCTTTCAGGGCAGCAGGTGGTATGAGCTGCACGCACCAAGGCAGGCAGTGTGAAAGGCTGCAAGGCATGCACTCCAAGCCACAATTCCCTCGATCACCCATGCCACCATGCGCGGGCCTACGTGCACTCCCACGTGCCGTACGAACCTGAAGATGCGGGTGAGGGCGCGGGTCTTGATGTCGATGGCCCACAGGAAGGACTTGTAGTGCAGGCCCTCAGAGTCCTCGGCCACAATCAGGTGGCCGTCGACCACATCCTGCGTTCATGCGAACGAGTGTGCCCGACGATGTGTTATCACACTTTGATAACTTCCTGCCAGCACGCGTGTGGGCACGGCCGAGCTGGTTCTGCGGTGCCACGACCACCAGGTTGGTTGCTGGCCGTGGCGCTCGGCCCGGGCGTGTGCACTTCCAGGTTGCACTGACACGCCGAACAGCTCTTTCAACTTCAAGCGGAGAGCAGTACTTGTGATGGGATGGTCCATTACCACCTGGTCATAGGTGTGTATACGACGCGTGCTGCGCTCCCTGCTCCCTGCCGGGGCGCACACCACCAGGCTGTCGGGCGCGGCGCTGCCCCACAGGCCCAGCATGCACCCATCGCTCCTTGCAGCCGCGTGCCCCGGGTGTGATGAGCGCCTCTGAACCCACCATGTTGCCGCGCGACGGGATGCCTACTGGGCCTTGCATGCACCTATCATCCACGCCTTGCATCTGCCTGTCCCTTGCGTGTTCGGTAAGCCCCTGACCCACCAGGTTGTCGGGCGCGGCGATGCTGTTGGCGTCGCACGTGTTGCCCGCCGCGTCGGCCGCGTCCAGCCCCACGCCGCACAGGAAGGCGGTCATGGAGGTGGCGGTGTAGTTGGCGTCCACCGGCAGCTGGTAGCTGCGGGGGCACGTGTATTAGCGGGCGGGCGGGAGATGTGTATTAGCTAGCAAGCTGGGGCGTGGAGCAGGGCGCGGGCATGGAGGCGGGCAGGTTGGTGTATCCCCATCTGGCCTGTGCACTGGCAGCTGTGTGTTCCACAGCTCGCTAGCACCAGGGCTATCGCGGGAAACGACAAACAAGTACGACAGCAAGGTCAGGCAAAGGCCGCGTGCAGCTATCCGGGATCTGTTGCAGGGCTGCGGTACTTGCTCCCACCTCAGGCAGAGCGCCCCTCCTCTGCGCCCGCACCCATGCCCCCCGACCCCAGCCGCCGTGCGGCCACAGAGGCTCCCGCACTCACATGCAGCCGCACTTGTTGTACTGCACGCGCACGTGGTTGGGGCCGCCGGCGTCGTAGTCCGTGACGCCCGCCTTGCCGCGCTTGGCAAAGTCCTCCTGTGGGTTGGTAAGGCGGGCAAGAAAGTGCGAGTGAGGCGCCCGCGTGGGGTGTGACACGTGTTGGCCGCCCCGCATGGCACATCCGATGGCATGTCCACACCGGTCCACGCCACTGCCACATACCCAATGTTGGCCACATGGCAGTTGAGTGGCGCGGTAGTTATGCATGTACATGTACGACCACCCACCATGCCGTACCGCACGACGGAGATGGCGAGGTACAGGCTGTTGGTGTCCTTGTCGTACACCATGCCCTCGCCCTTGCTGAACTCGGTGGTGGCGCCGCGCAGGGCGGCCACGCGGCGGGTCTCGAAGAAGGCGGCCAGGCGGGACATGCCGGGCTGCGGATGGTGGGGGCATGGCAGGGAGGACACAGCGTACTAGGTGAGGAGCAGGTGGGCAAGCCTTGCAGGCTAGGTAACGAGACCTTGCGGCGCAGCAGCCCCCAGCAGGTGCACGGCGGCGTACAGACGACATTCGGCCAGCAAGGACTGGCACACACAGGCAGGCGCGCGTGCGTGGTAGCTTCTAAGCTCACTCGCGGCCCCTCAATGCTGTACTACTCCAAACCCTCCCTGCTGGCCCCCGCCCCACCTTGAGCTTGAGGCACTCGAAGCCGGTGGCGGTGTTGACGGAGCGGAAGTCCTCGGGGCACGTGCCGGCGGTGGCGTTGCCGGACGCGACCTGCACGCCGGAACACGTCAGGCCGGGGTCAGAGCACGGCGAGACCGTAACTCCAGCAGGTCACAACCGGCCACCACCTGCACCGTGGCACGCGGCACGTGGCAACGCGCGGTTGTTGGGATGCCATTTGCGGTGTGTGCCTGCGCATTTCACACGGTACAACGTCTTGCAGGCTCACACGGCCGCCCCCCGGTCCCAGCTGCCCAAAGACAGTGCTCGCCTCCAGCGCAGGATCCAGGTAATGCGCAGCAGGCGATATGCTGCATCCAAGCTTCCCCGTGTGTCTTAGCGCTCCTGCCACATCGCCTCCTCAACGATGTCCAGACTTGGAATCCGACCCCACCGGCAGCTTAGCCCGCTGCTCACCGCCGCACCTCTGACCCCCCTGCTTCTGGACACCTCTCTGCGCCACTACCTCTCACCCTCGAACATGTCTCTCACTACACACCTCTGAACCCCTGCCTCTGCCTTCCTGGGCAGCTGCTCACCTCGAACATGTCGAGGAAGGTGGTGTTCTTGGCGGCGGCGCGCAGCTGCGTGTTGTTGCCGGTTCCCAGCAGCACCCAGGACACGGCGAAGGCGGAGGAGGCGGCGGGGCCGTTGCGCTTGGAGGTCTGGCGCACGCGCATGGCGTACAGCTTGCCGCTGGTGAAGTCGCCGGGCGTGTCGGCCACGAAGCGGAAGAAGCCTCCGCCGCTGCCGTGGTCGTCGCTCAGGTACACGGTGCGGTTGTCGGGCATCACGTAGCTGCGGGCCGTGGGGGGCAGGGGCGGGTTTGCAAACATATCCCATTACTGCGCACGCAGATGCTTCCATAGAAGGTTGTTGAACCTGCAAACAACCGCTGTGAAGCGGACCGCCGTGTCGCACGAAGACGATCCCCTTTCCTTATCTTGCGTGGAAAGCTACTGCAGCTGGGAGCCCGAAAACGACAAGCTGCTTGTAACTCTCCAAGCCAGCACAGGTGCGACCATCCTGAGCAAATTAACCGTCAACCCACGCACCCGAACTCGTGGCTGAAGCGGCCCATGGTCATGTACTTGGACACCTTGGTCGAGCCGCGTGCGCCCAGCTCCAGCGCGGCAATGTAGCCGTACTGGTACGGCCTGGGGACGCGGTACGGTACGGTGTAGCACGGCGCGGTATGTGAGCGCGGACCCAAGCAAAAGGGACAGGACTGTACGGCTCGCAGGCTGCAGTTCGGGTCACAGCAATGCCATCAGGACTGCGATCTCCATGTGACGTAGTACGCCGCAGGTGGAGGTGAGGCTGCAACCCTGCAGAAGCGCGAGCAGGAGCAGGGGCGGACACACGTTCGGTACGGCATGCAGGTGTGCGCCTTGCCGTACACCCACTTGAAGCGGCTCTTGATGTCCTTGATGGTCACCACAGGCAGGCCCAGGGTGTTCTGTGGCAACATGGCAACACCGCATGGGGACGGTCAGCTTGGCATCAACAATGGCGCGTGGGGCTGGACGGTGAGCTGTCGGAAACCTCAAGGGAAAGCGCGCGGTGAAGGCGAGGCCCTGGGAGCACGACAAGAGCCAGAGCATGCGTGTCAACCAAGGTAAGCGGGCCCTCTGCCCAGTGACTTCTGGCAGGCCGAGCAGGGCACTGCCCTGCTGTCGCGCCTGTGCGCCATTGCGCTAGCATGCCTGCCACGCACTGAAGCGCCACTTCAGCCCAGCCCAGCCCTTCTGGGGCGTTGCACTCTGCTGCGGCTGCTGTCGAAATCAGGGCTGATAGGCGCACTGCGCACGGCACAGTACCGCTGTACGGCACGCGTCTGACTCACGTTGAAGGGGTAGCGGTTGTAGTACCGCATGAAGTTGGCCACGTCGGCGTAGCCGTCTGTGGGGTTAGGGAGGCAAAGGTGAACAGGCGTGAAGGTGTGTGTCAAGTTTCAACCGGGTTAGGCAAGTCTGGGAGGCTTGCCGCAGTAGCTACTGATGAGAACCAAGAGGAGGCCATGAGCCACCTGTGCGCTCTGGTGGTGGTGTAAAGCCAACTCCTCATGCAAAGCAGCGGGTGACAAGCGCCGCGCCACGGACTGGGGCCCTGTGCGTTCCGGTTTTGCCATGGCCACATCGCCGCTGCAGTGGTGAAAGCTGCTGTGCTAACGCCTGCTCGTACCCACAACCCGCCGCCGTTCACAGCACACCAAAGTCTGGCAGTGTGGGCCTATGACCTATGCACAAACGGGGGTCACGCCCACACCCACTGGCCGCAAACAAGCCCGCCCGCAGCCCCCGCCCCCATCCCCACGCACAATAGTAGGGGTCGGTCTCGTAGGCGGCCCGCAGCTCCGCAATGGAGTTGGCGGTGGCGATGTGGCGCGCTGCGAGGAGGGGCAGGCAGGCAGGCAGGCCAAAGGGGCTGTTAGCCACGCCAGCAGGCAGGGTGTTGCATGGCCGACCTCCGCAAAGCCGTACACTGCTGCAGCTCCATCGTTGGCGGCTGTACCGACACCAAACGTACGGCGTCAGCGGGTCAAGTAGGTGCCCCTTGGACTGGGCCGCTGTCACCCCGGGTAATGCGATGCGTGTGCACGCACCCCACACGCAAGCCCATCACCCAGCCCGGCTGACTCTCGCCCTTCCCGCCCGCCGTTTCACGCCCACCCACCGTTGTTCTCGTACTCCTCGCCCACCATGACGATGGCCTTCTTGGGGCTCATGCGCACCACGTGCCCAGAGCACGGCAGCCAGATGCCGCCCCAGCCCGCCCAGTCCACGTTCTTCAGGGTGCGCACCGACAGCGCCCCCTCCGCGTCCATGTCCAGCTGCGCAACGTACGACGTGCTGCGTATGGCAGTACATCATAGGTTGGTGTGTACGGCAGGTGTACGGTGCTTTGGTGGAGTGAGGAGTTGTGGGCAGGGAGCGACACCGCGTGGCACCAAGCTGGCATGCAAGCGGCCGCGCTTGCCGGAATACATGGCTATGGCGCCGGAGAATGAAGCCAATACACGGAGCTTTCATATGTCATGCTCGTGCAAGTGTCGTTCGTGTGCGTTCGGTGGATACCAGCGGACGTGTGCGACCGCTAACGGCTGGCAGGGACCCACCTGGGCGGGAAGAAGTCGGTGATGATGGTGGCAAAGTAGTCATTGCCAATCTGTGTCATCGGGCATGCGACAAGGAACATGAAGTGTTTCAGTTGTAATCCACCAGGGGAGAGGCAGAGTTGCAGACACAGTGGTCTGCGTGTGCAGCAGGCATGCCGCGGGGGTGAGCAAGCCTATGTGGCCCATGGCGTGTTGCAAGTGTTGCTAAGGCTCTGGACCGTGCTATGCGCTCTGCTGGCTTTGGCATGGGACACAGGACAAGCATTCTTTACGGGCTGTTGTAGTGAAGCGTAACAGCAAGGGAGGCACCCAACGGAGCGCTGGGGGGTGGAACGCACCTGCACCAGAGCGGTGTGGTCGGGCGCCTGCGAGATATCTAGGATGTCGAGCTGCTGTCCGGCCTGCAGTGCATACGTGTGAAAACGATGTAACTATGTACGAGAACGGGGAATATGCCGCAAAGTTCGGCGCCAAATGGCGACAGTCGAGTCAACTTCACACCTCCCAGTTGTTCGCGTAGATCGGCTTCTTCTTGTCGGAGGCCATCAGCAGACCAAAAGTAACATTGCCAACTTTTTGCCCGCTCACAAGGAGCGTGTTGTAGTTTGAGGCGCCAAGCGCGACTGCGCTAGCCTGCTGGCACACTGCCAGCAGGAACAGGACCGCGCCTGCAGCATACATCTTCATCGAGCAATCTGTATACTGATCACAGGCTTCAGGCACCTTGTTGCAGGGTCAGTGACAGCTTGCATGAGCCGCCCGCTGCATGGCAATCAACAATCGTATGCCTGCCGCAATTTCGCAAAGTTGGCCCTAACTGACATAGCAGATAGAAGACATGGATTGGTTACCTGTTGCTTACTACTGCTGCTTGTGCGGCTAGCACTCGCATGATTGCCTTCGTGAACTACTAGGGTGAACTGGTGGGCGGTTGACTAGTCCTCCCCTGTCCGCTTGCTTGGCTCCAAAGATCATACACAAAGTTGTATGGCAGCTATATTAAACAGATTAGTACCAGCAAGGTAGTGTGAAGTCTGGGTTCCGGAGCAGATACTGTGTGAGTAAAGATCGCCTTTGTTCCAGATGTCGGACAGGAGACATCCGGATCCCCATTTTCTGCGCACCGCTGTGTTGCATCACCCTTACGCTGCAGCACATGCAAGCCACTTCTACAGCTCGTAGGCGCTCCTCAACACCCATGACCTGCGCTAACTAGTCACAACAGTATGGCTGATGGTCTCATCTGGCGGAAGGCGGGCAGGCACCGGTGGGCATCACCTCTCCTCACGCCGCTGTCTGGTCAGCATGGCCCCCCTTCAGTCGAGTGTTCCATAGGGGTTACATGGACACCATGTGCTTCTGCCACTAGAGGTTATGAGAGGTTCCCACCGCCCAGTGGGCATGGGCAGGCGGTGTTGGCCCCCAGCAGGCACCAGAGACACAAACGCCATTCCAGCGGCTCGGTTACCGGTATGTAAGCTGCACCGGTCGTGCAGACAGGCAGACGGACTGTTGCTGGCCATCACCGTCACCACTCTCCCTACGTAGAGCCCTACCAGTCGGCCACCCACAGGCACACATGACACGCTTTACACCGCATCCTGCCACAACACACTCGCTAAACCGGGCTTACACGCAACCCTTCATCGGTACGGTACTCCTGCTTGCACAGTACAAGTGCCCGATCCTTTTGTCCTGCAGCTGCGACAGCGTTTTAGCACACCGGTCGCGTGGTGGGCACTTTGGGCACGGGGAGAGGGCCCCGTGATCAACAAATAGCCGTAGACACTGGTGTAGTGACGGAAAATGTCACGCCTGCGCACGCCTGCCCTGATCGGACCCGCGCAGCTGCGCGGCCGAAGGGGCTTGTCCGTGACCATCAGATACCGCCCCCCCTCATTATTATTACTTTGGCACCTAGCAACAACCTCGATGCTCCGCAACCCTCCCTCCCCACGCTCTGTACGTATGGCCTCTGCAGCTAGCAAGGACTGGCAAGGATGAGCTTGCCAGTAGTGGGGGCTGGGAGAGCATTAAAGGCAGGACAGTGCCCGCGTGTCCGTACGGTACCTTCGCCTAGCCTCACCGCATTGTTCGTACGTGCGGTACTGATGATGGGGCAAAAGTACCATTCCCATCACGCTAGCTCAGTTTGTGTTGCAACATCAATGCTGCAGGTAGGACACGCGAAAGCTACATCCGCCATTGTACAGCGCTATGTGCATCCCACTCTTTTACTGCACAAAGCGCGCCTGCTCGCTCCATATATAATGCGCTCGGCAACGGTGTCAGCCTCGTACTGCTGGTACCTGGGGAAGGCGGGGGAGCGGGGAGACAGCGAGGAGATATCAGTGTTGCAGCCTAATACAAGCAGCCATACCCGCACCAGCTAAATGTCAGTTACAGAGCACACGCATGTTCACCTCCTGGCTGCTGCAGTGCTGAAACCGGCAGGTTAGGAATGCACCCCCACCTTGGCCCTACCCACCTTCGGCGGCGCCGCCCAGTGCAGGTCCATCAACTTCAAAGGCTATAAGCGTTACGCTGAAGGGTGTCACGTTCAGCCTGGGGACGGCAAAGAGCACAGTGTACCGGTAGAACCGGTTGCCCTTGAACGAAGTCGGTAACACGTGAAGCTCAGAGCTGCAGGCGCCTCGACGGCCCGCTGCTTGGACCACAGAAACAGCTACGCACGTAGTGGATGGTGCTAGTGCAACATACTTTGTGAAGGGGGCAACGCGCATGAAGTCCCTTGTCCAGGCCCCCCACCTGCTTGCTCTAAGCTACCGTCAACCCCAGCAGCAACTGCACCGTTGCCCCACCCTACATACCGGCGCATTGATGAACCCACGATTACATGCACCCACGCACCTCAAGCTGAGCCCGCACGTACGCCGCCACCTCGTGAGTAAGCTTGCGCATGAGCAGGGCTTCGCGGCCTTCGTGCCCGTCCAGCAGGCACGTGTGAATGACCACCTGTTCGGCACGGTAAATAGGTGATTCGTCGAGGTCCCCCAGGTACGAAGTGCGCTGCTCTCGGCAAAGGAGGCATGCGGCGTTGTGCACGGGTAAAGCATTCCGGTACCAGGTGTACGCGCTGCTGCATGCCACACAAGGCTGGTGGGTGCTGCCGGGGCACGTGTGCCGGGCTGCAGCAGCCCACCTTGCCGCCAGGGGCGACGAGGATAGTCCTGCCTGAGCCGCCGCCGCCGCCTTGCACCACCACGAACGCCCACTCCTGCTTCCGCAGCCACTCCGCCGCCGCCGTGCCGCCCCCCAGTCCCTTGGCCACAGCCTCCACCGCCGCCGCCCCCACCCGGCGCACCAGCAGCACGTCAGGGTGGTCGTTAGGGAGCAGCGTGTTGGAGGCGTGAGCGGACTGCACCACCTGTACGTGGGATGCACGCACTGGCCTAGTATCAGTTGGACATGTAAGTGCATCTTTGCAGGCGCCTTCTTGGCTGTCCAGTACCCTCGCAGGTGGGCTTGGCTTGGTTGTGTCATGGACTGTACCATGCACGTGCCTGCGTGCGCATGGTACCGGTATCAAGGCGGCGCTCGCTTTGTTCCCCGCCTGGGCTTGCTGAATTGCTAGCCATGCATGATGCCAATTTGTAAGCTACAGTTACAGTCGCCATTACCCGCACGCAATCCATCCGCTCGTTAGACACCACAGTATTGCAGTACAAGGACATCAGGCACAGCAGCAATCGGCTCCCCATGTACAGAGTTCGCCTGGCGACCACGCACCTCCAGGAACTCACGCAGACCCTTTTCCTCCCGTATGGCGGCGGGTAGGACGCTCTCGCTGTACGGCACACGCTCAGGGCGCTGTACGAGTGTTAAGATGTTGTACACCCCGCGGACGATGCGCTCCCCGAACTCCCGATACTCCAAGCGGAGGGAGTTGACAAATTGCCGCAGTGCCCTGCATGCGGCGGTTTGCATACGGTACCCGGTGAGCACAATTATGCCGTCTGTCTCACCAACGTGCTTCCGGTAGCATGCAGTGGACAACGTCGGATGCAGTGCTGCTCCGTGATGGGTGTGTAGCAGCCCTTGCTGCCGCCTGGGTCCACCCTGGCCTACGCTACCACGTACCAACGTACCGTAAACCACCACCGGTGAGTATGGTTACTGAGGCTACCCACCTGACCCTGTTGCTGATCCATGGCGCTGCTTGCGTCAGCAGGCCGTGCACCCTCGGGGGCAATGCGAAGCCCGCCAGTTTAAGGCCCAGGCACGCAAGGCAAGTACCGATAAGCACGACCAGTAATAAGGCTGCAGGTATGCAACGCGGGGGCATTGGCGGAGGCAAGAAAGGTCAAGTGTAGCGAGGGCGTGTGGGTGTTCAATGAGGAGATGGCTCGCTTGCCGCTGTCCGCCACGCCTGCACATGCAGCCCAAGACAGCAGTGCACCAGGGTTCAGACACTCAGTGCATGCGTGGCCATAACGTGACTGCCAAAGCTGCCCTAGTCGGGCAGCATATGCGTGCTACCCGGTCCCGCCGGGGTTGGGTCCCACTAGGGCTAGATCCCACCCTGCCCCGCTCTCTCCCAGAAGGTCCTACTTGCTGCATGGGCCGCACGGCCCCACGTGGAGCTGGTTGTCAGGACGCTGCCGCCCTCGGTGCAGCTGGAGGTGGTGGCGGTGGATGAGGGCGGCAGGTCCGGGCTGTATGATGACGGCCCCATGCCCACGGGTTTACATGGCAGCAGCTTCGCAAAGCTGTGTGTGTGTGGCATCTGCTGCCCAACACTGCAGCTTCCAGCAATGGGAGACTGCTGCCATACAGCACCCCATGCAGCAAAGGACCCTCCCGGGTGGAGTTGCATAAGCCGCGATCCTGACATCGTAGTGCCGTGTCTGCAGCTCGCTGCACGGGATATCCAAAGACATAACGGTCTCTGGGTAAGGTGGAGAGGCAGTAGTACGGTCACGTCCAGCGACCTCCCTGGTCATGTCAGCCAAGGCGCCATGTCAGCAAGGATGGACCTATGGGCTTATGTCAGCTGGCAGTCAACGCAACTTACTTGCGTGTGTCTAATTTCACAGCTTTAGTCAGCCGTCGTCACTGGGCAGTAAGAGGTCGGGGGTGCAGCGGCAACACGGCCCTCGCGACGGTCACTTGCAGCAGCAAGGTCGCAACGATCCTTAAATGTAGCGACCAAGGCACCACTTGATGAGAGTATAAAGCACATCAGCGCGTGTATGTAATCTCCAAGTGTAAAGCAGCCTACATGATCAATTCGATTGACGGGACCTGCGCTCGTACAAGTCACGTCTCATGACCCAAGCTTTCCCCTGATGATTATCTGGCCTATATTGTATTACCAGACCATACTAGCAGTTATCACCTCCGCCTGCGTCCTCCATTTTGTCCCTGTCGAGTCGCAGCTGTTGCTTGCTGGCCTTTCCCAGTGCGCAAACTCGTACCGTAGACAACACAAGCGACTGATGGTGGTCCCGTCCTGCAAGGAACTCTTTTGAAGCTCGATCAATAGGCGATAGGCTAAAATCATGTGGCCGGTGTGCTCATGGCCTTAGGCTGCTCCAGTGAGGCCCTGCACCCCACTGGATACTTCCCTCTATTCTCGTGCCTATAGGAGCTGCTTGGCATTCTGCCGTACATGCTGAGCCGGCGAGGTGGTTGGGCCACAAGCCCACCATGCAAGGATGGTACTACACCTGCTGGGCGGCGTACATGGTGGGCCTTGGTAGGGCAGTCAGCATCAGCCATCAGGGGAACTCCCCTGGTCAGCAGCACCACAGGTAAGCCCATTCGGCATCAGGGGCAGCATTAACGACAGCTGTGATTGTGTGATACCGATATGCGGCCGAGTGTCATGTCCGCAGCAGAGGCAGGGACACGTGTCATTCATCACAGTGTCAGCCAGCACCAGCAGCGAAGTGCGCACATGAACAGCGCCACAGCCAGGGTGCTGCCCTAGCTGGAGCCTGGAGGAGGCTGCTGAAGGGGGCTGTCACGCACGCTCTACCACACCGGTAACTTAGACTTCCTGGTATCGGCACAGTTGCCGCCCCAGAGGAGTTGCCGAGATGCTGACATCCGGACCAGGTGCCCTGGCGTCCATGGCGTGCGGGTTTCTTTTTCTGTGCGGTGACTACAGCGTGACTTCACGGCTAATGGCAGGGGATTGGCTGCTGAGGTACCAGTGGAAGGGATGCTCTTACACTCTTGGTACCAGTGGAGTGGATGCTATTACACTCTTGGTACCAGTGGAATGGATTGCTATTACACTCGCAAAAAGGTCTCTGGTGGTGTTCTTCGCGTGTCTGGGTCTGTGGGTTTGGGGTTGTGGTTCGTCCGTGCCCAGCCTCCCTGTGTCC
>VFQN01006226.1_pt1 | contig 13847 bp, 23 predicted proteins | sample 3512371 | NCBI WGS metagenome assembly VFQN01 (sample SAMN10412370, study PRJNA504923) | tailings metagenome | isolation source: Replicate 2 from Balatoc abandoned mine | place: Philippines: Itogon, Benguet | collected 2017-08-28
CGGGCTGGGAGGCTCGGGACTGGGGGGCTCCGGGCTGGGAGGCTCGGGACTGGGAGGCTCCGGGCTGGGAGGCTCGGGACTGGGGGGCTCCGGGCTGGAGGGTGAGGGACTGGGGGGCTCTGGGCTGGGTGGCTCCGGGCTGGGAGGCTCCGGGCTGGGGGGTAAGGGACTGGGGGCCTCCGGGCTGGGGGACCCCGGGCTGGGAGGCGGGGAGCTGGGCGGTGGAGAGCTGGGAGGGAGGATGGACGGCCCTTCTTCCTGCTGCAGCCGTCGGCGTGCGGAAGACGTTGTGGAGGGAGCCATCGACGCACTTTGCAGTGGAGCTGCTGCTTCCAGCTGCCCGCAGGTGGGGGTGGGCGGTGCGGCGGAGGTTGACAGCGGCCAGCCTGGGGTGCAGCAGGGGCAGGGGCCAAGAGGTTGAGACACATCGATCAAAGGCGCTGGTCCTGCTGGGCCGCTAGGACCTAGGAGTGGAGAGTCCTCTCAGTCACGGCAGCATGGTTACAAACGCGCATCCGTCCAAACTCGGTGAAAGCCCAAACCACAAGCCACGCCTGCAAGGGTGTCCATGCGCCACAGCGGCGCCATGACTAACCCAAAGTCGTGTCCATGCTTATCCCCCATGGCCGTCACGCCACCGTGATACCGTATATACCGGCCATACAAAACCCCACTGCAACCAGTCGCCCTGGCTGGCGCAGCCTCGCCATCCACGTGACCAGCCCCTAACCGCTGACCCTAACCCACCCCTTACCCACCACTGTCCTTGGTCCAAGCCCCAAGCCCCAAGGCCCCGTCTGCAGGTGCGCGCCAGGTTGCGAACCCACCTTCCGGCGCCTGCCCGCACAGCCCCGTCCCCGACAGGTCTGCGTGCTGCAGGGTGGTCCCCAGCCGTCCCCACCCCGCAGGCAGGGGACCCGTAAGCCGGGGGTTGCCTCCCAGGTCTAGCACCCGCAGGGAGCGGAGGTTGGACCATGCCGGGGGGAGGGGCCCGGAGAGGTCGTTGCCGGCCAGAGACAGAACCTGCGGAGGGCGAGTTGTGGGTTACACTGTCAAGGACGGTGGAACTTCGTGGTTGTACCGTAGTGGTACTCTTCGCATGGCAATCGCATGCGGTGTGGCGGCAGGGGATGTCTGCCAGTGCGTTTGCAGTCTGTACCGCGGCCACACAGGGGAGCCCTCCCCCGTTGTAATACTGGTCCTGTCCTCCGCTGGGCGCACTGGTGTACGTTCGGAATGGAAGCCAGCAGGCAGCAGCGTACTGATGCTTTGCAAGCTGTCAAGCACAGGGCCTAGTCCCTGCCCAGCCAGCCGCCATCCGTCGTGCTAGTACGGCCTCTGCTCCTGCCCAGCAACACTCGGTGCTCACCTGCAGTTTCGTCAGGCTGGACCATTGGGAGGGAAGTGGGCCCTACGCATTGCATGGGGAGCAGCAGCGCACGCGGGCAGGTTAGTACGGCAGGAAATGAAGGCCTCTATCTGTACGGTGCAGCGCAGCAGTGCGAGGAGTGGCATGCACTGCTCCTGCACGCTGCAGCAGTACTGCACTCATTTTTGCCAAGGCGCCGCTCGTGTCATGCAGGGCTTACCGTGAAATGGTTTCCGCTGAGGTCAAGGTGTGTCAGGGCTAGCATCGACATCCCGGGGTCCAGACGAGCCCCAAAGCCCTCGGCAAGCGAGCCGAGACAGCTGGGCAGTGCTAACCCCGTCACTGTGTATGCTGCTGCGGGGCTGTCTTCGCACTGCCCGCAGGTAATGCCGGCCCATGCCGAGTGAACGCCAGGGCAGGCAGATCCACTCGCCCATGACCGCAGGTCGCATTCCGGCGCGGTTGGTGAAACGTTTGATAGTAACTGATTGCATGACAGGCGACGCAGATATGCCGTCGCCTCCGCGTCTGCGGGTTCGTAGTGTAACGGTCAGTTCAAAGAGTCTGATCTTTATGTAAATGCAGCTTTACGCAAGTCCAAAGTTTATGTCAAACAGAGTGGGTGGCTTGTAGGCTATCATAAGTAGTGACGAGCAGGTGCGGAGCTTACCGGGGATGCTGTGACCCCCAGCATTGCCAAGGGAGGTCGCTATGACAAGAAGGCACAACACTGCTACCAGCGCGCAGGACATATCACCCCCAGAGCTCCTATGAAATTTTCATGCCGTCAACCCAAATGACACAGTTGGTCTTGCAAGTGTGGCAAGCGTCTGACTGCTTCAGAAGCGTCGCAGCGAGCGCAGGCATACACCTATCTACAGCAGCTACACTCAGCCGTTGCAAACAACACCATTTCACCTAACATCGACTTGCCTCGACGGCGTCAATCGACCGTTTCCCTGCGAAGTCCCAGGGGTCGCGGTTGTGCAGCATTGACCATTGTACACCTCGTAGACGGTACTCAGAGACACATTTTCCTTCATTATATGCCATGGCCATTCTGATTCCAATCTTTGGACGACATCGGGAGCTGTCGGCCTGACCTGGATCCGAAACCACCCCACCTATGACCGTTTGGCCGCACGTTGGGCCACATTGTAGTGATTTGCTTGCTTTCGGAAGCCCTCCCTGCTTCCAAAATGTTCGTTCCAAGGCAAGCTCCACAGGCAAGCTTGAGACGGTTTTCTTTACAGTTGGTGAATGACTCCGCAACGCAGGAGTTGCCGCACGTAATGCTTCCACGCAGCGCCACCGTCCGAACCCAAAGCCGTGCTCCTTCGTCTCTAATCAATAAACATGGGTACACCGCGCAAATGAGCATGGCACTCAACGTGTCGTTTGCACGTGCTTCGACGCATGCATGCACGTGACAGTTCCCAACCGTGTTGTCGCTGCCCCAAGTCCCAATCCAATGGCCGCGGTGCTTGCCGAGGGACAAACACAACAGAAACCTCACGCGTCCAGCGAGTGCCATAGCGGTAAATCATTAACTGTTGCTGCGCCAGTGGTGCTCGATCAGTCCATGCGTGCTTGCCACAGCTGCTAGCACTGCACAAAGCCAGCTCACCCAAGCCGTTCCAACACCAACGCATCACAGCGCGCCGCGTATGTACATTTTTTGCTATGTTAACAACAGCAGCGGTAGCTGGAGTCAAGGTCCATGCCACACGCAAGCTCCAAGGGTCAACACCCCCGGCCAGATAGCTTGCCATGCCTGCCTGCCGCATATCTCCAGCCCTCGAGCAACTGTCGAGGTCGACCACGCCTGCCGCTCAAGTGCCGTAAGCCCATCCTGAAAAGCAAGCACTCCTCCGCAAGCAAGTTACGGCAGCCGTATGCGGCTACTGCGGCCGTCATGTTGCAATTGTACAAGTCTCCAACAACTTCCCTCACTGCTGTGGGGCTCCTTCATTGCTGCGGGGCTCCTCACTCCTTCGGGGCGGCGGTGTCAATGACCAGGGGCCCCACGTTGTCGCCCGTGTCCTTGTTGTGCTTCACATGGGCGCCATCGCAGTAGGGCCACTGTTTGGGGCAACAGAGAGGCCACAGCAACAAGCATGATTGGGACGTGGTGAGTTGGAGGCTAGTGAGAGGGAGGAACAGCGGGGGAAGTGCAGCTGCTACGCACCGCGCCATGGCCATGGGAGTGTTGGTTACGACAATGGGTCGCGGCTGCACCACATTGATAGGCTCGATGGCTGCATTTTCCATCTACCTACGTCCATCAAGGTGTGAATGCTGTAGGTGGAACGAGCCCTGCGGGTGTCGCTCGTCGCCGTGCTGTGAAGTGCTGTTGGGGCCTGACACTCGTGTCCGTGGCGTGGCTGGCGCCGTAGCAACGCATTTGGACACGACTCACCTTCCCAGTCCTCCAGCAACGGCAGAAGACAGCCTGCAGATCACAAAGAGCGCGGGCGTCAGTGGCTTGGCAGCGAAACCGTTCATCTCCGGTCGACAGCGCACCAGTGACTGCCTCCCACGGCCACACGTGTTCGAGTGACACTGGATCTCCATGGTGCGATGTCAGCCGTGTTTGACATGCAGCCTCTTGCCTTGCTAATAATCGTCTATTGCGAGGCTTGCGTGTTGAAATTTGCACCTCTGCGGCTTGTTTGACTATCGACACCCCGCCAGCATCCACACCTTTGGCTGCGGAAGCTCGGATGCCTTGACGAAGTCGGCAACCTTCTCCTCGGCCTTCCGGATAGCAGGGTTGATCTTGCCGTCCGCGGAAGCCCGAACGACGACGGTACTGCGACGTGCCGAGGGCATCGCCGAGAACGCAGCAGAGCGCATAGTAGTCGCCATAGTTGTTGCTGTATGAGCCTGCAAGTATCACGTGTGAATTGAGGAGTGGCCAAGCACTTGCAATGGATGGGCTATCAATGCCTAGCGCGGCAGCATGGACGGGTTATGGGTTGGGTTCCTCACATTACGCACGACAGGCAATGACCCGGTCGATAAGGCCGCTTACGCGAGGTCATAAAGTCACATTACTTGCTATTCCACTTCTTTTACCAGGGGTTGCCTCGGCAGTGCTGCCATCATGAACGCAACGCCGCAGTCAGGGGAGCCCCTCCTCGCGGCACGTGGCGGGCTGCATTTGGACTGGCAGCCTCTGTTCAACCAGCTTTCCGCCTCGACAGCTTCTTAAATACATCAACACAGCTTCGTCTGTCGCAACAGCATACATGTCCTGCGTTGTTGTGTTCTGCTCGAAATGGGCGCTGAAGCTGTGGCAAGCATCCCAAGCAGGGACACCAAGCAGGGGAGAGCCCAGTCGCTCCAACGCACCAAGTAACACGGTTCCACGGCTTGCTGGTTCCAGCTGGTTCAGGACCAACGGCAAAAGCTACTTCTTTTTTTAACGCGCATACCGCTAATGGGTTACAACACCGAAGTCCTCACAGCCAAGTAGGCTGGTTAGTTGGACAGCAGGTGGGATACCGTATGGCAGTCAGGCCCGTGGCGAAGCTGGGACCAGATGGGGCAGGAGGTTGCCCCTCACGCCTCAGCTCTCACCCCTAGACAGTAGGCGGCCTCTCGCCCCAGACACGGGCAGCTTTTCAACCGTGACAGCATTTGCCAGGCAAGCTGGGTTTTGTTTTACGTCCTTCGGCCCGTCAGTTGCCATCACATACCGGCACCTCTTAACATGTACTCAAGACCGGCAAGAGTCAGTGCACCATGGCAGCAGGCATTTTGGCATTTGTGTTACATTCTGGGTGGTGTGGCCACACGATCCTTGCTGGTCCCACCGCACCTGCACGGTCCCGATGACATGCTCAGTACCACCCGTGCAAGCAGGGTGCGATAGCGGCGTTCAGTGGCGCTGCGTCGGTCCAGGGCCAATGGTGCCGACCACGCCCGGAGCTCAGTAGTCCAGTAGCGAAGCCCCTTCACCTACAAGCCACGGAACTCAGGCCTTTCAGAGTGTCACTGCCCCAACTCGCTCCATAAGGGCTACCCCAGGCGGCAAGCACACGTCCACAACCCACAACCACACGCCTTGCAGCAAGCCCGATGTACCGGCGGTGCTGGCGCTGCCGTACTATGCACGCCAAACACACGCGCTACTGCACCCAAGCGCATGGGGAGCATTGCCAACGCATTGGTCACAGCAAGTGCGGTCTCACATTGCCGCTTGCCCCTGCTACCCGAACTGCGCCGGCATGCTTTGGCAGAGAGCGGCCAACCTCTGGAATCCGACCATCAACACGCACACAGTCTAAAAGTCTTAACATCAATGTAATGTACCACCCGTGGGATCACGACCGCCGCCTTTGTCCCCTGTGCCCCGAACCCTTCCCCAGCCCGCCGCAGCTCCGACCGGGGCGCCAGACCCACTTGCACTTGCACCCCGCACTGCCTGATCCCAGCACAACGCCGCCATCAGGACCGACGCGCATGCATCATGGCAGCAGCCATTTCGAACGGCCGCAACACTGCACACAGCCGGCAGGACACCCGTGCCGCGAACACGCCCTTTGCCCGCGCGACAGACCCTGCCGGCCCTGCCCTGCCATGCGCCGCCCGGCCCCCTCCCCACAAGTCCGCTGCCACCGCTGCCGCCGCTGATGCTGCTGCTTCCTTTGTAGCAGCTGCCCCGCCCTGCCGCGGTGCTGCCTGCGCCATCCTGCAGCAGACCCGGTGCTGCCCGCGCCATCCTGCACCAGCACCTCCCTGCTGCTCCTCAAGGCCCCTTACACGCCCACAGCGGACTTTGTGAACACCAGCTCGTTGACGTCGTCCTTCATGTCCGTGCGCAGGAACTCCTTGCGCCCGCGCCCCTTGAACGCATAGTGGCGGTTGTAGGGGGAGCGCCGGTCGGGCTCCTGCTGCGCCCGGTGGTCGCTGTGGGGGTGTGATGGGCGGGTGGAGTGGGGGAGGAGGGATAGGGGGGCGTGGGCGAGAGCACAGTGCAGGGGCGACGGGGTAAGTGGCTGGTGGTTCGTAAGGTGGGAGAGGTGTGTGTAGGCGGCTGTGGATTTGCGTTGGTGGGGTATGCGACTGGGTTTGTGGGTGCAAGGGAGTGGACTTTGGTTATAGCGACGCTGCTGTGCAGGCAACGGGGGCACCTCGGCCAGCTGGTGTAGTAGCAACGTAACCTGTGTTCGGGACGTGCTGCCCCCCTCGGAGACCGTGCGTCAGTACTAGGGGCTTATGAGCGTGACCTCGGCACGTGGACAAAGAAGTGCACGGGTGCAGATTGAGGGCTGGGAAGCTTCCTAGGAAGTGGGGTGTTGTGCACCCATCGCCGTGCTTGCCGAGGTCAGATCACGCGCATCATGAAGGACTCATTGCTAAGGACAAATCTGACTCTGCAATAGCTTAATACACCTCGCGTGGGGAGCGACAAGCGCTACCCGTCGCGCTACGCCGTCGGCTGGACACAGGACCCTTGCGCAAATTACCTCTCCTCGTCCGCTCCTGGGCCGCTAGTCCACCAGATAGCTATAGCCAATCCAATTGCAGCTTTAACAGCAATCCCCGCATTGCCAGCTGGGATGAGAGCCACTGCCGCAGAGGACAGTCGCCGAACTGTCTTCCCTAGACCACCCATTTGCAGGTATACTTGTAATAAATTAGAAGCCGTGCGCTCTGTTGGTTTGGTTATCTACCGTGGCAAATCGTTCGGTGAATGCACGGGCGCTCAACTCTTCAGCGCACAAGTTCGCATGTAATGTTTACTAGCACATTATACCAATGCCCCGTGGGGTATAGAGGAGGCAGCCAGGCAGGCAGGGCACATCCGTACGGCCGTTGTGCAAGCCCAACGACCGTGGACAAGGAGAGCCCCAGTTCACTGCCTGCCCTGCCACTTCTCATAGTCGGGACTCTTAGATTAGGTGCATTGCACGCGGCACACCTGACGCTTACAAGGACTGTTGTTGTTCTGCGTTGTCTGCGCAGAGAACTGGTTGTCCTGGCACAGCGTCCTAGCACTCCGAGCTGAGGCCTCCGCTCTGTAGTAAAGAGTTTCTTGACATTGTACAGCTTGCATAGCCTAGCTTAAGACCATGCAGCAGCAGCGGCTACCACACACGCGAGGCGGCATGCAGCGGGTGCCCTGCGCGCGTGCACCGCTAGCGCCCGGACGGCATGCACCAGCTCGGCCATCACCAATTACCTTCGCGCAGTCACCCCAATCAACTGACGGCGAGCAGAAGCTGTTCGGATTGGTCCCTCTGCCGAAGCCTGGCCAAAACCTCGACGCGCGCATCGAGTCGGGCGAGTTCACAGACGCTGGTTCAACCAAGGAGAAGCTCACTCGCCCTGTGCGGCAAATATTGGCAAAGGACCCCGTTCTTGGTAAGACTTGTGGTGGCCCCCAGTGCAATTCTTGTTGTGGGCCTACTGACGTGTACAGGCCACCGTAATTGTAGCGCATTGTCTCATTACAATATTTGCAGCGATCATGGGCAATTGACTCGCGCAGCTGACGTGTTGCGGGCGAGGCGCTGAACGCAGCCGTTACGGTACACCTGTACCAACAGGTCCTGACTGTGCGTAGGGCCCTAGGCGATTGTTGGCTGAAAAGTCTCCTCCGGTTGACAGCTCGCATACGAATCAGGTCTATGGTATCTCTCCTTGTAGCGGTAGCGCCCCGTCCTCTCCATAGAAAACCCTAGGCTGCCCATGCACCAGCCTCCACCCGCTTGGACTCGGGCCACTTGTTGCTCTCGCCTTCGCCGCTCTCCTCACGCACCTTGCTGCCATCCCCCTCACGCACCTTGCTGCCACCCCGAACCTCCAGCACCGCCTGACGCACAAGCTGCGTGCACCTGAGTTACGTAGCTTTGCCATGACTCAGCATGCCGTCACATTTTACCGAACCTGTACCGCACCGGTGCCAATTGTCGGACACTTTCCCGTACAGGGCGCTCCCTGGCGTACTGGCTCGCGGAGCTCGGCCGGCAATGGCGGGCGGCGGCGGCGAAGCGCATGCCTGAGGTGCGTGGAAAGGCCTGCACTGGTGGGGCTCGGTAGCCCAGTAGGCCATGGGTGCGGGTACCGCAATCACGCGTGTGCTCTTCAGGCAGGGGCAGCAAGTCCACCAGGTGGATTGGAGCTCATGCAGACTGTCGGCAGCAGTTGCAGCGGCAGCGGCGGCGGCGGCACATTCAGGTGCAGCAGCAGGAGCAGGCAGCGCAGGGTACACAGGCCCCCCGCAGGAGCAGTTGGATGCCAGCAGGGTGCTCAGGGGCTGCGCGCCACAGCACGATGCAGACTTCGATTATTGCGGTTGCAGCTTCTATAGCATGAGGGCGTTGTGCTCCATAAAACGCAGACAGCAGGAGGCCATGCCACATGGCGCCGTACAGGCCAGCGCCTGCCCTACGCGCCTGCCAGCAGCACCAGCGACAGGTCACAATTTAAGTTTTCAGGGGTACAGGCGTTTGGAGGTGTGGGCGAGAGGGCAGGGCACTGACGCGGGGCCAGCGCTGCTCACGCTAGCAGTTGCAGCAGCGGCTGCCTAGTGCGACCCGCGCCATCGGCAAGACGTACGGGTGTATGCCCCGCTGCAGCTGCCACACAGGCGGCGGCTTGCATGCAGCGCATCCACGCAAGTTGTATGTGTTGGACGCTGCAGCCCTTTCCTAGCTGCTGCTGCTGCTCCCCATGTCCACACACACTCCGCAAAAGCTTACGCCTGCCCGCCAACGCCTCCCCTTTCCGCTGTACCCTTCCCCCACCGTACTGCCGTACAGGCCCGCGGCGACATCCGCGAGATCGTGGGCCAGCCCGTGTTCGTGCCGCTGTACAAGCTGTTCCTGGTGTACGGCAAGATCTTCCGGCTGTCGTTCGGGCCCAAGACCTTCGTGGTCATCTCGGACCCCGCCTACACGCGGCAGATCCTGCTCACCAACGCGGACAAGTACAGCAAGGGCCTGCTGAGCGAGATCCTGGACTTCGTGATGGGGCAGGTGGGCCAGCTTCGGCTTTGCGGGCAGCGCGGATCCTGTCTGACCCCGCAACCTAGGCAGCTAGACAAGCAGCTGATAAGGGCACTGTGTGGCACGGCTCGTCGTGTATCTGCTCTCATGTGGGGCTCCACGTTGGTGTGCGTACGGTATTAGCACCCGTAAGCTGACAGCTGACGGTGGTGCGGCGTTGCCCAATGGATATGCAGGGGCTCATCCCCGCTGATGGCGAGCTGTGGAAGGCGCGCCGCCGCGCCGTGCTGCCCGCCCTGCACCGCAGGTGGGTGCAGCTGTTGTGTATCACTGAGCAACGTACCGGTTACCAGTGGCCCAACAACAATGTGGCACTGCTTTCACGCCCGTCGGCACCGCAGTCCGGACGTGGGCATGGGGGCACAGCTGTCGCACGTATATCAGTAGCCAAAAGGGGCTTGTGTGTGCCCAACGTTGAGGACTAGAGAACGCGGGCTGGTTACTCGACAGGCTCCGCCAGCAAGGCGGGCAAGCCGCAAGGGGCGCGGGTCTCTGTAGAGCGCAGGCACTTGCCCCTTCGTCAGCGGAGCTAAAAGCAAGGGTGCCGGTTTTTGCACTGCACCTCTGGCATTACCGACACCTCCCAACTCACCCCAATGGCACAGCCCATCCATGTACAGTAGGGGGCATGCCATGCTGGTGCTGAGCCTTTCCCCTGCGCTCAACACCCCAGTGCCCTGCTATTGCCACACACCAACCTGCTCTTCTCCAAACACCCTGCACCGCGCCCATCCTCACTCACCTCGCAGGTACGTTGCGTCCATGGTGTCCATGTTCGGCGACTGCACGGTGCACGGCACCTCCACGCTGGACCGCTACGTTGCCAGTGGGCAGCCGCTGGACATGGAGAACTACTTCTCGCGCCTGGCGCTGGACATCATCGGCAAGGCCGTGTTCAACTACGACTTCGACTCGCTCACGCACGACGACCCGGTCATCAAGGTGCGACAAGGCTTAGTGTCCACAACCCCTGGTCAATGGAGCTGCAGCTGCAGCTGCAACTGTGCATCGTGACGTCAGGGGCTGCCTTTCTCCATCCAATGGCTTGTTACCTCGGTTGCTCTCCCGCAGGCGGTGTACACCACCCTGCGCGAGGCGGAGCACCGCTCCACCGCCCCCATCGCCTACTGGAACGTGCCGGGGGCCACCCTACTGGTGCCCCGCCAGCGCAGGTGCCAGGTGGGTCAGGGGCCTCCTGACGGGGTGGGTTAGAGAGCGGACAGGTGCCAGGTGGGTGCCGGGCCACTTCCTGGAGGGGATGGAGGGCAGGCTGGTGGCAGGGGGCGGCTGGGTCGGAGGCAGCAGCCGGGCGGTTGACAGGAAGGGCAGGTGCTGGGAGGGTCAGAAGCCAGCTGCGGGGAAAGGTAGAGGGGCGTGCGGAGCGGGCTGGCGGCAGAGCAAGGTGGGCGTGGGGCAGCTGGCTGGTGGCTGACTGGTGGACAGTGGCGAAGCCACTGGGACGAGGCATGGTACCCAGCTGGGGTCAGGCATAAGGGGCGGTCGTGGGGCCTGGCGCCAGGGCTAAGAAATGCTGCAAGTGGGGTGTGGAATGCGGAATGTGGGAAGATCGACATGACAGGCAGTGTGGTGCCTTCAACACTGGCGGAAAGAGGCGCTTGCTGGTGGCTTGGGTGCTCTGGGTTGTTTTCCCGGGCTAAGGCAGCAGCACCGCAGGGTGCACGGTGTGCGATTGGGGGCTGCACCGCAGATGAAGTCCTTTCATGGCGAGTGTGGGGCGCGCGGCAGCAGTCGGTGTGGGTTTGGGCGGCCGCCAGGCCTGCAGCACGCAGGAAGCCGCATGGGCACGGCGTTCCGCGCTCTGGGCCGGGCCTCCAAAGCTTCACGCACAGCATCAGTCCTGAGTGCGCACCGTATGCGCACTGTGTTTTGTTCCACAGGAGGCCCTCAAGATCGTGAACGACACGCTGGACGGCCTCATCGACAAGTGCAAGAAGCTGGTGGGTTTTGGGGGGCCAGGGGGCAGTGGAGGGGGGCGGGACCCAAGGGGAGGGGCTGTGTCCCTGGACAACGTCTCGGAGCGGGGTTGAAATCCCGTACAGCGGCACGTGGCTGCGTGCAAGCGAACCGCAGCATATCCCCATAAGCGGCCCTGGTGCGCCTTTGGCTCTGACAGCCTCTTGCATTTTTGCGGAGTCCATTGCTTGATGTGCCGATCCGTGCACCAGGCAGTGGCTGGACAGTCCAGGGGTCTGTTGGCTAGTAAGCACTGATCCTGATTCACCAACTGGCCGCATACCTTCCCTGCAGGTGGAGGAGGAGGACGAGGAGTTCAACGAGGAGTTCCTGTCGGAGCGCGACCCCTCCATCCTGCACTTCCTGCTGGCGTCCGGCGACGAGATCAGCTCCAAGCAGCTGCGCGACGACCTCATGACCATGCTCATCGCCGGCCACGAGACCACGGCCGCGGTGCTGACCTGGACGCTGTACATCCTAGCGCAGCACCCGGAGGCCGCGGACCGCATCCGGCAGGAGGTGGGTGCTGGGCGGGTTGCTGCGTGATACATAGAATGCGGTGTGCTTCATGTTGTGGCAAACATTGAGCAATGTGGCGCAGTATTGCAAAGGCGCCGCCGGGAGGAGGGTGCTGCGTGGACCACTCCAGAGACGCGTGTGAAAATGGTACCGCAGCGTCGGTACCTACAATGAACGCCGCCCAATGAGCTGCACAGCAACCCGTGTGACAGGGGTTGGTGTACACTGCAAGCAGGACAAGCACCCTGCAGCACGCAAGGCGGCGCAGCCCAAACACGGTGACCGGGGTACGGTGCGTGAAAGTGCCTGCTCGCTCCTGACCGCCTTCACGCCCTGCCGCCCCGCCCCATGCCCCCATCTAGGTGGACGAGGTGCTGGGGGACCGCGCGCCCGCCGTGGAGGACTTCCGGCAGCTGCGCTACACCACGCGCGTCATCAACGAGGCCATGCGCCTCTACCCCCAGCCGCCCGTGCTCATCCGCAGGGCGCTGCAGGTGCGGCGGGGACTTTTGGGCCGTGGGGTAGGGCGGGGAGGGTAGGGCGTAGGGGCTGCTGCAGGGTGCGCCAGGGTCGTCCGGCGTCGGAATGGGGGCAGTGCGGTGGAAGCAGCGGTGGCCATGTTAGAGCGCAGGGTACTTCAGGGGATGCGGGCGGAGGGGGTGCCCGAGATGTTCGGGAGGGGTGCGGAAGGAGTTCGACCGCATTACCACCTTCGAAATGGGCAGCGTCCACGTTGGTCTAGCGATTCAACATCACGCTGAGCAACTCCCTGCTGGACGGGCCCGCAGGAGGACACGTTCGACCAGTAAGTGGGAGGACGATGATCAACTCGTGCGTAAACGTGAACTCAGACCAGTCCCTCCGAAATATCCCGACTCAATGTGGTCCTTCCGCAACCCCTGCTGGCCCCACCCGCAGGAGGACACGTTTGACCAGTACGTGGTGCCTGCCGGCTCCGACATCTTCATCAGCGTGTGGAACCTGCACCGCTCGCCCGCGCTGTGGGACGAGCCGGAGAAGTTCAAGCCGGAGAGGTGCGCGGGGGAGTGGTTGGCAGTGAAGCGAATTCGACCCGCAGCGGTGTATGCCGCAGGGCTGACAGGCGGGCCGGGGCTGGGTGCGCCCTGGACGTTGGGCGGGTAGGTCCCGGGGCCCAAGGATTCAATTGCTAGGGAAGCCGGGAACAGGGCTCATCCAGGGCCTTAAAACGCCCTTGGCATGCGGAGTCGCCGTTGTCGTAGGAGGGACTTGACTGGCTGCACGCAGCGCCGGCGCCCTGCGACCAGGGCACTGCAAGCAACTGTCCGCCTTCCACAGTTAGGCACACGCCCCGCGCTGGCCGCGCAAGGTTCTGCAAGCAAGTATCTGCCTTCCAGAGTGTCACATACCGGCATACGTCTCACTCTCTCACACGCTGGCCCGTTCCGCTCCTCACCCGCCCACAGGTTCGGCCCTCTGGACGGCCCCATCCCCAACGAGGTGACGGAGAACTTCGCGTACCTGCCCTTCGGCGGCGGCCGCCGCAAGTGCATTGGCGACCAGTTTGCGCTGTTCGAGGCGCTGGTGGCGCTGTCCATGCTCATGCGGCGGTACGAGTTCAGGCTGGACCCCACCAAGCCCGTCGGCATGACCACGGGTGGGTGGGGATGCGGTTGCGGGAGTCGGGATGCATAACCCTAATACCCGAAATATAAGATCAAGTTGAAACAGAGCAAGCAGGAGAGTACTCACCGGGGTTCCTGGACGGTCGGCATGACCACGGGCGGGTGGCAGCTGGCAGGGCGCGCAGCTGCGAACGATCGCTGTTTGCGCACGCAGTCGGGCGCGTTTTGGCGTTCCGGCTGTTGCGAAAGGAGAGCTGCGGTTCGGCGATGCTCAACACTCCCGTCGCAAGTTCCCCGGTTTCCCAGGGTTTTTGGGCTGAGCCCCCGGCGCGAAGCGCATTCAGGGGGGCGAAGCCCCCCGTG
>VFQN01006227.1_pt1 | contig 13842 bp, 5 predicted proteins | sample 3512371 | NCBI WGS metagenome assembly VFQN01 (sample SAMN10412370, study PRJNA504923) | tailings metagenome | isolation source: Replicate 2 from Balatoc abandoned mine | place: Philippines: Itogon, Benguet | collected 2017-08-28
GGCAGCTTGCGGAGCAGCGAGCCCTTCCCGTGCACCACCTCAGCGTGGGAGAGCGGGAGGATGAAGCGCTCCGAATAAGCATAGATCATGCCGAACGCGAAGGCGCCGTGATTGTAGCTCCGGTAGACCGGGTCCTGCTCCATGTAATGGAGCGTGTCGTGCATCCAGCCCATGTTCCACTTGAAGGTGAAGCCGAGCCCGCCTTCCTCGGCCGGCCTGGTCACGCCCGGCCAGGCGGTGGATTCCTCCGCGATGGTGATGGCACCCGGGCAGCGGTGCGGCACGATGCTGTTCAGGTGCTTGAAGAACTCGATCGCTTCCAGGTTCTCGCGGCCACCATACTTGTTGGGGATCCACTCGCCCTGCTTGCGGCTGTAGTCGCGGTAGAGCATCGAGGCCACCGCATCGACCCGGAGCGCATCGACATGGTAGCGCTCCAGCCATTCCAGGGCGCTCGCGATCAGGAACCCCTTCACCTCGCTGCGCCCGTGGTTGAAGATCAGGGTGTTCCAGTCCTGGTGGAAGCCTTCCCGTGGATCCTGGTGCTCGTAGAGCGCGGTGCCATCGAACTGCGCCAGGCCGAACACGTCGGTCGGAAAATGGGCGGGCACCCAGTCCAGGATGACCCCCAGCCCCGCCTCGTGGCAGCGGTCGACGAAGCCGGCGAAGTCCTCGGGCGAGCCGTAGCGCCCGGCCGGCGCGAACAGGCCCAGCGGCTGGTAGCCCCATGACCCGCCGAACGGATGCTCCATGATCGGCAGGAGCTCGATATGGGTAAAGCCCATCCCGGCGGCATAGGGGATCAGCCGGGCGGACAGCTCCGCCCAGTCCAGGCTGCGGTTACCCTCCTCGCTCACGCGCAGCCAGGACCCGGCATGGACCTCGTAGACCGATATCGGCGCCCGTTCCGACTGGCGCGCGGCCCTGCTGTCCATCCAACCATGGTCGGTCCAGGGAAAGGGTTCGGAGCGGGCGACGATGGAGGCCGTGGCCGGCGCCGCCTCGCTCGCCCGGGCGACCGGATCGGCCTTCTGTGGCAGGAGCTGGCCATGGGGCCCGATCAGCTCGTACTTGTAGCGATCGCCCGGCCCCAGGCGCGGGACGAACAGCTCCCATACCCCGGACACGCCGCGCCGGCGCATCGGGTGGCGGCGGCCATCCCAGGCATTGAAGTCACCCACCACCGACACGCGCTGGGCATTCGGTGCCCAGACGGCGAACCGCACGCCGGGGATGCCGTGGATGGTCATGGCCTGCGCGCCCAGCACATGGCTGAGCTCGTAATGGGTCCCCTGGCCGATCAGGTGCAGGTCGAGGTCGCCCAGCAGCAGGCCGAAGCTGTACGGATCCTCGGTTTCCTGGACCGCCTCCGGCCAGAAGATCCGCAGGCGGTAGGCACAGTGGCGGTCCAGGTGGGTGGCGAACAGTCCCGCCGGGTGCACGATCTCCAGGGAAGCGAGCCGGTCGCCGGTTTCGGGGGAAACAAGTTCGACGGCGGTGGCGCCGGGCATGAACACCCGGACGACGCTCCCATGCTCCACCGGGTGCTGCCCCAGGATCGCGAAGGGATCGCCGTGGCGGCCCTCGACGAGGGCTTGGACGGCAGCGCCGTCGATGCCGGCCAGAAGCCAGTCGTGGCCGACCATCATTCATCCTCTCCATCGACGGCGCCAGTGAGGCGATCCGCGATCCGTGCCAGGCCGCGCAACGGAATACCCAGCCATTTCGGGCGGTTGGACGCCTCGTACTGGACCTCGTAGGCAGCCTTCTCCAGCAAGAACAGGTCGAGCAGCGGCCCGCGTCGCTCGTCCGTCAGACCCAGTTGCGGCGCCACGGCGACGGCGCGCTCATAGCATTCCAGGAAGGCGCGACGGGCGCCTTCGTAGAACTGGTCGAGCAGGGCGTGGCGGATCTCGCGAAGCTGCGGGGTCGCGATGTCCTCGTCCACGGCAACGGCGGAAACCGTGGCATAGTCCAGGGAGCGCAGCAGGCCTGCGGCATCGCGCAAGGGGCTGGTCTTGGCCCGCCGCTGGTCCAGGGGACGCGCCGGCTCGCCCTCGAAGTCGATGATGTAGGCATCCCCCTGGGCGACCAGGACCTGCCCGAAATGGAAGTCGCCATGGATGCGCGTCATCAGGGTCGAGCGGCCGGCATCGGCGAGGCGGTCGACGGCGCTGGCCAATGCCGCGCGGCGCGCCAGCAGCCGGTCGGCCAGTTCGGTCAGGTCCGGCTCAAGCCTTTCCCGCTCGGCCGCGAGAATGTCGAAGGCCGCATTCAGCTGGTCGCGTGCCCTGGCCTTCCACTGAGCGATCTCCTCGTCGCCCGCGGTCACCGGCGCGAAGGCAGGATCGTCGGTGGGTGCGGCCAGCGCCACGTGGAGTTCGCCCAGCCGCTGGCCGACCACGCCCACGAAGTTCTCCAGGCTGGTGAACACCCCCTCTTCCGCCGGATGGCCATTGGTTTCCAGCAGCGCATGTTCCTCGACCGTCCGCCGCAGGTTCTCGAGCACCCAGTTCCAGGCGTCCCCCTGGTTGCGGACGGCGCCCTGGATGATGGCGAGCGTATGGGGAGTCCCGTCCGCCGCGACCCGCACGATCTGCCCCAACAGGGGCGCCGAGTTCTCGTAGCTGACGCTGGTGAGGTACTGGGTCATCTCCGCTTCGGGGTGCACCCCGCCAAAGACCCGGCGGACCAGCTTGATCATGGCGAGGTCGCCGACGATCAGGGAGCTGTTCGACTGCTCGGCCGACAGCCAGCGGATCGGCGCGTCGGTCGCGACCTCGGCGCAGTCGAGCTGGGGCGTGCCGACGAAACGGATCTCCCCGTCGGGCGTGGCGGCGGTGGCCCGCTCGCACAGCGCCCGGAGCACGCCGTACGCCCAGCGTTCCACGGCGAAGCCGTCGGTCAGGAAGCCGACGCGCGGGCCCCGGCGCACCCGGGCCAGTGCCAGCTGCTGCGGCAGGGCCGGCATGTTGGGCCCATCCCAGGCAACCCCGAGCGGCAGGAAGTAGCGTTCGGTCCGCGCGGCCACCGAGACGTTGATCTCGGCCAGGAGGAGGTCGTCGGCAAAAGGCATCGGCACCGCCCACGCGATGCGCGCCCCGCCGAGCTTCTCGTTCTTGGAAGCGAACCAGCGCCGGATCGGCAGGTAGGTTGGAAGGATGTTGTTGGTGAGCACGCTCGCTTGGCGCGCTTCCAGGATCTCCTGGAGCCGGCTGCGCAGGACCAGCGTCTCGAACTCCGGCAGCTGCTCCGGCGGCGCATGGCGCGATGCGGCGCTGTCCGTCTCCGACATCAGCTGGAACCAGTAGAACCCGTAGGGCGGCAGGGTCAGGAGATAGGTAAGCTGGCCGATGGCCGGGAACTCCGACGGCCCGGTCATCTCGATCGGCACGCGGCCTGCCAGCGCGGACAGGTCGAGTTCCACCGCCTGCGGGGTCCGCGACAGGTTGGTGACGCAGAGGATGGTCTCGCCCTCGTACTCGCGCAGATATGCCAGCACCTTGCGGTTGGACGGGTAGAGGAGCCGGAACGTGCCGCGGCTGAACGCCTGGTGGTTGCGCCGGAGCGTCAGCATCCGGCGCATCCAGTTCAGGAGCGAGTGCTGGTCGCGGCTCTGCGCCTCCACATTGACCGATTCGAAACCGTAGATCGGGTCCATGATCGGCGGCAGCACCAGGCTGGCCGGGTCGGCGCGGGAAAAGCCGCCATTGCGGTCCGGCGACCACTGCATCGGCGTCCGCACGCCATCCCGGTCGCCCAGATAGACATTGTCACCCATGCCGAGCTCGTCGCCGTAATAGACGACAGGCGCACCGGGCATCGAGAGGAGGAGCGCGTTCATCAGCTCGATGCGGCGGCGATCGCGCTGCATGAGCGGGGCCAGGCGGCGCCGGATGCCGAGGTTGATGCGCGCGCGCCGGTCGGCGGCATAGGTGTTCCAGAGATAGTCGCGCTCCTCGTCGGTCACCATCTCGAGGGTCAGCTCGTCATGGTTCCTGAGAAAGATCGCCCACTGGCAGTTCTCGGGGATCTCCGGGGTCTGGCGGAGGATGTCGGTGATCGGGAACCGGTCCTCCTTGGCGATCGCCATGTACATGCGCGGCATCAGCGGGAAGTGGAACGCCATATGGCATTCGTCGCCCTCGCCAAAATATTGCTGAGTATCCTCCGGCCACATGTTGGCTTCCGCCAGAAGCATCCGGTCGGGATAGGCCTCGTCCAGGACGGCGCGGATCTTCTTCAGGACCGCGTGGGTCTCCGGGAGGTTCTCGTTGTTGGTCCCGTCACGCTCGACCAGGTACGGGATCGCGTCCAGGCGCAGGGCATCGATGCCCATGTCGAGCCAGAAGCGCATGGCGCTCAGGACTTCCTCGAGCACCTGCGGGTTGTCGAAGTTCAGGTCCGGCTGGTGGGAATAGAAGCGGTGCCAGAAATAGGCGCCGGCCACCGGGTCCCAGGTCCAGTTCGACTTCTCCGTGTCGATGAAGATGATGCGGGTTTCCAGGTACTTCTGGTCGGTGTCGGACCAGACGTAGAAGTCGCGCTCCGGCGTGCCGGGCGCGGCACGCCGCGCGCGCTGGAACCAGGCGTGCTGGTCGGAGGTGTGGTTGATCACGAGCTCGGTGATGACCCTGAGGCCGCGCGCATGGGCCTCGTGAACGAAGGCCTTGAACTCGTCGAGCGTCCCGTAGTCCGGGCTGACGTCTCCGTCTTCGGCGATGTCGTAGCCGTCGTCGCGGCGCGGCGACGGATAGAAGGGCAGCAGCCAGATCGTGTTGACGCCGAGCGACGCGATGTAGTCCAGCTTCGCGAGCAGGCCGGCCAGGTCGCCGATGCCGTCATTGTTCGAGTCGAAGAACGACTTCACGTGCAGCTGGTAGATGATCGCGTCCTTGTACCAGAGCGGATCATCACGGGTCACCATCGCGTCGCCTGCCGGTGACAATTCTTGAGTCTCGATCATTCTGCTCAGTCCTTTGCGGCGACGCGCCAGATGGAGAAGGGAAGCTCGCCCGAATCGCAGCGAATGCGCTGGTACTTGCCGGTCCAGGTGAAGCGGCTTTGGCGCATGAGGTCCTCGACCGCGAGCGTGCCATGATCGGGCAGGCCGAACTTCCAGAGCGGCAGCTCGATGTCCGCTTCCTGGACGTGATGCGGATCCAGGCTGACCGCCACGAGCAGGACATTCTCCCGGCCAGGCGTCGCCTTCTCGTAGAACAGGACCTGATCGTTCCAGGCCTGCAGGAACGTGACGCCGTGATGGGAATGCAGGGCCGGGTTGCCGCGCCGGATGCGGTTCAGCGCCGAGATCTCCTGGATGATGTTGCCGGGGCGATCCCAGTCCCAGGCCCGGATCTCGTACTTCTCGCTGTCCGCGTACTCCTTCTTCTTCGCATCCGGCCGGCCCTCGCAGATCTCGAAGCCGTTATACATGCCCCAGAGGCCGGAAAGGGTGGTCGCCAGCGCGGCGCGGATCAGATAGGCCGAGCGCGGCGCGTCCTGGAGGAAGTCCGGGTTGATGTCCGGCGTATTGACGAAGAAGTGCGGGCGGAAGAAGTCCTTGGGCGCCGTCTGCGTCAGCTCGGTCAGGTATTCCGTCAGCTCCGGCTTGGTGTTGCGCCAGGTGAAGTAGGTGTAGGACTGGGAGAAGCCGACCTTGGCCAGGCGGTACATGACCTTCGGCCGGGTGAAGGCTTCCGCGAGGAACACCGCATCCGGATGGTCGCGGCGCACGTCGGCGATCAGCCACTCCCAGAACGGGAACGGCTTGGTGTGCGGATTGTCGATGCGGAACAGCTTCACGCCCTGCCGGATCCACAGCAGGATCACGTCGCGCAGCTCCAGCCACAGGGAAGGAACGGCATCCTTCGCATAGAAGTCGACGTTGACGATGTCCTCGTACTTCTTCGGCGGGTTCTCGGCGTACTTGATCGAGCCGTCGGGACGCCAGTCGAACCAGCCGGGATGGTTGTTCAGCCAGGGATGGTCGGGCGCTGCCTGGATGGCGATGTCGAGCGCCACTTCCATGCCATGCTCGGCGGCGGCGGCCACCAGTCGGCGAAAGTCCTCGAACGTGCCGAGTTCGGGATGGATCGCATCATGGCCGCCCTCGTCCGAGCCGATCGCATAAGGGCTGCCGGGGTCATTCGGCCCGGGCGTCAGGCTGTTGTTGCGCCCCTTGCGATGGATGCGCCCGATCGGGTGGATCGGCGGCAGGTAGAGCACGTCGAAGCCCATGTCGCGGATCGCCGGCAGGCGCCGGATCGTGTCGTCGAACGTGCCGTGACGGTTCGGATCGTTGCTCTGCGAGCGCGGAAACAGCTCGTACCAGCTGGAAAAGCCGGCGGCAGGCCGCTCCGAATCCAGCGGGATCGTCCGGGACCGCAGCCGGAACGGCCGCCGGTCCGCCGCCTTCATGACCTCCGATGTCTCCGCGGCGAGCAGCACCTCCAGCCGGCTGCCATAGTCCGCATGCCGCAGCCGCTCCGCGATCGGCCGAACCCGCGCCGCCACCTCGCCGTCCGTCTCGGCCAGGGCCGCCTTGATCAGCAGGCATCCCTCCTCGAGTTCCAGGGATACGTCCAAGCCGGCTTCGTACTTCTTTCCCAGCTCGTAGCGGAAGATCCTGAAGGGGTCGCGCCAGGTCTCGATGGCGAACTCGTAGCGGCCGACCCGTTCCAGGGGGAAGTCCGCCCGCCAGCGATCGTTGACCACCAGGGCCATGGGCGTTTCCTGCCATGCATCCTGGTCGGCCGCCCGCCAGAGCAGGGCGGCCGCCAGCGGATCATGGCCATCGCCAAAGATGTCGGCCTCGACCTGGACCACCTGCCCCACGATGCGCTTGGCCGGGAACTCGCCAACGTCGACAGCCGGCGCGATGTTCTCGATGATCAGGCGGGGCGAGCCCGCGGCCTGCTCGACCACCGGTACGACCGTGGCTCCCTTGATCTCGTCGTGCGGGCTGCCCTGCAGGATCCGGACCTCGCCGGGCCGGAGCCTTACCGTGGTGGCGGGCGACATCTCGGAGCGGCTGTCGCCCACCTCCCGGAAAGGCACGAACCGCGAGCCTGCCTCGGACACCACGAACGATCCGCTCGCCTGCGCCGGCCGGCGAAGATCCGCGTTCACGAGGATGAGGCGTGCCGACCGCGCCCGGCGCAGGTCCTCGGCATCGGTCCGCAGGATCGCGGTGACCGGCGAATTGTTGCCGACGACGAGGTGGATTGGCATGCGCGCGTAGCGGGCACCGTCGCCACCGACAAGGCCATTGGCTTGCCTGACTTCGCCGGAAAGGTCGAAGCGTCCCCGCGCCTTCAGTGCGTCCAGGCCGCCGCCATCGCCCCGCGCCGGGTCCAGCCGCTCCCGGCAGCCAAACTCGAAACCCATGGGCATCAGCAGCCCGTCGCCGAATGCCGCCGCAAGCCGGAGCATGCCGGTTGCGTGGCGCTCCAGCACCTCGCCCGGCTCGGCTTCCAGCGACAGGCGCTTGTCGAATGGCGCTTCCGGGAAAGCTATCTCGTAGCCAATCGCGCGTTGCGCCTCGTGCTCGTCGGCGATCCAACCCTCCTGCTTGTTCCACCACCGGAGCGAGGAGAAGGAGCCATCGAAGCCGGCCCTCTGTAGTGCGCGCCGGGCCTCGAAGGTCGTGCCGGGCGTCCATGCCAGGAAGCGGACCTGCGGAAAGTCCTCCCGTACCGTCGCCGTCAGGCGCTCCAGCGCGGCGGCCGGCACGCCATCCCAGTGCAGGCAGCGGAAACCCGACACCCCTGCGGCAGCCAGACGCTTCAACTGCTCTGCAAGGCTGGCGACATACGGATGCTCTGCCGGACCGGCGGTATCGAACGGAATCCGGATCGCGTCCCGTTCCGCCGGATCCCGGCGCGGGTCCAGTGCGCCCGGCCGCGCGGCCGCCAGACCCAGTTCCTTCGCCAGGGCGCCATGGACCGCGATCCGGTCGAGCACGACGTCCATCATCAGCGAAAGTCGATGGCTCCGCGCCGTCTCGGCCAGGCGCGCGATCCAGGAGAAAGGTTCGTCCTGGCCCAGGGCTGGATGAAGCCTTGTCGTATCGGCTGGAAGAAGAACGCTCCTGCCATGGCCAGGGTCGAAGGGAGGTGCTGACAGAATGGTATCGAAACCCAGGTCGGCAGCATGCCAGAAGATCGCGTCCCACGCGTCTTCAGGGCCGATCAGCAGCGGATGCACGTAATAGATCCGTGGGGCGACGCTACTGTGATCGGCCGCCGCCTGTGAATTGGCGCGGATCATCAGGTCTTCTGCTGGTGACACGCTTGGGTCCCATCGCTGTTCGGTCGGTTCGATCGGCGGTGACCTCGCAGCCGGCCGCAGTCGAAGGACCATGACTCACCGGCAGGGCTCGCACGTACTACACAACCGCGTCCCCGGGGCTTCGTTCCTTGGGTTTCTCGACCCTGGAGCTTTTGCCGCTCCTCCCCCGCCGCCCGGGCAGTCAAGGGCGATCAACTGGAGACAGGGCCCATAGGCCTTTAATCGGTGCCGAGGATTGCCAGCGTCACGATCAGGCGGGATCGGGCAGGTAGCCGCTCTTCAGCGCGCGACGGGTCGCGGCCACCGCAACGGACAGATCGTGGAGAAGATCGAGCGCTACATCGCCGTTCAAGGCTCGTTCCTCGAGCATCCGCGCGAGCGCCCCGATCCGGATCAGGCCGAAACTGGGCGCTGTGCCGGCCAGCCGATGGGCCGGCAGCGCCAGCTCCGCCGGCTGCTCGCGCAGGGCCTCGATCTCGGCAAGCAACGTCTCGGCCGATGCCATGGCGTTGTTGAGGAACTGGGCGAACTTTGCCGGACCGGCCATCTTCTTCAGGCCGTCGATGCGCTCGCAATCCAGGAGGGGCGCCGTGACGGCTTCCGGCGCGGTGGCTGCCGCGGCCTCTGCGGCCAGCAGGTCCGGCGCTGGCCGCTTGATGTCGTGCAAGGCCGCGAGCAGCTCGCCCCACATGATGGGCTTGCTGAGAAGCCGGCTCATGCCGGCTTCGAGGCAGCGCCGCCGCTCGGCTTCCATGACGTTCGCGGTCAGCGCGAAGATCGGAATCTCGCCAGCCGGCTTGGGCAAGGCCCGGATCCGCCGGGTCGCCTCGATGCCATCCATCTCAGGCATCTGCACGTCCATGAGGACCACGTCGAACTCGTGGTGCGCGACCTGCTCCACCGCCTCGCTGCCGTTCTGTGCCAGGACCACCTCATGGCCGTGACGGGAAAGGCCGGCCAGGATCAAATCCCGGTTCACCGCCACGTCCTCGGCGACCAGGACCCGAAGCGGCGCCGTCCCGCGCTCGGCCAGGGAAGCCGCCTCCGTGGGCGGCGCAGCTGCGCGCACCGGCAGGACAAGCTCGAACCAGAACAGGCTGCCCTTGCCCGGCTCGCTGTCGACCCCGATCGTCCCTCCCATGGCGTGGACGAGACGGCGGCAGATCGCCAGGCCCAGCCCGCTGCCACCGTACTTGCGGGTCGTCGACAGGTCGGCCTGGGTGAAAGCATTGAACAGGTCGGCCTGGCGATCCCGCGGAATGCCGATGCCGCTGTCCTGGACGGCGAAGTGCAGCCTGGCCTTGTTCTGCGACGCCGTGGCAGAGACACGGACCTGCACGCTGCCCCTGCTGGTGAACTTGAGCGCGTTGCCGATCAGGTTCACCAACACCTGGCGCAGCCGGGTCGGATCGCCGCTCACGTATTGCGGTGCCGATCCATCCAGGTCGAACTGAAGGCTCAGCCCGCGGTCCACTGCCTGGGGAGCCATGATGGAGCGGACCTGCTCGATTAGATCGGCCACGGCGAAGTCGATCTCCTCCAGAACCAGGCCGCCCGCCTCGATCCGGGAAAAGTCCAGGATGTCATTGATGACGCTCATCAGGTGCTCGCCGGAGGTGCGGATCGTGCGCACGTAGCTGTGCTGGCGCTCCGGCAGCGGTTCGGCGGCGAGCAGATCGGCCATGCCGAGCACGCCGGTCATGGGGGTGCGGATCTCGTGGCTCATGACGGCCAGGAACTGGGTCTTCGAGCGCTCCCCTGCCTCCGCCAGCCCCTGCGCGATCCGCGCCTCGGCGGCGGCCGCCTCGGCGGCGACAGCCGCGGCGCGTAGCGCCTTCATGGTCCGGTGCAGCATGCCGGTCAGAAGGCCCGTGACCAGGCCGATCACGACGATCAGCCCGGCTCCAAGGCCAACGCGGATCCACCACGGCTTCAGGATCACATCGATGGGTACGCCCGTCACGACGTGCAGGCCGAAGCCCTGCACGTCGGCCCGCGCCACCAGATAGTCCCCACGGCGATAGGATGGATGGGATCCGGTCTCCCCGCTCAGGAATGGTGGCCGCGGCGGCGGCTGGTTCTGGTCTGGCCAGTGACGGTCGTCCAGCGCGTAGAGACGCCCTGCCTCGTCGACCAGGCTGACGATCTGCTCAGGCTCGTTGGTCAGGCTGGCGAAGATCTGAGCATAGAGACGCCAGCTCGCGCCGACCGCGATCACCCCGACGAAGTCGCCCTGCCCGTTTCTCAGAGGCCAGCTCACCGGGACGATTTCCTGCTCCGGGGCAAACTCCAGCGTCACCGGCGCACCGACCATCATTCCCGTCGTGCGTCCTTCGCGCTGGCGGGCAAAGTAGCTGCTGTCGCTCACATTGACGCCGACCCGGGTGACGTCGCCGGTATAACGGATGATGCCGTCGGCATCGATGCATGCAACCCCGCGCAGCGCTTCGAGCTGATCGATCTGCTCGGCCTGCTGGCGCAGGCGGAGATAGACGCCCGCCAGATCGAGATGACCACGCGCGAACTCTCCTGTCGCCTGCGAGACGGCAAGGTCGAGGGTGACCAGGCCGCGCGCCACGAAGCCCGCCGCCGGCAGGCTGATGGCCGTCAGGTCGCGGGTGCCCTGGCGAAGGATCTCCGCCCGGTCGCGCGCCAGGAAGATCGAGGATACGGCCAGGCACAGGAGGCTGGCCATGGTGCCGCACATCAGGCCGACCGCGAGGGGAGACCGGGCGCCGAACCAGTGGCGCAAGATGGAGCCGATCTGGCGGACTCCCTGGCGGCCGTGCACATGGCGCATGATCAGATCGCACCTACTGGAGAAGGGGCCTGAGGCGTGCCACGGACCATGTTGCGCCGACCATACGGGGAAGCTGCCCGGCTGCGGCCACTCAGAAGGCCACCGCCAATCTCCACGATCAGTCTCTCCCGGCATCCTGAGACGCCGACTTATCCAACCAAGCGAAAACCTGCAGTCGCGATATCGAAAAAAGCTTCATTCAGCACGGCCGATCACCGGATACGACGATGGCTGCATGCAAGGAATAGTGCCAGAATCCCGGCTGCCGCAAGAACTCCTCTCAGGGCGTTTTCGATGAGCCCGCTGCCGTTGCAACGTTAATCGGGAATCGCGCCGGAATCCTCTTGGAATACCGCGTCCTGCAGCGTTTCATCGGGCGGCGGCGCTTGAGGACGACTGCCGCAGCCTCACCGGATGAGACCACATGGGAAACGACCTCCGCCTCCCGAGGCGTCCGCTTCTCGCCGGTCTGGCGGGAGCCGGCCTGCTTCCTGCCGTGGCTCCGCATCGTGCCAGAGGCCAGACCGGGAAAACCCGGATCCGCTTCGCTTGGCCGTTCATCAATGGCCAGAAGAGCATCGAAGCCCTCACTGCCCGCTTCAACGAGCAGAGCAGCTCGATCGAGGTGCAGCTGGAGATCGTCCCGCAGCTCCAGGCGATCCCCAAGCTGACGGCGGCATTCACCAGCGGGGCTGGCCCGGACTGCCTGGCGATCTCCGACATCTGGCTGGCGCAGCTGGCGGGTGGCGGGTGGCTCGCGAACATGGAGCCCTATCTCGCCGCCTCCGGCCTGGAAGACGACCTTGCTCCGGCGTCGATGGGCATCGCGCGGATCTATGCCGGCACGGCCTATTATGTCGGCTTCGTGGTGGAGGCGTACACGCTCTATTACAACAAGAAGCTGTTCTCAGATGCCGGCCTGAAGGCGCCGCCCGAGACCCTCGACGAGTTCCGTATTCATGCCGAGAAGCTGACCGACCCGAACCATGGCCGGTTCGGCTACTATGCGGAAGGCGGGGATGGCTGGAGCTTCCAGCAATGGACGACCTGGGCGCTCGGCACGGGCGGTCTCGGCGTCGACCGCACCTTCTTCGATGCCGACGGCAAGTGCGTGCTGAACAGCCCAAAGCACGCGCAGGGCCTGCAGCAATGGGTGGACCTGTACCAGAAGAGCAAGGTCTCACCACCCGCCTCGGCGCTCGGCACCTTCCAGGACCAGGCGAACGCCTTCGCGAGCGGCCAGGTCGCGATGGTGTTCGGCTGGGGCTCGTACATCATGAGCATGGCAGCGGCCATCGGTGAGGAGTCTCTAGGTACCGCACGTACCCCCGCCGGCCCGACCGGATCCAATTACTATTTCGCCGGCAACGGCTTCGCGCTCAATGCGGGTTCGGCGAACAAGGACGCCTCCTGGGAGTTCGTCCAATTCCTGCTCAGACCGGAGAACAACGGCACCTGGAACCGCCAGGACGGCGCCATCCCAACCAACACGCGGACCTGGACGGAGGAGTGGCTGAAGCAGCCGAAGTACCAGGCAATGCTGAGCATCCTCAACGACCAGCGTTCCCTGGTCCATCACCCTCGCTACCTGCCGGGCTATGGCAGCTTCCAGAGCCAGTTCTCACCACCGCAGATCCAAAAGACCCTGCTGGGCGGGCAGACCCCGGCGCAGCATCTGGAGAACATCGCGACGGCGCTGGACGAGTTGCGGGCCAAGAGCCTGTAGTCCCACACTACCCATGGGCAGGGCGCAGCGGCAGCGCGTTGTGGATCGCCGTTGCGGCGATTGCGGCATGGCCGGTCGCCACGCTGATCTGGGCCAGTCCGCGCACCACGTCACCGGCCGCATACAGACCGGAAACACTGGTCTGCTGATGCCGGTCGACTTCCAGGGCACCATCCGCATCGTGCGCGGCGCCGAGTTCCGTGGCCAGGCCTGAGCGGGCCCGCAGGCCCAGCGCCACGTAGAGGGCATCGAAACGATGGCCCGCGCCGTCCTCGGTGCGCACGTCCATGCCGTCCTCCGCGATCGCCAGATCCGTGGCCGGAGCCTCCACCAACCGGATGCCGGCTTCCTCGAGGGCCCGGCGCTCGTCGTCGTGCAGGTCCCAGGCATGCCGCAGGGTCAGTACCGTCAGGTCCGCCGTGTAGCTGCGCAGCAGCAAGGCCTCGCGCAGCCTGCAACGGCTGGTTCCGGCCAGTGCTATCCGGCGGCCGATGACCTCGAACGCGTCGCAGATCGGGCAGTAGCGCAGCATGCCCCTGGCGACTGCCTCGTCGAGGTGGCCCAGGTCGAGCGGCGGCGGAACGTCGTCGCTGCCGGTCGCGAGCAGCACCTGCCGTACCTCATGGCAGGTGCCGTCCGTCATCCAGGCCCGAAAGCCGTTGTCGCTGCATCGTTCCAGCCGCTCGACCTGCCCGAGCAGCAGTTCCGCGCCGTAGCGCTGTGCCTGCCGGCGCATCCGGGCAAGCAGTTCCGTGCCGGCAATGCCGTCCGGGAAGCCCGGATGGTTGTGGGAGACCGGAATCCAGGAGGCACGGCTGGCGGCACCATCGACCAGCAGGAAACGACGGCGGAACCGCGTCAGGTAGATCGCAGCCGTCAGCCCCGCAGGTCCGCCGCCGATGATCAGGCAGTCCATGAGAAGCACTCGATCGGTTGGCGGATCAACGGGCCGTCCAACCGAGCGGGGGCCCGGGCGGTTCCCTGATGCCGGCGCAGCCTGATGGGGCCGGCTATGCCAGCAGCG